>JADMIO011827094.1_pt1 | contig 28818 bp, 24 predicted proteins | sample 8958161 | NCBI WGS metagenome assembly JADMIO01 (sample SAMN16585339, study PRJNA669376) | soil metagenome | isolation source: Crop rotation soil | place: USA: Cullars Rotation, Alabama | collected 2011 | reverse complement strand
CCGCGACAACTTGTCCACGTGGAATTCTAAGCTTAGGATCCCAATGTGCTGGAAAGTCAACGTCTAAAGATGACTTTGCTTTGAAGAGCGGAAAATTGTTTGCGCCATGCATTGAGAAGGTGAATGTTTGAGTGTCACCCTCGAAAATAGTCGCGGTTCCATTGCCCTGGTGTACGTCGCAATCAACGATAGCTACTCGTTCCAACAGGTTTCTTTTGCGCAATGCTCGAATTGCGATTGCAACATCATTCAGCACGCAAAATCCTTCACCTCTGTCCGCGAATGCGTGGTGTGTACCACCGGCGAGATTGGAAGCATAACCGTCTTCAAGTGCAACCAATGCAGCGCTGATCGTTCCACCGACTGCGTAGAACGATCGTTGGACCAATGACTCCGACCAGGGAAGCCCGAGTCGACGAATTTCTCGAGCATTGAGCTGGCCGCTTCGCAGACGAGAGACATAGTCGTGTGTGTGAACGAGCAAAACGTCGTCGACCGCTGCAGGTTCAGGCTCAACGACTTCGTCAGTCGAAAGAGTGTTTTCTAACAGAAGCTGGTCGCGAACTAGCTCAAACTTGCGAATCGGGAAGATGTGATGGTCACCAATATCGGCGTAGTAACGGGGTGAGTAAAAGGCGCGCATCGTTTGCGAGCAGATATTAACCTGAGAGCGAGGGATTTCCGAGACACCCCATGCTTTAGCCTGGGGAGTTTCAACTTCTACCTACAAGCATGAGCCAATCTAGTTTCGCAGTTTTCGATTGCCGGCGCCGCGGAATTAACTTCATTACATCCCTAAACCTTTGTTCCGCGCCCGGCAATCGAAAACTGCGTCGAGACATGGAAGCTAGGCTCGTAGGTAGAAATTGAGGCTCCCCAAGCTAAAGCATGGGGTGTCTATCGCAGTTCTTGGGCAAACGCGGGCTAAGCAGGAGCCTCAGCCCTAAAGGTAAAAACTCCGGGAAACACGTCGCTTTTAGTGGTTTTAACTAAAGAAGGACCACAGGTTTCGGAGGCATTGATGAAAAGACTCCTGTTTGCAATCGCATTTGCCGGATTGTTTGCACAATTTGCCGCGGCTCAAAATACAGCACCAGTTCTAAGCGGAACGAACATCGGTGCACCGCCAAAACCACCGGTTTTGAGGGGTGCAAACGCTGCGAGCGCAACCATGACCACCAGCCCGACACCACCTGCCAGCGAGCCTGAAGTTGACGAGGACGATATCGTTCGCACCAGCACCAGTCTCATCACGGTTCCAGCTGAGGTTATGGATCGAAATAACCGTTACATCGGGAACCTGGGACCACAGGATTTTCACATTTATGAGAACGGCGTTGAACAGAAGCTTTCCTATTTCGCCTCGGTTGCTGAGCCTTTCACAGTCGCACTTCTGCTAGATGTAAGTGGATCGACGCAAGCTCAATTGCAGTCGATCAGACTTGCCGCAAATACTTTCATATCTCGACTCCGTCCCTCTGACCGTCTGATGATCGTTACTTTCGATGGGAAGATAAACGTGCTTACCGAGGCGGTTTCCGTTGGGGAGTTACGTCGAAAGAAGATTCGACTCGACGCGATAAACGATGGCACTGTGTTGTACGACGCGGTGGGATTTGTATTGAATCAACGGCTCGCTTCGGTTCGCGGCCGTAAGGCGATTGTTCTGTTGACTGACGGCGTGGACGGTACCAGTAAGCGCTCAAGTCTCAGGCAGAATCTCCGTGATGCTGAAGAAGGTGACGTGATTATCTATCCGGTCCATTACAACACGTTACCTCAACTGGGAGATCGTCTCAGCGTGATCGCTGACGAGAAAGCGCGTGAGAAAGTACGCGAGCGTTTGCTAAAAGGGTATGCGAGCAGCGAGGGTTACCTGAGAAGTCTTGCTGAGAAAACGGGAGGTAGAGTTTACGCGACCGAAAGTTTGGAGAATCTTCCGGCGGCGTTTGCAAAGATCACCGAAGAACTGGGTCGGAAATACAGTCTCGGATACTACCCGAGTGGCCAGGTTCGACATGGCGAGAAGCGCATGATCAAAGTGAAGGTCAACTCTCCAAATCTTGTTGTTCGAGCACGGGACAGTTACGTCGCCGGAACCGTTGCACAAGCAGTTCGATAAGGTTCTGCAAAAATCAGCAATTGAGTTGAAGAACGCAACTAGAACGATCCTCTCGGAAGAAATTCTTCCTGAAACAAAACTCCTGGAATAATTTGCAAGTGAGGAAGGGTGGTTTACCCCCGCTCAACTTTGGAGTTCATTCAAGCTGGAATGAACTTAAACTTGAGCGGGGTAAACCGCCCTTCCTCACTTGCAAATGGGGAAAGTTTACTTGGTTTCTTTTGCGTCCAGTGTGATGAATCTCCCCGGCAGGAATGTTGACCCCTCAACTTTGAGAGTCCGTTCGTTGACAGCCTCAACGACCCCAAGCTAATCTGTTATCCCGTGAATCACGCGGGCTCCAATCCTCAAATTAATCCCCAAACGAATACCGTAGCCATCATCCCAGCCCGTTTCGCATCTACTCGTTTGCCAGGAAAGGCGCTACTCGAGATCGACGGCAAACCAATGATCTGTTGGGTTGTTGAGCGTGCACTTGAGGCTAAGAATGTTTCTCGTGTCATTGTAGCCACCGACAGTCAGGAGATCTTCGACGCGGTGACTTCAGCGGGTTTCGAAGCCTCGATGACTGACGCGAACCACTCCAGTGGAACGGATCGCATCGCGGAAGTTGCGGCAGATCTCCACGACATTCAGATTGTCGTCAATCTTCAGGGCGATGAACCACTGATCTCTCCCGAAACAATTGAACGTGCCGTTGATCAGATGAAACGGGAGATCGAGTCGTCGTCTGGAGTCGGGATTGTCACAACATGGGAGCCTATCGAAAACCTTGGCGAGCTCCTAAACTCGTCAGTCGTCAAAGTTGTCGCTGGGGACGACGATATTGCCCTCTACTTTTCGCGTTCACCGATGCCATTCCCGCGTGATTCTGCCGTGCGACACGGCGCCCCGAACATAGCGATCGAGATGGAACCGTCGTTGATCGATAACTTTCATAAGCACACTGGCCTTTATGTCTATCGACGCGACATACTGTTGGAATTTACGAAATGGGCGCCGACACGTTTGGAACTGTTTGAGCGGTTGGAACAACTGCGCGCGCTTGAACACGGAGTGAAGATTAGAGTAGTCCAGGCGGCTGGTTCGTCGATTGGGGTTGATACCGAAGAAGATTTGGAACGGGTCAGGCGATTGGTAGCGGACGCAAAAGCTGCTACGGTGAGCTGAAATGAACGATGTAATTGGCTTAGTAGTTATTGGTCTTCTGATCTTGTGCGGACTCTTCGGCCTGTCGAGACTGAGCAAGCCTTACGAGGTTTCGGTTGAAGAGTTTGATAAACGTGCGCAGGAAGGACCGGGGTTGTTGGGTGCGGGAGTGATTGGAATTCAAAGGTTTTTGGATCCAGCAATGGAGAAGGCAGTTCAAGTCCAGGAAGATTTGAAGCAGGGACGTTACGATGGCGAGCAGGAGTCTGGAGATCCGCCGGTAGCTGGCGACGACGACTCAAACGATGAAGTGATCTAAGGAGTGGACAGCAGAATCGAGGAGAACCCCAATGCCAAAATATATCTTCGTCACCGGCGGTGTGGTATCGAGCTTAGGTAAGGGCCTCGCAGCGTCTTCAATTGGCTGCTTGCTTGAAACGCGTGGTTTGCAGGTCGCGTTGATAAAACTGGATCCTTACATCAATGTCGATCCGGGAACGATGTCGCCATTTCAGCACGGAGAAGTGTTTGTTACAGACGATGGCGCCGAAACTGATCTCGATCTGGGACATTACGAGCGTTTCACACATGCACACCTTTCACAATCAAACAATTGGACTACGGGGCGAATCTATCTTTCAGTCATCGAGAAGGAACGTCGTGGTGACTATCTCGGCAAAACTATTCAGGTAATTCCACACATCACTAACGAAATTAAAGACGCTGTTCGAGCTGTTGCAGAAAAAGACAAGCCCGACGTTGTTATCGTGGAAATTGGTGGAACCGTTGGCGACATCGAGTCCCTCCCATTTCTTGAAGCGATTCGTCAAATGGGTAACGAAGAGGGAAGTGGAAACACGATCTTCATTCACGTCACGTTGGTGCCTTACATTGCCGCTGCCGGAGAACTGAAAACAAAACCAACTCAACACTCCGTCAGAGATCTGCGCGAGATAGGTATTCAACCTGACATCCTTCTCTGCCGTTCCGAAAAGCCACTTTCGCGTGATCTCCGCGGGAAGATCGCTTTGTTCTGTAATGTCAAAGAGCAGGCTGTGATTAGTGCGCAGGACGTGGACACAATTTATGACGTACCACTTGCTTTCCACGAACAGGGCCTTGACGACCTGATCGTTTCGCAACTTCAACTCGATATTCAGGCTCCGCAAGCTGATCTTACCGAGTGGAGAAATCTCGTCGCGACAATTCGTGAACCTTCAGGTGGTGGCGCTTCGATCGCGATCGTAGGCAAATATGTAGAACTCGAAGACTCGTACAAGTCGCTTCGTGAAGCATTGACGCATGGCGGTGTCGCAAACAATCTGAAGGTAGATGTGAAGTGGATCGAATCGGAAGAATTGATGGATGACGACTACGAGGACCGGCTCCGCGATTTTGATGCGGTGCTGGTCCCTGGAGGTTTTGGTAAACGTGGAATCGCGGGGATGATTCGCGCGATCTACTACGCTCGAAAGACGCGCACCCCGTACCTCGGTATCTGTCTCGGAATGCAGACGGCCTGCATCGAGTACGCACGAAACGTTTGTGAACTCAAGGAGGCTGATTCAACAGAGTTTGATCTTGAAACACCGCATCCTGTGATTTTCAAACTCAGAGATTTAGTTGGTGTCGAAGAGTTGGGCGGAACTATGCGCCTGGGCGCCTGGCCATGTGTCCTGGCTCCCGGCTCATTGGTCCGTGAGATTTACGGGGACACCGAATTGATTAGCGAACGACACCGTCACCGCTACGAATTCAATCCCGAGTTCAGGGAGAAACTCGAACGCGAAGGACTCGTGTTTAGTGGTGTTTCTCCAGACGGTAAGTTTGTTGAAATGGTCGAGTTGCCACGAGACATTCATCCGTGGTTTGTTGGTTGTCAGTTTCACCCTGAATACAAATCGAAACCACTAAGCGCCCATCCTTTATTCGCGGCATTTGTTCGCGCAGCGCACGAAAACCGTCTCCATAATGAAACCTCAATGGATAAAAATGGGGAAGTCGACCTTTTTGTGCATGAACGCCTGAGCGCAACTAGTGGCGACTAGCACTTTAAGAGATAATCACACCGAGCCCCATTCTCTTCCCGCTGACTAATTGCTAATGCTCGTTTGCCCCACATGTGGAAAGAACTACCCAACTGGCGTTGAATATTGTCCAGAGGACCAGGCTGCGCTTGCGGCGGAAGTAACGACCATTACGCAAATCGATCCACTAATTGGCGAAACTCTTGATCAGAAGTATTTGATTGAAGCGCGTCTCGGCGTAGGTGGGATGGGCACGGTTTATCGCGCGCGACACGTTTTGATCGATCGGCCGTAGCGGTCAAAGTTCTCAATCAACGTTTTGTTGAAGACGACGCCGCACGAGTTCGTTTCCACCGCGAGGCGAAGGCGGCTGGTCGTTTACAACATCTCAACGCTGTTGGTGTGACCGACTTTGGACAAACGTCAGAAGGTTACGTCTACATCGTAATGGAGTTGTTGGAAGGACGAACGCTCCGGGAAATTTTGGCAAAGGAAGCCCCTCTTGAGACTGCGCGTGCAGTCGCTTTGATGTTGCAGGCGGCAGCTGCGGTCGAAGCGGCACATGAAGCCGGGATAATTCATCGCGATCTAAAGCCGGCGAATATTTTCGTTACTCAAAGAGCCGATGTTCCGGCAGTAGTTAAAGTACTAGATTTCGGTATTGCAAAACTTGCGACCGAAACCCTCGACGATGACGAACCGAATCTCACGCAAGTTGGTGCGATGATCGGCACTCCGCGTTATATGTCACCGGAGCAGTGCAATGGACTAGAGTTGACTGCGTCGGCAGATGTCTACAGCCTCGGCGTTATTCTTTATGAGATGCTGACCGGCTCGACACCCTTCGGTGGTTCTAGTCCTCTAGCAATTGCTATCAAGCATGCCCAGGATCTGCCGCGCGCCCCTCGAGAAATCGTGGCAACGATCCCGGCTGATCTTGAACGGATTGTGTTGCATGCGCTCGAAAAGCGACCGGAAGATCGACCTGCCAACGCCGGTGAGTTTCGCCGGGAACTATTGGAAATCGCCGAATCGCTTGGCCTCGAACACTCTGCGGTAACGGTGCTTCCTGACTACGAGGCTTTGCGAAATGCCGGTGTCGAATCACCGTCGGGACGGTTGGTCATCGATATAGCACGATTGCGCGAGCGCGGCGCTTTCATTTCGGGCGCGAGTGAAGTCACCATTGTCAATAACAACAAGATTCCACCAAAAGTCGGCCCGGCTCCAGGACCAATCACTCGAGTTAGCGTACCAACCAGAAGTTACTCCAAGAAAATTTTGGTTTCCGTAATCCTGCTTGTTGCTGCCCTAGTCTTCACCGGCGGTATCGGTATCGGGTACTTCGCTCTTTTTTCGAGTCGTAGCACTACTCAAAACGTCAATGTACAGCCGTCACCTCTCCCGACTGCTACGCCGACTCCGTTACCGACACCAACCCATAGTCCTTCGCCGAAGCGACAACCGTCCCCTACGCCTACGCCCGAAACAAAGAAGAAAAAGGGCAATTCGGTTCTGGACAAAGTCAAGCGTATACTCACGAAGCCTTTCTAGACCTTAATGATTTCGCCTGACGATACGATGGAAACTGTAAGATCTTTTTCGGTTGGCAAAGCGACGTTCGGAGATGGTCGCTTAACGATCATCGCTGGACCGTGTGTGATTGAAAGTCCCGAACATGCGCTCATGATGGGTCGCGAGTGCGCGACTCGTGCCACGGGGGCTGGTCTCGACTATGTCTTCAAAGCGTCTTTCGACAAGGCTAATCGCTCTTCAGGCAAGAGCTTTCGCGGATTGGGTATGGACGCCGGCCTTGAAGTCCTCCGACAGATAAAGAATGAATTAGGGGTTCCCGTTCTGACTGATGTTCATGATGTTTCCCAGGTCGATGCGGTAGCTGATGTGGCCGACGTGCTACAAATACCAGCATTTCTTTGCAGGCAGACTGATCTGCTTTTGAAAGCTGCGCAGTCAGGACGCACTGTGAACGTGAAGAAAGGTCAGTTTTTAGCACCAAGTGACGCTCGAAATATCGTCGACAAAATGCGTGACGCCGGTTGTGAACAATTACTGTTGACCGAGCGTGGCGCGAGTTTCGGCTACAACAACCTGGTAGTTGACATGCGCTCGTTCCCGATAATGCGCGGCTTTGGAGTTCCAGTAGTCTTTGATGTAACTCACTCGCTGCAACTCCCCGGAGGACTCGGGCACGCAACCGGAGGGCAATCAGAATACATCGAACCGCTCGCCAGGGCTGGTGTCGCATGTGGTGTCGACGCCGTTTTTATGGAAGTGCATGAGTGTCCTGAACGAGCTCTTTCTGATGGACCGAATGCATTGCCACTCGACCGCATGCAAGCGCTGCTGCTTTCTCTGCGCGACATTCATCAGCTAGTTCGGCAACCGCAGGCCTAAATATCGTTCGCACTCGTAAATTCACAAATACTTCGATTTCCTATGAAACAGCTTCTTATCTTAATTGCGCTGGTTACAGCGATCGGTTTTGCTCGTAGTTCGGTAGCACAGACCGAGGTTGGACCACCAGTTTGGCAAGTAACAAATTTCGATGTGACTGTCACTCTTCCACCGGGTAATGAAAGAGCAGTTTCCTGTGTTGCCACCATAAACGCGACTAACGTCGGTGGCAGCGCCGGAAGGACACTAACAGCCCGGCTACATTCGAAGGCGAGTGTGAAGTCAGTAGCGGTGTCGGGGGCGGCGGGGACTTTTCGTGCGGGTCCAGAACCGCGCGGGGATTTGCAAAAGGTGGAGGTGTCTCTAGGTTCATCAGTTGCTCCATCACAGAGCACCAGCGTTACGATCAGCTACTCCTTACCGATCGAAACTAACACTGGAGTGGCGGCCGTCAGCCCGGGTCAATCGCAATTCCTCCCATTGTCGTTCTGGTATCCGATGCCGAATACGCCTTACACGGTGCGCGGCGCAGACTCTGCGCCATTCAAGGTAACGGTGAACGCAGCGAACATTGTCTCCTCGGGGAACGAAAAGAGCGGTCAGCCTGGCGCTAGTGTTTTCGAACAACCATTGAGCTCATTCCCTTTCTTTACACAAGGAGAATGGGATAGGAGCGAAGGCTCAGGGGAAGCTCGCGGGATTTTGCTTTATTCACCGAAGGGATTGCCGGCCGATCAACGAAAACAAGCCGATGCACTGGTGAGTTACGCGGCGGCTGTCCGCGCATATTTCTCAGCCGCGTTGGGTCCAGCGCCAGAAGTTCCGTTACGTTTGGTTGCCGTTCGTCGAGGGGCAGGTTTTGGTGATGGCGGAACAATCCTTGTTGATGATGCTGTCTTCAGGCGTCCGAAGATTGATTCAACAACGGCGTTGACTGTCGCGGAGGGAATCGCTCGAATTTGGATTGGCGGACTGGTTCCGATTCGCGGAGAAGGTAATGGAGTATTGCATGATGGTCTCGTTCGCTTTCTATCAATCCTTGCAATTGAGAAACAGTTTGGGCGCGAAGCAGCCCAGGCTGAACTGGTTCGTAGCCAGTTAGCATATGGTTCTGTTGTGAAACGGGATGGACCGTTGTCGCGCGCCAATCAGCTCGATGCTACTTACTTTGCGTCAGTGCCTAATCGTGGCGCAGTCACGTGGCGTCTGGTCGATCAGTTGATGGGCCACGACAACTTTATGGGAGTCTTGAAGGCGACTCTCCAGTCTGCGAAAGGTCAGCAGAGTGGATTGACTCTCGCAGCGTTGCGCTCGGCGTTGGCTGATCGCGGTGGCGCAACTCTGACGACCGTGCTCGATCAGCATCTCGACCAGGTAATCGATACAGATCTACTTGTTGGTTTACCGACACAAAGGCAGGGAGATTGGGTTTCGGCTCTTCGCAATCTGGGATCGATAGACGTGACAGTTCCGGTCGTCGCTACAACTGACAAAGGCGAACGGCTTTCAATCCAGGTGACGATACCAAATAAGAACTTTGCCGAAGCGGTGTTTAAAACGACATCCAAGATTGTTCGAGTTGAGATCGATCCAGAGAAGCTCTACCCGCAACTGGAGTTTGGAAACGACGTGGTGCCACGAGTCAAGGAGCTGCAGGAGAGCCTGGGGGCAGCGTCGCTTCAACTGGGTGGTCAGGATTTCGTAAAAGCAGAAGCAACAGCGCGCGAGATGTTAGTGGCCGCACCGCGTTTCCAGGAAGCCCGAATTATTCTGGCCCGAGCTTTGTTGGGCCAGGGGAAACTGGATGAGGCCGAGAAGACGTTTCGAGCAGTTTTAGATGAGCCACTTCCCACACCCTTATCGATGGCATGGGCCAACAACGGTCTTGGCGAAATTAGTATGAAGCGAGGACAACCTGCGGAAGCGGCGAAACGGTTTGGGGAAGCTGTCAGGGCAGGCGGTGATTACGCGTCGTCGCTGGCCGCAAGAGCCGGTCGAATCCGCGCTGAGACGGAGTCAAACACTGCTCCTCCGATCGATGAATCGGTGCGCACTTTCATCTCACAACTTGGCCCAGCAATCGTTGGCGGAAAGAAAGCGGATCTTGACGCGCGGATTGTTTCCGGCGAATTGGTTCGATTCGTCAATGCGAGTGTTGGAACGGCCGCCTGGGACACTCGTGTCTTGCGCACTGAACAGCTAAGTGCAAATTGGATCGAGGCCGATGTTGCGATCAAACTCACCAAGCTGGGCAAGGACGGCTCGGGCACGGCGGTCATGGTGCTGACGCGAACTCCGAGCGGTTTGAAGCTTGCGAGCATCGATTTGTTTGAAGTTCAGTAGAAACGATGGAAGATTCAGCCGTTCAAGAGCGAGCATCCCGGATCAAGTTGCTTTTGATGGACTGCGATGGAGTGTTGACGGATGGTCGCATTTGGATTCTTGAAAACGGCGACGATCAAAAAGCTTTCAGCGTCCGCGATGGTCTGGGACTGGAGTTGTTGCATCGCGCAGGGCTCAAGTCAGGTGTGATATCGGGTCGTAAATCCAGGGCACTGTCTCTGCGAGCTGAGAAGCTTGGCATGACTTACGTTGTGCAGGGTCGTAACGATAAAGTTGCTGTCTTCGAAGAGATTATTGCCGAATCGCAGGTTACGAGAATGGAAACTGCGTACATCGGTGATGATTTGACTGACATTCCGTTAATGCAGACTGTGGAACTTGGGATTGCTGTGGCTGACGCTGCTGCGGAAACACTCGCACATGCCGACTACGTAACTAGAGCAGCGGGAGGTGATGGAGCAGTGCGTGAAGTAATCGAACTGATCCTCAAATCACAGGGCAAGTGGAATGAGGTAATCGAAGGTTATGTCTCGTCGGGATGAAAAGGTTTTGATGATTCGATATTTGGTGTTTCAAGCACTAGTTCGAATCGACGCATGATGGACCAAGCCCAAATATCAGATTTCAAATCGTTCTAATCATTTCTCCGCCTGATTGACACAAAACACGGCTCTCACTAATCTTCTCTCACTCTTGAGCGGGTGTGGCGCAATGGTAGCGCATCAGCTTCCCAAGCTGAGGGTTGCGGGTTCGAGTCCCGTCGCCCGCTCCAATTTCAAATCGCTAAACTCTTATAAATTAGCGTTTCCACCCCGCCACTTGTTTTTCCCAAATTGTGGGAGAATTGTGGCGGAGCTTTCTAGCGGCCTGCCTTTTTTCACTGTAAGTGGCTCCATTGCGCCAACGCGGCACCCGTTCGACACCGGTCCATCATTTTCCCTGCCAGCAACTCCTCGTCAGCTGCGCTGGATGAGTTCGACTTGAGAAGCTTTCGGAACTTGGCTATTCGCTGGTGGAGTTTCCTGAGACGCCGAAGCTTAAGTGCTCTGATTGGAGTCAGAGACATTCCCGACCTACTCAGTCACCGCAGTCATTTCAGCTACTCTGTTACGAATGCGGATTTCACGTTGTGGAGGTTAGCAAAAGGGAAGTCTGGGTCTTAAGGTGAGACTTTGCGGGCGAGCTGAAGCAATACTATGGAGCCAAAGTCCTCACGGTATTAAAGGAGTTGACTAGAATCCAGATGAGTGAACCGACGACAAAAGATAATAACAGCATCCCAGCGGCGATTTGACTTGCCTGATCAAGAGATCGTCGCGTCCTGACTCCGAACATCAACATAGCGGTTAGTACGGCGAACGTCGCGGGTACGATCATGGCCTGAGGTATAGAGTGCATTAGCCAAATCAAAAACGCGGTGGGCCTACGAACTTGCCCACCGCACCCCCTTGACACCTTAACCTGGATGAAGAGAAACGTAAGTCAAGGTACAACGTCCGATGGTAAGAAGAAATGAGTGAATGCACCTAGACGCCATAAGTATTAACACCCACGCTCCAAGTGGTCCATGTTGAGTCACCGCAACGATCCAATGCCATCGATCGCTTCGACATATTGCCCACTTACTTAAAAGCATCAACGCGCGAACCGCGAATTACTTTCGCATGACGTAATAGCTGTTGAGAATATCGTGCGGTAATGAATGGATCTCGATAGAGACGAAGCCGGCGCCCTTAAGCATTTCCGACGCCTTTTCCTGGTCCCACATCGCGCCCAATCCTGCGCCATTTCTGCGCTAAAGAATTTGGTGCTGATTGTAGTGGCAGAGGTTTCCAGCGCACAGGAACCTCGTTAGAGATGTAACTAAGATTGACTTCGTTTAGACGAGCGAAAATTAAGGGTTTTGTTTGCGCGACCCGCGGTTCTTGTCGACTACGGCAATGATGATAAATACAAAACCGAGTAATCGCGTCAAATAGCCATAACTGCGAATATCACTTGCTTCGCCCGCCAAGACTAAAATCAACCAATTCAAAGCTAGCAACAGAAAAGCGAGTGAGAAGAACAGAAAAAAGCGGTCCCGCAAACGGCGCCAAAAACTAAGAAAAAACAACGCGCTAACCAGACTTCCCATAATCACACCGCCGTAAATTAAGTTCGTCATAACGATTCCTACTCAATGTCCCAGATTAGCCCAATCAGAAGCACCGATACGGCAGCGAGCGCACAAAGCGCGCGGTAAAAAGATAGGTCGATCGTCGGCACGACCACGAGATCGATAAACAACAGAATATTGTTTAGGGCCAGCCCCAAAAAACAAAAACTACTCCAGAACAAAATTGGCGTCCGATGCGCAAGATAACTACGCAGCAATAGAGTGGCGCAAATCAAACTCGTTATTGCACATAGAGAGTAAACGATGAGAGCCATCAGTCTTCCCCCCGGATTAACCTGAATGCTTCGGCAAAACGTTGCATACGATTACTGGACCTCTTCAAAATTAAACTGAAGATTGCCACTCGTTGTTTTTCGTACGCCTCAGCCAATCGGTCAACAACGGTTGCCAGCTCGTCGTTGACAGGATTGTAAGTAAAACAATTCGGTTCGGTAGGACACGCGGTCAAAAGTTTCATTTCCGCGAGAGCGATTAGATGTGTATTAGCGACTCCGGTTTCAATTCCAAGTTCACGGTCAACTTCCTGGGCCAGCCACCTTCTGCCGCTCGTGCGGTGCAGCAACAGTAGTACTTCGACGTCGAAAACCGAACTGATGTATTCCGCAATAAACGCTTTTACGTCTTTTGATATTTGCTGGCGAATCATCCCGAGGTAGAGGCGCGGCAGCTTGAACATTTCATAACGACCACAGGATAACTCGAATTCCACTTTCTTTCTGTGAGTGAAAATACTTAGTGCGGCTAAGTGCAAATGCTGTCGCTGTGCTGGGGCTCCTGCGCTAGGTTCACAGGATAAAACTATCGATTCAAGAGTTTCCCAGAGAGGTAGACTATGCAGAGGCTAAACATAATGGATGCAGCGATCCGCAGTGGAGTGTTTCAGACCTTTACCAGATTGCTAGAAGGCTCTTCGTTAGAACGGGAACTTAGAGGTCAGAAACTGTATACGTTGTTTGCGCCCGTTGACATTGCCTTCGCTTATCTGTCTCCGGCAGAGTTGCACTACTTGTTACGTGCAGAAAATCAAGGAGTGTTGGCGAACGTTCTTGGATATCACGCCGTACCCATGCGAATCATGTCCGCTGAGCTGAGAAGTCTTTGTAAGGCGAAGACGCTTTTCGGCAGTGAATTGCAAATTGACGCTGGTGAAGATCTCAAAGTGGGAGGTGCACGGGTACTTCACCTGGACCTGCTCGCGCAAAATGGAGTAATTCACGGAATAGATCGTCTATTAATGCCCGCGAAGTTGCGCGCCCTTGCTGGACACTAAGAGATTTGTTCGAATCTGCACTTTTGCCACCGCAACTTCGCTCCGATGAATCGCGCTTCAAAAAAGTCTTAGCTGAAAGACACACAGCAGTAGCGAAAAAGCTTCAACACCGTGACCGAGGAGACTGGCAAGTCTTAACTTGCAAATTCACAGTGGAAATAACTGACAGTTGACTTTTGATGGTCCCTTCGCTTGGGTGCTGGATTACAATCAATTCGCAGCAACTTGTAACTTTCGCAAAGCCGTCCCTCATTTTTTACCCTCTGCAATTTGGCTACCTGGTTGAAGTGTTTGCTCGAAATACTGATCGTAAATTGCTCGCGCTGCGGGTGCAGCGTATCGCGAACCAAATCCTGAGTTTTCGATCAGCGCAACTACAGCAATTTCTGGTCTGAAAGCCGGAGCGTACGAGACAAACCACGAATGATCCTTGTTCTTACCAACATCTTTGCCTAGTCCAACCACTTGCGCAGTGCCGGTCTTACCCGCGATGTCATACCCAAGTTTACGGATGGCGCCGGCGGTTCCAGCTTCATTCACCACCGACCACATTGCTTTTACCACTGCCTGATCCTGCTCCCGCGAAATTTGGACCACACCTGCTGATGAGTCGCCATACTGCTGCGCCGGCCTATAGTTCTCACCTCCGGGTTGGCCCACAGAAAGTACCTTCTTCATGAGGTGCGGAGTGTAAAGCCTTCCATCAACTCCGACTGAGGCAATAGCCCGCAATAGGGCAATCGGAGTTACGAAATCGTAAACCTGACCGAAGGAAGCGTAGACAGTGTCAATGTCAGTCCAGCGTGGCGCACGCGGATTAAATCGTGCTTTAAATTCAGGCGAAGGTGTCCAACTGACTAGTTCGTGTGGCAGATCGATGCCAGTGGGTTGGTTGAGCTTGAATTCATCGACCATCGACATGATTCCCGTTATTCCCATCTTCAAACCGAGGCGATAAAAATAACCATCGCACGATTTCATAATTGCAGTATGTAAGTCGGGTCTGCCGTGATGGCCCATGCAGCGGGTGAACTTATTTCCGATTTGAATGCCGCCGCCACAAAGCAAGGTTGACTCATCCAGCGTGATCACACCTTGTTGTAAAGCTGCGATTGCCATCGGTATTTTCCAGGTTGAGCCCGGAGGATACCGACCGCGGATTGCGCGGTTATACAACGGTGTATCTGGATCGCGTAGCAGTGCTGCATATTCCGCCCGCCCCTTTTTCGTGCTTATTCGTTCCGTAAAGAGATTGGCGTCGAAAGTCGGATAGGAAGCGAGAGCGAGTATTTCACCATTATTTGGATCCATGGCGATAATCACTCCGCGCCCGGACGGAGAATTTCGCAACTCAGCTTCGGCGGCCAACTGTAAATCGAGATCTATCGTGGTTACCAAATTTTGTCCGCGGATTGGTTCTATTACTTCCACTACATCTCTAATCCGACCGAGGGCATCGACCATAACTGTCCTGCTACCGTCGCGACCTCGAAGAAAGCGATCGTAAGTGGCCTCAAGCCCTTCTTTCCCGATGATATCGCCCGGTTTGTAACCCTGGCTCTTGAATTCCGGCAGCTCTAGTTGACTTGGACTGATCTCACCGACGTACCCGATCACATGGGCCAACAAACCATTTTCCGGATAGTGTCGTTGCGGACGCTCTTCCACATGCAATAAAGGAAACTCGAGTGAATGTGCATCAACCCAGGCAACGTCGCCCATCGTTGCATTCTCTTTGATCAGTATCGACTCATATGCAGGATTGGATCCGACTTCGCCGAAGCGCTGTTCAAGGTATTCAGCATCGAGATCGAGCGCGGTGGGTAGACTTTCCAGTAAAGCGACGAAGTCGACTTGCCTGCCTCTTTCACGTTGCAGCACAACGTCATAAATCGGACGTGAATCGACCAACACTTTGCCGTTGCGATCCAGAATCGCGCCCCGAGGCGCCGGAATTGGCAAAGTCCGCAAACGTTGATTAATGACTCGTTCGTGGTAATAGTCTCCATGGACTATTTGAAGGTTATAAAGACGAACGATACAAACCGAGATCATCGCAAGTACGATTACGTGGATCGTGCGAATACGCGCCGGCAGATTCTGGTTTCGATCCTCTAGCCTCACTGAGATTCACCTAAATGTCTTTGCAACCTCTACCTGGAAGGCGCCCTGTGTCGCTGTGGTTACAGTTGGTTGAACTGCTGCACTGCGACACAGAGGCATCGGGGAAGTACCTGAAGCTGCGGTCTATTTAGAGGCTAGCGTATTATTCTTGGGACTTAATCAGTGAGATTACCCGTTCAGAGTAAGTGATCATACTCAGCTGAGGGCTTTCAAAGCAGTAGCCTGTTTCGATGCTTTAGATCGGAAGGAACCGTAAGGGCCCTGACTAAAGGTTGGTCAACAGAATGGAGAAGTTCAGTTAGCAGGCTGACCATCTCTTCTGGCTTGGCCAGGTAGTATTTTGCGCGTGAACGATTTCTGCCAATGTGAATTGTCCAGGCATGTTTTGGTAGCTGGCAAAAGAGATCTTCATCCGTCGAGTCGTCGCCAGCTGCCATGATGAAATCAAATTCCTGGTCCAACTGTTGTAAGCGTGAATAAACCCGACCTTTATTAGCCCACAGTAATTTTACTTCTACAATCTTTTGGCCCTTGACGGCTTTTAGCGGTGAGTCGGCGAGCATGTGTTCTAGATTCGCCACCAGATCGTTCGCCAGCCAGTCACCAAACTCCAGGTCCGCCATGCGATAGTGCCACACCAGCGAAAACTCTTTTTCCTCAATGAAGCTCCCGGGAGTGCGATCGACAAAATGTTCAAGGATTGGATACACGCGTTCTTTCCACTCATCAGCAGACGAGAAATGTGATTGTTCCCAGCCCTTGGAGATTGGAGATCGGAGAACTGCACCATGTTCAGCCGCCAACCAAAGATTCGGAATGGAGCCAAACCACTGTTCGAGATCGGCTTTCGATCTTCCGGAGATCAGCGCAATTACTGACCTGTGGTCCTGGGCCATCACCTCGAGCAGCCCAATCAGGTCCGGTGTTGGGACCGCATTCTGAGGGAGTGGAGAGAAGGGAGCTAGGGTTCCATCGTAATCCAGCAGGATCAATCGCGACTGCGCTTCTGTAAATGCGGAAACCAGTCGTTGACGGTTCAGAGGGACAGGTTCATCCTCTGGCTGCTGATCTCGTGTTTGCACAGCAGTGCTCAGATTTTCAATAAAGCGTTGGCCCCAGGCAAAAACATTGTTCTTGTGAACTCGCCGGTACAGGGCCATCATCCGTTCGCGTCGCTCCGGTTCGTGAAGTGTTAACGCTCTTTTGATCGTTTGACTTAGACCTTCCTCGTCATACGGATTCACCAGCAATGCTTCGCCCATCTCCGCGGCCGCTCCTGCAAATTCACTCAGGACGAGTACACCATCACCCGATGAGTTACAGGCCACATACTCCTTTGCGACTAGATTCAGGCCATCACGTAACGGTGTAACGAGGGCAACGTCCGCCGCTCCATAAAGAGCAGCGAGTTCAGCGCGTGGTAAGTCACGTCGCAGGTAAATTATAGGCGACCAGTTTGGTGTGCTCCAATCACCATTAATCTCTCCGATCAGCTCATCAACTTCCTTTCGAAGTCGAGTGTATTTTGGCACTTTCTCGCGGGAGGGAACTGCAACCTGAATTAGGACTACTTTGCCCCGCCACTCCGGAGAGTCCTGAAGAAACCTTCGATATGCGCGCAGTCGTTCCGGTATTCCTTTGGTATAGTCCAACCGGTCAACACCCAGAAGTATTTTGCAGAAGCTGAATCGCTGTTTGAGCTCTGCCAATTGCGTTCTGGTGCCTGGACTCTTCAGCAGTAGATCGTTGAACTGTTCCGGAGCGATTCCGATCGGCAGTGCATCCAACGTTACTGTACGTCGGTCAACATCCACGCGGTCCATCTGACTGGTGAGACCCAACAACCTAAGTATCGACGTGCGAAAATTCTGTAGGTAGCGATGCGTATGAAAACCAAGATAGTCCGCTCCTAACATGCCGCGCAGCAAATCCTCGCGCTTTGGAAGAATGCGAAAAACGGACGATGATGGGAACGGCACGTGGAGAAAGAATCCGACGGAGACTTCCGGTAAAGCCTCGCGCAACAACTGAGGCAGGAGCAAAAAATGATAATCGTGAATCCATACTAAATCGTTCGGACGAAGATGCTTCAGTATTTCGTCCCGAAAGGTCTCATTCACGCGAACGTAAGAGCGCCAATGTTCGGGATCAAATCTCAAGAGGGAAGGAAAATGATGAAACAGCGGCCAAAGCGCCTGGTTTGCGATACCTTCATAAAAACCGTGGGCCGTCTTCGCATCAAGATCCACAGAAAAGTACCGATGTTCTTTAGCCCATTCTTTGATTATCGCGCTGCGCTTTTGATCATTGCTTCCAGAGGTTTCACCTGACCAGCCAATCCAGATTCCATCAGTCTTCTGGAGGATTGGATCCATTGCCGTGGCAAGTCCACCTGCGGTGCGCTTGCTTTGCCAGCTGTCTCCTGCTCGCTTAAGAGTGACAGGCAGTCGATTCGAGACGACAAGTACTCTTTGATTATCCCGTTGCATTAATTTCGTCCTATACCAATTGAGGCGCCTTAACGGCGCCTCAATGGTCCGGGCACAATGTGACACTCTTCATGGTGCGATGCTTGCCCAGCTTTCCGGCAATCAACTTGTCACATTCTGTTACGTAAGCGTAAGCAAAAAGAAGTGCGGGAGCATCAGTCTTATCACTTAGAGTGCTAGGTGGTTTCACTTATCCCTTATCGATTTCGCGACAACTTGGCAAAACCTACGTGCTATGGTTATCGACGGGCAGGTGCAAGATGTCGAGTGACTGGTACAAGGATGCGATCTTTTATGAAGTTCACGTTCGTGGCTTCTACGATTCGGACGGGGACGGGATAGGCGACTTTAAGGGTCTCACAGCAAAATTGGATTACCTCCAGTGGTTAGGAATCACGTGCATCTGGTTGTTACCCTTTTACAACTCACCACTTCAGGATGGCGGCTACGACATTTCAGATTACTATTCTGTGCTACCAGAATATGGCACCCTCGAAGACTTCAAAGAGTTTCTCACGGCTGCACACGAAAAAGGCTTCAGAGTCATCGCCGATCTGGTAGTCAACCATACCTCCGATTTGCACCCTTGGTTTCAAGAAGCACGAACCTCAGTTAATTCACCACGGCGCAACTGGTACGTTTGGAGCGAGACAGACCAGAAATACGAGCAGGCGAGGATAATTTTTACAGATAGCGAACGTAGCAACTGGCAATGGGATGAGCAGACAGGAGCGTTCTACTGGCATCGCTTTTTCCGACATCAGCCCGATCTCAACTACGACAATCCAGAAGTGCAGCAGGCGATGCTGAACGTAGTCTCGTTCTGGCTCGATCTGGGAATTGATGGTTTCCGAGTCGACGCCGTTCCATATCTTTTCGAGCGAGTACACACCAACTGCGAGAACCTTCCGGAAACTCATCAATTTCTAAAGACCTTGAGGGCATTCGTTGAAAAGCGTAATCCCGATGCCCTGCTTCTAGCGGAAGCTAACCAGTGGCCGGAAGACGTGGTCCACTATTTTGGGGATGGCGACGAGTTTCATATGGGATACCACTTTCCAATCATGCCTCGCTTGTTTATGGCGCTGCGGCAAGAGGATCGTAGGCCTATTGTCGAGATCTTGGAGCGAACTCCAATAATCCCGGCCAATTGCCAGTGGGGAATGTTTCTCAGAAACCACGATGAATTAACTCTCGAGATGGTTACTGATGAAGAGCGCGATTACCTGTACAACGAGTATGCAAAGGATCGACGGATGAGACTCAACGTTGGTATTCGTCGGAGGCTCGCTCCGTTAATGGACAATGGCCGTCGCAGAATTGAACTGCTGCACGCTCTATTATTCAGTTTGCCCGGTAGTCCATTTCTTTACTACGGCGACGAAATTGGAATGGGAGACAACATTTATCTCGGGGATCGTGATGGTGTACGCACGCCGATGCAGTGGTCGGCGGATCGCAACGCGGGCTTCTCGCGTGCTGATTTTGCTCGTCTTTATTTTCCCGTAATCATGGATCCGGTTTACGGTTATCAAGCGGTAAACGTCGAAGCCCAGCAGCGCTACAGCACGTCATTGCTGAATTGGGTGCGAGAAATGATTCACCTGCGAAAGCAGCATCCAGTTTTTGGCCGCGGCGAGCTGAGCTTCATCAAACCTGACAACCGAAAGATATTTGCTTTCATTCGACGTCATCTGGAAGAAACGGTGCTCTGCGTTTTCAATCTGTCGCAGTCAGCACAGCCAGTGGAGTTAAACCTAAGCGAGCATGAAGGATGTATTCCCATAGAAATGATCGGAGAAGCAGCTTTTCCCTCGATTAGCACCAAGCCTTACCAACTGGCGTTAGCGCCCCGAGGTTTCTACTGGTTCTTGCTTTCCAACGCCGGCAGCCTCGCGACTTTCGGGCATTAATACAGTGTCAATCGCATGCAAGATTCCGTTGGAAGCCATAAGATCCGTCGTAACAACTTGTGCCTCGTTGATCCACAGGCCCATTCGAGATTCTATGGTTAGTTCGTCTCCTCCGGCTGTATGAACTTCGTCAAGGCGCTTCAATTCACTGCTTGGAAGCATTCCAGGCGCGATGTGGTGCATTAGCAGTGATTGGAGCCGGTGCTTGTTTTCAGGTTTGAAGACAGCATCTCGCTTTGTTTGTGGCATTCTAATAAACGCATCATCGATTGGCGCGAAGACTGTGTATGGTCCATTGGTTTTCAGGATATCGTTAAGACCGGCGGTCTCCAGGGCTTGCAGAAAAACCCTAAAATTGCCAGACCTGGTCGCTGTTTCAATTACGTCATACTTCTTCATTTCGTGGCCTTTCGAATATTGGAAGTCTCGTGTTTAGCAGTCATTTCAAGTCTAAGGAAAGGGTTTGATTGAGACATCAGAGGTACTACTTATATTTCTAGGCGTTACCACGCAGGTGAGTATGAGGTTAAAAAGAAACACGAATGTTACGACTGGCGGGTGTCATGTTGTTGAAAGACGTAACGGGCGATCTCAACTCGATTGCTAAAGCCTTTTTTATCCAGTATGTGACTGATGTGATTCTCAACTGTACGCACGCTAATTTCGAGTTTCGAAGCTATTTCTTTATTGCTTAGACCACTCGAAACGGCAAGCGCCACACGATTTTCCGCTTCAGTCAAATGCTCGTCCTCAAAAGTGAGATGCATCTCCTTGTCTGCTGTTCCCACCAGCCGGGCGATCTCAGAATGCGTTCGTTCCACTCTTGTGAGAATTCCATTGACTACTGCAATCAGCTCATCAGGCTCGAATGGTTTCGTAAGATAAGCATCGATTCCTGAGCGGAACCCCTCAATGCGATCGGCTGTTTCGTCTTTTGCGGTCAGAAAGATTATTGGGACGAGGGCGGTTCTGGGCGAGCCCCGCAATTGTCGTGCAAGTTGATAACCGTCCATCGCCGGCATTCTAATGTCACTGACAATCAAATCCGGAACAGACTCCGCCAAAAGCATCAGTGCTTCGCGACCACTGCGAGCAGTGCTCACTTCATAGTTTTCAGCTCTGAGACATGCCGCTACAGCTCGGAGCAGATTTGGCTCATCATCAACTATTAACAACCTCTTCGACACCAGCATTCTCCTCATCATGCGCGACCGAGCTCTCGCTGTCGCTCCAGTACGGTAACAACGCCGTAAAGGTCGTACCACAGCCCTCTTCGCTCTGGACGACAATTGTTCCGTTCAATTGCTCAACAATGTGCTGTGCTAGATAGAGACCTAAGCCGACGCCTGGAGCTGCGGTTCCAAGCGAAGTTGCTTCGCCAGTGCCGCTGTCTGCATCCGAACTTGCACGAAAAAACTTTTCGAAGACGCGAGGTACATCAGTCTCAGGAATTCCTCTTCCAGTATCCTTAACCCCAATCGCCAACGAGTCACCGGCGCAATAGGCCGACACAGTGATGTGCCCACCCTCGGGAGTATATTTGATCGCGTTGTCGACAAAACCACGAATCACTCTTCGTAACGCTTCGAAGTCGCCTTTGAGAAAAGGCAAATTGGGGGTCACGTCAGTGGTGAGCTGCAGGCCAAGGGATCGCGCTCTTTGTTGCTCAACGTTGACGGAAGACCTTATCAACTCGCTAACGTCAACTCGCATCTGGCGAAGTTTGTACGCTCCTGACTCAATGCGCGAAAGATCCAGGAGGTTTCCAACGAAATCGATTTGGCGATCGCATTCAACCGCGATGGTCCTGGAATAATCAAGCCGTTCGTTCTCTGCTAGCATGCTGCCCTGTAATACGTGAGCCAACAGCTTGATCGTAGTCAAAGGTGTCTTCAATTCGTGAGAAACGCTGCTAACGAATTCTGACTTCAAGCGGTCCAACTCTGTCAGTCGTTCCTCACGCTCAGCAATCTGTTGTGCCATGGTATTAAAAGCTGCTCCAAGATCGCCGATTTCGCCACCCTCACTAATGGCTGCTCGCGCCGTTAGATCGCCTCCGCCCAGTCGCTGCGCTGTAGAACGCAACCGGCGAATGGGGTTAACTATACTTCTCTCAATCACCAGCGCCGCACCCATCGCAATCAACAAGGCGAACAATCCAACAACACCGTAACGAATCAAACGTTGACGTGCCGGCTCATAGAGGGTCGCACTCGGAATTCCAATCAATGAAAACAGGCCAGTGTCCCTGACACGCGCGACACCATATACGCGTTTTACTCCGTCAATAGGACTCGTAAGCTCAACAACGGTTGTCTTCGTACTCGCGAGTTCCGAAGATAAAGGCGCCCAACTAATATCTGCTTCGGTGGGGGCTTCTGAACCACGTCGCCTGTAGAGCACGCGACTGTCCGAGTCAAGCACCAAAATGATCGCTTGTGGTGAGAGTTCGATTCGATCGAAGAGCTCGTTGATGGCGGCACCATCTATCCGCACTATGACGGCGCCACCCTTCTCAATAGGGACGGCAATGACAACGATGGGCCGAGCCTCATCAATGGTGCGATCGGTGACCACGGCCCATGAGCCACGTTCGCGCATTTCTGAAACTAAATAATCCGTGAGAGCGGTGGAAAGCGTTTCTCTACGAGTCGGCTGTGACATTATCGTCGTGCCGATCGAATTGGTTATTCGCAGATCCAGCCAAAATGGGCGCGTATGTAGTACGTTTTCGAGGTTTTGATGAATTGCTGGGGTACGCGTGTCGTTGTCGCCTGCAAGCGCCGCGATTGCGTCCAAAGCCTTTTTCTGATCGTCAAGCCAGCGTTCGAGAGCTACCGACGCGAGATCCACCTGTTGCTTCACCGAGTCGTCCAACTGAGCTCGACTCAATCGCCACATGTTTCTTAAGTCCAAACTCCCAACTAGTACCAAGGGAACCGCTATCCCCGCCACCAAGAGTAACAATTTGCCGCGAATTCCCACCGCTCAAATCACCATCCGTTTGCAGTTCGAATTGTTCTTCGGACGAATTAGAGTATAGCAATCAAGCCGCCTTCATCAGTAAGCGTAAACACTTAGGAAACTGCGTGATCCCACTCATTCGCGGATAGTATCGGCAGGATTAGAATTCAGTTAGATACTCCCTGAACGTAAGGAAGGAGAGGGTGGGTATCCGTGCTCCAACGGAATCGGTGCACCGTTCAAGCAACACGCCTTTGGTAATCGTGATCGCCTAGAGTGGGGAATTTAGGACTTACGAATGCCGGGGGCGTGTTTTCCATTTGGACCACAAACGAAAATAGCGGACAAGAGCGTTCTCCGAAGCCTATTCCATTTGTTACAGCAAAAGCTTTGCCTCAAAAGTCGATTGGTGCAGTAACCAGTTTCGTGTTTAGTTCGTGTGACTTCGTTATCGTTCTTTTGTCCAGAAAAACAAAGACGATCCACGAAGTCACACGAACCAACACGAAATAAACTAGTCCGACTCGAAATAGATGTGACTTTTGAGGGAAAGCCTTACAGCAAACAATTAAATCGAGTTTCCCTGAACTCTTAGTGTGGGTGACGCACTACATCTTGGGAAGCTTAAGCCTTTAAGTCTTCTGCATGGTTATAGTGATAATCGGTTTCTCTCCGGCCGTGCGGTTATAGGAAACCCAGTAACCTGCATCAGGGTAGCGTTTAAGCTGATACATCGAGCCGTCAGGCTTTGCATGCAATTCTTCGCCCAGCACCTCAGTCGGAGATGGCGCTTCGTTGTCTCCTCCAAAATAATCAACTGAAATCGCGATCACTTTCCGATCCTTGTCGTAATAAATCTGTGCAGACTCCTTGTCGGAGAAAAGAAAAAAGTCCTGAAGGGGACCTCCATCTTTTAGTCGGTCCAACTTTTCCCGGACGTCTTTGGCGCTCATACCAATCGTTACGCCGCGGTAGTCTTTGAGTACCGGCACGTTCGAGGCTGGTTGAGTGCTCGGAGTCGATGCGCTTACCACATCTGCCTTCGCAGATTCTTGTTCCGTTGTTTGCGCACTCGCCCTTGATGGCGAAAAGACCAGAATTAGACTCATTGAAAAAGATAATAGAGATACCGGGTAAATGAAGCTTGTTACATGGTTTTTCATCTTACTCCTCCAGCATCACTGTCTTGTCACGGAGCGCTTCGCCTTCTACTGACACGATTGCTTCTGTGACTCTCTCGATCATTTCACGTTTCTTGTTTTCGTCGAAAACATTCTCGATTACCTTGATCTGAGCAAATGGCATTTCGTGATCTCCTTTTCTGGAAAACTCTACAAAGACAACCGCTAAGAAATCATCAGAGAAACCACTTCCTTGTATTGAGTGTTTTCCCCTAACCGCTGCGGATCCAAATTGTTTTTTTAATAAGGAAGTTGCTTACTCAAGTAGAATAACGATACGACATGTTCGACATCACATTCGATATCGCGACAATCAAAATCGCAGTAACTCTGCTTATTCTAGCGGCGGCTATCTACGGCTTTGTCAGCGAAAGGTTGGCGCCGGACCTCACCGCCTTACTTGCCCTTCTTGCATTACTGCTAACCGGAGTGCTCAATCCCTATGAGGCGTTTTCGGGCTTTAGCCATCCAGCTACAATCTCGGTTGCGGCCGTACTCGTGTTGTCTGCTGCCGTCGAGCGGACCGGTGCACTAACTTACATCGCACGCCGTCTGCTTACTCCGATCGGTAACTCCGAATTCACTCTCACGGTCATTATTATCTTGATCATCAGCACACTCTCTGCATTCGTTAATAACACAGCCGCAGTCGCCGTCTTTATCCCTGTACTTATGGAAGTTTGCCGAAGAACAAACGCGAGTCCGAGTCGTGTGTTGATGCCGATGTCGCACGCGGCTACGTTTGGCGGAATGTGCACGCTTATCGGAACCTCTACGAATTTGGTGGCACACGAATTTGCAATTAGCCATGGACTCAAGGGGTTTTCAATGTTTGAACTAGGGAAGGTTGGTTTGCCAATGCTCGTAGTGGGCTCCGCTTACATGCTTTTAATCGGCAGAAGGTTTTTGCCTCGAAATCAATCGGGCGCCGTCCTGTCGATGCACGTTGGAGAGCAGTATCTGGCGGACGTGGTAATAGAACCGACCAGCTCATTGATCGGAAAAGAAGTGGATGCCGAAACATTTGATCGCGATTTCGACCTGGAGTTGGTCGCTATCTTTCGTGGAGGTCAGGCGCTGTCGATTGATAATCCGGATCTTCTTTTCGCACCATATGATTCACTGCTTGTTCGTGGTGCGCTCGAGCACGTTTTGAAACTCACAACCTACGATGGGCTGGACGTGCATCGACCTGCGGAGTTTATTCAAAGAAGAAACCAGGACGCGTTACCCGCGGCCAAAGATGTTGAAGACGCTGGTGAGAACACTGGGAATAATCAACCACATTCCAGCAGCACTCAGCTTGCAGAGGTTGTTGTTTTAACAACCTCGGGTTTAATAGGTCGCACTCTCAAAGCCGCACGATTTGCTGAGAGCTATGATGCGGTTGTACTGGCACTGCGAAGGCGCGGGGAGGTAACGGAGCGCCCCTCGATTACCCCGCTTCTGCCAGGTGATATGTTGGTCGTCGAAGGCACAAAAAAGGCGCTTCAGGCGTTAGCCGAAACCAGAGGATTTCTCGTCGTAGGAACTCCGGCACATCCAGAAACCCGACCCGGGAATCTCGTGATTACCGTTTCGACCTTAACAGCCGTCATAATCGTGGTGTCGTTAGGTTTTCTTCCTATCGTGACAGCGGCAACGGCGGGTTGTGCCGTTTTAATGCTTACAGGATGCTTACGTCCTATCGAAGCCTATAGAGCGATAGATTTAAGCCTGGTGTTTATATTAGCCGGTTCTCTGGCGCTGGGAGTGGCACTCGATAAGACCGGGGTGACCACCGTAATCGCCAACTGGCTAGGTGGGCTTTCAACCTCCACTGGACCGCTCGTCGTGGTGGCAGGGTTTTTTCTGTTGGCAGTGCTGGTGTCCGAATTAATGTCAAACAGCGGTACGGTAGCCCTACTTGGCCCAATAACCCTTTCCGTGGCCGCGAAAATGGGAATCAACCCAATGTCACTGTTGGCAGCGATAACGTTTGGTTCCTCAGCCGCTTTCGCGATGCCAATCGGCTATCAGACGAGTCTGATGATCTATGGACCAGGCGACTATCGCTTCAAAGATTTTGTTCGAATGGGAATTCCATTGGATTTGATTCTCGCAATTCTAGCTGTGCTTTTGATTCCTTACTTCTGGCCCTTTGGTGCAGTCTAACGCTTTCACTCGGTAGCTTTGTGCTCTTAGTGCAGCAAGTGCGCGAGATCTCGCTTTTTGAGAAAGTGCTTCGTGGCGCCTTTGTCGAAGCGCTGAGTGAAAGGAAAACTCAGCCGGAAACCCGAAGCGGCAGCGACGGGTGGTTCCACCGAACCTTGGGCCTTCTTTGTTTGAATCGCTGAATGGAAACCAGCCCAGTCGCTCGGTCTGGGTTTTCCCAGACTTTGTCTAATTGTTGGTCGGGTTGTTGGTTGGTCTGCCACGCTCCTTCATTGTTAACGGTTCCTCATCAACGCGTACAAACAGCCGACAAAAAGGGAGTGCAGAGGATCGCCCTTTTAAGGCAGCATCGACGCTCCTTCAACCGTCAATTCGTTGTTAACCGCAAACAAACCAGACACTCCACGCGCACGCTGGTAAGCCATCTGTCTGTCGGCGTCAGAATCAACTACACCTTTGAGGGTGGCCCGCCCACCGTCGACAATGATATGTATTGCCTGACGCGACCCTACACCATATTTGAAGAGCGGCGAATTGAAGTTATAGATCGCATTGTAGAGTGCTCGCCGCAATCTTTCGTCGTTAGGAGAAACCGGTAGGACTCGAATTTCGTTGATTACTCGGGTCACGCCCGGCACGTCTTTCACTACATCCTCCGCTCCGGATTTTGTGTCTGGTGGCGTAGTCACTTCTCCTTTAAGAACAACTGTGTTGTCCGGTTGCACTTCGAATTCAATCCAATCGAAGATGCTGTAGTAAGGCAGATCGGAAATCAGTGCATGCCTTACTTCGCGAGCGACTGCATTTAGAGATCGATTCATTCTCGCTAAGCTCACGCGTTGGCCTCGCGCTTCCTCAGTGTTTACGACCACGGGCGCAACGCCGGAAACTGATCCCGTATTTCTGCGCATGGCCCAATCCCAGGCGACGTTGTCAAGAAAAGCGAGGTCGTCCAGGTTTGCTTTGACCCGTGCCCAGTCGCGCCGCGTTCTGGCATCGAGGTGCTGTCGTCTCAGAAAGTTCTCGATCGCTCCCGCGTTATTTAGTGCGATTCTCAAATCGGTCGAGTTCAGATCGCCTGACTGCTCTTTGAGCTTGTCTACCGAGCGATCAAACTCAGCAACCAGCTTGTTCATAAAATCTTCGTACGACGTTCCGTCAAGACGACTCTTGTCCATACCGGCATCAAAGCTTGTGCGGAATTGGTCCGAAGCGTCTTCCAGACGTCTAATTACTTGTTTGGTCGAAGCCTTTGTAAGTGTTGAGTTGCGCATTATTTCGGGCGCCCAATTCCAGGTTATTCCATAGCTACGCGCTAACCGGTCCAGATCATTCCTTACCATTCGCCAATCGCGTTGGGCCGTGGGTGAGAGATTGTGCCTTAGCATGAACATATCGAGATACATGCCCCGCCGTAGCACCTCATTGACATCCAGGCTGATGACCATATTGTCTTCCGCCCGCCTTTTTAGACGGTCTGTCGCAAACTCAAACTCGTCGACTAACGCATTCGCCTGGTCTTCCAAGTCACTATTGTTAAGACGGCTGCGATCGAGCGCGGCGTCAATACTCCGACTAAATCGATCACTATTAGATTCGAGTCGCGTCAGTATCCTTGTCATTTGTGCATTGGGCCTAGGACTCTGACCGTAAAGGTTCGTAGTCGTTAACGCCAGGCCAAGCACAAGAGCGGCCACCAGGACCAACAATCCTGGTGACCGCAGCACTATCATTTTCATAAATCCTCCCTTGTTCTCATAAAATTTTTCCGCTGGCATCTAAGCTAGCAATCTTAGGAATGTGCGAAACAGTGTCATCCCTCAATTCATGTAAGTGATACCACTCAAAGATTGTTCTCGCGTCGGATTTTGATTGATTTTCACATAGCTCTTTGACGTTTTTGTAACTTGTTGGACACAGCAATCGCGCCCTATTGAGCTCTAGCATGTCGACTCTTTTTTTTCAGCCATCGGAAAGTGGTAACGTTCGTTCGTTCGACCCAGACGTTGTGTGGCAAGTTTTTGCCCAAATGGGAACAAGGTTCGTGGGACACCTGCCATATCTAATATTGGGCCTCTTTGTTTTCGCAGCTTTTGTGGGAGCAGCGCGCGTGTTCAAACGCGTTCTACTTACTGCTGGGCGGCGTACTCGACTCGATCTCACACTCGCGGATTTGCTGGGCCGTCTAGCTTCCGCTTTTACGATTGTGTTCGGCTTGTTCGTCGCTGCCGTTGTCATCTTTCCGACTTTCAATCCCGGAGACCTGATCGCGGGATTGGGCATTACGACAGTCGCAATTGGATTCGCTTTCAAGGATGTATTACAAAACTTTTTTGCCGGGATTCTCATTCTCTGGAGACGGCCTTTCATCGTGGGCGATGAGATTAAGGTAGGAAACTATGAGGGAACCGTTGCAGAAATTACGACGCGCTCTACTTTCCAGCACAGTGGGATCCGAAGCTTGGAATTCACGTGACTTGAAGTCGCGGCC
>JADMIO010932640.1_pt1 | contig 28819 bp, 19 predicted proteins | sample 8958161 | NCBI WGS metagenome assembly JADMIO01 (sample SAMN16585339, study PRJNA669376) | soil metagenome | isolation source: Crop rotation soil | place: USA: Cullars Rotation, Alabama | collected 2011 | reverse complement strand
CGTGACCCCGCCCGTGGACTAGTGCGGGAGCGGGTACGCGCCGCCGACGTATTCGGTCAGCATGCGGATCTCGTATTCGTGCTCGCGGCTCGCCCAGCGGACGAGGTCGCCGATCGAGACCATGCCCGCGACGCGGCCTCCCGCGACGACCGGCAGGTGACGGCACCGGCGCTCGGTCATCACCGCCATCGCCTCGTGCGCCTTCGCGTCGGCGTCGATGCAGACGACCTCGCTCGTCATCACCTCGACGACGCGCGTCGTCGCGGGGTCGCGGCGCGCGAGGATCACGCGGGCCATGACGTCGCGCTCGCTGATGATGCCGACGGGGCGATCGCCTTCGCAGACGAGCAGCGCGCCGACGTGGGCGCCGCACATCGCGTCGACGGCGGCGAGGACCGTCGCGTCGGAGGCCGTCGTCAGGACGTTGCGGCCCTTCTCGTCGAGGATGTCTCCGACGGTGTGCATCGCGAACCTCCTTTGGATGGCTGTTGACTCGAATCCCTGTCGACGAGCTTATCACGTGGGTCCTGGGCGAACCATCGCGGCCCGGGCGCGTGCGGGCGACGCGCCGCGTGCAGCGCGCCGGCCGCGTTGCATCGATGCGGCGTGCGAGCGTGGTGAGCCGTGCAGCCCTGAACGGTCGGCGCTCGAACGCTCGTCGAAGTACTCACCATTGCGTGGCGCCAGCGTGGCACGTGCGCTGCAAATGCCCGATGCGCGCCGCGACGTGTGACCTTCCCCCCCCCGGGTTCCGTCGCGGCGCGTTTCTCTACCTGTCCTCGAGCCGTGATCCCGCGCCGTCAACCGCCGGCCGGCGTCGCGTGTTCGGACGCCGCAACCTTTTGCTTCGCGGAGGCGGATCCGTAACAATTCCGTCTATGGCTTCGTTGCGAACGGTTGGCGTTGCGCTCGCGGATGCGGGGCTCCGATGACCGCGCCGGTCGAGGAAGGGGAGGTCCTTGCCGGCAAGTACAGGGTCGAGCGCGTGCTCGGCGTCGGCGGCATGGGCGTCGTCGTCGCCGCGATGCACCTGCAGCTCGACGAGCGCGTCGCGCTGAAGTTCCTGCTGCCCGAAGCGCTGCAGAACGCGGAGGCCGTCGAGCGGTTCGCGCGCGAGGCGCGCGCGGCGGTGAAGATCAAGAGCGAGCACGTCGCTCGCGTCATCGACGTCGGCACGCTCGAGACGGGCGCGCCGTACATGGTGATGGAGTACCTCGAGGGGGAGGACCTCTCGAACCTGCTCGAGCGCGCGGGGCCGCTCTCCGTACCCGACGCCGTCGACTACCTGCTGCAGGCGTGCGAGGCGATCGCCGAGGCGCACGCGCTGGGGATCGTGCACCGCGATCTCAAGCCCGGGAACCTGTTCCTCACGAGGCGCGCCGACGGCGTGCCGGCGGTGAAGGTGCTGGACTTCGGCATCTCGAAGGCGACCGTGATCGGGCCCGGCTCGAAGCCGGACATGTCGCTGACGCGCACGTCGACGATCATGGGCTCGCCGCTCTACATGTCGCCCGAGCAGATGAAGTCGACGCGCAACGTCGATTCGCGCACCGACATCTGGGCGCTCGGGATGATCCTGCACGAGCTGCTCTCGGGGCGGACCGCGTTCCGCGCGGACACGGTGCCGGAGCTCTGCGCGAAGATCCTGACCGAGCCGCCGGCACCGATCCGCGACGTGCGGCCCGATGCGCCGGCGGCCGTCGAGGCGGCGATCCTGCGATGCCTGGAGAAGGATCCGGCGCGGAGGTTCCAGAACGTCGCGGAGCTCGGCGCGGCGCTGGTGGAGCTCGGGACGAAGCGGGCGCGGCTGTCGGCGGAGCGGGCGCACCGGGTGTTGCGTGCGGCGGGCATCGTGACGACCGACCTCCTGCCGCCGTCGGGGCCGGTGGCGGGGGATGCGCGCCCGGAGGTGACGGCCCTGCTCGCGCAGCACGCGAGCGGCCATCCGTCGCAGGCACCGGCGCCCGGGCACGCGTCGTATCCGCCGGCAGGGGCGAGCGCGTCGCAGGCGCCGCCGTACGCGGGCGCGACCGGCTCGGGTGCGCTCGGCGTGAGCACGGGCGGAGCGAAGGCGAGCATCGCCAGCGCCACGGTGGGGCCGTGGGCCGAGGCGCGGCCCCCGTCGCGGAGCGGACCGAAGGTGGCGGCGCTCCTCGGCGTGCTGCTGGTGGCGGGGCTCGGCGGGACGTGGCTCTTCGTGCAGAAGGGGCATGACGCCGGCGAGGCGGCGGTGCCGGCGCCCCCGGTGGTCGCGGCCGCGGCGGCGGAGGTCCCCGCGGCGAGCGCGCCGCCGAGCGCGGAGCCGGTGGCGAGCGCGCAGCCGGGCGCTTCGGCGGACGTGGCGCCGAGCGCGAGCGCCGCAGCGAGCGCGGCCCCGAGCGCGAGCGCGAGCGCGCAGGCTGCCGCATCGGCGACGCCCTCGGCCAAGGCCGCCGCACCCGCCGCCAAGGCGAGGCCCGCGGTCGTCGCGCGCGCCCCCGTGGCGAAGGCGACCGGGACGCCCGCGTCCCCCGCGCAGCCTGCGGCCGCAACGAACCAGGGTCTCTTCGACGATCAGAAGTAGATTCGCTAGCCAAACGCCACTCCCAACGACGAGGTGACAGGCATGATGCGAAGGGCTGTCCGGCTCGCGCTCGTGGCCGTGCTCGGGCTGGGGACCGTCGCGTCCAGTCGCGCGGCCCACGCCGAGGCGAGCGCGTCCGATCGCGCCGCCGCGCGCGTGCTGTTCGACGACGCGCGCAAGCTGATGTCCGCTGGCAACTACGCCGACGCGTGCCCGAAGCTCGAGGAGAGCCAGCGCCTCGATCCCGGCATCGGCACGCAGTTCAACCTCGCCGATTGCCAGGAGCACGTCGGCAAGACGGCGAGCGCGTGGACGAACTTCCTGGAGGCCGCGTCGTCGGCGAAGGCGGCCGGGCAGGCGCCGCGCGAGAAGGCGGCGCGCGAGCGCGCAGCGGCGGTCGAGGCGAAGCTGTCGCGCCTCAGCGTGGTCGTGCAGGGCGGCGACGTGTTCGGCCTCGAGGTGAAGCGCGACGGCGCGCCCGTGGGCAAGGCGCTGTGGGGGACGGCGGTGCCAATCGATCCCGGGGCGCACACGATCGTGGCGACGGCGCCCGGCAAGAAGCGGTTCGAGCAGAAGATCGTCGTGGGCCAGGGCGGTCCGACGGCGCTGGTGACCGTGCCGAAGCTGGAGGACGATCCGAGCGCGGCCGCGGCGCCCATCGCGCCCGTGCCCGCCGGGCCGCTCGCCCCCGCGCCCGTCGAGCCTGCGCCGAGCGGCGCACCTCCTCCCGCCGACGAAGCGCCCGGGAGCTGGATGAAGCCCGCCGGGTTCGTCGCGGGCGGGATCGGCATCGCCGGCATCGCGGTCGGTGCGGCGTTCGGGGTCGTCGCGAGCTCGAAGCTCTCCTCGTCGAAGGAGCAGTGCCGGACCGACGATCCCAACAAGTGCACGCCCGACGGCGTTTCGCTGCGCGAGAGCGCACAGAGCGCCGGGACCGTCTCGACGATCGCGTTCATCGCCGGAGGCGTCTTCGTCGCGGGCGGCGTGGCGCTGCTCGTGGCGGCGCCTTCGTCCTCGAAGCCGGCCGGACCGACGACGGGCGCGCGCGCGTCGCTCGCGGCCGGCACGATCGCCGGGCCGGACGGCGCCCGCTTCGTGGTGCGCGGCAACTTCTGACGGTTCGGCGGGCGGCTCCCGGCAAGGCCCGCCCGAAGCTAGGATCGCGCAGTGACCGGGCGGCGAGCCCGGGCCCCGTTACGCTTGCGAAGGAGCTTCTCCATGAGTGCGATGGTCGAGCGACGCCGTTCGGGTTGGGTGGCCTTGCTGACCATCGCGGCGACCGTCGCGCTCTGGTCGGGGTGCAACGCCATCCTCGGCATCGAGACGGCGTCGGTCGACGAGAGCTCCGTCGGAGCCTCGGGGAGCGGCACGGGAAGCGGCACCGGCGGTCACGGCGGCACGGGCAGCGCGTCGAGCGCGGCGAGCACGGGCGGCGCCGGGCAGGGCGGCAGCGGCACGGGCGGGTCGGCGCAGTCGGGCGGCGGCACGGGCGCGGTCGGTCAGGGCGGCAGCGGCGCCGGCTCGAGCGGCATCGGCGGCGCGGGCGGGTCCGGCGGCATGGGGCAGGGCGGCGCCGGCGGCGGTCAGGGCGGCATGGGCGGCTGCATGATGGCCACCGACTGCCCGGGCTCCGACGACGAGTGCCAGAAGCGCACGTGCGACGCGGGCACGTGCAAGGTCGCGTTCACGCCCGACAAGACGCCGCTCAAGGACCAGACGACGGGGGACTGCGTCACGCGCGTCTGCGACGGCAAGGGCGGCACGACGACGATCAACGACGACAAGGACGTCAAGGTCGACGGCTTCGAGTGCACCGACGACGTCTGCGTCGCGGGCAACGCGGGCAACACCGCGACGATGCCGGGCAAGGCCTGCGTCGAGAACGGCGGGAAGGTCTGCGACGGCGGGGGCGCGTGCGTCCAGTGCCTGAAGACCGAGGACTGCGGCGCGAACAAGATCTGCCAGCAGAAGCAGTGCGTCGACGCGAAGTGCGACGACAAGATCAAGGACGGCACCGAGACCGACGTCGATTGCGGCGGCGGTTGCGGTCCGTGCGTCGACGGCAAGATCTGCAGCGTCGCGGGCGACTGCCAGAGCGGCGTGTGCAGCGGCACGTGCAAGGGTCCGTCGTGCAGCGACGGCGTGAAGAACGGCACCGAGGGCGACACGGACTGCGGCGCCTCGTGCCCTACGCAGTGCGCCTACGGCAAGACGTGCGGCATCGACGGGGACTGCATCGGCAAGCAGTGCTCGGGGTCCATCTGCGCGGCGACGTGCACGGACGGCGTGAAGAACGGCAGCGAGACGGACGTCGACTGCGGTGGGGGCGGCTGCAAGCTCTGCTCCGACGGCAAGGGCTGCGGGATGAACGGCGACTGCCAGAGCGGCGTCTGCGGCGCGGGCGCGTGCAAGGCGCCGGCGTGCAACGACGGCGTCGCCAACGGCATCGAGACGGACGTCGACTGCGGCGGCGGCACGTGCGGCAAGTGCGGCGCGACCAAGAAGTGCGACTCGAACAGCGACTGCGTCGGCGGCAACTGCAAGCTCAACGTCTGCGCGCCGACGTGCACCGACGGCGCGAAGAACAACAGCGAGACGGACGTCGACTGCGGCGGCGCGAACTGCAGCGCGTGCGGCGCTGGCAAGGGCTGCGTCGGGCCGACCGACTGCACGACCGGCGTCTGCGCGGCCAACGTGTGCAAGGCAGCCGGGTGCAGCGACCTCGTGAAGAACGGCACCGAGACGGACGTCGACTGCGGCGGCGCCGGTTGTCCGAAGTGCGGCTACAACAAGGCCTGCTCGGGCGACACGGACTGCACCGGCGGCCTCTGCGTCGCGCAGAAGTGTGCGCCGACGTGCTCGGACGGCGTCAAGGACGGCAACGAGACCGACGTCGACTGCGGCGGCGGCGGTTGCGCCAAGTGCGCCAACGGAATGAAGTGCCTCGCGCCGGGCGACTGCACGAGCTCGTCGTGCATGAGCAACGTTTGCCAGGCGCCGACGTGCATGGACGGCGCGAAGAACGGCGCCGAGACGGACGTGGACTGCGGCGGCGCGACGTGCGGGAAGTGCGCGAACAACAAGACGTGCTCGGTGAACGGCGACTGCACGAGCGGCGTCTGCGCGGCAGGCCTCTGCAAGGCGGCCGCGTGCAACGACGGCGTGCAGAACCCGGGCGAGACGGACGTCGACTGCGGCGGGCCGTGCGGTGCCTCGTGCGCGAACGGGAAGAAGTGCGCGATCAATGGCGACTGCGTGAGCGCGGTGTGCAAGACGGGCGTCTGCCAGGTGCCGGCGTGCAACGACGTCACGAAGAACGGCACCGAGAGCGACGTCGACTGCGGCGGCTCGTGCGGCTCGACCTGCCTCGCCGGGAAGGCGTGCAACGGGAACCAGGACTGCAAGGACTTCGTCTGCTCGGGCAACGTCTGCAAGGCGCCGACGTGCACGGACAGCACGAAGAACGACTCCGAGACGGACGTCGACTGCGGCGGACCGATCTGCGGCGCGACGTGCGCGGCCGGGAAGAAGTGCGCGATAGCCGGCGATTGCTCGAGCGGCGTGTGCACCGCCGGGCTCTGCAAGGCGCCGACCTGCGTGGACGTCGTGAAGAACGGCGGCGAGACGGACGTCGATTGCGGCGGCGCGACGTGCCCCCATTGCGGCCCGAACAAGTCCTGCACGCTCAACAGCGACTGCGTGGGCGGGCTCTGCTCGATGGGGAAGTGCGCGGAGACGTGCACGGACACGGTGAAAAACCAGGGCGAGAGCGACGTCGATTGCGGGGGCGGCTGCTCCGGCTGCAAGGACGGCAAGACGTGCGTCGGCCCGAAGGACTGCCTGAGCTTCGTGTGCAAGGCCGGCATCTGCCAGGCGCCGACGTGCACCGACGCGGTCATGAACGGCGGCGAGACGGACGTCGACTGCGGCGGTGCGACGAACTGCCCGAGGTGCGCGCCGTACAAGAAGTGCGGCGCCGACAGCGACTGCGTCGGGCAGAAGTGCGACACGGCGCACGTGCAGTGCCTGCCGACGTGCACGGACGGCGTGCGCAACCAGCAGGAGACGTACATCGACTGCGGCGGGCCGAACTGCGTGCTCTGCGAGGGCTTCGGGCTCGGCGCGCGCTGCTCCGACGGTTGCGCGCCGACGCAGTGCTGCTCGGACCACGTCGGCAACGGGGGGACGTGCGCGCAGCTCCAGTGCTGCAACCAGGCGCTCGACGGGGCCTTCGAGACGGACGTCGACTGCGGCGGACCGGTCTGCCAGCCGTGCGTGAAGGGGCAGAAGTGCAACACGGGGACGGATTGCCTCAGCGACTTCTGCACCGGCGGCGTCTGCGATCCGTAGGGTTTCCTAGCGCGCGTGCGATGCGGTGCGTCGCGCGTCGTGCAGGCGTGAAAGAGGGTGCGCCGGCCGCGCGTGGAACCGCGCGAAGTCGCGCGCGTCGGGGCTGGCACGAGGGCTGCTCTAGGGTTCCATGACGCCGCGACGTCGACCGTCCTCCCCCCCAACGGTTCGTCGCGGCGTCACTTTTTCTTCCTAGGGCGCCCCCTTCGCAGGCGCGGGGCGTGCGGAGGCGACGATCGCCTTCAGGGCCTCGCGCGCGATGCGCTCGCGGGTCGCGGCGGTGGTCGCGGGAGCGCGCAGGGAGCGGAGCGCGTCGCAGAGCGGCTCGAGCGCGCGGCTTTGCGGCGCGGGGGCGCAGAGGCGCGCGAACGTGGCCGCGTGGCGATGGGGTGGGCCGCCGCCCTGGAGGACGAGCGCGGTGTGGTCGACGACGAGAGCGACGGCGGCGGGGAGGAGCTCGTCGGCCGTCCAGCGATCGACGAAGTCGGGCTGCGCGGCGAGGCGCGAGAGCAGGTCCCAGCGCGAGCGCTGCGCAGCGACGTCGGCGACGAAGAGCACGAGGCGCAGGTTGCGCGAGGGGTTGGCGAGGGCGAGCGTGGCGCCGTCGAGGGCGATCACGTCGTCGGCGAAGCGCGCGTCCGCCACCCCGACGCCGCAGTTCACGGCGACGCTGAGGAGGTCGGCGCGGAGCGGCGGAGCGAGCGACGGGGCGACGCCGAGCGTGCGCGCGGCCGCGTGGATCGCGGGGCTGCAGTGGCCTTCGCGGCGGTGGCGCGTGAGAAGCACGGCGGCCTCGTGGCCGCGCCCTCCGGCGCGGAGCGTCTCGACGGCGCGCGTGAAGGCGTCGGGATCGTAGGTGCCGCGATCGGCGGCGGCGAGGAACGCATCGAGCGCGCGCAGCCCAGGGTCGCACGCCGCGCCGCGCGCGATGCGGGGCAGCTTCTTCAAGCTGTCCGAGATGCGCAGCGACAGCGCGAGCGGGTAGGCGTCGCACGTGGGCTCGGCGTAGGCGGTGGGCTCGATCTTCTTGTCGGTGCACGCGAGCGGCTCCGCGACGGCGCGCAGGGATCGGAGCGCCTTCGCGCCGGCGCGTGCGATGGGTGACGCGTCCCCGATGCCGAGGAGGCCGATCGGGAGCGGATCGACGATCGCGGCGACGGCGGCGTCGTCCGCGTCGCGCGCGAGCGAGCCGCGCACGAGCGTGAAGAGATCGCCCGCGAGGAACGGCAGGCCGGCGTCGGCCGCGAGCTGCGCGTCGATCGCGAGCAGGCCGCGCGCGTCGGCGGCGGCGGTCGCGCCCGCGGAGGGCTCGGGCGCCGTCGCGCGGCGCGGACCGAGGCGCACCCCGAACGTGGCGGCGGAGACGGCGCGGTGGGCGGCGTGCGCGGCGCGCTCGCGGTCGCCGTCGAGGAAGTGCCACGCGGCGGCGAGGGCGGCGACGTGGACGTAGTATCGGAGCGCGTCGGTCGCGGAGCGTGCGGTGGGTGACGCGTCGGACGGCTCGACTGTCGTTGCGAGCGATCCTTCGGGCGCGCCGCCGCTGCGCACGCCGAGGCCGAGCTGGAACGAGCCTGCGCCCGCGAGGAGCGGCGCGCCGAGCGAGACGCCGAAGGAGAGGGCGAGGACCTTCGTCGGCGTCTTCTCGTCGTAGCGGTAGGTGATCGCGGGGACGGCGAGGCCGTGCGTCTCGGCGCGCGCCAGCACGTCGTCGAGCGCGCGGCGCGCGTCGGAGCGGCGGCCGGCAGCGAAGTCGCGGATGGCGGTCATCACGGCGGTCGTGGAGTCGACGTCGGCGGTCGCGCAGGCGCTCGCGGCGGCGTCGCGCGCGCCGGCCGCGTATGACGCGGGATCGGGCGGAGCGCCTCGCCGGACACGCTCGGCGTCGGCGGTGAGCCGGAGCGCCCACTCGACGCGGCTCTTCTGGCGGGCAGCGGCGTCGAGCACCTCGGGCGCGGGCGGCTCGTGTGCGAGCGCGGAGAGGAGGAGCGTGCCGAGGAGGCAGAGGTCCGCGCGATCCGGCTCGCCGCGTTCGTGGAACGCGCGCGCGTAGGCGAGGAGATCGCGCGTGACGTCGGCCTCGCGTGCGGCGGGGGCCGCCATCGATGCGAGCGCATCGAGGATCGCGACGCCGGCTCCCTTCGAGGCCGCCGGGGCCGCGCGCTCCGCTGGATCGCTGCGGAGCCACCCGGCCACGCCGGCAGCGGTGGAGCGGATCCGCATGGAATTCGCGCGCAGGAACGCATCGGCGCTCGAGGCGACCGCGTACTCGCGCGCCAGCGCGTAGGCGCTCGCGACGGCGGCGGCGCCCGAGCGATCGTCCCACTCGCGGAGCGCATCGAGGGCCGTCCGCTCCACGTCGCGCGTCGCGAGCGTGAAGGTGGGACGAGATCCGGCGCTCGTCGCGATGTCGAGGCCGTCGGAGAGCACGGCGACGACGAGGCGCGCGCGCCGGACCCACAGGCCGTCGCCTTCCTTGAAGCGCGGGTGGAGGAGGATGCGCCGTCGCACGTCGCCGAGCTTCGCCAGCGCGCGCCGCGCGACGGGATCCGGCGTGCGAGGCTTCGCGCCGCAGGCCGGCTCTTCCTTCGCGGTGGTCTTCGCCGGGGCGGGGGAGGGGCGTGCTCGATCGTGCACGATGGCGGCGATCAGGCCGTCGGCGAGATCGGTGACGTCGTCGAGGACGTTGGCCGGTGCCTCGCCCGGAGCGCCGAGACCTGCGATCGCGCGTCGAAGCGAATCGCGCGCAGCACCCCGCTCGGGGGACGCGCGCGGGGCGGCGCGCCAGGCATCACCGCCGCGATTCGACGCAGCGAGCGCAGCGTAACGGGCCGCGCTCGCCGAGAGCGCCGCGAGCGCGGGTACCGGCAACCCCGTCGTGTCGAGCGCGCGTGCCGTCTGCGAGGCGGAGCGCGCAACCCGTGGAACGTCGCCCGTCACGGCGCGGAACGCGGCGTCGGCGGCGTGGAGGCCGGCGACGCCCCAGCCGGTGCGCTCCGCGAGATCGCCTTGCAAACGCGAGGTGACCGCGTCGTCGAGCGCGGCGAAGTGCGCGGCGCGAAGGGAGGGCGGGTACGACATGCCCGCGAACACGCCCGCCAGCACGCCCTCGAAGACGCCGGCGGGATCGGTGGCGCGCGCGAGCTGGTCGTGCACGGTCGCGCGCAAGAGCTTCACGAGCGCGTCCCCGAGGCGGTCGTCGCCGGCGAGGCCGGGCGCGAAGGCGAGCGGAAGCGTGGCGAGCGCGCGGTAACGGCCCGGCTCGGCGCGCTGGAGGTCTCCGAGCGCGGCGAGGTGCGCGAGGGCGAGCTCGCGAACGCGCTCCGCGGCGCCCGTGGGCGCGAGCAGGGAGAGCGCCGAGGGATCGGCGAGAAGCGCGGGGAGATGCGCCCATGCGGTCTTCGCCTCGTCGACCGCGCGGACGGCGGCCGCGGATCGCGCGAGCCACGCGTCGAGCACGAGCAGGCCGCGCGCCTCGTCCCCGGCGTCGCGCGCACGGGTCCCCGCGAGCCTGGACAGGAAGGCGAGATCGCGCGGGCCCTCCATCGGCGGCGGAGCGATCGGGGCTCCGCACGGGGAACGCTCGAAGAGGGCCGTCATGGCGGCGCGGCGATCCGGCGGAATCCCGCGCAGGATGCCGTCCCTTCGCGAGGTCCACGCGGCGCGCTCGTCCTTCGCGGTGCGGACCGCGAGGAGCGCGGCGTACGGGGTCTCGCCCGCGCCCGCGGTAGGTGGCGAGCTGGAGGCTTCCGGCGCGTCGAGCGCGATGCCCGCCGCGCCGAGCAGCGCCAGCGCGTGACGGGCGCGGAGCAGCGGGCGATCCGCGCGGCGTGCCAGCGTCGCCAGACGATCGGCTTCGCGGGCGGCATCGACGTAGCGGAAGGCGGCGGCGTGATCGAAGGCGCGTTCGATCGACAGCGCGATCGCGGTGTCGCCGGCGAGATCCGCGAGCGCACCGTCGTCGCGCACGACCGCGGGCAACGCCGCGACGAACGGCGCGAGGGGATCGCCCGGAAAGAGCTCGCGCACGTCGAGCCTTCCCGGAGCTGCGCCCTCGCGAACGCGCACCACGAGCGGCCAACCGGAAGCGGCCCCCATCGCGAGCAGCAGCTCGTCGTCTCCGACGTCGCGCGGCGGTGCGAGCGCACCGATCGCGATGACGCGCGCGCGGCCGGCGAGGCTCGCCGCGGAGGCCCTCGCCGCGTCGATCGCGGAGCCTTCGGCGACGAGCGCGCATTCCGCCGGAGCGCCGCTCGACAGCGCGCTCCACACCTCGGCCCACGGATCGCGCGCGTCTCGCTCGGCCCGTGCGCGGGCGTACGCGGCGACCCGTTCGCGAAGCGACGCCTTGCCGCGCACCGTCCCCTCGGCGACGGCGCTGGCGATTGCGCGCTCGCAGCGATCCAGGTGCTCCGCCGTGCACGTCCCCGCGACGTTCGCCTCGGCGGGCCGGACGCCTGGCGCGCCAGCACCACAGCCACCCGCGGCCAGCGCGAGCCCGACCACCGCGATCAGCCCCGAAACGCGCGAGCTCCGCACCGCTCTCGATGCCGCCCGATCGGATCTCCCGCCGCTCTCCATCGCGCGCGCCCACGATACCAGCCTGACGACGCGCGTCCCTTCGCGTGCTACGCCGACCGCATGCTGCGCGCCGCGATCGCCGCTGCCGCGCTCGCCTCGGCGTCCGTCGCGCTCGCCGCGCCGCTCGTGCTCGCAGCGCTCGCGAGCGGATGCCGCGACGACCGCGCGAGCCCGTACTTCGGCGCCACCACGCGTACGGGCAAGGACCCGTCGACCCTCTACATCAACCACGCCAACGAGCCGGAGTACCTCGACCCGGGCAAGATGGCCGACACGGCGAGCTCGCTCCTCGCGGTCAACCTCTTCGAGGGCCTGACCACCTACGACCCGAAGGACATCCACCCGACGCAGGGGATGGCGACGAGCTGGGAGCAGAGCGACGACAACCGCGTCTACCGCTTCCACCTGCGCGACGACGGTCGCTGGTCCGACGGCAAGCCCGTCACCGCGCACGACTTCGAATACGCGTGGAAGCGCGTGCTGCGGCCCTCGACCGCGGCGGCCGCGGCGCAGAACCTTCACATGTTGAGGAACGGCGAGCTCTTCAACCGCGGCCAGCTCCTCACGGTACGCCGCGAGCTCGACCTCCGCGCGACGCCGCTGCCCGACGCGCCCGAGCGCGCCCGCTTGCGCAAGGGCACCGCCGTCGCCGTCGTCGCGCGATCGCCGGTCGTGATGTCGACCGGCGTCGTGCCGCTGCGCGAGCTCCCGCGCGACGTCGCGCGCGTCGTGTGGACGAAGGCGGAACCGGGGACCGGCGCGCCGGAATCGCTGCGCCTCGGGACCTCGCCCACGGCAGCGCTCGCGCCGCTCGGGCCCGGGTGGAAGGGAACCGAGGCGACGGTGCTCGGCCGGGCCGCAGCCGTCGAGTGCAACGGGAGCCCGGATGCGTGGCTCGAGATCGCGCGCGGCGGAGAGCGCGGGTACCTGCCGGGCTGCGTGCTCTCGCCCGCGAAGGGCGCGCGCGCCGTGCTCGTCGCGCGCCACGACGGCCTCCCGACTTACGGCGCCGCGCCCGCGCCCACGGCCGACCCCGTGGTACCGGAGGGCTTCGTCGACGAGGCCGACCTCGAGACCGACGACGCCGTGGTCGGCGTCCGCGCCACCGACGACCGCACCCTCGAGGTCGAGCTCGAGCGCCCGACCCCCTACTTCCTCGATCTCACCTGCATCCCGACCCTCGCCCCCGTCCGTCGCGACGTCGTCGAGGCCTGGGAAGCGCGCGGCCAGCCCGACCTCTGGACGCGCCCCGAGAACATCGTCGTCAACGGCCCCTACACGCTCGAGACGTGGAAGTTCCGCTACGAGATCACGATGAAGCCGAACCCCCACCACTACGCGCGGGATCGCCTCCGCATCCGGCGCATCGTGTGGATGGAGGTCGAGGAGATGCACGCCGGCATGAACCTCTACAAGGCCGGCGAGATCGACTACTCCGGCGACAACGTCGCGCTCCCGCCCGAGTACCTCGAGGGTCTCGAGCGCAAGAAGGACTTCCGCCGCGCGCCGTGGCTCTCGACGTACTGGTACGAGTTCAACGTCAAGAAGCCGCCCCTCGACGACGCGCGCGTGCGCCGCGCCCTGAATCTCGCCGTCGACAAGGCGCAGCTCGCCACCGCCATCGCGCGCGGCGGCCAGATCCCCGCGACCCACTACGTCCCCGACTTCACGGGCCTCGGCTACGCCGAGCAGGCCGCCGCCGACAAGGCCGCCGGCAAAGACCCGTTCGACACCCCCGAGACCGCGCACAACCCCGAGCGCGCGCGCGAGCTGCTCCGCGAAGCCGGCTACGACGTGCGCCGCGAGGGCGACGGCTGGCGCACGAGCGGCTTCCCGGCGGTCGAGATCCTCTACAACACCAGCGAAGGCCACCGTCAGATCGCCGTCGCCATCCAGGCCATGTGGCAGCGCCACCTCGGCGTGTCCGCGAACGTGCGCAACGAGGAGTGGAAGGTCCTCCTGAAGAACCAGCGCGAGGGCCGCTTCCAGGTCACGCGCTCGGGCTGGGCCGGCGACTACAACCACCCGCACACGTGGCTCTCGACGTTCCTCACGGGCAACCCCGACAACCACACCGGCTGGTCCGACGAGGAGTTCGACGCGCTCGTGCGCCGCGCCGCCGCCACCGCCGATCGCAAGGAGAGCATCCGCCTCTACCGCGAGGCCGAGAAGCGCGCCGTCGCCGCGATGCCGAAGATGCCGCTCTACTTCTACACGAAGTCGACCTTGCTCAAGCCGTGGGTCAAGGGCTGGTACCCGAACCCGCGCAACGTGCACCTCGTGAAGTGGTTCTGGATCGACCCGAGCTGGGCCACGAGCACCGACAACGAGCCCGCGGTCCCCTCGCTCGAGCTGCCGCCGCCCGGACGCATCGCGCGCGACGCGCCGGCGCCGCCCCTCCCGGTCCCGTGACGCGCTTCGTCGTCCGGCGGCTCCTCGCGCTGATCCCGACGCTCTTCGTCGTCGTCACGCTCGCCTTCGTGCTCCTGCGCGCCGTGCCCGGCGGCCCGTTCGATCGCGATCGCGCCGTGCCCGCCGAGGCCCTGAAGCAGCTCGAGGCGCGCTACCACCTCGGCGATCCGCTGGGGAAGCAATACGCCGACTGGCTCTCGGCCGTGGTGCTCCGCGGTGACCTCGGGCCCACGTTCAAGTACCCGAACCGCACGGTGAACGAGGTCATCGCGACGAGCCTGCCCGTCTCGATGCAGCTCGGCTCGCTCGCGATGCTGCTCGCGCTCGCGGTCGGCGTGCCGCTCGGCGTCGTCGGGGCGCTCCGCCGCGGCACGTGGGCCGACACGCTGGCGATGGCCGTCGCGATGATCGGCGTGTCGGTGCCGCGCTTCGTGCTCGCGCCGATCCTGGTCCTCATCTTCTCGCTGGAGCTCTACTGGCTGCCGGTCGCGCGCTGGGACTCGTGGCGGCACATGATTTTGCCCGTCGTGTGCGCGGGCCTGCCGATGGCGGCGTACGTGGCGCGGCTCACGCGGAGCGGCATGCTCGAGACGCTCGGCGGCGACTTCATCCGCACCGCGCGCGCCAAGGGCCTTCCCGAGCGCACCGTCGTCGTCCGCCATGCGCTGCGCGGTGCGCTGCTGCCCGTGGTGAGCTTCCTCGGGCCGGGCTTCAGCGGGCTGCTCGTCGGGTCGGTCGTCGTCGAGAAGATCTTCAACGTGCCCGGCATGGGCCGCTACTTCGTCGAGGCCGCCGCGAACCGCGACTACAACCTCGTGCTCGGCGTGATGCTCGTCTACGGCGTGCTGCTGATGGTCATGAACACGCTCGTCGACGTCGCGTACGCGCTGCTCGATCCGCGCGTGGAGCTCACGTGATCGCCGCGCTCGCCGATGCGAAGGCCGCCGTGCCCCCCGCGGCGCTGGAGCGAGGCTCGAGCCTCTGGCATGACGGCTGGCGCCGCCTCCGAAGGAACCGCGCGGCCGTCGCGTCCGCGATCGTGCTCGCGCTGCTCGTGGCCGCGTGCCTGCTCGTGCCCGAGCTCTCGCGGCACCGGTACGACCGAGCCGATCTCGCGTACGGCGCCCGCCCGCCCTCGTGGGAGCACTGGATGGGCACCGACGCCTTCGGCCGCGATCTCATGGCGCGCGTCTTCTTCGGCGGGCGCATCTCGTTCGCGGTCGGGCTGGTCGCGACCTTCGTGAGCTTCGCGATCGGCGTGAGCTGGGGCGGCATCGCAGGCGCCGCAGGTGGCAAGGTCGACGCCGTGATGATGCGCATCGTCGACGCGCTCTACACGTTCCCGTTCCTCTTGCTCGTCATCTTGCTCATGGTCTTCTTCGCGAACGAGCACACGGTCCTCTACCGCGCGTGGCGCGTCGCGCTCGGCGCCTTCGTCACGCACCCCGAAGATCCGCGGTACTTTCCCGTGTTCCAGATCGTCGTCGTGTTCGCGGCGCTCGGGGCCGTCTCGTGGCTGACGATGGCGCGCATCGTCCGCGGTCAGGTCGTGGCGCTCCGCGCGAGGCCGTTCGTCGAGGCGGCGCGATCGATCGGCGTCTCGCCGGCGGCGCTCGTCTTCCGCCACCTCGTCCCGAACGCGCTCGGGCCCATCCTCGTCTACACGACGCTCACGATCCCCGAGGTCATGATGACGGAGGCGTTCCTGAGCTTCCTCGGCCTCGGCACGCAGGAGCCGCTCTCGAGCTGGGGCCTGCTCGCGTCGGCGGGCGCGGACACGATGGACCTCTACCCGTGGCAGATCGTCTTCCCGGGCGCGATGCTCGCGATCACGCTGCTCTGCTTCAACCTGCTCGGCGACGGCCTGCGCGACGCGCTCGACCCGCGCACGAAGGGCGCCGAGGGCGCGGCGAGATGAGCGCGCCCCTCCTCGAGATCCGCGACCTCGCGACGCACTTCTTCACGGACGAGGGCGTCGTGCGCGCGGTCGACGGCGTCTCGCTGCGCGTCGATCGCGGCGAGATCGTCGCGCTGGTCGGCGAGTCGGGATCGGGCAAGTCGGTGCTCACGCTCTCCATCCTCCGGCTCGTCGATCCGCCGGGCCGCATCGTGGCGGGCGAGGTGTGGCTCGCCGACGGGCCGCGCGGTGTGCCCGAGAACCTCGTGAAGGCCAAGGGTGCGCGCCTGCGCGGCATCCGCGGGGGCCGCATCGCCATCGTGTTCCAGGACCCGATGACGTCGCTCAACCCGTACCTGACGATCGGCCGCCAGCTCACCGAGGTCCCCGAGCAGCACGAGGGCCTCTCCGGCGCCGCGGCCCGCACGCGCTGCATCGAGATGCTCGCCGCGGTCGGGATCCCGTCGCCTGCCGAGCGCATGGACGATCACCCGCACCGTCTCTCGGGCGGCATGCGCCAGCGCGTGATGATCGCGATGGCGCTCCTCTGCAAACCCGATCTCCTGCTCGCCGACGAGCCGACCACGGCGCTCGACGTGACGATCCAGGCGCAGATCCTCGAGCTGCTTCGCGAGCGCGCACGCAGCCTGGGCGCGGCGGTGCTGCTCGTGACGCACGACCTCGGCGTCGTCGCGCGCATGGCCGATCGCGTCGCCGTCATGTACGCGGGGCGCATCGTCGAGGAGGGACCCGTCGCCGAGGTGTTCGCGTCGCCGCGCCACCCGTACACGATCGGCCTCGCGCGCAGCGTGCCGCGGCTCGAAGGACCGCGGGACCGCGTCCTCGTGCCGATCGCGGGGGCGCCGCCATCGCTCGCGCACGTGCCGCCCGGGTGCCCGTTCCATCCGCGCTGCCCGCAGGCGATCCCGATCTGCGAGCGCGAGTACCCGGAGGCGCGCGCGGTGGGCGCACACGTCGCCCGCTGCCACGTCGACGTCGCGGGGCGTCCGGCGTGAGCACCGTGCTCGAGGTCCGCGATCTCGCGGTCCACTTCCCGCTGCGGCGGGGTCCGTTCGGCCGGCTCGCGGGCGCCGTGCGCGCGGTCGACGGCGTCTCCTTCGACGTGGCCGCGGCCGCCACGCTCGGCCTGGTGGGCGAGTCGGGATGCGGCAAATCGACGACCGCGCGCGCCATCCTCCGGCTCGTGCCCGTCACGCGCGGCAGCGTCCGGCTCGACGGGCGCGACCTCCTCGCGCTCCGCGGCAGCGCGCTCCGTGCGGCCCGCCGCGATGTGCAGATGGTCTTCCAGGACCCGTACGCGAGCCTCGACCCGCGCATGACCGTGATGGACGCCATCGCCGAGCCGCTCCGCACGCACGGCCTCGTCCGCGGCGAGCCGGCCGCGCGCGCAGAGGTCTCGCGCTTGATGGAGTCGGTCGGCCTCGACCCGCGCGCGATGCGCCGCTTCCCGCACGAGCTCTCGGGCGGCCAGCGGCAGCGCGTGGGTATCGCGCGCGCGATCGCGCTCCGCCCGAAGCTGGTCGTCGCCGACGAGCCGGTGAGCGCGCTCGACGTGAGCATCCAGGCGCAGATCCTGAACCTGCTCGCGCGCCTCCAGGAGGAGATCGGCGTCGCCTACCTCTTCGTCGCGCACGACCTCGCCGTCGTGCGCCACGTCTCGCGCGAGATCGCCGTCATGTACCTCGGCCGCATCGTCGAGCGCGCGCCGGCCGACGAGCTGTTCGCGAGCCCGCGCCACCCGTACACGCGGGCGCTTCTTTCGGCGGTGCCCGTGCCGGATCCTGCTGTCGAGCGCACGCGCCGCCGCATCGTCCTCGCCGGCGACGTGCCGAGCCCCGCCGCTCCGCCTGCCGGGTGCCCGTTCCACACGCGGTGTCCCGAGGTCATGCAGCGCTGCAAGACCGAACCGCCCGCGCTGACCGAGCGCGCCCCCGGCCACGTCGCCGCCTGCCACCTCGAGAGCTGACGGCCTCCCAGCCGCGTGCGCTAGCGTCCGCTCGCTGTACGGATTTGAACCGGACGCCCTTGTCTCTTGAACTCCGTCGGGCGCATCGAGACACTTGTTCCAGCAAAATGCTCTTTCTGCGCCCTCGCGGCTCGCTTGCCGCAGAGGCGCGCGGAGGTCCCATGACGTCCTGGCATTCCCGCGTGGCCGCGCTGGCCCTGCTCGTTCCGGCCCTCGCGCTCGCACCGCTCGCCTGCGCCTCGCCCTCCGATCCTCCCCGAGAAGCCGACCCGCGCGAGCCCGAGCGGGTCGCCGAGGTGAGCGAGGCGATGACGGGCGCCTGCACCGAGCTGACCTTCGGCGCGCCCTGCGATCCCGATGGCAACCTCGGCCTGCTCACGGAGTGCCAGGGCGTCTGCAGCGTCGTCGAGGGCGGCAAGGTCGGGTGCGTCTCGATCACGGCCATCGGCGGCACCGTGGGGAGCCTCAACGGGCGCCTCTGCGGGGCGGCGGCCCCGAACAACTGCGGCATGACCGCGGCCACCTGCAACAACGGCGTCTGCATGCCGTCGCCGGGCAACGCGAAGGACCACACGCCGTGCCAGCTCACCGCGGACGGCAACCTCTGCGGGGGCATGTGCGACAAGGGCAAGTGCGTCGCGGTCCCCAACGCGTGCGCGTACGGGCGAAAGGCGGCCGGCGGCGCGACGAACTGCTACTTCGGGACCTGCCAGGGCAACGACGCGAGGCAGTGCGTCTCGCAGCAGCTCCCCACGAAGACCGTGTGCGACGACGCGAGCGCGTGCACGGCCGGCGAGGCCTGCAGCATGGGCGGCCAGTGCACCGGCGGCGTCGCGAAGGTCTGCAACGACGACAACGCTTGCACGAAGGACAGCTGCGCCGTCGCGACCGGATGCGTCTACACGCCGGTCGCGAACGGCACCTCGTGCGCGGACAAGGACGCCTGCAACGGCGCCGAGACGTGTCAGGCGGGCGCTTGCAAGGCCGGCGCGCCGCTCTCGTGCGACGACAAGAACCCGTGCACCGCCGACGCGTGCGACGGCACCACGGGCTGCACGAACAAGGCGGTCTCCGACGGCACGTCGTGCTCCGACGGCAATGCGTGCAACGGGGCGGAGACGTGCCAGGCCGGCGCCTGCAAGGCGGGCGTCGCCATCGTGTGCGACGACAAGAACCCGTGCACCGCCGACACGTGCGACCCCGCGGGCGGCTGCAAGTTCGCGCCGGTCGCCGACGGCAAGGCGTGCCCTGATGGCAACGCGTGCAACGGCGACGAGACCTGCAAGAGCGGGACGTGCACGCCGGGCACCGCGCCGGACTGCGACGACGACAACGTCTGCACGGCCGACGCCTGCCTCGCCCAGGTCGGCTGCGTGAACCTCGCGGTGAAGGACGGCACGCTCTGTCCGAACGCGGACCTCTGCGACGGCGCCGAGACGTGCCAGGCCGGCAAGTGCACGGCGGGCGCGCCGCTGGCGTGCGACGACAAGAACCCGTGCTCGAAGGACGCGTGCGATGCGAAGCTCGGCTGCACGCACGCCACGGCCGCGGACGGCACCGACTGCGACGCCGACGACGACTCGTGCAACGGCTCCGCGACGTGCAAGGCCGGAGCGTGCGTCGCGGGCCCGCCGCTCGCGTGCGACGACGGCAACCCGTGCACGAAGGAGGCGTGCTCGGGCAGCACGTGCAAGGCGACGAACCTGCCGAACGGCACGTCGTGCGCCGACGCCAACCTCTGCAACGGCGCCGAGACGTGTCAGGCGGGGGCGTGCGCGCCCGGCAAGCCGCTCGATTGCGCCGACAAGGATCCGTGCACGATCGACGCGTGCGTGCCCGCGAGCGGCTGCTCCAACACGACGGCGCCCGACGGGACGGCGTGCCCCGACGGCGATGTCTGCAACGGCCTCGAGACGTGCAAGGCCGGCGCGTGCGTCGTGGGTCCGGAGCTCGATTGCCACGACGAGGATCCCTGCACGGCGGACGAGTGCGATCCGAAGCTCGGCTGCTCGCACGAGCCGATCGCGGACGCGGGCGCGTGCGGGACCGGCGGGGGCTCGGGGGAAGGCGGCGCGGCGGGAGCGAGCGCGGCGTCGGGCGCGGGCGCGGCGTCCGGCGCGGGCGGGGCGTCGGGGCAGGGCGGCGCATCGGGAACTGGAGGCGCATCGGGGACGGGAGGCGCCTCGGCGACCGGCGGCGGGAGCGGCGGATCGGGTAGCGTCGGTGCGACCGGAACGGGCGGCGCCTCGGGTGCGGGAGGCGCGGCCGGAAGTGGCGGCGCGACGGCGACGGGGGTCGGAGGCGCGGCGGCGACGGGCACGGGTGGCGCGGCCGCGACGGGCACGGGTGGCGCGTCGGCGACGGGCACGGGCGGCGCCGCGGTGGGAAGCGGCGGAGCCACGGGAAGCGGCGGCGCGACGGCGACGAGCACGAGCACCGGCACCGGCACCGCCACGGGTGCTGGTGGCAGCGCGACGGGTGCTGGCAGCGGTGCTGCGACGACGGGCGGTGGCAATGCCTCGACGACGAGCAGCGCGAGCGGGATGGGCGGCGCACCGACCGGCGGGCCGGCCACCACGGGATCGGGTCTCACCCCACTCGAGCCGTCCGACGTCGGCGGCTGCAACTGCCGCGTCGCCGGCACGCGTGACGAGCCGCGCGCGTTCTTCGCGCTCGTGCTCGCGGCGCTCGCAGGCATCGCGCGCCGCTCGCGCCGCTCGCGCGGATCACGCGGATAGCAAGCCGAGCGCGATCGTCACGAGCAAGAAGGCCGCGCGCCTTTTCACCCACATCGACGTTGCGGGCCGCAGGGCGAGGAGCTAGTCAAGCCCCGTGCTCGCGCGCCTCTCGCGGGCGTCGAGGCCATCCATGAAGCTTCGCTTCTGCTCCAGGTCGCTGGTGATCGCCGGCATTCTCTTCGCCGCAGGCTGTGCCGCGACGGCCGCCAGCAACTCGTCCTCGAGCAGCGGCGCCGGCGGCGGCGCGGCGGCGTCCGGCGCGGGCGGCTCCGGCGGATCGGGCGGCACGGGGCAGGGGAGCACGACGAGCAGCGGCGCATCGATGGAGGACGGCGGGCTCTTCGACGCGGGCTCCGGCTCCGGCGGCGGCCCGCCCGGGGACACGATCCTCTACGCGCACACCGACACGACGCTCTTCCAGCTCGACCCCAAGTCCCCGAAGCTCGAGCTCACCGAGATCGGCGACTTCGATTGCATCGGCGCGCTCGACGCGGGGCAGGACCCGTCGATGACCGACTTCGCCGTCGACAAGGACCTGAACCTCTGGGGCATCAGCGCGACGGCCGTCCACAAGCTCTCGATCCAGGGCAAGGTCGTGCACTGCGATGCGAGCATCGCCCTGAACAACCCCACCGTCAGCTTCTACGCCCTGACGTTCGCGCCCGCGGGCGTGCTCGACCCCGACAAGGAGGTGCTCGTCGCCGGCAACTCGACGGGCGAGCTGTGGGCGATCGACGACAAGGGCAACCTCGCGCAGCGCGGCTCGTTCGGCCTCGTCCCCGACGACGACGGTCACGGCCACGCGTACGCGCAGGCGAACCGCGGCAAGACGTGGGAGCTGTCGGGCGACATCGTCTTCCTCGCGAACGAGGGCAACCCCGTCGGCTTCGCGACCGTGCGCGACTGCCCCGCGCCGCCGGAAACGGGCGGCTGCAACGACGTCAACACGCTGATCGAGATCGACGTCAAGGCGATGAAGGACGCGACGACGCAGTCGGTGACGAAGTCGGTGCGCGGGCAGATCGTCAAGCGCGCCGGCTGCAACGACTTCATCACGCACGACGACTACGGCAACATGTACGGAATCGCCGCGTGGAACGCGACGGTCTACGGCTTCTCTCGGGCCGGCAACCTCGTCGCCATCGACACGACCGACGGCTCCGCGTGCCTCGTGCACGACTATCCGCTGAGCCGCTTCGCGGGCGCCGGCGTGACGACGCTCGCGCCGATCATCCCGCCGCCGAACTGAGCTCCTCTTCGCGTTCGCGCGAGACGCGAGATCAGCTTCCGTCGGAGCCGTCCGCGGACCCGTCGGGCCCGCCGTCGCTGCTCGCGCTTCCGCCGCCGCCCGCGCTCCCGCCGGCCCCGCCGGAGCCGCCGGCACCGCCGACGCCTGCGCCACCCGCTCCGCCAGCTCCTCCGGCGCCCGAGCCACCCGAGCCACCGACGCCCGAGCCACCCGAGCCGCCCGCTCCGCCGCCGCCCCCGCTGCCGCCCGAGCCCCCGCTGCCGCCCGTCCCCCCGCTGCCGCCCGAGCCCCCGCTGCCGCCGGATCCCCCCGCGCCGCCCGCACCGGCGTCCACGCAGCTCGCGCGCGTCGTCACCGTGCGCGTCGCGCCGAGCGGCTTCGGCACCTCGCTCTTGTCGAAGATCGGGCTCTCGTCGTCCGCGTGCACCGATAACCGCACCACGAACGTCGCGTCGTGGCTCCCCGGCCCGAGCTTCGAGAGGATCAGCTCCACCACCGTCGCCGCCCCGACGTTGTTCGGCGGCGGCCCGGCATCGCCCGCGTCGGCCTCCTCGCCGGCCGCGCCCGCGTCGCTCGCATCGCCCCCCGCCTCCGCGCCGTCCACGCGCACGACGACGTGGCCGCACTGCTCCTCGGCCGCGCATGCGCCCGGCGGCCGCAGCGTCAGGTTCTTCACCTCGAGCTGGAACGCCACCGTCGCGTCCGGGTCGTCGCCGACCGAAACGCAGGCCCCGTCGAGCGGCGACACCACCTTGAACGACGGCGGCCCCTTCACCTCCGGCTCGACCGGGGTCGTCTCGTCCTCGCTGCACGCGAGCGGGAACAGCGCGCCCGGCAGCGCGAGCACCGCCGCTGCCGATACGAAGAGCCGCGCCACCCGCGCGACCACGCTTGGTCCCTGCCTCATCGCGGGCCCTCTTATCCCAAGCGTCGCGGCGCCGACAGTCAAAGAGCCGTTCCCGGCCGAGCCCCGACGAATCACTTCGCCTGCGCGCACGCCTCGAGCCGCAGGGAGCCGTACCGCGACGAGCACGACTTCGACGGGTCGGCGGCGCTCACGAGGTCGCTGCAATCGAAGCCCACGTCGATCCTCCCCGCCCCGATGCCCTGGCCGCTCGTCGCCGAGAACTGGAACAGGCACGGGTGCGCCTCGCTGCTCGCGTACCGGATGCCGCTCGCCGGGTCGACGACCTCGACGTGCCCGATCGCGCTCGCACCCGCCGTCACGACGTCGCGGAACGAAAACGATGCCGCGCCGCGCGCGACGGTCCCGGAGGCGGCGAACTTCTCCTCGTTCTGCACCACCGCGCACTCGACCCGCGCGCCGTCCACGCCGTGCGCGAGCATGTCGGGCGGGCTCGTGGTGACGTGCCCGATGTCGACGTGCACGTTGCCCGGCGGGCACGACTGCTCCTCCGTCGCGTACACCTCGAGGTCCACCGCGCCGCGCGCGACGGCCCCCGCGTCCCCGGTCGAGCCGTTCGCCGCCTCGCCGCCCGACGAGCATCCGGCCACGCACGCCGCGGCGAGCGCGATCCATCGCAAACCAAGCATCCGCGCAGGGTGTTCGGCGCGGCCCGGCACGTCAAGCCGCTTGCATCGCCTACCGCGGGCACGCCCGCCGCGGTAGGCTCCGCGCGTGAGCGTCCAGTCCAACATCGAAGCGAAGCTCGCGTCCGCGCTCGAGCCGGCCCGCCTCGAGGTCGTCAACGAGAGCCACCTCCACTCGGTGCCCCCCGGCTCCGAGACGCACTTCAAGGTCCTCGCCGTGAGCGCCGCCTTCGAGGGCCTCGGCCTCGTCGATCGCCACCGCCGCATCCACGAGCTCCTGCGCGAGGAGCTCGCCGGCGGCGTGCACGCCCTCACGCTCCGCGCCCTGACGCCCGCGCAGTGGGAGCGCGAACAGCGGCCCTTCGAGTCGCCCGAGTGCCTCGGCGGATCGAAGAAAGAGAAGGCTCGAGGCTGATCCTGGCGCGCGAGCTCGTCGTCGCCCTCGTCTCCGATCTGCACTTCGGCCCCGAAGCGCATTTCGGCGGCAAGCTCCGCAAGCTGACCGCGCACGCGCCCGCCCTCGCGCGCGCCTTCGTCGATCGCATGAACGACGTCGTGCACCCCGACCTCGTCGTGAACCTCGGCGACGACCTCGAGGACGAGAGCCCCGACGCCGATCGCGCCCGCTACCTCGAGTGCCAGTCGATCCTGCGCGGCGCGCGCGCCGAGCTCGTCAACGTCGCCGGCAACCACGACACGGTCCACCTCGGCCCCGCCGATCTCCTCGCCGCGTGGGGGCGCGAGGGCGAGCTCCACTACGCCTTCGATCGCGCCGGCTTCCACTTCGTCGTCCTCCACACGCGCGAGCGCAAGGACCTCGACGTTTCGGTCGGCGCCGAGCAGATCGCGTGGCTCGACGCCGATCTCGCGGCCACGTCGCTGCCGACCGTCGTCCTCATGCACCACGCCGCCGCCGATCAGGATCTGCGCGGCAACCGCTGGTTCGAGGGCAAGCCGCACATCTGCCTCGTCCGCGAGCGCCGGCGGCTCCGCGAGCTCTTCGCGCGCGACGGCCGCGTCGTCGCCGTCTTCAACGGCCACCTCCACTGGAACCACCTCGACGTGGTCGACGGCCTCCCGTTCGTCACCGTGCAGAGCCTCGTCGAGAACCTCGACGACGACGCCCCCGGCCGCCCCGCCGCCGCGCACGCCGTCGTCCGCCTCGCGCCGGGCCGCGTGCTCGTCGAGATCGAGGGCGCCGAGCGCGCGCGCTACCAGTTCGATCGTCGCGCTCAGCGGAACGCGTAGAGCCGCCCGTCCGACGAGCCGACGTAGAGCGTTCCGTTCGGCGCCAGCGCGGGCGACGAGAACACGATCCCCCCCGTTTTGTAGGTCCAGCGCGACGCCCCGTCGATCCCGATCGCGTACAGCGAGCCGTCGTCCGAGCCCACGTACACCGTCCCGTCACCGGCGATCGCCGGCGACGACGCGACCGCGCCGCCCGTCGTGAAGGCCCACCGCAGCCGCCCGTCCGGGAACACCGCGTAGACGTTCTTGTCCGCCGCCCCGACGACGACCGTCCCGTCGAGCGCGATCGCCGGCGACGACTGCACCGCCGCCCCCGCCGCGAACGTCCACCGCACGCGCCCGTCCGGCGTCATCGCGTAGAGGTTCCCGTCGTCCGACCCGACGTAGATCGTCCCGTCCTGCGCCACGGCCGGCGACGACCGCACGGGCCCGCGCGTCGCGAAGCTCCCCGCCTCGCTCCCGTCCGCGCGCAGCGCGTGCAGCGCGCCGTCATCGGACCCCGCGAGCACCGCGCCGTTGCGCAGGATCGCCGGCGTCGCCGAGAGCCCGCCGCCGGCCTTGAACTGCCATTTCACCGCGCCCTCGGGCGAGATCGCCCAGAGCGTCCACGCGTTGGAGCCGATGTACACGGTGCCGTCGCGCGCGAGCACGGGCGACGAGAAGGCGCAGTTGTTCACCTTCACGCTCCACTTCATGCGCCCGTCCTTCAACGCGTAGAGGTGCCCGTCGACCGAGCCGACGTACACGGTGCCGTCGCCGGCCACCGCGGGGGACGAGAAGACGTACCCCATCGTCTCGAAGCTCCACTTCAGCTTGCCGTTCGGGCTCACCGCGTAGAGGCTCCGGTCGAGCGATCCGACGTAGACCGTCCCGTCGATCCCCACGGCCGGCGACGACCAGATCTCGCCGCCGGTCTGGAACGTCCACGCGAGCGTCGGCGACGCGGGCGGCGCGATCGGATTCGAGCCGGAGTGCTGCGCGTCGTGGCGGAACATCGGCCAGTGCGGCAGCGTCTCGCCACGCATCCCGGGGCCGACGATGCGCGGATCGAGGAGCGCGCCCGCTGCAGTCCGTTGCCCCGCACACGCGAGATCGGCGGGCGAGCACGGTGGCCGCGCCTCGCCCGCGTCGCACCCCACCGCCGCGAAGGCCACGACGAGAGCCAGCGCGCGCATGGAAGGGAGATAGCACGCGGGGAGCCGCGGCTCGCCAGGCAGACGCGTGTGCTAGCGTCCGGCCCCGATGGAAATCCGTGCCCAGGTCGAGCTCCCGTTCCCGCGCGAGCTCGTCTTCGCGACGTACCGCGACCGCCTGACGGAGCTCGTCGACTACCTCCCCGACATCCGGAGCATCGAGGTGCGCTCGCGCGAGGAGCGCGACGGCGCGGTCGAGCTCGTCAACGAGTGGGTCGGCGGCGGCGAGATCCCGAAGGTCGCGCGCGCCGTGCTGAACGAGTCGATGCTCCGCTGGACCGACTACGCGACGTGGCGGCAGGACGCCTTCACCTGCGACTGGCGAAGCGTCGTGCACGCGTTCCCGGGCGCCGTGAAGAGCTCCGGCCAGAACCGCTACTTCGAGACGCCCGCCGGCATGCGGCTCGAGATCCGCGGCGACCTCGTGTGCGACTCCACGAAGGTCCCCGGCGTCCCCCGCCTCTTCGCGAAGACCATCAACGCCGCCGTCGAAAAGATGCTCGTCGCCGCCATCGCCCCGAACCTCGTCGAAATCACCCGCTGCGTAGGCAAGCTCTTGGAACACCGGCCGTCAGGCCGGTGACCGGAGCCGCGCCCGTCAGGGTGCGGGCCCTCAGCGCAGCTTGAAATTCAGCGACCGCGGCCGCGTCAGGTGCAAGAACCCCAGCGCCGACAGCGTCGACCCCTTCCCGCTGTCCTTCACCCCCGTCCACGGCAGCGCGGGGTCGAGCGTGTCGCACTGGTTCATGTAGACGGTCCCCGTCTCGACCCGCCGCGCGATGCGCATCGCCCGGTCGCGATCCCTCGTCCAGATCGACGCCGTCAGCCCGAGCGCGTCGTCGTTGATCCGCTCGAGCGCCTCCTCGTCCGACCCCACCTTCACGACGGGCAGGAGCGGCCCGAACGATTCGACCTGCATCACGTCCATCGCGGGCGTCGCGTCGGTGATCAGCGTCGGCTCGAAGAACCGGCCGTGCCCCTCGACGCGCGTCGCGCGCCCCCCGCAGAGCACGCGCGCCCCCATCGCCGCCGCTTGCAGGACCTGAGCCTCGAGAAACGCGGGCGCCCCGGGTTGCGCGAGCGGCCCCATCGTCACGCCGTCCACCATCGGGTCGCCGAGCACGTAGCCCTGCACGAGCGCGAGCGCAGCCTCCACGAAGCGATCGAAGAGCGTCTCGTGCACGTACACGCGCTCGACGCCGCAGCAGCTCTGTCCCGCGTTGTAGCAGGCGCCGTCCACGAGCCCGGCGACGGCCTGCTCGAGGTCGGCGTCCTCGGCCACGTACGCGCCGTCGTTGCCGCCGAGCTCCAGGCCGACGTCGATGAACCGCCGTGTCGCCGCCGACTGGTAGATGCGCCGGCCGCCGTCCACGGAGCCCGTGAACGCGACGTAATCGACGCGCCGGTCGCCCGCGACGCGCTCGGCCGTCGCGTGGTCGCAATGCAGCGCCTGCACGAGGCCCGCGGGCGCCCCGGCGCGCGCGAACGCGTCGGCGAAATGCTCCCCGCAGAGCGCCGATCGCGTCGAGTGCTTCAGCACCACCGCGTTGCCGGCCAGCACGGCAGGGATCACCACGTTCACCGCGGTGAGGAGCGGGTAGTTCCACGCGGGCAGGTTGAACACGACGCCGAGCGGGACGCGCTCGATCCGCCGCTCGAACCCCTCGAGCTCCGGCAACACCACGTCGTCGAGCGCAGCCTCCGCGATGGACGCCATGTGCCGCGCCCGCTTCGCCATCCCAGCGACCTCGTTCTTCGCCTGGCGCAGCGGCTTGCCCATCATGCGCGTGACGTCGGCGGCGACCGCGTCGTGCGCGCCCACCATCTCCTCCACGGCGCGCAGGCTCAGGGCGACGCGTTCCCCCACGGGCACCGCGGCCCACGCGCGCCCGGCCGCCTGGGCCCCGTCGAGCAGGCGCTCCACGTCGGCGCCCGTCGCGAGCGGTCGGCGCACGGCCTCGTCGAGGGTGTAGGGGTTGTCGACGACGAGATCGGCCATGGCGCGCCCTCCCTGGCTGGCGGAGGCGCGGGAGCGTATCGCAGGCAACCCCGTCTCGCGACGGGGTCGGGCTCGTCGTCGGGCGCGACCGTAGGAAACGGGATTCGAGCCGGCCGGGCGCGGCGTGACGCGGCGCAGGCGACCCGCCTCCAGATCTTCCCCGCGAGAAGCCCTCCCCCTGTACTAGAATGCGCCCGAATGCGTGCGATCGCAGCCGGTCTGACGGACGTGGGCATGGAGCGAGTCCAGAACGAGGACCGCTTCATCCTCCTGCCCGAGTTCAACGTCTTCGTGGTCGCCGACGGTATGGGCGGCCACCAGTCCGGCGAGGTCGCGAGCCGCATGGCCGTCAGCACGGTCGCCGGCTACTTCCGCCGCCAGGAGGAGCCGACCAAGGCCACCCCCGAGCGGCTGCGCTGCGCGCTCACGGACGCCAACGCGAAGATCCACGCGCGCGCCGACGACTCCCGCTCCCACCGCGGCATGGGCACCACGGCGGTCGCGGCGGCCTACGCGCCGGACGAGAAGAAGATCACCGTCGCGCACGCGGGCGACAGCCGCTGCTACCGCGTGCGCGGAGAGAGCATCGTGCAGCTCACGCGCGATCACTCGCTCATCGCCGATGCGCTCCTCGAGCGCCCCGAGCTCAGCGAGAGCGATCTCTCGTACCTGCCGCGCAACGTGATCACGCGCGCGCTCGGCATCGCCGCGACGGTCGAGGTCGACGTTCGCAGCGAGCCCGTCGAGGTGGGCGACGTCTACGTCCTCTGCACCGACGGCCTGCACGGCTTCGTGTCGGACAAGGAGATCGTCGCGGCCCTGCGCCAGTACGGCACGCTCACAGAGACGTGCGCACGGCTCGTCAACCAGGCGAACAAGAACGGGGGCAAGGACAACATCACGATCGTCCTCGTGCGCATCGAGGCGGACGATCAGCCGTGGAGCCTCCGCTCGCCGTCGCCGCTCCCGCCGAACTCCAGGCCCCCTCCGGCGTCGATGCTTTCCAGCACAGTGGGATCCGAAGCTTGGAATTCACGTGACTTGAAGTCGCGGC
>JADMIO010838947.1_pt1 | contig 28819 bp, 32 predicted proteins | sample 8958161 | NCBI WGS metagenome assembly JADMIO01 (sample SAMN16585339, study PRJNA669376) | soil metagenome | isolation source: Crop rotation soil | place: USA: Cullars Rotation, Alabama | collected 2011 | reverse complement strand
GCCGCGACTTCAAGTCACGTGAATTCCAAGCTTCGGATCCCACTGTGCTGGAAAGGTTCATCGGCGGCGTCGCCTTCGCCGTCGCGCTGTGGTACGGCAGCCAGGAGATTGGCGCCGGCCGGCTGACGACCGGCGAATTCGTCGGCTTCATCGCCGCGCTCTTCATGATGTACGGCCCGGCCAAGAAGCTGAGCCGCGTGAACGCGAACCTGCAGCAGGCCATCGCCGCGGCCGAGCGGATCTTCGAGATGCTCGACACGCACAGCGAGGTCCACGAGCGCGAGGGCGCCGCCGAGTTGCCGCGGTTCCACGACGTCATCGAGTTCCGCGACGTGCACTTCGCATACGCCGGAGCGGAGGACGCCACGCTGCGCGGCGTGTCGTTCACCGTGCGCGGCGGTCAGACGCTGGCGATTGTCGGCCGCAGCGGCGCGGGGAAGACGACGCTCGTCAACCTCATTCCGCGGTTCTACGACGTGACCGGCGGCACGATCACCATTGACGGCCACGATGTGCGCGACGTGACGCTGCCGTCGCTGCGCGGCCAGATTGCCATCGTCACGCAGGAAACCGTGCTCTTCGACGACAGCGTCGCGGCCAACATCGCCTATGGCCGTCCCGGCGCATCGCCGGCCGAAATCGAGGCGGCGGCGCGCGCCGCCCATGCGCACGAGTTCGTGAGCGCGCTCGACGGCGGCTACGAGACGAAGATTGGCGAGCGGGGACAGCGGCTGTCGGGAGGGCAGCGGCAGCGCATCGCGATTGCGCGGGCGATTCTGCGCGATTCGCCGATTCTGATTCTCGACGAAGCGACCTCGTCGCTCGACGCCGAATCCGAGATGCTGGTGCAGGACGCGCTGTCGACGCTCATGCTCAACCGCACGTCCTTCGTCATCGCGCATCGCCTGTCGACGGTGCGCCGTGCCGACGCCATCGTCGTGCTGGAGCGCGGCCGCATCGTCGAAACGGGCCGCCACGACGAGTTGCTCGCGCGGGGCGGCGCGTATGCGAAACTCTATGAACTGCAGCTGCAGGAGGAGCCGACCGAGCAACCGGAACGCGTATGAGGACCTGTTCCCCGGCTCCTGCTGACTGCCGCCTGCGATGATCAAATCCATGACGGGGTTCGCCTCGCTGACGCACGAGGACGAGCGTGCGACCATCGGCGTCACCGTGCGAGCGGTGAACCACCGCTTTCTCGACCTCCAGCTGCGCATTCCGCAATCGCTCGGCGAGGCCGAGCCGCGCGTGCGCGCCCTGCTGCAGAAACGGCTCTCGCGCGGCCGGGTGGAGCTGCAGATATCGATGCAGCTGCGCACTCCCGCGGCGCCGTCGGTCGAGTTGAACGAGGAGTTCGCCAGCGCCCTGTCGGCGGCGATCGATCGGGCGCGCGAACGGGGGCTCGTCAGCGGCACGCTGACGCCCGGCGACCTGCTGCGCCTGCCGCAGGCGATCAGCGTGCGCGACCGGGCGGCGGAGCCGAATGCGGAGGTCGAGGCGCAGCTGACGGCGAGCGTGGAAGCGGCGGTCGAGCAGGCGCTCGCGGATCTCGATGCCATGCGCGTGCGCGAGGGCGGCCACCTGCGCGCCGATCTCGACGGCCGCAAGGACGCGCTCGCGGCGTTCATCACGCGCGTCACCGAAGCGGCGGACGAGGGGCGGACGCAGCTCGAATCGCGGCTGCAGGATCGCGTGCGCGAGATCAGCCTCGAGCTGCCGGTGGACGAAGCGATGATCGCGCAGGAGATCGTGCGCACCGTGCAGAAGTCGGACATCAGCGAGGAGGTGACGCGCTTTCGCGCGCACCTCGCGCACTGGGACGCGCTGACGCATGGCGCCGAGCCGTGCGGCCGCAAGCTCGACTTCCTGCTCCAGGAAATGAATCGCGAGGTCAACACCATCGGGTCGAAAGCCGACGGCCTGCACATCTCCGAGCTGGTGATCAACGCCAAGGCGGAGCTCGAAAAGATGCGCGAGCAGGTGCAGAACGTTGAATAGGAGCCGCGGGCTGCTCTTCATCGTCTCGGCGCCGTCGGGCACCGGAAAGACAACGCTCGTCGAGAAGCTCGTGCAGCGGATTCCCAACCTGTGCATGTCGCGGTCGTATACGTCGCGTTCGCCGCGTAGCGGCGAACAGGACGGCGTTGACTATAATTTCATCAGCCGTGAGCGCTTCGAGGGCATGATCGTCGCCCGCGAGCTGCTCGAGTGGGCCGACGTCTTCGGCAACTACTACGGCACTTGCCGCGACGATACGGAGCGCTGCCTCGCCGGCGGCAAGGATCTCGTGCTGGTCATCGACGTCCAGGGGGCGCGGCAGGTGCGCAACAGCGGCATGGAGTCGATTGGCATTTTCGTCCTGCCGCCGTCCGCGGACATTCTCGAGCAGCGGTTGCGCGGGCGGAGCAAGGACTCGGAGGCCGCCATCCAGCAACGTCTCGAGGCGGCGTGCCGCGAGGTGAACGAGTTCACCTCCTACGAATACGTGGTGGTGAACGACGAGCTCGACGCGGCGGTCGAGCGTCTGCGCGCGATTGTGCTGGCCGAGCGGTCGCGGGTAAAGGTGTTGCGCAGGGCGGCCGAGGACATCATCGAGACCTTTCACCGGGAACAGACGTCATAACCGTTATGGAACGAGCACCGAAAGAGAATCGCTTCGAATTCGTCGTCCTCGCCGGCAAGCGCGCCCGCCAGCTGCTGGCCGGGGCCGTGCCGCGCGAGGAAGGCAACAAGAAGATCGCCATCGCGCAGAAGGAAATCCTGCGCCGCAAGGTCGTCAAGATCGACGAGGCTCAGTAAACTTCCAACGTCCAGCTTCCAACTCCCAAGTTTGGCGGTTGATAGTTGATGGGTGGTCGTTGGCGGCTTGTCGTGGGGAATTGAGTTATCCGTGGCCTTCATCGCGTTAGGGGTAACCGGCGGCATCGGCGCCTACAAGGCCGTCGAGGTGTGCCGCGGCCTGCAGAAGCGCGGCCACGACGTCGTCGCGGTGATGACCAGGGCGGCGACGCGCTTTGTCGGTCCGGTGACGTTCGAGGCGATTACGCGACGGCCGGTCATCACGTCGCAATGGCGGCCGGGGGCCAACGCCGACATCGAACACATCGCCATCGCGGACGACATCGCGCTGCTGCTCGTCGCGCCGTGCACGGCGAACGTCATCGGCAAGTTCGCCAACGGTATCGCCGACGATTTTCTCACCTCGCTCTATCTCGCCACGAAAGCGCCAGTGCTCGTCGCGCCGGCGATGAACACGAACATGCTCGGCCACGACGCCGTGCAGCGGAACCTGCAGGCGCTCGCCGCACGCGGCACCAGGTTCGTCGAGCCGGGCGAGGGCTATCTGGCGTGCGGCTGGATCGGCAAGGGACGGCTCGCCGAGCCGGACGACATCGTCGAGGCCGCCGATCGTATCGTCTCGCCGCGCCACTCGCTGCTGCGTGGAAAGCGGGTTGTCGTGACCGCCGGACCGACCTACGAAGACATCGACCCGGTGCGCTACGTCGGCAACCGCTCGAGTGGACGCATGGGGTTTGCGCTTGCCGCGGCGGCGCATGCGCGCGGCGCCAACGTGACGCTCGTGGCCGGCCCGACCAGCGTCGAGCCGCCCGCGGCGGACGAAGTGATCCGCGTTCGCCGCGCGGCCGAGATGCATGCCGCGGTGATGCGTGCGGCCGAACACGCGGATGTCGTCATCATGGCCGCGGCCGTTGCCGACTACGCGCCCGTGAAGCCGGCGGCGGAGAAGATTGCCAAATCGAACGAGCCGGTGACGCTCGTGCTGGAGCGGACGGCGGACATTCTCGCGGATCTCGGCCAGGCGTCGGCGCGGCGCGCGACGCCGCTCGTGCTCGTCGGCTTTGCCGCGGAAACGGGCGATCCGCTCGCCAACGCGCGCGACAAGCGCCGGCGCAAGAAGGTGGACCTCATGGTCGCCAACGACGTGACCGCCCCCGGCGCGGGCTTCGACGTGGAGACCAACGCGGTGACGATCATCGGCGACGATCGCGAAGAAACGCTGCCCGTCCAGAGCAAGGCGCGCGTCGCCGACGCCATCCTCGATCGCGTCGAGCGGCTCCTCGAGACGCGCGCGACCGCCGCGGCCCGCTGATCGATGAACGACGACCTGCGAGCGCATCTCGAGTTCTTCGCAGAGCTCGGTATCGATGGCGTGCGTCTCGAACCCGAATGGCGCGCGCGAGGGTCTGAACCTACTGAACCCACTGAACCTGCTGAATCCGCCGAACCCACGGCATCCGCTGCACCCACGCGCATATCGCTGCAGCTCATCAAGGACGACATGGGCGCCGACTGCAGCCGCTGCAAACTGCACACGCTCGGCCGGACGCAGGTGGTCTTCGGCGTCGGTAATCCGGATGCGGACCTGATGTTCGTCGGCGAAGCGCCGGGTGGCGACGAGGACATCCAGGGCGAGCCTTTTGTCGGGCGCGCGGGCCAGCTGCTGACGAAAATCATCGAGGCGATCGGCCTGAAGCGCGAGGACGTTTATATCGCCAACGTCATCAAGTGCCGTCCGCCGGGCAACCGCAACCCCGAGCCCGACGAAGTGGAGCAGTGCGCGCCGTTTCTGTTCCGGCAGATCGACACGGTGAAGCCGAAAGTGATCGTCGCGCTCGGCAAGTTCGCGGCGCAGTGTCTGCTGCGGACAAACGATCCGATCACGCGCATTCGCGGGCGTGAGTTCAAGTACCGCGACGCGATCCTCATGCCGACCTACCACCCTGCATATCTGCTGCGCACGCCGTCGGCCAAGCGCGAGGTGTGGGAGGATATGAAGCGCGTCCGCGCCATCCTGGCCGGCGATGACTAACCCTTGCCCCTGATTTCGGTCGCCGTTCCAGTTCCTTTTCTCGATTCGCTCACCTACAACGTTCCCGACTCGATCGAGGTGCCGCCGATTGGCGCGCGCGTTCGCGTGCCGGTCGGCGGGCGCACGCTCACCGGCTGCGTCGTCCAGCATGACGCGGCGGTGGACGAGGGGACCGACGTCAAGAACATCGCGGAAGCCGTCGATCGCGAGCCGCTGCTGCCGCCGTCGATCGTCGAGTTGTGCCGATGGGTGGCGGATTACTACGTCGCGGGCATCGGCGACGCCCTCGCGGTGGCAATGCCCCCCGGCGCACGCGGGAAGGCAAATGCGTTCAAGCGGCGCCGCGTTGCCATGCTCACACTCATGGGGTCAGACCCCGTACACGGGACGACTCAAGGTGTTGATGCAGGTCATGTACGGGGTCTGACCCCGAAGCAGGACGCGGCGCTGGGCATCCTGCGCGATGCGCCAGCCGGCCTGCCGACCGCCGAGCTTCGCGATCGCGGCGTCACAGCCGGCGTACTGGCGGGTCTCGTCGGGCGTGGCCTTGTCGTCCTCCACGACGAGCACGACGAGCGCGACCCCTTCGAACGCGCCGTCATGGCCGGCGTCACGCCCGATACCACCCGCGAGCTGACCGACGAGCAGCGCCGTGCGGCCGATGCGCTCCTCGCGCTCGCCGACGCGGACGACTTCCGCGTCGCGCTGCTGCACGGCGTCACCGGCAGCGGAAAAACCGAGCTCTATCTGCGGCTCGCGGATCGCGTGGTGCGGCGCGGCCGCCGCGTGCTGCTGATGGTGCCGGAGATCGCCCTGACGCCGTCGGTGGCCGCGCTCTTCCGCGGCGCATTCGGCACCCGCGTCGCCATCCAGCACAGCGCGCTCGCCGACGGCGAACGGCACGATCAATGGCACCGCATCCGCCGCGGCGAAATCGACGTCGTCGTCGGCACGCGATCGGCGGTGTTCGCGCCGCTCGATCGTCTTGGCCTGGTCATCGTGGACGAGGAGCACGACAGCTCCTACAAACAGGAAGAGACGCCGCGCTATCACGGCCGCGACGTCGCGATCATGCGCGCGAGCCGCGAACGCGCGTTGGTGGTGCTCGGCTCCGCGACGCCGTCCATGGAGAGCTATCAGCACGCCGTAACCGGCAAGTACGTCCGGATCGTGCTGGAGAAGCGCGTGCTCGACAGGCCGCTCGCCGCCGTCCGCCTCGTCAACATGCGGCAGGAGTACGCGGACGAAGGGCCGGAGACCGTCATCAGCCGCGATCTCGCGACCGCCATCGACGAGCGGCTCACGCGTCACGAGCAGGTGCTGGTGCTGCTCAATCGACGTGGATATGCAACGGCCATCTTCTGCCGCCAGTGCGGCGACACGTTCGAATGTCCGAACTGCAGCGTATCGCTGACCGTGCACAGGGCCCGACAGGGATGGAGGGCCCGCTGCCACTACTGCAACTACTCCGTGACCGTGCCGAAGGCGTGCCGCAAATGCGCCGCGCCTTATCTCGAACATGCCGGCGTCGGCACCGAGCGCATCGAAGAACAGCTGCGCGGGCGCTTTCCCGGCGCGCGCATCGGGCGCGTCGATCGCGACTCGGTGCGGCGTCAAGGCACGCTGACGCGCATCCTCTCGCAATTTGCCGCGCACGAGCTCGACGTCCTCGTCGGCACGCAGATGATTGCCAAGGGGCACGACTTTCCGGGCGTCACGCTGGTTGGCGTGATTTCCGCCGACGTGGGCCTCGGCCTCGCGGACTTTCGCGCCTCCGAGCGTACCTTTCAGCTCCTCACGCAGGTGGCAGGACGCGCCGGCCGGGGCGAGCGCACGGGCGAGGCGATCGTGCAGACGCTGTACCCGGAGCACTACAGCATCCAGCTCGCGTGCCGCCAGGATTACCCATCGTTTTTCGAAAGGGAAGTCGCGTATCGCCGCGGCATGCGCTATCCGCCATTCTTCGCGCTCATCAACGGCGTCGTCCGCGGCCCGACCTTCGACGCCGCGATGCAGCAGGCGCGCGAGATCGTCGGCCGCCTCGAGCCGGCGACGGCCACGAGCCACTTCACGATTCTCGGCCCTGCGCCCGCGCCGCTCGGCCGGCTGCGCGGCGAGCATCGCGTGCAGTTTTTCCTCAAGGGAACGCGCCGCGCCGAAATGCGCCGCGCGCTGATGCAGGTCGTTGCGGGAATGCCGGAAATCAGACGACGCCTGACGATCGACGTCGACCCGCTGTCCGTTCTGTGACGCCGGGTCCCGCCGAGCAGCCGGATCCTGGGGAGGCGGACCCGCCTCGTCACCCGTCTAATGCCGTCCGACCAACGCCGCCGGCTCAATGGGCGCCGGCGTGAAACAGAGGACGAACATCAGCACGGCGAAGGCGGCGAGCCACAGCCGCGAGGAATCGAGCGGCAGCTCCTCGTCGAACACGCGCGGATGCCGCGGTCCGAAGACAACGAGCATCCCGATCGTCAGCACGGTCCACACCACCCATGATGTCGATACGAACGACAGGCCGATGAGGCACGGCACCATGACCATCGTCACCGCGGTGCTGCGATGGCCGAGCACCGCGTAGGCGATGTGTCCGCCATCGAGCTGGCCGATGGGAAACAGGTTCAGCGCGGTCGCCAGCATTCCGAACCACGCCGCAAACGCCATCGGGTGCATGTTGACCGAGTAGCCGTCAGGAATAGTGCCGAACGTCAGCCACTCCGCTGCCTTGAAGAGCAGCGGTTCGCCCAGCTCGTAGAGATCGCCCTTGAAGTCCGCGGGCACCTGCACGACCGTCGACAGGTGCATGCCCACGAGCAGCACCGGCACGGCGACGAGGAAGCCGGCAATCGGTCCCGCGATGCCGATATCGAACAGCGCGCGTTTGCCGGGAATGGGCGCGCGGATGCGGATGAAGGCGCCGAGCGTGCCCGTCAGCAGAATCGGCATCGGCAGGAAGTACGGGCGCGACGCGTCGACGCGGTAGTACTGACAGGCGAAGTAGTGCCCGAGCTCGTGGCAGCCGAGGATCGCGAGGATCGACACGCTGTACCACAACCCGTGGAGGACGAGACTCCAATACGGGATGGACGGTATCGTGTCGCTGAAGGCGACGATGAAGCTCGCGTAGTGCAGCCGGCCGGCTTGCGTGGTCGAGATGACCGTCAGCACGAAGAGGATGACGTAGCGCCAGATCGGTTCACGCCGCAGACGGTAGGAGGGCGTCGGCGGCATGACGAATACCGGCGGCTCCTCCGGCGCGTGCGACGGAGGGCGATCGATCTCGGAAAAGTCGGACGAGGAGCCCATACGGGCCTAACCGATATTCTGCAGGTCCTTGCCGGGCTTGAAGCGGATGGTGCGGCCGGGCGGGATGCGCACTTCCTTGCCCGTCCGCGGGTTGCGGCCGATGCCGCGCTTGCGGGGTTTCACCTGAAACACGCCGAAGCCACGCAGCTCAATCCGGTCGCCTCGCTGCATCGACACGCGCATCGCGTCGAACACCGCGTCGACGGCTACCTCGGCCTTGACCTTGGTAATGTCGGCGATCTTCGAAACCTCGTTAACGATGTCGACCTTAATCATCCCTTAGGCGCTCCTGGTTGAGTGTAACTACTATATTTTGTGGGACTTACGCTGTCAACCCTCCCGCTAAGTGTTAGCAGATTTGTGCCGGTTTGTGCGAGTTTAGCGGCAGAAGACCGATGCGGCGCCCAACCCGGAACGGCCAGGCTGAGGCGGCAAAATATGAACTTTTCGGCCCATACTCCGTCTGCTTTGAAGGGGCCTTGACCGTCTTCGGATCCGGGAAGCCGCACACCCAGGAATATCGTTTGCCGATCCCACCTGTTCACTTGCCACGTCGTGGCGCCAAGGGCGCGAAGGCGAACAACTTGTCGAGAGTGCTGGCCCTCGCGGCGGTCGTCCTCCTGCCCACGCTCGCGTTCGCGCACCACGCCCTGCAGTCGGAGTTCGAAATCAACAAGCCGTCCCGTCACTGGACCGGCACGCTGAAGGCCGTGCAGTGGGTCAATCCGCATTCGCATTTCCTGATTGACGTCGCCGACGAGAGCGGCAAGGTGACGACCTGGCGATTCGAGAGCGCGTCGCCCAACGGCCTCCGGCGCCTCGGGTTCAGCAACAAAGCCTTCTTCGAAGTGGGCAAGAGCTACTCGGTCATCGGCTATGCCGCCCGTGACGGATCGCCGATCGCCTTTGTCGAGCAGATCACGCTGCCCGACGGCCGCACCGTGCGGATCTGGTTCGGCGACCCGAACGGATCCAATTAGCGCGGAGACGGCAGCGCGCCGGCCGCCGGGCGGGGTATCTTCTTACTGACAGCCACTGCCAGCCGCCCGCTGCCTGCTGCCAGCGCCTCAATGCCCCGCCTCCCTTCCGTCGTCCTCGTCGGACGTCCCAACGTCGGCAAATCGACGCTGTTCAATCGCATTACCGGAAAGCGCCGCGCCATCGTCACCCCGATCGCGGGTACGACGCGCGACGTCATCGCGCATCCGGCGGAGTGGCGCGGGGTGCCGTTCGAGGTCGTCGATACGGGCGGCATGTTCGGCGCCAGCGAAGACCCCCTTCACGAGCTGGTGCTCGAGCGCGGCCGCCGCGCGATTCAGGACGCCGACCTGCTCATCTTCGTCGTCGACGGTCGTCAAGGGCTGCTGCCGGGCGACGAAGAGATTGCCGACGCCATGCGCGAGGCGAACAAGTCGGCACTGCTCGCCATCAACAAGACCGACGATCGCCGCGGGAAGGGGAGCGTGGAGTTTTACCAGCTCGGCTTCGATCCCGTGACGGAGATCTCCGCCGAGCACGGCGAGGGGATCGGCGATCTGCTCGACGAGGTGGTCCAGCGGTTGAAGACCTGGGAGGGCCCTCGCGACGAGACGGGCGCGGCCAAGGACGAAGTGGCGGTCTCGATCGTCGGCCGTCCCAATGCGGGCAAGTCGTCGCTCGTCAACCGCCTGCTGCGCGAAGAGCGCATGATCGTCAGCGAAATCCCGGGGACGACGCGCGACGCCGTGGATACGCAGCTGACGTGGCATCGGCGGAAGTTCCGGATCATCGACACGGCGGGCATCCGGCGCCCCGGGCGCGTGGCCAGGAGCGGGCAGGTCGAGTCGGTCAGCGTGCTGCTGGCGCGCCGGTCGATCGAATCCGCCGACGTCGTCGTGCTGATGCTCGACGCGACGCAGGGCGCCGCCGATCAGGATGCCGCCATCGCGGGCGAGGCCGACAAGGCCGGCCGCGGCATCATCATCGTCGCCAATAAATGGGACCTGGTGAAGGATCGCGGTTCTGATTACGTCAAGACGTTTGACGAGGCGCTGCGGCGGCAGCTGAAGTTTCTCGATTACGCGCCCATCCTGCACATCTCGGCGCTGACGGGCGAGCGTGCGTCGAAGCTGCTCGAGACGATCGACCGCGTCACCGAGTCGCGGAAGCGGCGCGTCCGGACGCCGGAGCTGAACAAGTTCGTTGCCGAGGTGACGGCCGCGCATCCGCCGGCGAGTCCCGGGCGCCACCACGTGCGCATCCTCTACGCGGCGCAGACCGGCATCGCGCCGCCGACGTTCGTCTTCTTCACCAACGTGGCCACCAAGTTTCATTTTTCGTACGAGCGGTTCCTGGTGAACCAGCTGCGGGACCGCTTCGGGTTCGAGGGGACGCCGATCCGGTTTCATGTGCGGACCCGGCGGCGATCGCCACGGTCGGATTCTTCAACCGGCGGCGGCCACTGAACCTGCTGACCCCGGTTATACTCACCAGAGTGACTCCCAAGCTGTACAAGGCCGGGGAAGTCTGTGAGCTGCTGCAGGTGCAGCCGTACGTGCTGCGGTCCTGGGAGAAGGAGTTCACCGGCATCGGCGTGCAGGGCAGGTCGCCGGATGCGCCGCGGCTCTATCGGCAAAGCGACGTCGAGCACGTTCAGAAGATCAAGCAGCTGGTCTTTGGCGAAGGTCTGACGGTCGCTGGCGCGCGGCGGAAGCTCGAGGCGGAGGCGCCGCCGCTGGCGGTCGTCTCGGAATCCGAAGCCGCCGAAGTGCTCGATGCCCTGGGCGCGGGGGTGCGGGCGCGCATCGCCATGGTGCGCAACACGCTGCGCGAGTTGCAGTCGATGCTGGGTGGCGCGCCGGTCGCTCCATCGAACGGCCACCGCGCGCGCCCCGCGACAAAACGGACGATGGCCAAACGCAGCGCGGCACCGAAGCGCGCGGCGGCGAGGAAAGCGAAAGCGCCGGCGGCGGGCAGCAAGAAGTCGCCGCGAAAAAGAGTATCGGGTCGCAGGTAACCGAAACCTCAGCTCTGAACCTGATACCGTGTAGCGTCAGAGACTCGGGATGTAGCGCAGCCTGGTAGCGCACTTGACTGGGGGTCAAGGGGTCGTGGGTTCGAATCCCGCCATCCCGACCAAACCTTCCCCGCATTAAGGTTTGCGTCGATCTGCTTCTTCGATCAATTCCTTCGCGACCGCATCTGACTGCACGACGTCACGCCGAAGACCTCCGAGCGTATCGGAACGTCTGGTTGGCGTTCATGCGGTGGCGACAGACGCTGCCCGAGCGCGGGCCGTCAGAGGTGGTCGTCACGAGGCCGACCTTTAGAACTTTGTGGTCTTGCTGCGCGAGCGCGGGGTGCGTCCGGTCTCCTGCAACTGCTACATGCGCGCCATCAACGCCTTCTGCCGGTGGCTGCATCAGCAGGGGACCATCCCGGCTCCCATCCGCGTCGCGCCCCAGCGGCTGGAGAAGCGGCTGCTGCCGACGCACGACGAACGTGCCCTCCGAACAATCCTCGCCTTGCGCCCGAAGACTTCGTCCAGTGGCGCGTCCACGCCATCGCCTGCACGATTCTCGACACCGGATGGCGGATTGATGAACTGCTGACCGCTCGGGTTCCTGACTTCGACTTCGACAACCTGCTGCTGACTGTCACCGGCATAGGAAGGAAGCAGCGGAAGGTGCCATTCTCGATTGAGGGCCGAAAACTCCTGTTCCGGTTCGGACAGGTGAAGGAGAAGGCGGCGCTGAACTCCGAGCTGATGTTCCCGGCGCGTGATGGCGGGAAGTGGGAGCACCGCAACGCGAGGCGGAGCTACTACTGCTTGCTCAAGAATCTCGGCCTGTCGCAGAGCGGCTTCCACCTGCTGCGCCACACCTTCGCAACCGAGTATTTGCGGAAGGGCGGCGACGTCGTGCGGTTGTCGATCGTTTTGGGGCACAGCGAGATCAGCACGACGATGCGCTACCTGCACCTGCTCACCGATGATCTCCAGCGCCCGCATCAGGGGTTGTCGATCCTGAATCGGTTGCGGTAACGGCAGCGTTACGATCAACTCATGAGCGCGGACGTGGGTTCAGCTGACGAGAGCATGTGCTGCTTCTGTGGGCGGTATCTGCCGTTCGCAGAGACAGGCAGTCACGATTACCGTCCATTCGCGCGACGGCGAGAGCACGCAGACACTTTGGGCGCACACCGAGTGTTTGAGACAGGTACTTGCATCAAACATCGTGCTGCTCACCGAAGTTGACGACGAGTAGCCCCCGACGAATCGGATGCAGTGCGTCGGGATGTGAACCCCCTCGGCGGCCGACGACCATCAGGGAACGACGGTGGGCTGGACAGCGCCGCAGTCCGAACACGTCGGCTTGACGCGCTTCCCGATGATCTTTATCGAGTATGGAAGCGCTAACTCGATGCGGGGATTCTCGGCAGCCGCGACTTGCTCATTGTCGATCTCATACGTGTAGGTCGTCTTGAACACAGCATTGGCATTCGTTGCGAACTTCCATGTCCTGATGTTTTGGGTTGCGGCCTTGACGAGTCCTCGATGGGCAGACGACTCAGTTTCAGTCTTGGTCACGATACCTTTGCGGACGGTGACCGTCACTTCAACCACGCCGGTGATACCTGCTGACAATGCGACGTCAGGGTAAGACGGCACGGTCGCAGCCAAGACCATCGGGGCCGTCACATTCTGCGGATTCTGAGCGGCTCCGATCTGAGTCGGAGCGAGTCCGACCATGAAAGCGAGGCCGAGAAGCCCGACGACAACATGAACCTTCTTCACCGGTTTTCCACCCCTGTCGGTCCGATTGTGACGCTACGGGTATCGGTGCCGTAAATAGCCCGTCTGACCGCAAGTGTTCACAGCGGTATCGAGATGGGAGAGTGAACACCAGCGGACACTGTGACCGACGCGAGAAGGCGTGGGAACCGGATTGAACGACCGTGCGGTGCCGCAGCTGCCGTAGCTGCCAACGCCGCACTCGAAAAGCCATGTCAGCAGCATCAGGAGGGGCAGTCGCATGAATCCCCAGTCACAGAAAATCTCGGCCGAGTCTATCGCACCGAGAACAACTGGAATCCCGACGGCGCGCAGTCGCGTCTTCGGTAGGGCATCGCTGCTCACGACCATCAACGGTGCCTCGTACCCAGAGCACATCGACGAATTCGTAATCGGATGCGCCGACTGAAGCGTTTCTCAGAATTGCACTGCCGCCAATGGTGGAGTTTGACCCGACGAACCGTGTAAGTTTTGCTCCCGACGATCCAGCAGCTCCACGCGAATTACCTCGGAATCTTCAGGGCAGATACCCGGCGTTCCGGTTGCTCCTTACGGTCGTGGGAGACACGACGACCGATGATTCGTTGGGAGGGGCCGCAGCGGACCGTCGACTGCGGACACTGCGGCTCGAGCGACACGGAAGTGTCGTTCGAATTCCTGGCCTTCACGCGGTACCACTGCCGTACCTGCGACGCGACCTTCGTGACCTTCAACGCCGGCTCCGGCGAACGCGGCGCCCTCTCCCTGAACCGCCGCAAGAACCGCATCAGAAAGCGGACACCCTAATCCGCCGATCCCATCAGCCGATACGGACGGCATGTCCTCTCCCGAAGATCGGCTGTTGAAAGCGCTCTGGGGTAAACCCGACGTGATGTACGACCGCCGACAGACGCCGTGCCGGCGCAAATCGTGGCGGGGCGGCCGTCGCGCCTCCGATTGGCCCGAGGCGTTCACGTCCTTCATGCCGGCGCGCCGCCCCCGCAAAGCGCGCGACGGCAACACCACGCACTGATTATCGCCAGCCGGCATCTTCCTCCCGATGAATCGTCTTGCGGCACAATGTGTTGGCGTGCCGCCGATTGCGCCGTGAATCCCACGCGATCGTGACGCGCAGTCGCCAGACCTACGAGGAGGCCGTGGAATGGGTGCGCGAAGATCCGCGGGTGTGGTCGCGCTCGTCGTTGCCGCCGCGGTGATGACGGCGTGGCGCGTCACCGTCATCCCGCAGTCGCAGACGGTGCGGTTGGCGATGGTCAACGTGCCGGACGACGTCGTACGGCCGCTGCTCGGAGATTTTGCAGTCCGCAGCGGAACGCACGCCGAGATCGTCTATACGGGCAACGATCCGTTCGCGCTGGCGCGCGACGGCAGGGCTGACCTCGTCATCTCGCACTATGGCCACGAGGGTGTCGAGCCCTTTGTGACCGGAGGCTACGGGCTGTGGCCGCACACGGTCTTCGCCAATCAAATCGCGTTGATTGGACCTCCTGCCGATCCGGCGCACGTTCGCGGCTTGACCGATGCGGCCGACGCGTTCCGCCGCATCGCCGCATCGAAGTCGCGCTTCCTGGTGAATGACAGCGAAGGAAACAAGTACGTCGAAGAGATTCTGTGGGCGCGCGCTGGCGTAACGGCGAAAGGTGACTGGTATCTCAATCGCCGCTCGCAGGGGCCGCAGGCGGCGCGCGATGCGGCGAAGGAGGGCGCCTACCTTCTCTGGGGAGTGCCGCCGTTCCTGCGCCTGAAGCGGCAGACGCCGCTCGATCTCGAACCGCTCGTCACGGCCGACCCGATCTTTCAGCGCATCATGGTCGCCATCGTCGTCAATCCGAAGAAAGTGAGCGGCGTGCACGACGCCGGCGCCGAGGCGTTCCAGGCGTTCCTGCTCGCGCCGGCCACCCAGGCGAAGGTCGCGGCGTTTCGATACCCCGACGTGAAGGAGCAGGTGTGGTGGCCGGCGGGCCGCCACAACAGCGCGCGCGAATAAGCCGCACTTTCCGCGGGCGTGGCGGATCCGGTTAGAGGCGCGCCAACGCGGCGCGGAAGGCGTTGAACCGCGTGTAGCCGACTTGCCGCGCTTCGCGGTAATAGCGCCAGAAGCGAACGAATTTCACGGCTTCAGCAGAGTATACCGGCCGTTCCGCCCGCGATGTCGTCTCAAGGCGTATTGGAGGCGACGATGTTCAAACCTCTTTTGCTGGGACTGACGATGACGATGGTGCCCGGAGCGGCGCTGGCGCAGGGCGTCCTGCCCCGGCCGTGTCTGCATACGACCGCCGAGTCGGCGTCCGACCGTTTGCGTCGTGAGCAGGCCATCGACTATGTGGTGAAGGTCAACCTCGCGGAAAGCGCGCGGCAGCGCCTCGTGCCGCGCGAGTATCGTCCGCTCGCGGAACTGGCGAATCTGCCGCCCGTCCCTGCCGGCTTCGACGTGCAGTTTCACGCCGACGATCGCAGCTACACGATAGCCCTCAAGGACACGCGCGACGCCTGCCGCTATGCCGTCTTCTCGGATCAGGACGGCCTGGTGTACGAGGGCATTCCGCGCGCCGAGACGGGCAGGATAATTCCACTGCCGCTCGGCACGCGTTAGGCGGTCAACCCGCGATCTTCGCGGCGATGACTGCGACGATACCGATGACGAGAATTACCGCCAGCGCGCCGACCCATGCGCCGGCCTTGAAGATGCCGCCAGCCAACGCGCATCCCGGCAGCGTAACTGCCAGCAGGACGAGCAATAACACCTGAAGCCAGGCCATACCTTCCTCCCCTCAGGTGAGGTGCAAATGGCCTGACCTCAGCAGGTGTTGCGGCGTAAAATGTTCAGCCCGACCGCGCCCCGAGGAGCGCCGCACACTGGAGATCCCGCTCACACCGCTCGAGTTCGCACGGCGGGCCCGCCGTCTCTATGCGAATTGTGAAGGCGTCATCGACGGCGCCGAGCGGTTCACGTACGGGCGATTTCTGGAGCGCTGCGACCGCTGGTCCTCGGCCCTGCAGTCGCTCGGCGTCAAGCAGGGCGACCGCATCGTCTACATCGCCCCGAACACGCACGCGCAACTCGAGTCCTTTTATGCGGTGCCGCAGACAGGCGCCGTGCTCGTGCCCGTCAACTTCCGGCTGACGCCCGACGATTTCGCCTACATCATCAATCACAGCGGCGCGCGCGTCGTCTGCGCGCACGCGGACTATCTCGACGCCGTCGACGGCATCCGCTCGCGGATCCCTCGCGTGGTGCACTTCGTGGCACTCGAAGGAGCGCGGCCCGGGTGGCTCGAGTACGAACGCCTGGTTGACGCGGCGTCGCTGACGTTCAAGCCGGTGACCATCGGCGAGCGCGACCTGCTGACGATCAACTACACGAGCGGCACGACGTCGCGTCCGAAGGGCGTGATGATTACGCACCGCAACGCCTACATGAACGTCGTCGGCACGTTGATCCATCTGCCGATGACGCCGGCCGATCGATACCTGTGGACGCTGCCGATGTTTCACGCCAACGGATGGACGTACGTGTGGACGGTCACCGCGGTTGGCGCGGTGCACGTCTGCCTGCGTAAGGTGGACCCCGTCCAGGCGTTCCGCGTGATGAAGGAGGAGCGGATAACGTCGCTCTGCGCAGCGCCAACCGTGCTCATCTCGCTGGCCAATGCGCCGGACGATGTGCGCGCCGACGCACCGCGGGGGATTCGCGTCACGACCGCAGGGGCGCCGCCTGCCGCGGCGACGATTCAACGCATGGAGGGTGAGCTCGGCTGGCACGTGACGCAGGTCTACGGCCTGACCGAAACGGCGCCGTTCATCACGGTGTGCGAGCCGCGTCCCGAGCACGCGTCGCTGTCGCTCGAACAGCGCTGCGTGATCAAAGCGCGCCAGGGTGTCGAGCTCGTGACGTCAGGCGACTTGCGCGTCCTTGACGATGCGGGCAACGAGGTGCGGCACGACGGGCAGACGCTCGGCGAGATCTGCGTGCGCGGCAACGTCGTCATGGAGGGGTACTACGACGATCCGAAAGCCACCGAAGAGGCCATGCGCGGCGGCTGGTTCCACAGCGGCGACGCCGCCGTCGTGCACCCGGACGGCTACGTCGAAATCCGCGACCGCTTCAAGGACGTGATCATCAGCGGCGGCGAAAACATCTCGTCCGTGGAAGTCGAAGGGACGCTGATGCGGCACCCGGCCGTGCAGGAAGTGGGCGTCGTCGGCGTGAAGCACGAGAAATGGGGCGAGGCGCCGCACGCCTTCGTCGTGCTCAAGCCTGGTTCGTCGGCCACCGATCGCGAGCTCATCGAGTTCGTCCGCGAGCGCCTCGCGCACTTCAAGGCGCCGCACGCGGTGACCTTCCTCACCGAGCTGCCGAAGACGGCGACGGGGAAGATCCAGAAGTACGTGCTGCGCGGCGGCAAGTCCGCTATTTCGGCGCAATAGACAGGACGATCTTTCCGAACTGATCGCCGGCTTCCATGCGGATGTGGGCATCGCCTGCCTGCTCCAGCGGGAAGACCTTGTCGATGACCGGCTTCAACCCGGCTTCATACAGCCTCAGCATCGCCACGAAATCCGACGGCGAGCCCATGGTGCTGCCGAACACGTTGAGCTGTTTCCAGAAGATGCGCCGGATCTCGACGTTCTGCGCGGCGCCGAGCGTCGAGCCGTAGCTGACGAGACGGCCGCCTGGCTTGAGCGCGTCGAGGCACCGGTTCCACGTCTCGCCGCCAGCGCCGTCGATGATGACGTCGGGTCGCGCGCCGATCTCCGCGACGAGCGTTTTCACCCAGTCGTCCTTGCGGTGGTTGACGCCGCCGAGCGCGCCAAGGCGTTTGGCCGCTTCGAGTTTCGATTCGTGTCCGGACGTGACGTAGACCTTGCCGCCCAGATGCGTCGCCATCGTCAGCGCGCACGTCGCCACGCCGCCGCCGATGCCGGTGATCAGTACGACCTCGCCGGCCTGCAGCCGCGCGCGCGTCACGAGCGCCCGATAGGCGGTGACGGAGGCCAGCGGCACCGCCGCGGCTTCCTCCCACGACAGATGTGACGGCTTGGGATAGAGGTTCGCGGCGGGTACTCTGACCATTTCTGCATAGGTGCCGTCCACCGGCAAGCCGAGGATGTTGAAGGCGCTGTCCTGCGCCCGCTCGTCCTGTCCCCAGTTGAACGACGGGTCGATGACGACCTGCCGCCCTTGCCACGCGGCAGCAACCCCTTCACCGACGCCGGCGACCTCGCCCGCGCCGTCGGAGCCGAGGATGATTGGCACCTTGACGCCGGCGTATTGCCCTTTGCGAATCCAGACGTCGCGGCGATTGAGCGCGGCCGCGTACAGGCGGACGACCGCTTCGCCGGGCCCGGGATGAAGCTCGGGACGCTGTTCGAGGCGCAGGTTGTCGGCATCGCCAAGAGCAGTGAGAACCATCGCGCGCATAAGAGCGGTATTGTAAGTGGTCGTCCGCCTGAAGGCGGACTCTACACACGATTCTCGCCGAACGCAGGCAATGATTGGAAAACTCTTCGATCTTTCCGGCCGTGTCGCCCTCGTCACCGGCGGCTCGCGCGGACTCGGTGCCGAGTTCGCCGAAGGACTGGCGGAAGCGGGGGCATCCTTGATGCTCTGCGCGCGCCGGGACGAATGGCTGCTGCCGGCCGTCGAGACGCTGCGCGGGCGGGGCTTCACCGCCGATGCGATGCGCTGCGACGTGTCGAATCCCGCCGATGTTCATGGCGCCGTCGCGGCAACGGTCGAGCGCTTCGGCAAGGTGGACATCCTGATCAACAACGCCGGCGTGTCGTGGGGCGAGCGGCCGGAAGCGATGACGCTCGCGCAGTGGCAGAAGGTCATCGACGTCAATCTGACCGGCGCGTTTCTCTGCGCGCAGGCGGCGGGGCGCGAGATGATCAAGCGACGCGCCGGCCGCATCATCAACATCGCGTCGATTGCCGGCCTCCAGGGGAACGTCAACGGTCCGTTCTACGCCGGCTATGCGGCGAGCAAGGCGGGCCTGATGGGACTGACGCGCGAGCTGGCGGCCTCGTGGGGCCGCTACGGCATTCGCGTCAACGCCATCGCCCCCGGCTTCTTTCATTCGCGCCTGTCGGACGCGTCGATCGCGCAAATCGAGGACAGCCTCAACCGAGTCACGCCGCTGGGGCGCGTCGGCCATCCGGGTGAACTGAAGGGCGTGGTCGTCTTTCTCGCGTCGGACGCCTCCAACTACGTTACCGGCCAGACGATCGTCGTCGACGGCGGAGGATCGATTGCCACCGGCTTCGCTTAACCGTGTCGCGGTCATCGGCGCTGGGACGATGGGGCATGGCATCGCGCAGGTGGCGGCGATGGCCGGTTACGAGACGCGGCTGACGGATGCCGACGGCGACGCGCTCGGCGCCGCGTGGCAGCGCATCCAGTCCAACCTCGCCGGCGCGGTCAGCCGGGGCAAGCTGACGCAGGCACAGGCCGACGCCGCCACCGCTCACGTCACGCCGGTCGGCGACCTCGCGCTCGCCGCCCGCGACGCCGACCTGGTGATCGAAGCCATCGTCGAAGACCTCGGGATAAAGCAGTCGCTGTTCACGAGACTCGACGCGCTCGTCGGCGCCAGTGCGATTCTGGCGACGAACACGTCGTCACTGTCCGTCGGACGCATCGCGCAGGCGACGAAGCAGCCGTCGCGGATCGTCGGGATGCACTTCTTCAACCCCGTGCACATCATGAAGCTGGTGGAAATCGTCACCCACGACGGCTGTGACGAGTGGGTCGTCGCCGCGGCGCGCGCGGCCGCCGAGCGGATGGGTAAGACGACGATCCTCGTGCGCGATGTGCCGGGATTCGCCTCGTCGCGTCTCGGCGTGGCGCTCGGCCTCGAGGCCATGCGCATGCTCGAAGCGGGCGTCGCATCCGCCGCCGACATCGATACCGCGATGGAGCTCGGCTACGGGCACCCGATGGGACCGTTGCGGCTCACCGATCTCGTCGGCCTCGACGTGCGGCTGAAGATTGCCGAGTACCTGCAGCACGCGCTCGGCGACGACAAGTTCGCGCCGCCGCGCGTGCTGCGCGAGAAGGTCGAGCGCGGCGAGCTCGGCAAGAAGACGGGGAAGGGATTTTACGAATGGTAAGACGAACTCCCTGCGCCCCGGTGGTTCGTGAATACAGGCCGATGGCGAATGGTAGGATGCACGCCTGATGGCCGTCCTCGAGTGGATCCAGAACCTGCGGCTCTCGACGTCGATCGCCGAATCCGATTCGCTGTGGTGGGGCTACGCCTGGTGGCTCTTCGTGCACGCGCTCGGCATGGGCCTCACCGCCGGCCTCGGTTTCATCGTCTGTTTACGCGTGCTCGGCGTCGGCGAGCAGATCCCGCTGTCGTCGTTCAGAGTGCTGTTTCGCCTTTTCTGGATCGGCTTCTACATCAACCTGCTGTCGGGAACACTTCTGTTCATGACCGATGCGACCGGCATCGCGCGGGTGTGGGAGTTGTACGCCAAGCTCGTCTGCCTGATTCTCGCGCTCCTCGTCATGTCGCGGCTGCGGAAGTTCATCGAGAGTGACGAGAGCGACGGCACGATTCCGCCGCCGGTGAAACAGCTCGCCTGCGCGTGCATCGTGCTGTGGCTCGCGGTGATTACGTCGGGACGGCTGATTGCCTACGCCGTCGAGGCCAAAGGTGCGACCATCTGACCTCGTCCACCTGCACCTGCTCCTGAATCATTTCCCGACCGTTGGCATGATCGTCGGCTTCGCGGTGTTCCTGCTGTCGCTGGTCCAGCGCAGCGACGACCTGAAACGCGGCGGGCTCGCCGTGCTCTTCGCCGTCGCGCTGCTCTCGCTGCCCACCTACATGACCGGGTATTCGGCACAGAAGGCGGTCAAGGGAATGCCCAGCGTCGTGCCCGCGGTCGTCAACCTGCATCAACGTTCCGCGTTGATGGGACTCATCTTCATGGAAGCGACGGGGGTCGCGGCGTGGTACGGTCTCTGGTACTCGCGGCGACGGGCCTCGTCCGCGCCGCGGAACACCGCGCTCGTGCTGCTGCTCGGCGCGTTGACCATCGGCCTGATGACGAGCGCGGCGAACGTCGGCGGCGAGATTCGCCATCCGGAGATTCTGCCGACCGGCGAGATTCCCGCGACCGAGGGATTGCTCGCGCCGCGCTGGCTGGCGAGCGAGTTCATCACCCGATATCAATACTCGCATCCGTGGGCGTGGAAAACGCTCGAGACCATCCACTTCATGGGCCTCTGCCTGCTGTTCGGCGTCGTACTGGTCGGCAACCTGCGGCTGCTCGGCTGGATGCGCAGCGCACCGCTCGAGGGGTTTCACCGGCTGTTGCCGTGGGGCGTCTGGGGATTTGTCGCCAACTCCGTCACGGGGATGATGTTTTTCGTCGGGCAGGCGTTCCAGTACATCGAGAACCCGGCGTTCCATTGGAAGATCCTCTGCATCCTCGTCGCGGGCGCCGATGTGCTCTACCTGACGTGGCACGACGAGGTATGGGATCTCGGACCGGGTGACAGCGCGCCGGCGACGGTGAAGTTCCTCGCGGCGTCGCAGATCTGCCTCTGGATCGGTGTGATCTATTTCGGCCGGATGCTGCCGTACCTCGGCAACGCGTTCTAGCGTGTTGGAGCCTGCGTCGCGGATTCGGTGAGCCGCGCGAGGTCTTTCTGAATCTTCTGCAGATCCTTGCGCTCGTGCTTGTCACGCGCCGCCGCCGGGTCGATGGTGCCGTAGAAGCGCACGATGTCAGCGCGCGTCGCCTGAGGGGTGGCGGCGTCCTTGCGTGACGCCAGGCGGGACAGCAGCTCGGCGTAGGTATCGTCGGCAAGCTTGTATTCGCCGCGCCGTGTCGGCCGTCCGGTGTCGAAGTCGGTGTTGGCGAGCTGCAGGCGGTTTCCGCGCGCGGCCTCGAGCGCGATGCGGTAGCGATCACGTGCGGCCTTGAAACTCTCGGTAAACAGACGCTCGGCCTCGGGCGTCGGCGTCTTGAACGCCAGCGCCCTGAACGGGCCGATCTTCGGCATCACGCGCACGACCCAGACGAAGAACCGCGCGAAGATGCCCGGCCGCCGGTACATCGTGCCGAATGCCTGTTCGTAATCCTGCCGCGTGAGCGTATAGACGAAGGCGCTGCGCTGCACGTGCGGAGAGAGCCGCTCGATTTCGTCGCGCTTCTTCTCCCAGGCGACCTGCGTCATCTGCGGAATCGTCTTGCCGACGGCATAGCGGAACGTGCCGATGGCGAGATCCTCGCTGGCGAACACGTCCTTCATCTCGACGCCGTAGGTCTCGCTGAACGCGCGCTCGACGAGATCGCTCGCCACCTCGAAGCCGATGAAGTCGTGGTAGGCCTGGGGCAGATATGCGCCGTTGGCAACGTGCACGACGTCGAACGCGAATTCGACCATGATGTGCCGCGCCGGATCCTCGACGTAGGTCACCTCATCGCCGAACTTGGCGCGCAGCTTTGGATATTCGAGGGGCACCGCGCGGTTGGTGCCGAGCGGATGGCCCGTCGAATCGGCGACGTAATGCGCGAGCGCGCCGAGCGCGAAGGCGTACTCGTTGACGTCGCGCGCGTCGCGGACGAGCGTCTCGACGAAGTCGCCCGATCGCGTGTAGTGCAGCAGGTTGGTGAAGAAGTGGCTGCCGAACGGGTAATAGCCCATGTCCGGCATCACCGATCCGCCGTAGGCGAACGCCCGTGCCTTCTTGATGGTTTCGTCGTCGGCGGTGCCAAAGCGGGCCTTGAGCATCGGCGCGATGACGTCGTCCCACGCCGTGTCGACGAGCGACTCGTGGGCGAGAACGGAATAGGAATGGGCGGGGCGCGCGAGGACGAGCGCCCCGAAGACGATGAGAACGGCGACGGCCGCCGCAGGCCGCGGATGTCTACAACGCCGCCTGCTGGAACGCCAGTGCCGGGTCAGCCGTAAGTACGCGCGCACTCTGGGCCAGGTGCTGTGCAATCGCAACGCCGCGCGCGGCTTCTGCCTCGGAGTGACACGAAAAGCGCAGGAGCCGCCGGCTGTCCTGCAGCGAGACGACGATTTCACGCGCCAGGCGTTCAACCTGCGCGATCTCGCTCCAGGTCACGCTCAAATCGAGCGTTCCCCGGAATTTGAGCCATCCGCTCGTCAGCACCACGTGACCGTACTGATCCGCCCGCCTCCTGCCGAAGCGGACCGGTGTCACGAAATGGCACTGGTCGCCCGGCGCCAGCGGGTCGGGCGCTTTGGCGATCGGCAGCTCGCCCCGGCGCAGCCGCGTGGAGAGCTCGGAGATCTCGATATCGAGCGCGGCGTCTGGAAAGTGTGAACCGTTCATGTAAACCCCAAAGTCACGGGCGCGGCCCTACCGTATCGGTTTTTAGCAGTATCGAGAGCAATTGCCCTCAGAATGGGCCGATGAGCAAGAGCGTTGCCTCGCGGCGCTCGCGTGCGGCTGAGTTTGCACTGATTGTTGTGGCGGCCGCGCTCGCGGCGGCCCCGGCACCGGCGGCGTGGATCGAGGCCGGCTATTCCATGACGGTTTATCCGCGGCTCGAGAGGGCGCTGACGCCGCTCTCCAACCGCGTGCCGTTTGCGCTGCTCGACCCGCTCCTCTTCGTCGTTGCCGGCGGCGCGCTCCTCGTTCTCGTCCAGGCGGTTCGCCGCGCGTGGCGGACGCGAACCATCGGCGACCTCGCCCGCACGTTCCTGCACCTGATGGCCGTGGCGGCGGCCATCTACATCGCGTTCCTGATGCTGTGGGGCTTCAACTATCGCCGCGTGCCGATGCCGGATCGGCTCGTGCTCGATCGCGCCGCGCCGACAGCCGGGCAGGTGCTCGATCTCGGCATGACCGCGGTAAGCGAGATGAACAACCTCTACGCCGCCGCCCACCAGCAAACGCCTGCCGCGCCCGAATGGCAGGACGCGGCGCTGCGCAGCGCATTTGCGGATGTGCAGCGCGCGTTGACCGACGCGCCGCAGATCGAGCCGGGACGGTTGAAACACAGCATGCTCGGCCCGTACTTCCGCTGGACCGGCGTCGACGGGATGGTGAACCCCTTCGGGCTGGAGGTCATCGCCAACCCGGACCTGCTGCCGTTCGAGCGGCCGTTTGTCGCCGCCCATGAGTGGGCACACCTGGCCGGCTTCGCCAACGAGGCGGAGGCGAACTTCTTCGGATGGCTGACCTGCGTACGCGCCCTGCCGCGCCACCAGTACAGCGGCTGGTTCTACTTGTATTGGCAGATTGCCGGCGAGATTCGTACGCCGGACCGGGCGAAGCTCAATGCCGCGTTGGCTGACGGACCGCGGCGCGACATCAACGCCGTTGTAGCGCGACTACGGCGCGGCGAGATTCCGGCGCTGCAGCAGGCGAGCTGGCAGGTCTACGACACGTATCTGAAAGCGAACCGCGTCGAATCGGGCGTGCGCAGCTATGGCGAGGTCGTTACTCTTCTTCTGCGCGCTCGTTTCGCTCCGGGGTGGGTGCCGGTGCGCCGCCCGGCGCCGGCGACGGTTTCGTCCGCGCGGTGAACTTCCGCCGCGTATCCGACACGTAGATTTCGCGTGCGCGCTCGCGTGCAAGTTCGTCGGGCGTCAGGCGTCCGGCCTGGTCGTAGTGATCCTTGTTGACCTTGTTATGTTTGCTCATATCTTGAACCGCAGCAGTGCGCCGACGCCGCCCACGTCGGCCAGCAGGCTGTCGTCCTCGATGAATCGGATGCGTGCGCTGTTCTGCTGCGCCTTGTTCACCAGTTCGTCCGCCGGGCCGGCGATGCGGTCCGGACGCGCGGCGACGAGCAGCTCCTCGACCTGACGCATGTCGAGCGCGCGCATCGTGGCTTCGATGCCCGCGACGGCGAGTCCGCCGGCGCGCCACGCGTCGAGCACCCGCTGCACGTGCTCGGCGTCGGTCTGCGTATCCTGGCGGCGCAGCGCCTCCATCGTTTCCTTCAGCAGCTCGTGTTCCGGAGTCGACTTGACGTCGACATTGACGATGTCGATGACCTTTTCGGCGAGATGCTTCGGCAGCTGCGCCGTGAGGAATGGCTTGGCCACTTCATCGCACGCCACGACGATGTGGTTGATGTGCTCGGCGGAGACCACCTTGTCGAGCAGATCGACGACTTCCTTCATGTGCTGCTTGTGCAGGTTCTCCGCGCGGCGCTGGTAGCGCGCCTGCGACCAGCCGCCCATCTGCGTGCGGCGCGTCTTCGGATTGGTAATCGCCTCGTGCCGTTCCTTCGCGCCGAGCGCGAAAACGTAGACGTCCGCGCTGTTGGTGTCGGCGAGGACGGCCGCGTAACGCGGATACTGGTCGTTCAAGCGCGCCAGCGGGTAGAGGTGCGGTACCGAGCCGACGTGCATCGACGGTTGCTCGATCGGCACGTCGAACGGAATCGTCTCGAACAGATCGCCTGTCGTTGACGCGAACACGGCGACACCTTTGACGGATTCGGCGCGCTGCTCGCCGAGGTACTGGCGAATGCGGTCGAGCGTGGCGTCGAACGCCGTGCGCGCCTCGCCGCTCATCGAGCGTGTCTGTTCGTCGAAGCTGTTCTTGAGAAATGTTTCCACGTGATTGCGCTGGCCGTTCTGATCGGGGCGCAGGTTGAGATACACGCTGACGATCGAGCCCGGCGCGACACTGCTCAAACGGTCCAGTTGTTCACGAAGAGGAGTTTCGAGTGCACTGGTGCTTTTCGTGGCCATGCCTCGGAGTTCGCAAGGAAGATGCCGCCTCCGCCAGGGCTGCGGCGGGCCAGGGCCGCTGGTTATCTCGCGGCGGCGCGGCGCAGACGATCGTGTATGGCGGGGCTCAGCGGATGCGCGGTCGTCACGCTACGCACGAGAATGACGCTCGCGTTGAGCTCGTCACATTCGCGCAGCGCGGCGTACAACCGCGCCGCGACTACCTGGGGGTCTGCTTCGCTGCCGAAGTCAACGAGTCGAACGCGCAGACTCCGCCATTCGTTCAGGTCTTCCGTGTAGGAGAGCACCGCCACCGTCTCGTCCCGCTCGAGCCGGCGCTCGGCATCGTGCTTCATCGCGCGCAACGCGGCCGCGCGGCTGCCGGCGTGCAGGATGACGGGTGTGCGCGGTGCGTAATGCTTGACGAGCATGCCCGGGGACGGCATCGCCTCACCGCGTGCCGCACTCGACCGGTGCATGCGCACGTCCGGCAGGAGCTCGCGCAAGGTCGCGAGATCGATTGCGCCCGGCCGCAAGACCGTCGGCGTCTCTCCCGACAGGTCGAGGACCGTCGACTCGAGGCCGACATGCGTAGCCCCGGCATCGAGGAGCATGTCGATGCGGCCCTCGAGGTCGGCGAGCACGTGCCACGCGATGGTGGGGCTCGGACGCGAGAACAGGTTGGCGCTTGGCGCCGCCACGGGCACCTGCGCCGCGTCGATCAACGCGCGCGCGACGGGATGCGACGGCACGCGAATGGCGACCGTCTGCAGACCCGCCGTCACTTCGTCCGGCACCTGCTCCGATCGCCGCAGCACGATCGTCAGCGGACCTGGCCAGAAGCGGCCGGCCAGCTGCCGCGCGGCACCGGGAATCGTCGCGACGAGGGGAGCGGCGGCGGCAAGCGACGCGACGTGAACGATCAGCGGATCGTTGGCCGGACGTTGCTTGGCCGTGAACACGCGCTGAATGGCTGCTCGATCGAGCGCATGTGCGCCGAGGCCGTATACCGTCTCGGTGGGGAAGGCGACCAGGCCGCCGCGGCGGAGGCAGTCGGCCGCGCGACGAATCAATGCCGGATCAGGATGAATGGGATCGACGCGCAGGACTTCCGTCACGAGTTGGTTTATTCTCGCATCGGATGCAGCTGGGACTTCCGTTCAGCGAAACAGAACCCGCAATACCTGCTGAACCCACTGAACCCTCTGAACCTCTTGAACCCACTGAACCTCCTGAACCCTATTTCATCCGGCACCGCCGCGCACGACGCTACGTGCTTCGGGTCGATCCAGATGGCCGCGTGCGCGTCACGATTCCTCGAGGAGGGTCACGGCGCGAGGCGGAGGCGTTCGCGCGGCGTCATGCCGCCTGGATTGCACGTCAGCGCGCGCGGCTGTCACAGGATCGGCGATCGATCGACGAGCGCCGCGCCCTTCGCGAACGAGCGCGCCGCGAGCTGCCGCCGCGTCTGCTCGCCCTCGCCGCGCAGCACGGGCTCACGGTGTCGCGCATCAGCATCCGCAACCAGCGCTCGCGCTGGGGGTCCTGTGGCCGCGAGGGCCACATCTGTCTGAACTGGCGGCTCGTCCTGATGCCCCCCTTTGTGCGTGACTACGTGCTCATCCACGAATTGATGCACCTGTGCCGCATGGACCATTCGCCGGCCTACTGGCGGCTCGTGGCAGGCGCCTGTCCCGACTACCGCACCGCCCGCGACTGGCTCCGGCGCCACGGCCCGGCGTTGCGCTAAGTCGTTGCATCCATGGGGCGTGCGGCCCCGCACAGGTTGTTGTAGCGCGCGCGCACAGGTTTCCGGGTCGATCGCCGTGTCGTCAATCGTCCTACAGCGCTAAAGTCGGCTTCAAATCTCTACGATATCTAGGGTTACGCACACTACCCGAATGCGTGCGCGGGGCGGGCGGTTTGGCGTCAGCCTTGCGCAATGTGAAACGGCGCATCGGCTGGGTCACGTGTGCGCCTGACTGGCTGAACCCTCATGCAGAACCAACGTCCGCGCCTGCTCGTCGTCGATGACGACCGGGCGATTCTTACCCTCATCGGTACCATCGCCCTCGCCGAAGGATTCGACGTCGCGACGACGACCAACGGCGAAGACGCCATGAAGCAGTTGCGTCATCGCCCGGCCGAGCTCGTGCTCCTCGATTTGCGCATGCCCGGCATCACCGGCCTCGACGTGCTGCGCTCGATTCGCGACGTCAGTCCGAAGTGCAAGGTCGTCCTCATGACCGGCTACGCGACGATCGACAGCGCCGTTGAAGCGGTCAAGCTCGGCGCGCTCGATTACCTCACCAAGCCGTTCGACCTGCAGCGGCTGCGCCAGCTGCTCGCCACCGTGCGCGACGAAGCGGCGCAGCGGCGCGAGGTGCTGACGATGGAAGGCGACCTGGCGCAGCGGCTCGAGTTCTGTGGCATGGTGGGCCGCGGCCCGGCGATGCAGGAGGTGTTCGGACTGATCCGCCGCCTGGCGCCGCACGTGCGCACCGTGCTCGTCTCGGGTGAAACCGGCACCGGTAAGGAGCTGGTTGCGCGCGCGCTGCACAAGCTCGGACCGCGCAGCGCGAAGCGCTTCGTCACCGTGAACTGCTCGGCGGTCGTCGAGACGCTCTTCGAGAGCGAACTGTTCGGCCACGTGCGCGGTGCGTTCACCGGTGCGACCGAGAACAAGGCGGGTCTGTTCGAGATGGCCGACGGCGGCACGCTGTTCCTCGACGAAGTCGGCGAACTGCCGCTGCCCGTTCAGGCCAAGCTGCTGCGCGTGCTCGAGGAAGGTGAAGTGCAGCGCGTCGGCTCGCTCGAGCCGCGCAAGATCGACGTGCGGCTCATCGCGGCGACCAACCGCGATCTGCTCGGCGAAGTGGCGGCGGGCCGCTTCCGCAACGATCTTTACTACCGCCTCAACATCGTCGAGATTCGTCTGCCGAAGTTGAGCGAGCGGCGCGAGGACATTCCGTACCTGACGGCGGCCTTCGTCCGCGGTTTCTCGCAGCGTTTCAACAAGCCGCTGGTCGGCCTGACACCAGGCGCGGAGCGGATGCTCTCCGAAGCGAACTGGGACGGCAACGTTCGTCAGTTGCGCAACGTGATCGAGCGCGCGTGCATCCTGGCGGAAGGGGACTTTGTCGGCGAAGGCGATCTGTCCGGCAGCATGCAGGAGCAGCGGCTCACGCCGCCCGCGCCGGCTGCGGCCGGCGCCGCCGGACCGGGCCGGAGC
>JADMIO011565021.1_pt1 | contig 28822 bp, 23 predicted proteins | sample 8958161 | NCBI WGS metagenome assembly JADMIO01 (sample SAMN16585339, study PRJNA669376) | soil metagenome | isolation source: Crop rotation soil | place: USA: Cullars Rotation, Alabama | collected 2011 | reverse complement strand
ATCATCTAAGAGTTAGAAAGAGAGAAAGAGCATAAAGGGAGCAATAGAACAAAAGTGAAGAAGAGTTAAATGAAGTAGAAGAAAACCAAATGTTGGCAAAATAAAAGGGCAAATGCATTGCTGGATCAAGTCTATAGCAGCCGCGCATTTACCCTTTTTCCCGTTTAGCTCTTTTTCTCCTTTAACCTCTTAGCCTTTCTTGTCGTTGTATTTCTTCTCGGCATCTTTTGCTTTTTCAAAATCGAGTACTACGCCGTTGATGCAATAACGTAAACCGGTGGGGGGCGGCCCGTCATCAAATACATGCCCCAGGTGAGATTTACACCTGCCGCATTCTACCTCGGTTCTTTTCATACCATAGGTATTATCGGGAAGATAGATAATACTGCTTTTGCTGATCGGCTCATAAAAACTGGGCCATCCGCATCCGCTTTCAAATTTGGTATCGCTTTTAAACAATGGGTTGCCACAAACAGCGCAGTAGTAGGTACCGATTTCTTTTGATTGCTCAAAAGGGCTGGTCCACGGACGCTCCGTTCCTTTCTCACGGGCTATGTTGTACACTTCGGGCGATAATATTTTTCGCCATTCCTCATTGCTCATGTTTACCGGCTTGGTATCCGTTTTGGAAAAAACCGGGTTTTTCTTGTTCGTGCTATCCATATTGGTTGTTTTTTGGGCAGCGGGCGGCTGCGAATAACCGCAGTGTGCAAACACCGCCGGTAAAAGCAACATCATCGCAATCCTTGTTATCTTTTTCATACGTGTATTTCTATACAACAAATCTACGGATCAATGGTTTGCGCAGATTGTCGTAAGAGCGACAACCAGCCCGCTTTAACAATTCAGAAAATTGGTAAATCTGTGAAAAAGCAGGCCAAAATTGTTAACGGAATTCTAAGGCTGTTCCTTTATATTTGTTGTTCTCCAAAAGGCTAAGTAGTAAATATGTTCAATTTAATTTTATTTGGTCCACCAGGTAGCGGAAAGGGTACGCAATCTGAAAAGCTCATGGCGAAATACGGGTTAAAGCATCTTTCTACCGGCGACCTTTTGCGGAGCGAAATCGCCAACCAGACTGTGCTTGGCCTGGAAGCAAAAAAATTAATGGATCAGGGCCAGCTGGTGCCGGACCAGGTGGTAATTGGCATGATACGCTCTGCCCTGGCTAATAATCCACAGGCCAAAGGATTTTTGTTCGACGGATTTCCGCGCACAAAAGCTCAGTCTGAGGCCCTGGATGCTTTGCTTGCCCAATACGGAGCATCTATTAACGTGGTACTGGCATTGAGGGTAAGCGAAGAAGAGCTGGTGAAAAGATTGCTGAACCGCGGTCTTACCAGCGGCCGGAGCGATGACAGTAAGGAAGACGTTATCCGCGCCCGCATCATTGAATACCACGCCAAAACATCAGCGGTGGCGGAACATTATAACCAGTTCGACAAAGTGGTGCTGGTACAGGGAGAAGGCAATGTGGAAGAAATTTTCGACCTGCTTTGTGCTGCCATAGATGAAAAAAAAGCTGCTTTAACGAACTGAAACGCTCTCTAACTTTTATCTCATTGCCGCCCATAGGGGCGGCATTTTTTTTGTGTGCCCTTGCCTACTGTGTTTTGAATTAATTTGCATGACAGCAAAAGTCTGAGCCATATGAATATACTTGAAAATTATGCCATGGGGCGGTGGATAGCGGGCGACGGTGAAGGTCAGTACCTTTTCAATGCGGTAACAGGCGAAACCATCGCAAAGGCAGGCAGCAAGGGAATTGATTTTGCCGGCATGCTGCGGTACGGACGTGAAGTGGGTAACCCGGCATTGAGAAAAATGAGTTTTCCCGAAAGGGGGCGGATGTTGCGGGCACTGGCGCTGCACCTGAATGCCCAAAAAGAAAAGTTTTATGCGATCAGTTACCAAACCGGCGCCACCCGAACAGACAGCTGGATAGATATAGAAGGCGGCATCGGCAATCTTTTTGCCAACGCGTCTTTGCGCAGAAAATTACAGGACAACTTCTTCTGCCTGGATGGTGAAAGCCACAACCTCAGCAAAGGGAATAGTTTTATGGCTCAGCATATCCTGGTTCCCAAAGAAGGCGTTGCTGTGCACATCAATGCTTTTAATTTCCCGGTATGGGGCATGCTGGAAAAGATTGCCGTTAACCTGCTGGCGGGCATGCCAGCCATTGTAAAACCCGCAACTATCACGTCCTTCCTTACCGAAGCAGTTGTAAAAGAAATTGCAGCCAGTGGCATTTTACCCCCCGGTGCTTTGCAGTTGATCTGCGGCAGCGCAGGTGATTTATTGAACCATGTAAGCAGCCAGGATGTGGTAACGTTTACGGGGTCTGCAACAACGGGCTTGTTACTGAAATCGAACCCGGTTATCCTAAAAGAAAACGTTCCCTTTACCATGGAAGCAGATTCGCTGAATTGTATTGTATTGGGCACCGATGTAAACCCCGGTGATCCGGAATGGGATCTCTTTGTAAAAGAAGTAAGAAGAGAAATGACGGTGAAAGCTGGTCAAAAATGCACCGCCATCAGGCGCATTTTTGTGCCGGAGAACAAAATAGAAGCGATGATGGCTGCCATCGGTCAGGCATTGGCGCAAACCGTTATCGGCAACCCGCTCAATGAGAAAGTAAGAATGGGTGCGCTGGCGGGCCAGTCGCAACGCGAAGAAGTAAAAGCACAGGTTCAAAAACTATTGGCTGCCTCTCAAATCATTTACGGCAGTACAGACAGTGTGGCCCTGGTTGATGCCGATGCAGTAAAAGGCGCTTTTTTAAGTCCACTCCTGCTGTTGAATAACCAGCCTTTTACCACCGAAGCATCTCATAGCGTTGAAGCATTCGGCCCGGTGAGTACGCTGATGCCGTATAAAAACATGGATGATGCCATTGAGCTGAGTAAAAAAGGCAAAGGCTCGCTGTGCAGTACCATAGTTACTGCAGATGACAATATTGCGCGCCAGTATGTATTGGGCGCTGGTACCTGGCATGGACGAATATTGGTATTGAACAGCGATTGCGCCAAAGAAAGCACCGGTCATGGCTCTCCATTGCCTTTGCTGGTACATGGCGGTCCCGGCCGAGCAGGCGGTGGTGAAGAAATGGGCGGACTGCGGGGTGTAAAACATTATATGCAACGGGTGGCCGTACAGGGTTCACCCACTACCCTTACCGCTATCACCGGGGTATACCAGCCCGCAGCAAAAGGCAATCTGGCAACCTTACATCCCTTTAAAAAATATTTTGAAGACCTGCAGGCAGGCGATCAGCTCATCACCGAAAAAAGAATGATTACCAGTAAAGACATTGATGATTTTGCGGCGCTGAGCGGTGATCATTTTTACGCGCATAAAACACATACCGATTTTGCCGGCACTATGTTCGACAAACAAGTAGCCCATGGCTATTTTATTTTAAGTGCGGCAGCCGGTTTGTTTGTAGACGGCAGTGATCGGGGTCCGGTATTATTGAACTATGGCATTGACGAATTGCGGTTTACAAAACCAGTGTATCCGGGTACAGTCATTTATGTGCGACTGACCTGCAAAGAAAAAACAGCACAGGAACTAAAAGAAGAAAACGACATACCCAAAGGCATTGTAAAATGGTATGTAGAAATATTGGATGAAAAAGATGAACATGTGGGAATAGCTACGATACTTACCATGGTCAGAAAAAAGGGGGGTTAAAAGGTTTCGCACAGAGCTAACAGAGCCAGCAGAGATTCCCCGTTAGCTATGCAAATGCCTGCAAACATAACCAGGCGAATTTTTGATGCAGTTGGGCTGTGAATTAACGGAACGCGGAACGTTAAAAAAGCACTTTTAATTGAGGAAAACACCATGAATTCTTCAGCGTATTGCCGGAAGTTTGCAGGATACAATTTGATTTATGGAAATTAATGTAATTACTGCGGCGATAATTGATGCGGGCCTTACAGTTCACCGTGCGTTAGGCCCTGGTTTGCTGGAGTCGGTATATGAAGAAGTGCTTTATTTTGAATTAAAAAAGCGAGGATTCATCTGCGAAAGACAAAAAGCACTGCCAGTTTATTATGAAAATTTAAAAATGGAAATAGGTTTTAGGGTGGACCTGATAGTGGAAAACAAGGTAATCATTGAATTAAAATCGGTGGAAATCGTACCACAAGTTGTGAAAAAAATATTGCTCACCTATCTACGATTGTCTAATATACAAATTGGTTTATTAATTAACTTTAATGAGGAATTATTAAAGAATGGTATTACAAGGTTGTATAATAAGCAAGCATTGTAAATGGTAACTGATTTGGATCTCTGCTGGCTCTGTTAGCTCTGTGCGCAAAAAAATTATCTCCATGTTAGAGCATTACATTAGTACTCATACAGACCATAATGGTGTTACTACCATTGAATTTTTTCATCCGCAAAGCAATTCGTTGCCAGGGGTAATGCTCAATGAGCTGGCGCAGGAAATTCACCATGCGGGGTTGAATACAGATACCAAAGTGATCTTACTGCGTTCCGGCGGCGATAAAGCCTTTTGCGCGGGCGCTTCCTTTGAAGAACTCGCTGCTATCACGAATGCGGAAGAAGGAAAACATTTTTTTAGCGGGTTTGCAAGGGTTATTAATGCCATGCGTACCTGCGGCAAATTGATTATTGGCCGTATACAGGGAAAATGTGTAGGCGGTGGTGTTGGCCTGCTGGCAGCGGTAGATTATGCCATTGCATATGAGGCGGCGGAAGTAAAACTAAGTGAGCTCGCCATTGGCATAGGCCCCTTTGTAGTAGGGCCGGTGATAGAAAGAAAAACCGGTAATGCGGCATTCAGTCACCTGGCAATAGACACCGGAATGTGGCGCAACGCAGAATGGGCTAAACGAAAAGGGCTGTTTGCAGAAGTACACAGCAGTCTGGAAGACATGGACGAGTCTATAACAAGATTGGCCCATATGCTCTCGCATTCCAATCCGGAAGCGCTCGCTGAATTGAAAAAAATATTCTGGAAAGGAACCGAACATTGGGATCAACTATTGGCGGAACGTGCTGCTATCAGTGGCCGCCTGGTGGTTAGCAAGTTTACAAAAGACGCTATTGCGAAATTCAAGGCTAAGAGATAAAAAGAGAGAAAGAGGTTTGCGCACAGAGCCAACAGAGGGGCTGCAAATGTGGGTCAACAGCAATGAATGTAGCAAGGCTTTTATTTTCACAAAACACTTTTTACCTTTTTCTCTGCTAGCTCAGTTAGCTCTGTGCGAAACCGTTCATTCAAAAGCTCCTTTTCTCTTTTATTCTCTTAGCCCATGCAATTCAACAAAGACAATTTCAAACGATATTGTACCCGGCTGGCAAAAAAGGATCCGCACCTGCAATCCATTCTGCAGCAATACGGCCATCCGCCCATGTGGAACCGGCCTGCCACCTTTGAATCGCTTATTCATATCATTTTGGAGCAACAGGTATCGCTGGCATCAGCAAAAGCAGCGTTGGAGAAACTGCGCGAAAAGTTGGGGCGCATTACACCAGAGAAATTATTGCTGCTGTCTGATGATGAAATGAGGGCCTGTTATTTCAGCCGGCAAAAAACCGTGTATGCGAGATGCCTGGCGGAAGCCATCGTTACCAAAAAACTAAACTTAAAAAAACTGTCTGCTTATTCTGACGACGACATACGCATCGAACTAAAAAAAATAAAAGGCATTGGCGATTGGACCGTGGATATCTACCTGTTGTTTGTATTACAACGTTCAGATGTGTTTCCTACCGGAGATTTGGCGATGATGAATGCACTGAAAGGAATTAAACAACTACCCAAACATACTACCAAAGAAGAGATAATCCAACTGGCAGAAGCCTGGCGCCCGCATCGTTCACTGGCAACGATGTTGTTGTGGCACCATTATATAAAGACGAGAAACATCAAAATATAATCGCTGATTTGATCATCTCTGTTCGCTGATTTGTTGTGGTGGCACATGGCTGGTTATTAACAGCAACCTGCATGTGGGACTGTTAAAACAACTCTTATTGTCTTTCATTATCCTGGCCCCTACCTCTGCTGGCTCCGTTAGCGCTGCGAGTAATAAATACCAGCAAAAGCTCTTTTTCTCCTTACCAAACCGTGTATAATTTCTGATTTGATCATCTCTGATCGCTGATTTGTTGTGGTGGAAAATGGCTGGTTATTAGCAGCAACCTGCATGTGGGGCTGTTAAAACAACGCTTATTGTCTTTCATTATCCTGGTCCCTACCTCTGTTGGCTCCGTTAGGTTTGCGCGCAATAAATACCAGCAAAAGGTCTTTTTCTCATTACCAAACCGTGTATAATTTCGGATTTGATCATCTCTGATCGCTGATTTGTTGTGGTGGAAAATGGCTGGTTATTGGCACCAACCTGCATGTGGGACTGTTAAAACAACTCTTATTGTCTTTCATTATCCTGGCCCCTACCTCTGCTGGCTCCGTTAGCGCTGCGCGCAATAAATACCGGCAAAAGCTCTTTTTCTTTTTACCAAACCGTGTATAATTTCTGATTTGATCATCTCTGTTCGCTGATTTGTTGTGGTGGCACATGGCTGGTTATTAACAGCAACCTGCATGTGGGACTGTTAAAACAACTCTTATTGTCTTTCATTATCCTGGCCCCTACCTCTGCTGGCTCCGTTAGCGCTGCGCGCAATAAATACCGGCAAAAGCTCTTTTTCTTTTTACCAAACCGTGTATAATTTCTGATTTGATCATCTCTGTTCGCTGATTTGTTGTGGTGGCACATGGCTGGTTATTAACAGCAACCTGCATGTGGGACTGTTAAAACAACTCTTATTGTCTTTCATTATCCTGGCCCCTACCTCTGCTGGCTCCGTTAGCGCTGCGAGTAATAAATACCAGCAAAAGCTCTTTTTCTCCTTACCAAACCGTGTATAATTTCTGATTTGATCATCTCTGATCGCTGATTTGTTGTGGTGGGACATGGCTGGTTATTGGCAGCAACCTGCATGTGGGACTGTTAAAACAACTCTTATTGTCTTTCATTATCCTGGCCCCTACTTCTGTTGGCTCCGTTAGCGCTGCGAGTAATAAATACCAGCAAAAGCTCTTTTTCTCCTTTGATCTCTTAGCTATATATTCAGTCCGCCACAAGCGCTTATCACCTGGCCGGTGATATAGCTGCTCATATCAGATGCAAGGAATAAAGTGGTGTTGGCAATTTCTTCGGCAGTACCAAACCGTCCCAGCGGAATTTTATCAAGAAACGCTTTAGAAGCATCTCCATCTTTTAAATAATGCGTCATATCTGTTTCAATAAAGCCCGGTGCTATAGCATTGCAGCGGATATTGCGACTACCCAGTTCTGCCGCAATGGATTTGGTAAAACCGATGATACCCGCTTTACTGGCTGCATAACTGCTCTGGCCGGCATTACCACGTATGCCAATGATAGAACTCATATTGATGATGCTGCCTTTTTTTGCTTTCATCATGGGACGGATTACCTGTTTGGTCATGTTATAAACGCTTTTCAGGTTTATATTTATTACATCATCCCATTGTTCCGGAGACATGCGCAATAAGAGGTTGTCTTTGGAAATGCCTGCATTGTTTACACAAATATCAATAGTGCCGAATTCTTTTACCACATCACTCACAAATGCTTCGCTGGCGGCAAAATCGCCGGCATTGCTTTGCCAGGCTTTTGCTTTTACGCCTGTTGCCTGTAATTTTTCTTCCAGCGATTTGGCCTTATCAGCGCTGCTGTCGCTCACATAGGTAAATGCAATATGCGCGCCGTGCTCCGCCAGTTTAAGGGCAATGCTTTCACCAATGCCACGGGCGGCACCGGTTACAATGGCAATTCTGTTTTCCAGTAATTTCATTGGTAAATTTTGTGATAGGCAAAGTAACTGAATTAAATTTTATGACAAGAAATAGTTGGTCATAGATTTAATTTCAATATTTCTTCCAACAAGGTCCGGTCATTGCTAAGCCGGGGCACTTTATGCTGACCGCCCAGTTTTCCCCTGCTTTTCAGCCATGCATTGAAAGTGCCGTTTTTTAGCACGTGCAATACCGGCATGCGCAATGCAATGTCTTTGTAGCGCTTGGCTTCGTAATCGCTGTTGATGCTTTTCAGTGCAGTATCCAGCTCAGTGGTAAACTCGGAAAGGCTGGTGGGTGGTTTCTCAAATTCTATCAGCCATTCATGAGCCCCGTTGCTTTCACTGCTGAAATATACCGGGGCTGCTGTGTAATCCATTACTACGCTGCCCGTTTTGGCCGATGCCATAGCAATGGCTTTATCGGTATTGTCTACAATCACTTCTTCGCCAAAAGCATTCATATAATGTTTCAACCGGCCGCTCACTTTAATTTTATAAGGATGCAGGGATGTAAACTGAATGGTATCGCCCACAATATACCGCCAAAGGCCACCCGTAGTGCTGATGATCAACGCGTAGTTTTTATTCAGTTCTACTTTACCCAAGCCAACCGTGTGCGGAAATTTTTTTCCATATTCTTCAATGGGCATAAATTCATAAAAGATGCCGTGCTGTGTAAAGAGCAGCAGGCCTTCTTCTGATGGACTTTCCTGTGCGGCAAAAAATCCTTCACTGGCATTATAGGTTTCCAGGTAGTTGATGTCTTTGCCAATTAATTTTTTGAACTGTTCTTTATACGGAACAAATGAAACGCCTCCATGGAGATACAGTTCCAGGTGGGGCCATACTTCACTTAAATTTTGCTTTCCGCTGATTTCCAGTATGCGTTTGATAAGTACGAGTGTCCAGGTAGGAACGCCCGAAATGGACGTAACATTTTCACGTATGGTAGATTGTGCCAGCTGTTCTATTTTACCTTCCCATTCATCCATAAGTGCGATGCTGAGTTCCGGTGTGCGGATCCAGTTACTCCATACCGGCGAGTTTTGCATAAGTACAGCGCTGAGATCGCCATACTGGATGCTTTCATTTACTTTGTTTACCTGGTGACTGCCGCCGATCACAAGCCCTTTGCCCGTTAATAAATCAGAATCCGGAAAATTTTTATAGTACATGGTAAGCACGTCTTTGGACGCCTGGTAATGATTTTCTTCCAGGCTTTCCTTGCTTACCGGAATGAATTTACTTTTATCACTGGTGGTGCCGCTGCTTTTAGCAAACCATTCGATGGGCGTATTCCATAATACGTTTTCTTCGCCATCCATCATGCGAAGAATGTAAGGCCTCAGATCATCATATTCATGTACCGGAACGGTTTGCTTGAACGATTTAAGGGAAAACAGCGAATTGAATTTATACTGCCGGCCGAATTCAGTGTACTGTGCTGCGGTAACGAGATCCTGCAATACTTCACGCTGGGCCGCTACCGGTTGAGAAGTCCAGAGTTCAATCAGGCGAAGCCTTAAACGGGCAAGCCTGGATATAGCAGGCGATAGTAGTTTCATACCTTAGCGGCAAAATAAACAAATGCAATGACACTTCTGTAACTAAAAGGTAAATAGTACTAACGGAAAGGGGAATTTTAATATGCGCGTGAATTGCAGCGATTGTTAGTCAATATTTTCAAACGCCTCGTCCTGTACATAACGCGATAGCCTGGAAAGATAAGCCTGGGTTTCTCTGATGGCTGCATCCAGTTTGGCCAATATGTTTTGATAGGCCATCAAATTTCCAATATCACCGGGCAATATCTTCGCAAATGCGCTGGCTTTAAAATCTGTTACATGGTATGAAGGCATCTGCATAGCTGTATCCCTGATTTTCGCCCGGTTGTTTTGCTCTGCAAAGCCGATCACCGATTTTTTCAGCTCTTGGGCAAACCGGAAAAAATCACCAATGTTCAAGTCGTCCAATTCAGGCAGGTTTTTTACGTGGTCAGTAGCGAGTGGTGTATTGATAATACGTTGTGCCATCTGTATGCCGTTTTCAAGCGCGGCAATTAATTTTTCATCGTTTATTTCCGTTTTATCTGAAAGTTTTGTTTTTGCTTCTTCGTGCAAATAATCTTTTCTTTTCAATTCAAAGTTACGTCCTAGGTAGAGTCGTCTCACCTGTTCATCGGCAGCCAGTTCTTCCGCAGTACCGTGTTTAAAGATCTTTCCTTCAATCAGCAGGTAGGCGCGATCGCAAATAGAAAGCGTCTCATTCACATTGTGGTCCGTAATAAGAATGCCGATATTTTTTGTTTTAAGCCGCGCCACAACTATTTGAATGTCTTCAACGGCAATGGGGTCTACGCCCGCAAAGGGTTCATCCAGCAAGATAAATTTGGGGTCAACCGCCAGTGCGCGTGCTATTTCTGTTCTTCTTCGTTCTCCGCCGCTTAAACTGTCGCCATTGTTTTTTCTTACATGCTGCAGGCCAAATTCGTCCAGCAGGCTTTCCAGTTTGTCGCGCTGCTGCTGTTTTTTTAATTTGGTCATTTCCAGGATCGCCTTAATATTTTCTTCCACCGTGAGTTTGCGGAATACAGATGCTTCCTGCGGCAGGTAACCCAGGCCCATTTGCGCCCTTTTATACATGGGTTGGCGGGTAATATCTTCATCATTCAGGAAAACGCTGCCTTCATCGGGCCTTATCAACCCCACCACCATATAAAATGTGGTCGTTTTGCCGGCACCGTTGGGGCCCAGCAGGCCCACAATTTCACCCTGTTTTACTTCTACAGAGACATGGTTTACAACCGTTCGGTTACGGTAGCTTTTTATCAGATCACGCGTGTGTATAGTTAAACTCAATGGAAACCCTTTTTACAAAAATACCGGAACTGATGCAATCTCCACCCGCTGTAATTTATTTAACAGGTTTTTGATATGTAGCCAACCATGAGTATGTTTGCGCCTATATTTTATCCAAATGAAGGTAATAGACCATTTAAATAATGCTAAAAAAACTCTGATCTCGTTTGAAGTGCTGCCCCCGCTCAAAGGCAAGGGCATCAACGCTATATATGATCACCTGGATCCATTGATGGATTTCAAACCATCATTCATTAATGTTACGTATCACCGCAGTGAGACCATGTTCAAGAAAAAAGCCGATGGCACTTTTGAAAAAGTGGAAGTGCGCAAACGCCCCGGAACCGTGGGTATTTGTGCGGCTATCATGAACCATTACCAGGTAGATGCCGTGCCGCACCTGATTTGCGGCGGCTTTTCAAAAAGGGAAACAGAAGATGCGCTGATAGATCTGAATTTCCTGGGTATTGATAACGTGCTGGTATTAAGGGGCGATGCTGCCAGGAACGAGGCTACCTTTGAGCCTCACCCGGACGGCAACCGCTATGCACTGGATTTACTGAAACAAGTATCTAACCTGAATAATGGCATTTACCAGGAAGAAGACATAAAAAACGGCGGTAAAACCAATTTTTGCATGGGCATTGCTGGTTATCCTGAAAAACATTTTGAGGCGCCGAACCTGGAAACCGATATGAGCTACCTGAAGGCAAAAGTAGATGCCGGTGCGGAATACATTATGACGCAGATGTTTTTTAATAACCAGAAATATTTTGAGTACGTGAAGCTTTGCAGAGACAATGGCATCAACGTGCCTATCATTCCCGGACTAAAGCCCATTACCAATAAAAAACAGCTGAATATTCTGCCCAAAATATTTCATGTAGATATTCCTACCGATTTTACCAACGCTATTACAAAAGCCAAAACCGACGATGAGGTGGAAAAAATTGGCACAGATTGGCTGATACAGCAAAGCAAGGAGCTGCGCGATTTCGGTGTGCCCGTATTGCATTATTACACACTGGGCAAACCGAAAGTAATTTATAATGTGGTGAAAGAATTGGTATAAATGAGCTGTTAGCTGCCAACATCAGCAAATGATTTGATAGGTAAAAAAACACCCGGACGTATTAATAGTCCGGGTGTTTAATTTTGTGGCAAAAGGCTAACAGCTAATAGCTAACAGCTTACAGCTTGAATCCGATATTAAAGCTCAGCACGCGGTGTTTGTTGATATCATTGTCATTGGCTTCAACAGAATTGATTTTAGTAAGACCATAACCATAGTTCACTGATAAAAGCAAGCTGTTCAGTTCAAGACCGGCGGTGCCGTTCAAACCAAAATCAAAACGGCGCATGATACCAAAGCCGGCGCCTTCCTGTTCGTTAAAAGTAGTGGGATCGTCATTGCTGAAGTCAATATTATTACTACTGTTAAATGCTACGCCGTATAACTTGCCGCTGGTTTTATTTTTGCCGGCTACACCGATGGCGGCATAGGGTCCGGCACCAAAGAAAAAGGAAGATGATTTTGATGCGAGTGGCAATTTTATTACCAGGTTCAGTGGCACTTCAATATAATAAGGATTGGAAGTAGCACGGTAATAAGTAACATCTGAGGGTTGGCCAGACTGTGATTTCGTGCCTTTACCGGTAAAGATGAGGCCTGGTTGCAAAGCCAGGAAACTGCCGAGCGGTACATCACCCATGATACCCACATTGAAACTGCCCAGTGATTTGGCATCGTCTATTCTGCCATCGCTGGTAACAGAAACATTGGCAAGATTGAATCCGCCTTTAATAAATGCGTTGGAACTTTGTGCATACGAACCGAAGGTAATAGCAATGGCTGCAAGTGTAATGAAGAGTGTTTTCATAACTTTTTTGTTGGGTAAGGAATTCATTAAAAATTAGCTGTATTTACGAAAAACGTTTGTTGCCGGTTTGATCACTTTTGCAATCTTAACGGCACAGCTATAAGAACATGTAGCTGTATCAAAGTTTAAACCACAGCGCTTTTTTTACCGGTATTTTTTGTGATGTATTGCTAACCAATATATTAGCTTTAAAGAATCATTTCCAGCAGGTCTGCAACACCGGTTCATTTACTTTTACCGGGTATTTTTTCCTCAGTTGCTCTATCCATTTGTTCTCAAGGAATGTTTGGTAATCGTTGATAACAAAACCCCGGGCATCGTCAAAATTGCGGGGGGCGCGTTCATTGTATACTTTTACGATGTAAGCAAACGTGTTGATATTATCGGTACTGCTTTTCACGGGCTCTGATACAAAACCGGGCTGCATATGGCTACTAACGGAAACGGGTAGTTGCGCTATTTCAAACCTGCCGGAATCTGCCTGCAGGGTGCCGTCTGAATTTTGCAGGAGCGTTTTCCAGTCGCCCGGGTTTTTAGCAAAGCTGTTTTTTGATTTGATGGCACTGGCAGAATCGCTGCTCGTAAAAAGAATGACATCTGCGCTGGGTTCCCACCAGTATTTGTCTTTATGTGTACTATAGTAATTTTTTAGACCGGTAGAATCTGCGGATGCTTTGTCCCACACCTGCCGCTGCATGATTTCAAACAGCAGGTTGCCGTCTTTGAATTCCTGCATTTGCGCGGCAAATTCCTTGTTGTATAATTCCAGTCGCTTGCGATAGTATTCCATGGCTACCGTTTCTGCGTATTGCTCCAGTAACTGCGGGGTAGACCTGCCGCGCAAAAGCTCAGGCGTTGCTTTTAATGAATTGATGTATTTGGCAAAGTCTGCCGATGTAACTTTTTGTTGTGGAAAAGAAAACAACAGGGTTTTATCATTCATACCCGGCAGCTGTACGGGTTTTTTTCCTGCATATGCACTGTCTGCATACCCCAGCAAATCTTTTTCTTTAAAAACAGCAGGTTTGTAACCAGTAATATTCATGATCTTTTTAGCGAGCATTTGTTTGGCCACGCCAATTCGTTTGTCAGTTTGTACAGCCTGTTTTAGCTGGGCCATAGCCTGTGCGTTGGACTTATCTCTGTTAACCGGAATTCTTTCTATACGCTGTATGATATGGAAGCCAAAAGAAGTTTGTACAGGTTTGCTGATGTCTCCATCTTTTGCCAGTGCAAAAGCGGCGTTCTCAAAATCTTCGCAGTAACGGCCGGTACCAAATTCAGGCATGATGCCACCGGCCTGGTAACTGATGTTATCAGTGCTGTATTTGGCCACCATGTCTTTAAAAGATGCGCCATTGGCCAGTGCGGTGTAGATAGAATCCGCCAGGGTCTTCTTTTTTTCCATATCAGCGCTGTTGGTACCAGGCATCAACCCGATTAATATTTGCGCAGCCTTCATTCTGCCCATTGCAGCGCGTTCTGCCGTTGTTTTGAAAATATGATAGGCAATACGGCTGCGGTACGGTTTGGCGGTTTTACCAACTGCTGTGTTATAGGCGATGCTTTCAAATTCGTAGGGCAGTGTGAAAAGGGTAATGTAGCCGAGATCACCTTTAGAAGTATTTACGGAAGGGTCGGCGGAATAAGCGGTTGCCGTTTGTTCAAAGGAAGCACCGGATTGTATTTTGTTCCAAGCTTCCATCGCTTTTTGATAGGCGGCCAGTGTGTCTCCGCCAATGAACGGGATATAGATATGAGATACACGCAAATCTTTTTGGCTGCGGATGAATGCCTCGTCTACCAGCACCTGTACGCTGGTTTCATCATTCATAAACCCTTCTATGATCTGGCTGCGAAAATTTTGTAACTCGGCGGCTTGTGCGGGCAGGGTATCCAGTTTGGCCTCATATGCTGCCTGTACTTTTAATTTAAAGCGTGTATAGAGTTCCAGGTAATCACGGAAAGCTTTTTCAGTATTTACACCCGCTGTATTGTTCTTATTGAAAGCACGGAGAAACTCTTCTTTGTTCACCTGTTTATTGCCATAGGTGAATACTGTTTGCGCATGCACATTACAGGCAATAAAAAGCAGTAATGCAGCAATGGTTTGTTTCATAAAAAATTGTTTTATGCGCTGTAATGAAACAGCGTTGCTATAACCACGATACTATTGTTTGGCAGACTGTTTTATTTTTACATTCAGTACTTCGTCTATCTGATCGTAGCTCAGTTTTTTTGCGATTATGCGTTTGTCTTTGTCCAGCAAGTACAATATGGGCGTCTGGTATACATCATACAACTGGCGGAAATTGGGTTTGCCGGCTGCATAACCTGCATCCCGCTGCGCGGTAGTTTCATACACGTGTATCCAGTCGTTCAAATGATGTTCCTGTATGTAGTTGGTCCATGCTTCCCTTCCGCCGTCTACCATTACGCCATATACCACCACACCCAGTTGTTTCCATTTGGCCTGGTAAATTGAGTCGACCTTTGGCACTACTTCCTTGCAATGACTGCAGGTGGCATCCCAGAAGCAAATCACCACATAAGGCGCTTTTATATCGTACAGCGGTTTCGGTTTGTCCAGCGTATCTACCAGTTCCAGGTTTTGAGCGGGTGCGCCAATCAGGTTGGCCATTACACTATACGCCCTGTCGGTCATGTATTTTTTGTACTTCTCCGTAAACCAGTCCACCTGCGGATTATTGTTGATGTATTTCTCAAACAAGTGCACAAATACGGCGTCCTGTCCCATGTAGGCAGGGTTGATGTATTGCTGTACAAAATAGGTGAGCAGGTATTTGTACATCTCTTTGTTGGCCGATGCTTTTGACAGCATCATGTCCACTTCTTTCTGTATGCTGTCTGGTTCAGGTACTACCAGGGTTTTGTAATATTTATCGAGCCGGGGTTCAAAAATGGGTGTGCGCAACAGGCGCTCGTCTGTAAAACTGATGCCATCCCAATAATGCGTTTTGAAATAATTGTAAGCGTAAACCGAATCATATTTTCCGCCGGGGTGTTTGTCAGCAGGCGGAACGGTCGGTTCTTTGAGCGATTTGAACAATGCAGTGAGCATGCTGCCCGGGTTCTTTGCAGATACACTGTCCCGGTAATGGATCATTTTTTCATTCAGCAAACGCAGTTTTTCTGCTACCCGGTTGCTGTCTGTTTTATCTTTGGCCGATGCCAGTTCTGCGGAATACGTTTGTGCAATTTTTCCATTTGACCCGGCAAAACCTGAATACGACTGGAAGAGTACATTTTCAGGAGAGTTGGTAAAACGAATACCAGCGGGAAGCGTAACAGAATCGGCCTGTATGGTAAAGTTTTGCTGTTTATCCAGTAATATTTCAAACAGAATTTCCTTGCGCGGCGAAACAATGAAGTAAATGCCCCCGTTCAATTTCTCCTTGCCTTTGAATACGCCGGTGCTGTTGGCGTTTAGCTTCACAGAGTCTGCCAGCGCCTTGATTTTGCCATAGTAATAGCCCAGGTACACGTATTGATTTTTATAGGGCTTCAGGGTGATGCCTATTGAATAGCCGGTAGTCTGGGCCGTTAACCGGGCGGCTAGTAACACAAGGGCGACTATCAACAATTTCTTCATGATATAATCATAACGGTGAAAGGGCGAATATAGTACAGTATTTAGTACAAAGTACTGAGTACAAAGACTTCGCGGCGGGAGTGCCGGGTCCGGAGTACTGAGTACAAACTACTGAGTACAAAGACTTCGCGGCGAGGGTGCTCAATACAAAGTACCAGGGACATCAGGGCGGGAGCGTACAAGAGTCGGAGAGAAGGCGGGAAGGTTAACCAGTATTTAACAAGAAAGTAGGGAGGGACTGTTACATATTAAGAACTCAGACTTCCCGCGGGGCACACTGGTGGTGGAAATACCCGTAATTTGTACTCAATTTATCTGGCGCCGGGTCTCAGTACTCAATACTTAATACTCTTGAAAGAACTTTATATCGATATCAGCAATGAAGATGCCGGTGGCAGCCTGTATCGGATAACGGACCCCGATGGTAGCGGGTGGTTTGATTATAACCATAGCACTTATAACAGCGATGCCGATGAATTGAAGGTTTTTGAGACCCGCTTCGCCGATTTTGCTGCTTTCTGGGCCTATATTACGGCCGATAAACAATGGTTTTACCTGCATCCCTTATTCATTCACCCGGAACAGCGGGAGTTTGTCCGCCAGCAACTGGAAGGAGTGAACTGGGCGGTGGCCGGTGATGCCAAATGGCAGCACAGCCACCAAAGACAATGGAAAAAGGTGCTTTCCGACCCCGGCTCCTACTACCAGGGGAAGTTATAAGGTCTATGTTGTAAGTTTTACGTTCTTTTGCGACCAAGCCATTCAACTTTGTGTAAATGACTGAAAATCATTTATTACAGCATTTTCTGCGGAAAAGGACGTATAACTTCTTACTTAAAACTTACAACTCGGTACTTTTGCGGGATGCGTAAAAAAAATGTGTTGCTAACCCATGTAACCGTTGAAGATTATGCTGCGGAGGGAAAGGCCCTGGGCAGAACGGAGGGCAAGGTGGTGTTTATTGCGGGGGCCGTGCCGGGGGATGTTGTGGATGTGCAGCTCAGCAAGAACAAAAAAGACTGGGCTGAGGGCAAAGCGGTAGCGTTTCATGCGTATTCAGCAGACAGGGTAGACCCATTTTGCGAACATTTTGGAGTGTGCGGAGGCTGCAAATGGCAGATGCTGCCTTACCAAAAGCAATTACAATACAAGCAAAACGAGGTAGCGCAGAATTTACGCAGGCTGGGCAAAATTGCATTGCCGGAAATCATGCCCATCATAGGTTGCCATACCATTGCCCGTTACCGCAATAAACTGGAGTTCACCTTCAGCAACCGCCGTTTTCTATTGCCGTCTGAAATGGACGCACCCGAAACCACTATCCAACATAATGCACTCGGTTATCATGTGCCGCGTTTGTTTGATAAAGTGATAGATATTGATACCTGTCACCTGATGGCAGAACCCACCAATGCCATCAAAAACACCCTCCGTGCGTATGCGTTGGAAAACAACCTGCCATTTTATGATATCCGCAACCATACCGGCTGGCTGCGAACGGTGATATTGCGCATATGCACCACCGGTGAAGTGATGGTGAATCTTTGTATTGCTTACGATGATCAGCCGGCGCTTAAAAAATTGTTTGATCACCTGCTCGCAAGAGTCCCTGCCATTACCACATTGCTGTACACCGTCAACCCCAAAAAGAACGACAGCATTTATGACCTGAAGCCGGAGACGTATTACGGTAAGGGCTATGCGCTGGAAATGCTGGAAGACTTTCAGTTTAAGATCAGTGCCAAATCATTTTTTCAAACGAATACCAGGCAGGGAGAAAAATTATACCAGGTAGCCCGTGATTTTGCCGGGCTCAGTGGGCACGAAACGGTGTACGACCTCTACTGCGGCACCGGCAGCATCGGCATTTTTGTAAGTAAAGGGGCAAAAAAGATCATCGGTGTAGAATTGATTGAAGAGGCTATAGACGACGCCAAAGAGAATGCGGCGCTGAACAATATCCACCACGCTCATTTTTTTGCTGGCGATGTGATTGACGTTTGCAACGATGCATTTTTCGCCCTGCATGGAAGGCCGGATGTGATTATTACCGATCCCCCACGGGCAGGGATGCACGAAAAACTGGTAAAGAAGATCCTGGATATGGCGGCACCCACGGTGGTGTATGTAAGTTGCAACCCCGCTACACAGGCCCGCGACCTGCAATTGCTGGATGAAAAGTATACGGTTACCAAAGTGCAGCCGGTGGACATGTTTCCGCAAACGCATCATATAGAAAATGTGGTACAGCTGAAACTGAGATAATTTGATAAATGTGATAAATGTGGAAATGTGAGAATGTGATAAATGTGGAAATGTGGAAGTGTGGAAATGCCTGTTCCCGGTTTATGGAACGCGGATTTTCATGATTGTCATGATAAATCATGATTTATTGACAAAGCCCTGAAAGGGCGTCTTATAGCATGAAGGGGTGTAGCTCTCCGCCAGGTACGGGGGCGAATCATGAACAAATACCCCTTTGTATTTGTGATACAGAAGGCAGGTTTTTTTACAGTAAATTACCGGTGAAATTTAACAATGGCTCCGCATGGAAGTTTACCTTTGGCGGGATATTAAAGATTCAAAAAAATAAGTAATGGCGAATTATCGTTACAGCGGGGGCATGGGCGGCTCTTTTCCACCAGTGGTTAAAATTCTTCTTTTTCTTAATGTTGCAATATTTATTGCCCAAAGTGCAATGCCTGCATTAACTGATTGGGGTGCGCTGCATTACTGGACTTCATCACAATTTAAGCCACACCAGTTGGTGACCATGATGTTTTTTCATGGTGGATTTACACATATTCTGTTTAATATGTTAGTGCTATGGATGTTCGGTAGCATTTTAGAAAACTTTTGGGGTAGCAAGCGCTTTTTAAATTTTTACATGGTTTGTGGAATCGGGGCAAGTGTTATCACGCTGTTATCTGTACCTTTTACCGGAATGCAATTTGCCAAAACCATGGCAGAAACTGCGCAGGAGGGCACCGTAGAACAGTACTTCGCAGCATACAAAGAAGGCTATGCAGCATTGGGTGCCTCCGGCGCTTTGATGGGTGTTATGGCAGCCTTTGCCTGGTTATTCCCCAATACCGAAATGTATATCATGTTCATCCCGATTCCTGTAAAAGCGAAATACGTAATACCAGGCTATATATTGATCGATCTTTTCGGCGGCTTGGGATACGGCATCAAAGGAGACAACGTTGCCCATTTTGCCCATTTGGGCGGGGCTTTAATAGGCTTGATCATTGTCATTATCTGGAACAAAACCAACCGGAAGAACTTTTATTGATTTGCCAACAATTAAACTTTACTGCCCGCTTTTTTGTAATACAGCCGGGCATCATAAGGTTTCCATGTTATGACGGTAAAAGAAGAAAAAAGCAGCAAAATTTTACTGGGTCAGGGTAATAACAGCCTGGTCATGCTTTTTGCCATCAATACACTGGCATTTGCTATCCTGATGTTCATTTATGTCATCTACCAGATGTCGGACCTTAACCGTGCTGCGTTCTACTCTAATATTTTTAACTGGTTTATTCTTCCGGCGGATATCAGCAAACTAAGTTCCCGGCCCTGGACGATCCTCACCCATATGTTTGTGCATGACGATGTATGGGTAGAATTACCGGCCATGTTCTGGCTCTGGGTATTCGGTTATGTATTCCAGGATCTTACCGGTAACAAGAGACTGATCCCTGTTTATATTTACGGGGGCCTGGTAGGTGCCGTGGTATACGTGGCTGCTTATAACCTGGTTCCCCGCCTGCAACCGGGTCTGCCTGCGGCCGCTTTTTTTGGTCCGCACGCCGCGCTGATGGCGGTTGCCATTGCCACTACCACCGTAAAACCGGATTACCGATTTTTCCCCATGATCAATGGCGGCATTCCGTTGTGGATAGTCACCATTGCATTTGTAATTGTAGATATTTTATCCATTAATACGGCAGATCCCGCCAAATACCTGGCACATATTGCCGGCGCTGCTATCGGATTTATTTTTGTTTACCAGCTGCGTAAGGGGCGGGACTGGAGCGTATGGATGAATGATCTGTTCGACTGGTTTAATAACCTTTTCAACCCCAACAAAAGAGCCAGAGCCAAAAATATCAAGGACGAATTTTTTTATAAAGTCCATGGCGCACACCCCTACAAACGCATCCCCAATGTTACCCAGAAACGCATAGACGAAATACTGGATAAGATCAATACAGAGGGTTACCACCTGCTTACAGATGAAGAAAAAGACATTCTGCGGCGTGCATCATCTGAAGATGAGTTGTAATTTTAAGGGATGACCCGTATTTTAAGAAAGGTTTCCAAAAAAATCTTTATCGTACTTAATATTATTGCGGTTATAGGCTGCCTGCTGGTGTGCTGCACAGGTTTCTTACCGCCCGGCCAATACTGGTACATTGCAGTGCTGGGTATCGTTTTCCCTTTTATAGTACTGGCCCTGCTCCTTTTTATTTTCTTCTGGTGGTTCTTCAGGTCGCGCTGGGCATTGCTGCCGCTGGTAACCTTGCTGATTGGCTGGTGGCAGGTACATGCATTGTTTGCATTCCACCCGTTTACGGAATTCAAACAGGAGAAACCGGCGGGTTCATTGCGCCTCATGCAATGGAATGTTTCGCGGCTGGATCAGATGAACCTCAAAAGACCCGGTGGTACCTACCGGATGCAGATCCTGGACCATATCAAAAAAATGGATCCCGACCTGCTTTGCATGGAAGAATTCCTTGAATCCAATAACCCGCGTGAGTTCAAACAGAATATACCCTACATCACCAATACGCTTAATTATCCCTATCATTTTTTTGCGCGCGACCACCGCCGCGCAGACGGCGTGTATGAACACGGGGTGATTATATTTTCACGCTACCCCATCCTGGACACATTGCGTATCCGGTATTCAGGTCCGGATTCTTTAAAAGCTGCCGAAAGCCTGATACATGCAGACATTGATGTAAACGGGCAACGCATCCGTGTATTTGCCACGCATTTGCAATCCCTCCGTTTTGATGGCAACGATTATACCGTTATCAGGAACCTGGGTCAGGGTGAAAATGATGCCATGGATAAATCGAAAGGCATTCTGAAAAAATTCAGGCTGGCATATTACCTGAGAAGCAAACAGGCGGAACTGGTGAGGCGGGAAAAAGACGCCAGTCCTTACCCCACCATTACCTGTGGAGATTTTAACGATGTGCCCAATTCGTTTACCTATGCCCGTATAAAAGGAAACGACCGGGACGCCTTCCTTCAACGCGGCTTTGGCATCGGCAGAACCTTTGCCTCGCTTTCTCCTACGCTGCGGATAGACTATATTTTTACCTCGGAAAACATTCAAGTGCTGCAATGTAAAAAAACCAAACTTCCGTATTCAGACCACTACCCGCTGGTAGCGGATGTAGAATTGCCGGCAAAAAAATAGCCTGGTCCCCTTCCATCATTTCGGTTATCCCTGCGCAGCAAAGCTTCTTCGTTTTCTTTATTTTTGCCCACTATGTCTTCATTAACGCTTTACAATTCTTATAGCCGGAAAAAAGAAGTTTTTACGCCGATTACCCCCGGGTATGTGGGCATGTATGTGTGTGGCCCAACGGTATACAATAATGTGCACCTGGGCAACTGCCGCACTTTTATTTCTTTTGACATGATCTACCGCTACCTGCTGCACCTGGGTTATAAGGTGCGGTACGTGCGTAATATTACCGACGCGGGTCATCTGGAAGGCGACAGGGATGAAGGCGATGACAAATTTTCTAAAAAGGCAAGGCTGGAACAAGTGGAGCCCATGGAAATAGTGCAGCGTTATACCCTGGGTTTTCATAAAGTAATGCAGTTGTTCAATACACTTCCGCCGGGTATTGAACCTACCGCCACCGGCCATATTTCGGAACAGATAGAAATGGTGAAACACATATTGCAGAATGGCTATGCCTATGAAGTAAACGGCACCATTTATTTTGACGTAGAGAAATATAACCTGGAGCAGCCTTATGGCATACTCACCAACCGAAAACTGGAAGACCTGCTGGAAAACACCCGGGATCTGGGCGGTCAGGATGAAAAAAGAGGCCGCCTGGATTTTGCTTTGTGGATAAAAGCAAAGCCCGAACATCTGATGCAATGGCCTTCTCCCTGGGGTATGGGTTTTCCGGGCTGGCATATAGAATGCTCTGCCATGAGTAAGAAATACCTGGGCGAAGAATTTGATATACACGGCGGCGGAATGGATCTCGCGGCCACGCACCATACCAATGAAATTGCACAATCGCAAGCCTGTAACCATGTAAATCCTGCCCGTTACTGGATGCATACCAATATGCTTACCGTGAACGGCGTTCGCATGAGCAAAAGTGCGGGCAATGGTTTCCTGCCTGAAGAATTGTTTGCCGGTAATCACCCGTTGCTGGAAAAAGCCTATTCGCCCATGACGGTGCGTTTTTTTATGATGCAAACACATTACCGGAGTACGCTTGATTTTAGTAACGAGGCATTGCAGGCGGCGGAAAAAGGATTTAAACGGCTGTGGGAAGCCTATGAAACCCTTCAGAAATTTGCGCAGAATGAAAATGCAACCGCAGCTGATCCGCAACTGGATACTACAGTTACCGGATTGCTCACCGGTATGGACGATTGCATGAACGATGATTTCAATACCGCCCGCGTATTGGCGAATATGTTCGACCTGGTACCGATTATCAATTCATTAAAAGACGGGTTGATAAAAACAACCGCGCTCTCCGGCAAAACACTGCAGTTATTACAAACCTATTTTAAAAACTACCTGGAAAATATACTCGGCCTTAAAAGTGAATTGCAACAGGATGATGGCAAACTAAACGGCGTATTGCAATTACTGGTAAACATGCGTAAGGAAGCAAAAGCCAGGAAAGACTATGCTACCTCCGATGCCATCCGCAACCAGTTAACACAACTAGGCATATTGCTGAAAGACGAAAAAGACGGCAATGTGAGCATATCGTTTGAATAGCGGTTGTACATGAAGGTGAAACGTAGCCGCAGATTCGTAGATTATTTGTCTGAACCAGGATTTATAGTATTTATGGGATTTGGGGGATCCCCTACCGGCACATTGGGTTGCAGGATGTCTATCTTTCGCACGCCATTCAAAATATACAATTCAACATTTAAAATAAATTCGTAAAACGTCATTGCGAGCCGCCCATACGCATTTTTATATTTGCAGCAGGCTACCGGCGGCGAAGCAATCTCATCAACAGCCATGGAATCAGTATTTCGGTACAATCATGCTGGTTTGGTTTTTAATGCACGTCAGCTGTTGTTGAAAGCAATGAGGGCTTTTGATTCCTGCACCTGAGATTGCTTCGCCGCATAAACATAGAATGGAACCTTCATAATTATGATGTTTGCGTTTTTTGCTATGAACAGTTGGCGGCTCGCAAAGTCGTTACATCGTGATTGTCTGAACCAGGAGTTATAGTATTTATGGGATTTGTGGGATTCCCTACCGGCACATTAGGTTGCAGGATGTCTATCTTTCGCACGCCATTCAAAATAGAAAATTCAACATTTAAAATAAATTCGTAAAACGTCATTGCGAGCCGCCCATACGCATTTTTATATTTGCAGCAGGCTACCGGCGGCGAAGCAATCTCATCAACAGCCATGGAATCAGTATTTCGGTACAATCATGCTGGTTTGGTTTTTAATGCACGTCAGCTGTTGTTGAAAGCAATGAGGGCTTTTGATTCCTGCACCTGAGATTGCTTCGCCGCATAAACATAGAATGGAACCTTCATAATTATGATGTTTGCGTTTTTTGCTATGAGCAGCTGGCGGCTCGCAAAGTCGTTACATCGTGATTGTCTGAACCGGGTTTTATTGGATTTATGGGGTTTGTGGGATCCCCTACCGGCATATCGGGTTGCAGGATGTCTATCTTTCGCACGCCATTCAAAATATAAAATTCAACATTTAAAATAAATTCTCTTATCGTTCGGTTAGCCCTGCGCGAAATAATAGCCACAGATTCGCAGATGTTCAAATTCTCCGCATCAATTCATCATAAGCGCTTTTTCAGTAACTTGTTTGCACCTAAACACATGGTTCATGAGAAAAATCTTCCTGCTGTTAACTGCCGCATCATTGTTTTTTATTTCCAGTTCCGCACAGGTTAAAAAAGCGCCCGACCGTAATGAAGGAGAAGGACCCTGGCCACAACTGATCATTCGCGGGGTTGTGATGATCAATGGTACTGGTGCACCGCCCATCGGCCCGGTAGATATTGTGGTAGAAAAAAACAGGATAAAAAATATTGTGAATGTGGGCGCGCCCGGGGTTGCTATTGAACCTACCCACCGGCCCAAACTGGCTGCCGGTGGCAAAGAGCTGAATTGCGAAGGCATGTACCTGATGCCTGGTTTTGTAGACATGCACGGTCATATTGGAGGCGAGCAACAGGGAGCCGATGCGGAATATGTTTTTAAACTATGGATGGCGCATGGCGTAACAACGGTGCGCGACCCCGGTTGCGGCAATGGGTTGGACTGGGTGCTGGAAGAGAAAAAGAAAAGTGAACTGAATACCATTACCGCGCCGCGGCTGAAAGCCTATACATTTTTTGGTCAGGGAAGCAAAGACCCCATCGCCACCCCGGAGCAAGCCATTGCCTGGGTGCGCGACAACCAGAAAAAAGGATCAGACGGTATCAAATTTTTTGGCGCTGCTCCTGAAATCATGAAGGCAGCTATTGAAGAAAATAAAAAAATTGGATTACGGTCCTGCTGCCACCATGCGCAAATGGACGTGGCCCGCTGGAATGTACTCAACAGCGCCCGTGCCGGCATGACATCGATGGAGCATTGGTATGGCTTACCGGAAGCACTGTTTGAAGATAAAACCATTCAAAACTATCCGCTGAATTATAACTATGCCAACGAGCAAAACCGTTTTGAGGAAGCAGGCCGTTTATGGAAGCAGGCCGCTGCACCTTACAGCGAACACTGGAACCAGGTCATGAATGAATTGTTATCGCTTGATTTTACGCTGGACCCCACTTTTGAAATTTATGAAGCCAACCGTGATCTCATGCGTGCAAGAAGAGCGGAATGGCATGACGCTTATACCATGCCCAAGCTATGGAAGTTTTATGAACCCAGTCGCGTGGCACATGGCTCTTACTGGCTTAACTGGGGCACCGAACAGGAAATCAGCTGGAAAGAAAATTACAAACTGTGGATGACCTTTATCAATGAATATAAAAACCGCGGCGGACGCGTAACCGTCGGCACCGATGCCGGTTTTATTTATGAGTTGTATGGGTTCTCTTATGTGCGGGAATTGGAATTGCTGCGTGAAGCCGGTTTTCATCCGCTGGAAGTGATCCGCAGCGCCACGCTGTATGGGGCACAGGCTTTGGGCATGGAAAAAGAGATCGGCAGCGTGGAAGTAGGCAAGTTGGCTGATTTTGCCATTGTAGATGCCAATCCGCTGGAGAACCTGGCGGTTTTATATGGAACCGGTGCGATAGCTCTCACCGATAAAAATGAAGTGGTAAGAAAAGGCGGCATTAAGTATACCATTAAAGATGGTATTGTATATGACGCCAAAAAATTACTGGAAGATGTAAAGAAAATGGTGGAGGGGGAGAAGGCGAAGACTGGGTTTAAGATCAGTCAACCGGGGATGAACTAGATGTCTGCAATACGTCCCTATTTACATATTCCTTCTTCAGGAATTTTGCATTTGTAAATAGGCTGTTTCAAAAATTCACTTCAGTCGGTAACCTGCAATTACGGTTAATATTTTGTTGATCACCTAAGTAAATCACTGTTGATGGGTTTAGGATGGATGCTTGCGCCCGCTCATACCTGAAAGGTGATTAATCATTAAATGCATTTTTTGGGCGTAGCGTGGCACCCAGGTGCGGTTACTGCCGTTGGATGTTTTTTAACAGTGAAATATTTTCGTGTATCCCGCATTTTGTTATTGCACAACTTTCCACACAAGCGCGGAAGCAATAAGCAAGTTGTTACAACTGGTGGGTTGTTGATCCCTTTCCTTTATTGTTCTCTTTTTTGCATTCATTTCTTAAGGAGTAATAAGTGGAAATTGTAATACGATCACGTCAATGCCTCTGCGAAATGCTTATTTCATACCCGCTCTTAATGCTTACAAGATTTCACATCATACAAACCAGAAATAGAAAAATAACTACAAGCATTTCCGTATTCATTTCGGTTTTATAATTTCTTAATCAGCTAGTTTCGTTTTGAGGCAATGGTTTTGATGCTGTTACAACTATGTGACGCTAATAATAATTTCTTTATTACTTGATGTCCCGGCTTCTAGTTATGATTACGTAGATGATTTATCAGCCTAGGCGCGTCAAGCACAGTTTAAACCGCATGCATCTGAAAAATTTTATATTAAATGAAATATCAAGTATGCTTCGCGGCATCAGGTAAGGCAAAGAGTAAACCATGGGTAAAAAGCTTTCAGTAGCATGTATATTATCCATATTGGCCCTTTTCTCCGGGCATAGCAGCTATGCGCAAATCAAACGAACCATGCACGCTAAGAAAGAAAGCAGGATGCAAGATGTTCCAATCCGGTTCTTAACAAAAGGACATTTTACGGACACTATGCCCGGCTTATCATGGTTATCTATACCGTCGCGAACAACTTGTAAAGCCGTTTTACCTGTTCAACTCGCATATTTTGATGGAACCGATACTATTCTGGCAGTCAATCATGCGGACAAAGTTGACGGATTACATTCAAACAGTCCACTAATACGTATAAGGGGAAACATTTTGTATGATGTAAATTACCGGTCATCTGTCAATACTCCTTTTGCTGAAAAAGATATTTACCAGCATACCGTTCAGACGTATTTGGATATTACCTGGAAAGATAGGTATCCGTTCCGCATGTATCTCACCAATCATTTCGGTAATTCAAACTGGTTTAAAAACTACACTGATTTGAACTTTCAGTTCAATGCAGATGAATTTTCTGACCAGGTAAAAGCAAAACTCATTGCAGCTATTAAGAAAGCTGTACGGTATGATTCGCTGGAAGCAATTGAAAAATCTTTGATTGCAAAGAAAAATGAATACAGCCAATTAAGTGAATCGTTGAAAGATCCTGCATTTCTTCAAAAATTGATCGAAGCGAAAGAGAGATCATTGAGAAAGAAAATGCCAGTGGACACAAGTTCACTGGCAAATTTCAAATCAAAAATCCCGGTATTCGGTTTGTCGGCCCGTTCCCTGTCCAGATTTACCGGAAAAGCCTCTCCCGACAGTCTCAAATCCCGTGTGACAAGGTTTAGTCGGGATAGCTCATTAGCCGGCCTTCAAAATCGCTATCAGGCCAAAAAGGATAAATTGGATTCATTACGCAAGCAAATAACCCGGTTGGATAGTCTATATAAACGCGCCAGATTTCTCAAAGATTCTGGTACTGAAATGCTTACCAGGAATATCCAGGAGCTCCGCAATCCCTCATCCTGGCAAGATAAATTGAAACAATTTCATATTTCAGATAGTGTTTTACCACGGGGGTATAAAAAATTACTGGCTTTAAAAAAGTTTGGTATTGGAAGAAGTATCGCAGATTATTCTGAATTGTCTGCAAAAAATATCAGTATCACAGGTATACAAGCGGAGTACAATCCCCGCTATTATTATGCATTTGCAGCTGGAACAGTTGACTACCAATTTAGAGATTACCTGGCGGCACGGCCTGGTCTCCCAAAACAATACCTCGCCCTTGTACGGGTTGGCAAAGGAGATAAGGATGGCAATCATTTGATATTTACTTACTATACCGGGCAAAAGCAACTATTCAATGGAAATGCAACGCAACAGGGACAAACCCGTCCTAATTATAATTTGATGGGTATAACGGTGGAAGGACGATATGCTTTAAGCCCGAATACATTTCTGACAGTGGAACTCGCCAAATCATCGTTCCCTTATTACAGCCGCGATAGTGTTAAACGCAGCAGCCAGTTTGGAAATGTGCTGCAATTTCAGGATCATTCAAATGAGGCCTACGCAGCAAGCCTTGTTTCGTTTATCCCATCCACACAGACTACCATCAATGCTACCTACCGGCATAGTGGCGCCAACTTCCAGTCATTTAGTCTTTTTAATTCTGGCGCTTCACAAACTTCCTGGTTGGCAAGGGTTAGTCAGCCATTATTTAAACACCAGTTATTGCTAACAGCATCAATTCGCAAAAATGATTATTACAACCCATTTATCAATACTTCCTATAGTGCAAATGCGCTGCTAAAAAGTATCCAGGGAACATGCACAGGAGAAAATGGCCCGTTGTCTCTGTAGGATATTTCCCAAGTTCCCAGTTAACCAAGCTGGGTGATGGACGCGTATCGGAGAACATGTTTTATACGGTAAGTGCCAGCATGAGTCATTTTTACCGGGTGAAAAAAAACCAGTTTAGCAGTATGCTGGTCTTTACTCAGTTTTATAACAAATCGTCAGACTCAGGATTTGTTTATTTCAATACAAAAAATCTATTGTTTATTTCCAGCACATTGGGATCCTAAGCTTAGAATTCCACGTGGACAAGTTGTCGCG
>JADMIO011718012.1_pt1 | contig 28823 bp, 21 predicted proteins | sample 8958161 | NCBI WGS metagenome assembly JADMIO01 (sample SAMN16585339, study PRJNA669376) | soil metagenome | isolation source: Crop rotation soil | place: USA: Cullars Rotation, Alabama | collected 2011 | reverse complement strand
CCGCGACTTCAAGTCACGTGAATTCCAAGCTTCGGATCCCACTGTGCTGGAAAGCGGCCCCAACGTTTTTTATCACCCGCAGTATGGCGCGCTGTCGGTCTTCAGCACCACCGGCAGTAGTGATTACCATGCCGGCACGCTGAGCATACGCCAGCGTTATCACAACAGCCTGACGTTCGACTTCAACTACACGCTGTCGAAATCTATGGACGATGCATCGGGCTTGCAGACCGGCAGCCTGTTCGGCTCGACTTTCGTCCTCAACCCGCTGCGGCCTCAAGACAACCGCGCGGTGTCGGACTTCGACGTGCGTCACATCATCAACGCCAACGCGCAGTGGCAGCTTCCCGTAGGTCATGGCCGCAAGTTCCTCAGCAATAGTCGAGGCTTCGTGAATGCGTTCCTCGGCGGATGGGACTTGAACGCCATCTACCGCTGGAACTCGCCGAGGCCGATCACCTGCGCGACGTTCGCCTGTACGGGGCCATACGACGCCGGGCAGTGGGCGACCAACTGGAACGTGCAGAGCAACGGCATGCGGCTGTTTCCCATCAAGGGCTCGGCCACCAAGACCGATACCGAAGGAGTTCCCAATCTCTTCGGCGACCCGGTCGCGGCCTATCGCAGCTTCCGTAATGCGCGGGCCGGCGAGACCGGCGACCGCAACGTGCTGCGCGGCCAGAGCTATGTGTCGCTCGACATGAGCTTAAACAAGTCGTTCAACATGCCCTGGAATGAAAGTCACAAGCTGCAATTCCGCTGGGAGGTGTTCAACGTCACCAACACGCAGCGCCTGGGCGATCTGGCCGACATCGCGCTCGACATCGATCCGCAACTCCCGAACAGCACGCCGACGCCGGGGTTCGGCAACTTCACGACGATCCAGGGGTCGCCGCGCGTCATGCAGTTCGGATTGCGCTACACGTTTTGATGGAGGACCAGCCATCGCGGGCACCTGCTCGTGATGGCGATGAGACAAACGAAGATTAACCAACCAAACGACAACGCACATTCAAGAAAGGGACGCTCTCGCGGCGTCCCTCTTTTTTCCCTGGGAGCGCGGGCGTCTCGCCCGCCAGTCTTACGCATGCGAACCTCTGCGGGCAAGATGCCCGCGCTCCCAGGCTACGATAATTCTTTGGCGCGGCGCTGAATCTCGTAGAGCTTCGTCAACGCTTCGACCGGGCTTATCTCGTTGATGTCGAGCGCGGCAAGCTGGTCGAGCAGCGCGCGGTGCGCGGGCGTAAGATGGTCAGACGCTTCAGCGCCGGCTCGCGAGCGGGTGCTGGCCGAATTGCCGTGCTCGTCTAATAACTCGTTCGCGCGGCGCAGCACCGGTTTTGGCAGCCCGGCAATCTGTGCGACATAAATTCCAAAACTCTTCTCGGCGCGGCCCGGCTCGACACGGTGCAGGTATTGCACCTTGCCGCCGCGTTCGCGCACGGCGAGGTGATAATTGCGCACGCGCGGCAGGTAATCGCTCACGTCGGTCAGCTCGTGGTAGTGCGTCGCGAACAACGTCTTGGCCTGAAGTCGCGGCTGGTTATGCAGGTACTCGATGACCGCACGCGCGAGCGACAACCCGTCGGCGGTCGAAGTGCCGCGCCCGATCTCATCTAACAGGACGAGGCTGCGCGGCGTCGCATGGTGCAGGATGTGCGCTGTTTCGATCATCTCGATCATGAAGCTCGAATGGCCGCGCAGCGTGTAATCGTTCAGGCCGATGCGCGTGAAGATGCGGTCGAGCAACGCGAGCCGCGCCGCTTCAGCCGGCACGAAGCTGCCGATCTGTCCCAGCAAACAGATCAACGCCACCTGCCGCAAGTAAACTGACTTGCCGGCCATGTTCGGCGCAGTGATCAGCATGATCTGCGTCTCGCGGTTCGAGAGTTCTGTATCATTGGCTACAAATTCGCGCCCGTCCAGCATCTGCTCGATCATCGGGTGACGGCCCTTGATGATGGTGATGTCGTCGGCTTCGGTGAGTTCGGGCCGCACGTAATGGCGCTCGGCGGCAAGCTCCGCGAGTGCCGCAAACAGGTCGAGGCGACCGAGCGCCGCGCCGATGCGGCTGATGCGCTCGTGATGTTTGCTGATCTCGTCGCACGCCTGCCGGTAGAGATTGGTTTCGAGTTCGAGGATGCGCTCGCGGGCGTTGGCGATCAACGATTCGTGCTCTTTCAGCTCAAGCGTGAAGAAACGCTCGGCATTCGTCAGCGTCTGCTTGCGCACATAATCGGCGGGCACCAGCCGCAGGTTCGGCTTCGTCACCTCGATGTAATAACCGAAGACTTTGTTATAGCCGACCTTCAGCGAGCGGATGCCGGTGCGCTGGCGCTCGCGCTTTTCAAAGTCAGCAAGGAACGTTCGCCCGCCGCCCAGTATCGCGCGCAGCTCGTCAAGCTCGCGCGAGAAGCCCGGACGGATGATGCCGCCGCGCTCGAAGTCGCTCGGCGGGCGATCCGAGATGGCGCTCTCGATGAACGTAATCACGTCGTCACAATTTTCAAGCTGCGAATAAAAATCTGCCGGCGCGCGCTCGTGTTCGAGCGCCGTGCGAATCTCGCCGACGTGCTTGAGGCTGTGCGCCAGCGTCAGGGTTTCGTAAGGCACCGCGAGGCGGCGGCGTATGCGACCGAGCAGGCGTTCAATGTCGAGCACGTTATCGAGCAGCGCCCGCACGCGCTCGCGCGACGAGGCGTGCTTGACGAACCATTCGATGGCGTCCTGGCGGGCGCGCAGCTCGTTGATCTCCAGCAGCGGATGGCGCAGCCAGCGTCTGAGCAGCCGCCCGCCCATCGGCGTTTCGGTCAAATCTATCGTCGCCACCAGCGAGCCCGTCGGCGCGCCGCCCGTGAAGTCCCAGCCTTGAAAGATTTCAAGGTTGCGCAAGGTCTGCGGGTCGAGCTGCATAAAGCTGGTGGCGCGATAACTCTGAAGGTGAGTTAGATTACTGAGCGCCTCGCCCTGCGTGTCGCGCAGGTAAGCGACGACGGCACCCGCTGCCCGCGTCGCCAGCTTCCAGGTTTCAGCGCCGAAGGCTTCGAGCGAGGCCACGTCGAAATGTTCGAGCAGCGCCCGCCGCGCCGCCGTGAACGTGGTTTGCGCTTCGTCGAGTCGCGTCACCGCGCGTATCTCCAGCGTCGGCAGCTCAAGGTCGCGCGGCGCGATCAACTCTGCCGGCGCGATGCGCTCAAGCTCGCCGATGGCCTGCTCGTGGCTCAGCTCCGTCATGCGAAACTCGCCCGTCGAGATGTCCGCGTAAGCGATGCCGGCGGCGCGTTCATCGACGATGAATGCGGCGAGATAGTTGTTGGCGCGGCGTTCGAGCAGGCCCGGCTCGATGACCGTGCCGGGTGTGATGATGCGTGTGACTTCGCGTTCGACCAGTCCCTTGCCGGGCGGCGTGACCTGATCGCAGACGGCGACCTTGTAACCGCGCTGGATGAGCTTGGCCAGATGGCTTTCGAGCGAGCGCACAGGGACGCCGGCCAGCGGGTGCGCGTTTCCTTTGCCGAACCACTTGCGCGTCAGCACGACGCCCAGCTCGCGCGCCAGCGTCTGCGCGTCTTCGTCAAACGTCTCGTAGAAATCGCCGATCTGAAATAGCAAGATCATGCCCGGATAGCGGCGCTTGATCTCAAGATATTGTCGGCGCAGTGGCGTGCTCATAAATCAGAACTTGCAGTGAATCGCTATCTCAAACCGTCCGCCCGCTTCTCGACAGCAACATCCAGACGGCGCTCAGCAACAAGAAAAACACCGCCCATATCCACAAGCGGCTGGCCATCATCGCCTGAAGATTGCGGAAGCAGACAACCTCAGCATCGGGCGACAGGCTGCGGTAGCGCACCAGCCAACTGGTGCCGACTTCGCTCATCAGGGCGATTATAACAAAAGCTACAAAGTGTTTTCTCATTGCCGCCTCCCGCGCCGGTCATTGTTTGGCGTTGAGCTTTTCGAGCAGCGCCTGCTGTGACTTCAGCGCATCATATAATCGCTGCAAATCGCCGACGCCGATGACGGTGATGACTTCCCAGATTTCGTGAAACGATCCGGTCAGCCGCTTGCCGGCAAAGTTCGCCGACCGTTCATCAGCGACAATCAGAAAAGGGCGCGAGCGTTGCGCGTCGTAGGCGTGCTTCAACCGCGTTAAGGCGCTATCGACGCTGCCGGCGATTTGCACTTCAAAGACGTGGCTCAGGCGCGGCGAATTGCCGGAATCACGCCAAACGACATCGTAATAATCGAACTCGGCTTCGGCATGGCGTCCGAGCATGGTGCCGATCTCGACGAGCATCTGCTGCGCGTCTTTGTGTGATAGCGTGCGCGGCATTTCGTCTAAGGGATCGATGGGTTGCGGGCGCATGGCTTCGGCCTCGACGCGGTGGCGGCCGCGCGCGGTGATCGTCCAGCGCGTGCGCTCGCGGCGCAATTCGCCTTTCTCTTCCAACTCGCGCCCGGCGCGCTGCACGACGCGATTCCAGGCGCGGCGCTGCGACGGCGAGCGCAGCAGCAGATCGCCGGCGGTGAGTTGCGGGAAGTAATGCACCAGGCGGTCGTAGAGGTAGCGCAGTTGATCGCTGCCGCCAGTGGCTTCGAGTTCCTGCAATATCGGCAGTTCTATCCTTGCAGCTTCAGGAAAGGGCATCGGCCTTGTCTATACGAGCTTCGTTCGCGTTCATTGTAGTGGAGAGTTGCGAGTCCTGACAACCGGCGGCTGCGCCGCGTCCCTTTTCGCTTGATTTCTGGCCTTTGGCTGTAGATACTTGTGCGTGATTTCAGGCATCCCGCGCATACAGGGGACGAGGGCGGCATTAATGCGCATCGAGCAGCCTGCACGCTCGCAGCGGTTGCGGGCGCAGCACCAGTATGGCTAATTTATAAGAGCCGCTGCCGGCGGCCAACAGGAGTCAGATGACGAAAGCAGAGCTTGTAGAAGAAGTGGCACGCGCTGCGGAGTTGAACAAGCGCGACGCCGAAGTGATTGTCGAAACGGTTTTCGATTCCATCATCGGGGCATTGCATAAAGGCGAAAAGGTCGAGCTGCGCGGCTTTGGCAGTTTTCGCACGCGCGAGCGCGGCCCGCGCCGCGGCCGCAACCCGAAGACCGGCGAGCCGGTGGATGTGCCGGCCAAGCGCGTACCGTACTTTAAGCCCGGCAAAGAACTCAAAGAATACTTTACCGATACGCCGGAAGCTGAAGGCGGCGAGGGCGAAGCCGGTGAAGCTGCGGCTGCCACAGGCGAGCCGGCAACGGAAGCTGCCGGCGCGGGCTCGGAAGCGACGAGCGGCTCGTCTTCTTCCGGCTCGGCAGACTAGCCCGCAGATGATTTGCCGTTGTGACAGGCCGGGGTCTGATTGATATCAGCCTCGCCGTCCACTCGCTGTTTGCCGTCCTGCGGCGTCCGGTCGAGCCGCATCGGCGAGCGCGCTGCGAACCCTTACCTGCGCAGGATCGCACTTTTTATGAGTGAGAACGATTGGGATGGCAAAGAGCGCCGCTCAGGCGGCGAGCGGCGACAGAACGACCGCCGCCGCCCCGAACGCCGCTCCGAACGCGGCGTCCTGAGCACGCGCGAAGGCGAGCGCCGCCAGTCGCCGCGCCGCCAAAAAGACCGGCGGCAGCCCGACCCGACTGAACAGTAATCGTCTGCATCAACCCGTCATCGCGGTAATCAAATCCGATAAACACGAAAGGGCGACCACAGACGGTCGCCCCTGCATTTATCCTGGGAGCGCGGGCATCTTGCCCGCCAGTCTGTTGCATGCGAACGGCTGCGGGCGAGACGCCCGCGCTCCCAGGCTTCTCCCTTTTGAATTCTCCTCTAGGTTCCTGCTTCCCAGGTGTTCATATACTCGATCATCTCCGGCGTCAGGTCATCAATCTTGATGCCCATCGCCGCGAGCTTGAGCGAAGCAATCTCCATATCCACCTCTTCAGGCAGCAGGCGCAGGCCGGGTTCGAGCTTGCCCTGGTTGGTGACGAGGTATTCGCACGACAGCGCCTGATTGGCGAAGCTCATGTCCATGACCGAAGCCGGATGGCCTTCGGCAGCCGCCAGGTTGATCAAGCGGCCTTCGCCGAGCACGATGACGCGATTGCCCGACGATTTCACGCGATACTCTTCAACGAACGGGCGCAGCTCTTCGCGCTCTTCGCTCATCTCGGCCAGCGCCACGAGGTTCAACTCAACGTCGAAGTGGCCGGAATTCGCCACAATCGCGCCGTCTTTCATCTGCGCGAAATGGTCGCCGTCGATGACATGGCGGTTGCCCGTCACCGTGATGAAGATGTCGCCGAGCGGCGCGGCCTGCTCCATCGGCATGACGCGGAAGCCGTCCATCACCGCTTCGATGGCGCGAATGGGATTGACTTCGGTGACGATGATGTTCGCGCCCAGCCCGCGCCCGCGCATCGCCACGCCTTTGCCGCACCAGCCGTAACCGGCGACGACCAGCGTGCGCCCCGCCAGCAGGATATTGGTCGCGCGGATGACGCCGTCCAGCGTTGACTGGCCGGTGCCGTAACGGTTATCGAAAAAGTGCTTGGTCTGCGCATCGTTCACCGCAATAGCCGGCCACGTCAAACCGCCCTTCTTTTCGAGCGCCCGCAAGCGCACCAGACCCGTCGTTGTCTCTTCGGTAGAGCCGACCAGCGTGTCGATCAGGTGCGGGTACTCTCTGACCAGCGTGGCGATAACATCCGAGCCATCGTCTACGATCAGGTTCGGGTTGGTGTCGAGCGCCATCCGCACATGCGTGCGATAGGTGTCGGTCGATTCGCCTTTGATGGCGTAGACCGGAATGCCGTATTCGACGACGAGCGCAGCGGCAACGTCGTCCTGAGTCGAGAGCGGGTTTGAAGCAATCAACACGGCATCCGCGCCGCCGGCTTTCAAGGCCCGCGCCAGGTTCGCCGTCTCGGTGGTGATGTGGCAACAAGCGACTAGCTTCGCGCCTTCGAGCGGACGCTCGGTGGCAAAGCGTTCGCGGATCAATCGCAGCACGGGCATTTCGCGCTCGGCCCATTCGATGCGCTTTTTGCCGGCGGCCGCAAGGTTCAAATCTTTCACATCGCAATTCGGTACTTTCGAGCTACTGGTCATTCCTTTTCTCCCTTAGAGGTTCGCAGCGCGGCGCAGGGCGTCAGCCTTATCCGTGCGCTCCCAGGTGAACTCCGGCTCCGTGCGACCGAAGTGGCCGTAGGCGGCGGTCTTCTTGAAGATGGGCCGGCGCAGGTTGAGCGTCTCGATGATGCCGGCGGGCGTCAGCTTGAAGTGATCGCGCACAAGCTGGGAAATCTTCTCTTCGTCAATGCGGCCCGTGCCGCGCGTATCAACCAGCACGCTGACCGGCTCGGCGACGCCGATGGCGTAAGCGAGCTGCACTTCGCAGCGGTCGGCAAGGCCAGCGGCGACGACATTCTTCGCCACGTAGCGCGCCATGTAACTGGCGGAGCGATCAACCTTCGTCGGGTCTTTGCCCGAAAACGCGCCGCCGCCGTGCGCGCCCGCGCCGCCGTAGGTGTCAACGATGATCTTGCGGCCCGTCACGCCAGTATCGCCTTGCGGCCCGCCGACAACGAAGCGCCCCGTCGGGTTGATATAAAATTTCGTATCGACGCTGAGCATCTCGTCGGGCACGACCGACTTGATGACGTGCTGGATGACGTCTTCGTGGAGCTGTTCGTTGGAAACCGATTCGGAGTGCTGAGAGGAAACCACGACCGTGTTGACGCGCGCCGGTTTATGGTTCTCGTATTCGACCGTCACCTGCGATTTGCCGTCGGGCCGCAGGTAATCCATCAAGCCTTCCTTGCGCACGTCCGAGAGCCGCCGCGTCAGCTTGTGCGCCAGCATGATCGGCAGCGGCATCAGCTCTACCGTCTCGTTGCAGGCGTAGCCGAACATCATGCCCTGATCGCCGGCCCCGCCCGTGTCAACGCCCATCGCGATGTCGGGTGACTGCGTGTCAATCGCCGTGACGACGCCGCAGGTCTCACTGTCGAAACCGTACTTGGCGCGAGTGTAGCCAATATCACGAATCGTTTCGCGAACGATCTTCGGGATGTCCACCCAGGCTTCGGTGGTGATTTCACCGGCAACAACGACCAGGCCGGTGGTCAGCAAGGTCTCGCAAGCGACGCGGCCATACGGGTCTTTGCTTAAGATTGCGTCTAATACGCCGTCGGAAATCTGATCGGCGATCTTGTCGGGATGACCTTCGGTCACAGACTCCGACGTAAACAGGCGTTTATTGGTACTCACTAAGTTCAAGCCTCCTATCGGTAAAATCCTTACGGCAGGTGACGATGCATGAGACGGGCGCAACGGCCCGCTGTAACCGCGAAATCTAGCAGACGCTCGGAAGCCTAGTCAAGTTGCGCATCCCGCCGCCCGGCGGCGGTTCGGCGGGCGCGATGGCACAGCGATGGTTTATAATCGGTCTTCGTATTTTAAGAGAGAGGCGACTGCAATGAACGAGCGATTGAGCGAGGCCGAATTTCAAGAGAAGGCCGAGCAGAAGATACAGGAGCTTGAAGATGCCTTTGCCGCACTCGGCGAACAGCGCGACCTGGATGTCGGCGTGCAGGGCGGCGTCCTCAGCGTCACGTTTGAAGAAGGCGAGCCGGGCAAGTTCATCATCAGCCCGAACTCGTCCGTGCGCCAGTTGTGGGTGTCGGCACGCGTGGCGAGTTACAAGTTTGATTGGTCGGAAAGCGCGAACGATTTTGTGCTCGTCGGTGCCGGCGAGCCGATCAAACAGGTGATGACGCGATTGACGCAGGAACAGCTCGGCGACCCCGGCGCGACGCTGGGGGATTGACGTTTCGATTTTGTCGTTATCATTACAAAGAGGGTTCGCTTGCGGCAGACTACGAAAACGACGGCGCGGGACGCCGCCGAAGCAAAACGATTGCTGAATCAATTCCGCCACGCCGACGACTTTGACGAGCGATTGGAACGCATCTCGGCGCACCTGCTGGAATCGCCTTACCTCGACAACCCGCTCGGCGGTGGGCCGGGCGCAGAGGAATCATTAGTGGTGCGCTTCGACGGCTTCGATTGCGTGACCTATGTTGAAACGGTGCTGGCGCTGGCCGGCGCGCGCGCCGCCGTTGAGTTCCGCGAGGCGTTGCGCGAGATGCGTTACGCCGATGGTCAGGTCGTTTGGCATCGCCGCAATCATTACATGCTCGACTGGATCAAGAACAACCGGCGGCGCGGCATTATAAAGAACATGACAAACGGCCCGCACGCCGTCACCCGGACGCGGAGGCTTTCGCTGATTAAAGAACTGCCGGCCAAAACGACTACCTTTCGCGTCTTTCCCAAACGATCACTGGCTCGCGTCGGCCGTCTCTTTCGGACCGGCGACATCGCGCTGTTCGCCTCGACGCGGCGCAACCTTGATGTTTTCCACATGGGCTTCATCGTCCGGCGCGGTGACGATGTGTGGCTGCGCCATGCGTCGCGCACCGCCAGGCGCGTCATTGACCAGCCGTTCGGTGAATTTTTAAACGCACAACGCACGTCTGGAATCATTTTGCTGAGACCCTTATGCCAACGATCACCGCAATCTTGAGCTTTGACGGCGATGCATCGTCGATGACGGAATCGCTCGCCGCGCACGCATCGGTCGCCGAGATCATTCTGCTCGCCCGCGACGACGCAACGCCGCTTGCCCCGCAGACCGCCAAAGCGCGCCTCGTCATCGGCGACCTATCCAGCGGGCGCGGCATCAACACGCTGATCGGGACGGCGGCCGGCGATTACCTGCTCATCATCCTGCCGGGCGAACAAGTGACATTCGGCCAGCGCGCCATCGAGCGGTACTTGCAAGTCGCCGCGGACGGCGAGGCCGCATTCGTCTACTCGGACTTCCGCGACGAGACAGGCGATGGCTTGAGCGATCATCCGTTGATTGATTATCAAACCGGCAGCATCCGCGACGGCTTCGATTTCGGTTCTGTAATCTTCATCGCAAAGCGCGCCGCACAGCTTGCCGTGCGACGGCACGGCGCGATTGATGAAGCCCTGCGATGGGGCGGCATGTATGATCTACGCCTGAAGCTGTCGCTCGATCAAAAGCTGTTGCGCATTCCAGAGCCGCTCTACACGCGCGTCCCGCGTGACCTGCGCAAAACAGGCGACAAACAGTTCGATTACGTTGACCCGCGTCGCCGCGACGTTCAGCTTGAAATGGAAGCCATCGCCAGCGATCATCTGCAACGGCTCGGCGCTTACCTGACGCCGCGATTCAAGCCGCGACCGCCGAGCGCCGCGAGCTTTCCTGTACGCGCTTCGGTGATCATTCCCGTGCGCAACCGCGAGCGCACAATTACCGAAGCCGTGCGCAGCGCGCTGGCACAGCAGACCGATTTCGCCTTTAACGTCATCGTCGTCGATAATCATTCGACCGACCGCACGACGGCGATACTGGCCGAGCTTGCAAGCAGCGATGCTCGCGTCGTGCATCTCGTCCCGGCGCGGCGCGACCTCGGCATCGGCGGTTGCTGGAACGAAGCCGTCTACTCGGCACATTGCGGCGAATACGCTGTGCAATTGGACTCTGACGATCTTTACAGTGACGAGCACACGCTGGCGAAGATCGTCGCGGTCTTTGACGAAGGCAGCTACGCGATGGTCATCGGCTCGTACACCATCGTCAACTTCGATTTGCAGAAAGTGCCGCCCGGCTTGATTGATCATCGCGAATGGACGCGCGACAACGGGCGCAACAACGCGCTGCGCATCAATGGCCTGGGCGCGCCGCGCGCCTTCTACGTGCCGCTGCTGCGCGAGATTGGCTTACCGAACGTGAGCTACGGCGAAGACTATGCCGTCGCGCTGCGCATCAGCCGCGAGTATGAGATCGGGCGCATTTACGAATCCATTTACTTCGCGCGGCGATGGGAAGGCAACTCCGACGCGGCGCTGCCGCTGGTAACGGCGAATCGTTATGATTATTACAAAGACTATCTGCGCACGGTTGAGATCGACGCGCGCCAGGGGACGAATCGGCCGTGAATTGGAATGACCGCATCATCCGTGAGGAAGAGCTGACGCCTTACCTGCGCGACCGGCGCTGGGCGGCGCGCGCCAATGCGTTGATCGAGCAGCAGCGCGCGACGTGGCCGCTGCTCGCCGAAGGCATCCGGGCGCTTGCCGACATCGAAACCAAACGTGTGGCGGTCGCCGAATCCGAGGTCGTGATTCAACACAACCCGAAGCGCATTCGATCAACAGCGGCGGCAGTGGATAAAGGCTCAATTGAAAAACGCCCGTGCTTCCTGTGCGCAGAGAACCTGCCGGCTGAAGAAAAGGGGCTCGCGTATGGCGAAGACTTAGGCATCTTCTGCAACCCGTATCCGGTTTTGAACAAGCACCTGACCATCGTGCATCGCCTGCACGTCGAGCAGACGATCAATGGCAACTTTGAATCATTGCTGGGGCTGGCCGCCGACCTCGCGCCTGATTACTTCGTACTTTATAACGGCCCGCAGTGCGGCGCTTCGGCCCCCGATCATTTGCACTTTCAAGCATGCTCGCGCGAGGTGCTGCCCATTGCCGATGAATTGCGCGCCGAGATCATGGCCGACCCGGCGCACTGCGAAGTCTGCGAAGCCATGCCGCGCGATCAGTTCGAGTTGTTCACGATGGCCGGTTGCGGGCGCAGCGTCATCGTCCTGCGCGGCAGTAACCTCGAAGAGATTGCGCAATGGTTCTATCGCGTCGTCGATGCGTTGCCGCGCCGCGCGGGTGACTCAGAGCCGATGATGAACATCGTCTGCACCTACGAGCGCGACACCTTCACGACGTTTCTGTTTCCGCGAGCGCGGCATCGGCCCGCGAGCTTTTTTGCCGAAGGCGATGAACGATTGATCGTCAGCCCCGGCGCAATTGATATGGCGGGCGTCATCGTCACGCCGCGCCGTGAAGACTTCGCGCGGCTCGACGGTGCGCGCGTCGAAGCCATCTTCGCCGAAGTGAGTTTCGGCGACGCTCAGGTGAACGAGATGCTCGAACGAGTGACGGGCGAGGAGGAGAATCGTGACGAGCTTTGACAGGGAGCCGCTGATTCGCGTCGGCTTGATAACGAAGGCAGGGCAGGCGCGCATTGCGCTCAGTGGAAGATACGTTACAGATGCGGGCGAGCCGCTCGATGCTGGCGAATACATCGCGCGATTCGATGACGGCAGAGTTCGGCTAACCGGCGAAGCGGCCGGCGCGCAGGCGAGCGGCGTTGAGTCGATGCGCCTGTCGCCGGTAGAGTTCGAGGCGTGCCGCGTCACGGTCCACGACGTGACCATCGGCATAGACTTTCACTGGCAGCGCAAAGAGGCGCAGCAATTTCAAGGCGCGCTGCTCGTCAAAGCAACACGCGACGGCCTGACGATTATCAACGAGCTGCCGCTGGAAGCTTACCTGATCAGCGTCATCTCGTCCGAGATGAGCGCCGCGTGCCCGCCGGAACTGCTGCGCGCTCACGCGGTGGTGTCGCGTAGCTGGCTGCTGGCGCAGTTGGCGCAAGCCGGTCAAGCGACAAGCCGCGTGGACGACCAGACCGACGCGAGCGACTACCGCAACGGCGCGAGCCGTGAAGCCTTGCCGCTTGAGATCATCCGCTGGTATGGCCGCGAGAGCCACACCGACTTTGATGTCTGCGCCGACGATCACTGTCAGCGTTACCAGGGCATTTCAAAAGCCTTCGCGCCGGAAGCCTTCAACGCCGTGCGCGATACGCGCGGCAAGGCGATGGTGTGGCGCGATCAGGTTTGTGATACACGTTACTCGAAAAGCTGCGGCGGCGTGACCGAAATTTACGCGGCGGCGTGGGAAGCGCGCGACGTGCCTTATCTGGCGGCGGTCTATGATGGCGCAGCGGACATCGGCGCGTACTCGATGCCGCTCACCGTTGAAGCGAACGCCGCCGCCTGGATTCATGCGACGCCGCCGGCATTTTGTAACACGCATTCCAAAGAACTGCTGGCGCGCATCCTGCCGGGCTTCGATCAAGAGACGCTGGATTTCTACCGCTGGCGCGTTCGCTACGCGGCGGACGAATTGCGCGCGATCATTGAATCGAGGCTCGGCGTTGATGTTGGGCGTATCCGCTCGCTTGAGCCGCTGGAGCGCGGCCAGTCGGGGCGCATCATACGCCTGCGGATCGACGGCGACCGCCAGACGCTCGTCATCGGCAAAGAGTTGGAGATTCGCCGGGCGCTGTCGCGCTCGCACCTTTACAGCTCGGCTTTCGTGGTGGAGACCGAAACCGGTGACGGCGATCACCCGCAATCGTTCACGTTGATCGGCGCGGGCTGGGGGCACGGCGTCGGCTTGTGCCAGATCGGCGCGGCCGTGATGGCCGATAGCGGTTATGCGCACGCCGAGATTCTGGCGCACTATTTTCCCGGCGCGCAGTTGCGGTCGCTTTATTGATCGAGGCAGATATCTGAAGCGGCTTAGCATCATTGCGCTGGTTGGCTTATAATCAGGACGAACCCCCGATAGCTCAACGGCACACCCCGGCAGCCGATGCCGCAGCCGCACGGATTCGCGGATGGCGGTTTGCTGTTTTCCGCGCGCCGGCTGATAATCTACATCCGAAACCATCACTCTCGTCTGGGCGTTGGAGGCGTCCGTCGGGGCCGCGGCAACCGGCCTCGAAAAGCATCGCGTATGAATGTGCTTGCGGTTGACACTGGCTATTCGGCCACCAAAATCTATACGGAGGTCAAAGGCTCGCGTAAGACCTTGATCTTTCCGTCGGTCATTGGCCCCGCCGAATTCGGCGAAGATTTTCTCGGCACCAAAGAAGACAATTTCATCGCCGAACTCAGCCTCTATCCGGGCAAGGTGCGCAACTTCGGTGAGACGGCGGTGCGCTTGAATCGCGGCGGCGAGATGACCGCCGACCGCGACATGTTCACCAAGCATTACAACCCGGCGCTCACCATCGCCGGCATCGCTCGCGTCATGGAAGAGAAACAGTTGCCCGCGCCTGATACGCTGGTCGTCGGCCTGCCCGTCAACTACTTCACGTCGCAGAAAGAGACGCTCATCGAACGGCTGAAGGGCAAGCACACGGTGACGCTCTACCGCATCGACGGCAAGGCGGATCACAAGGTCGAATTCGCGCTCGACAATATTCTCGTGCTGCCGCAGGGCTATGGCTCTTATCTGAGCTACGCGCTCGACCGCGAGGGCAAGAAGGTCGCCGAGCGCATCGTGCCGACGGCGGTGATTGACGGCGGCGAGAAGACAATCGACATCGTCGCGGCCGACGGGCGCTACATCAACACCTACTCGAAGTCGATCCCGTCGTCGCTGGATGCGGTCTATCACGATTTGCAGCGCGAGATCGACGCGCGCTACGATGATTACCTCGAACGCAGCACGATCGAATCCTACATCCGCAGCAAAACGCCTTACATTACGCCGACCGGCGAGTCCGTAGACCTCGAAGCGATGCGCCGCGAAGTGATGCAGAAGCACATGCCGCAAATCCTGGATCGCATCTCGATGACCGTGCGCCCGATGCGTCCGCAGAAGGTGCTGGTGGCGGGCGGCTCGGGCGACATGATCTACGACGGCATCAAGGACATCTTCTCGTCGGCCGAAAAGGCGGAATCCATGATCTTCTCGAACGCCATCGGCTATTACCGCTACGGCCTGCTGCGCACGGCCAATGCGAACGAGGATGCTTAATCCACGAAGCCCGCGGCGGCGAAGGTCGCGGCGGCGCGTCCCACTTCTGAGACGCGCCGATTCCGCAAACGGACAGCCCTGTCGATTTTAGATTTTGGATTTGGATTTTGGATTTTGGGCAGCGGGTCGGCATCGCTTCACGGAGAATCGTCGTGCTGACGTAGGAAGTCTCTAGCTGGCAATAATTTATTTCGCGTGAGCGGCTACGGCACCGTGAGCTGCTAATCTAAATTCCAAATCTAAAATCCAAAATTCGGTTGTGGCACGCGGCTTGGTTATATCCCGGTCGAGCCGACGCTCAGAGAGTCCGCCTCTTCGATGGGCGTTTTAAAGAGGTGTCAGGTGTTCAGTCGTAGGGCACACAACTGAACACCTGACATCCGCTATCCCCTCTTCGGCCCAGTCATCACCGCGCCGCCATTCCACCAGGTCGGAAAGACTAAACCCAGCAACACCTCTGCTGATGCCCAATCGCCGCCGCATTCCAGCGCGTTGTCCGCCTCAAGCTGCTGCTCATTCGATTGGCTGATCTGAGCAAGTTGTCCCAGTATCGCCGCGTGACTGTGCGTGAGCGGGCGCAGGCTGCCTTCGGCTGTCCTGGCGTAAAAGATGAAAGCCGGCGCGCTCGCTTCTGTAGCCGCCGCCGCGAAGTCCGCAGGCGCGAGAAACACGTCGCGCCAGAAGCTGCGCTCAGCGCCTTCGTAGTGGATGGCGTCGCGCGAATCGCCGGCCACAAAGGTCACTTTGATCGAAGCCGCTCGACAAGCCAGGGCCGCGTAATCGGCTTTACGGTCGAACGGCACAATCAGGGCCGTCGCCGTGCAGTCGTTGATGGCCAGTTCCGCGTCGCTCAGCGCCAGCGCGGGCGCGAGCGGCACGACCACCGCGCCGAGCTTGAGCGCGCCAAGCTCGGCAATCACCAGCGCCGCTGATGGTCCGAGCACGACCGCAACCGCATCACCTTCGCGGATGCCGCATGCGTGGAGCGTCGCGGCGAACTTGTCGGATAGATAATCGAGCCCGCCGAACGTGTAGCAGTTCTCGGCCAGCGGCTTCGCGTCGAGCAGCGCGATGCGCGTCACGCGGTCGGCGTGACGACGGCAAATGGCTTCTGCGAGATTGAATCGTTCCGAATTCAACAGGGTGAAACGAAAAGCAGGTCGTACCTGGGAGCGCGGGCGTCTCGCCCGCCGGTCTCACGCAGGCGAACCGCTGCGGGCCGTGTTGCCCGCGCTCCCAGGCTGGGCGAGACGCTCGCGCTTCCGTGAGATTAATCGCCGCTGGTGCGGGCCGCCTTCACCGGCTCGGCCAGGCCGTCGATCACGAGGCGGGCGATGCGCTCGCGGTGATAGGTCGCGTCGCCGAACATCAGCTCGGACGCTTTCGCGCGTTTGTAGTAAAAGTGCATCGGCTCGTCCCACGTAAAGCCGATGCCGCCATGCACCTGTATGCCGAAATTGCCGACCTCGCGGTAAGCGTCGCTGGCATACGCCTTCGCTATGGAAACGGCTGCCTGGGCCGCTTTCGCGTCATTCTCCATCAGCCACGCGGCGTGATAGACTGCCGAGCGCGCGCTCTCGGTGAGCAACAACATGTCGGCGCAATGATGTTGAATGGCCTGGAACTGGCCGATGGGTTTGCCGAATTGCTTGCGCGTCTTGGCATACTCGACGGTCGTGTCGAGCATCCACTGCATGCCGCCGACCATCTCCGCCACGAGCGCCACCGTCGCCACGTCGAGCGCATGCGCGAGCGCCGCCCGCGCCGCTTCGCCGCGCGCCAGCACGTCAGCCGCCGCGACTTCGACGTTGTCGTAAGTGATTTCGTAAAGGTGGCGCGTCGCATCGACTGACGGCATCGGCTTGATGGCGAGGCCGGGCGCGCGACTTGCGACCAGCGCCAGCACGATGTCAGAGCCGGCGCGCGCCGCCGTGATGATGGTGTCAACCGCACCCGCGTCTGAGACGAACAGCTTCGTGCCGTTCAGTGTCAATCCCGAAGCCGTCTCGGTTGCGGCCAACTGCACGGCATCAAGCTGCCAGTCGCCGCCCGCTTCCAGCAGCGCCACGGTCGCTTTCGTTTCGCCCTCGCAGATGGATTTGAGGTATTGATTACGTTGCGCCGCCGAGCCCGTGGCGGCGATCAGCGAGCCGGCAAGCGGCACGGTCGAAAGGTAAGCACTCGGCACCAGCGCGCGCCCCATCTCTTCAAAGGCGACGGCCATCTCGACCAGGCTCAAGCCCATGCCGCCGTCCGCTTCATCGAAGATCAGGCCGGTCCAGCCCTGCTCGACGAGCTTCTGCCACAGCCCGTCGGAATACGGCTCGCCTTTTTCAATCATGGCGCGCACGGCTTCGGGCGGGCACTCCTGCGCGAACAACTCGCGCGCCGACGACTTGAATAGCTGTTGCGTCTCGTTCAGATCAAAATCCATATCGTCTCCTGTTCACTCAGTAACTCTTCGGCAGGCCGAGCACGAAGTGGCCGATGATGTTGCGCTGAATCTCGCTGGTGCCCGCTTCGATGGTGTTGCCGCGCGAGCGCAGATAACCGTGCGCCCACTCGCCGTGATCTATGGCATACGGGCTGTCGGCGGTCAGTTGTCCGTAAGGGCCGAGCATCTCCATCGCCACCTGCTGCATGCGCTGGTTCATCTCGCTCCAGAAGACTTTTTGAATCGAGCCTTCGGGGCCGGGCACGCCGGTCTTGCTCATGCGGGTCAGCGTGCGCATCTGGTTCAAGCGGAAGATTTCGATCTCGGTGTAAATCTGCGCCAGCTTCTGGCGGATGATCGGGTCTTCGCTTGCGGGTCGGCCATTGCGCGCGACCTGTTTCGACAGCGCCATCAATCGTTCGATCTGGCGCTTGAAGGTGATCTGGAGGCTTGCGCCGAGCGTGCCGCGCTCGAACATCAGCGTGGCGATGGCGATCTCCCAGCCGCCGTTGATCTGGCCGACGACGTTTTCGACCGGCACGCGCACGTCGCGGAACGATACCTCGTTGAACTCGGCGTCGCCGGTCATCTGCTTGAGCGGTCGCACCGACACGCCGGGCGAATGCATGTCGATGAGCATGTAAGTCAAGCCCTTGTGCTTGGCAGCTTCCGGGTTCGTGCGCACGACGGCGAAACACCAGTCGGCGAAATGGCCAAAGCTCGTCCACGTCTTCTGGCCGTTGACGACAAAGTCATCTCCATCACGCACAGCTTCGGTGCGCAAGGCGGCCAGGTCGCTGCCGGCGTTCGGCTCCGAATAGCCCTGGCACCAGATTTCGTCGGCGCTCAGAATGTTGGCCAGATGACGCTGCTTCTGCGCTTCGTTGCCATAGGCGATCAGGGTCGGGCCGAGCAGCGACAGGCCCAGGACGTTGATGAGCGGCGGCGCGCTCTGACGGGCCATCTCTTCGATAAAGATGGTCTGTTCGACCAGCGTCGCGCCGCGCCCGCCGTACGCCTTTGGCCAGTGGATGCCGACCCAGCCGGCCTCGTACATCTTCTTTTGCCACGCGCGCAAAAAATCGAAACGTTCGCGCGAATCTTCGCGGCGTCCGTGCCGGTCTTCCCAGCCGGCGGGCGAGTTGGCCGCCAGCCAAGCGCGGAATTCGTCGCGGAACTGTTGCTCCTGCGGAGTCAGATTCAAGTCCATGCGGTTTCCTCGGTTGCGTTGGTGAATTCGTCAAGACTGCGCTCTGCGGTCGCCTATTATAACGCGGGCGCTGCCATTCATCGAATCCAATTCTGCCGCTTTCATCCCTTTCGCGTTTAGCATCGCCGCGCGTTGTGTGATAGATTGAGCGGACGCAGCTATCATCAATCAATCAAGGAGAGACAAGACCGATGGGACGCTACCGAGTCTTTGTAATCTTAATCGCAGTGGTTATGCTTGCCGCCTGCGCCAAGCCGGCGCAGAACAACCGCAATGCGTCATCGAGCAACTCGTCCGCCGCCCCTGTGCCGGCCGACCCCACGCCGCCGCTGCTGCGCGAGATTAACGCCGGCAACGTCGATGGCGCGCGCCAGTTGATCGAAAACGGCGCTAATGTCAACGCCGCCAACGAGACCGGCGTGACGCCTTTGATGAACGCTTCTGGCCAGGGCCAGAAAGAGATCGTTCAGTTGCTGATCTCAAGAGGCGCTGACGTGAACGCGAAGGCGTCGGGCAATTACACGGCGCTGATGCAGGCGGCGCTCGTCGGTCAGACCGAGATCGTCAAAATGCTGCTCGATGCCGGCGCTGACCCGACGATTAAAGACAACATCGGCAGGACGGCGGCGACCTACGCCGAAGAGAAAAACCACAAGGATATCGTTGCCCTGCTCAAGGCTAAAAAGTGACGCCGGGCCAGCAGCCGGGCACGAATCGTCTGCGGCCGGTTGTCAGGCGGTCGCCGCATGCTGAATAATATTTGCTCACAGCCGGCAACGTGCCACCGGCACTGACCGCTTGATCAATTGGAGGAATCAATGAAACGCGTTCTCACACTGTGGATGGTGACGGCCCTGGTCTGCGCCAATGTCTATGCGCAGATACCGGCCCCGCAAATACAGAATCCGCCCGCCAAAAAGGACGACGAATGCGGCTGCGAGGTGAAACTCCCCGAAGGCCGCGCCGCTATCGTCAACGGCGTCAAAGTCACAATCGATGAGATTGACGAGCCGATTAAAAATAAGATTAAAGACTTGCAGAACCAGATTATCGAAACGCGCAAGCAGCAAGTCGATACGCTGATCAACGCGCGCCTGCTCGACGCCGAGGCCAAGAAGCGCGGCGTCACTGCCGAGAAGATTATTCAGGTCGAAATCGAAGATAAAATCATCCCGCCGACCGACGCCGACGCGCAGCGATTCTACGATCAGAACCGCACGCAGATTCAGGGCGAGTACAACGAGCTGAAGCCGCAAATCCTCGCTTACCTGAAAGGCGAGCGGGCGCGCGTGCTGGCCAAGCGCCTGGCCGACCAGATGCGCGCTGGTGCGCAGGTGAAGGTCATCGCGCAGGCGACGCCGCCTGAAAAAGATGCCGACCGCGCGCGGGTGCTGGCGACGCTCAACGGCGCACAGATCACGTCGGGTGATGTCGAAGACTCGCTCGCGTCCTACATCTTCTCGATACAGGAGCAGATTTATGACACGCGCAAGCAATCGCTCGACGCCCGCATCAACGACATCCTGCTTGACCAGGAGGCCAAGAAGCGCAACACCACGCCGCAGGAGTTATATCGCCAGGAAGTCGGCGCGAAAGTGAAGCCGCCTACGGACGCCGAGGCCGAGAAGTTTTATAACGAGAATAAGGCGAACTTGAAGGGCACCTTTGACGAACTGAAGGTGCAAATCATTCAGTACCTGCAAAGCAAGGCTTACGAAAAAGCCGAGAATGATTTCGCCGCCGCGCTGCGCAAGACGGCGACCGTCGAGACGTACCTGCGCCCGCCTGAGCCGCCCGTCGTGCAGATTGCCATTGACGATCAGCCGATGAAGGGCAATCCGAACGCGACGGTGACGATTGTCGAGTTCACCGATTATCAATGTCCGAGCTGTGGCCGCACGCAGCCCATACTCGAAGACGTTCTCAAAGAATATAGCGACCGCGTGCGGCTCGTAGCGCGTGACTTCCCGCTCGACATGCACAAGAACGCCGAGAAGGCCGCCGAAGCCGCCGAAGCCGCGCGCGAGCAAGGCAAGTACTGGGAGTACACCGCCATCCTGTTCAAGAATCAGGAGGCGCTCGAAGTGCCGAAGCTGAAAGAATACGCCACCCAGATCGGCCTCGACCGCACCAAGTTCGATCAGGCGCTCGATTCCGGCAAGTTCTACGACAAGGTGGCGCGCGACCTGCGCGAAGGCGAGAAGCTCGGCGTCAACGGTACGCCGACCATCTTCATCAACGGCAAGCGCCTGCGCGACAAATCCCCCGAAAGCCTGAAAGCGGCCATCGAAGCCGCTTTGAAGGCAACAGCCAACAGCAAGTAGACCATGTAGGGGCAGGGACAAGCCCTGCCCCTACAATTGAAATCCGCTTTAGTCTCTAGCCTCTAACTCTGCGGCGGGTTCAACTGGGCGCGCAGGTCTTTCACCTGCTGGTTGATCGAGGCCGCGTCAACCGCGTTGGGAATCTTCTTCAGGTAGAGGTCGTAATATTGAATGGCTTCCTGCAACTGCCCTTTATTTTGATACGCAGCGGCGAGAATTTTATAAAGGTCGGGTATCTCGGTCGTCTCTTGTAGCGCATGCTTCAGCTCTTCGACGGCAGCGTCGTATTTCTGTTGCTTGAAGTAAGCCGTGCCGAGGTGGAAGCTGATGATGGCGTTATCCGGTTGCATGCGCAGGCCGGTCTGGAAAAAATAGACCGAGCGGTCGAGGTTCTTCAGCGGCGTCTCGTATGAGTAAGCCTTGCCGAGCAGGTCGTACATAGACGCCGCTCCTCCCACCGAAGGGTTCAGCGTGAGGCCCAGGTTACATAGCGCGATAGCGCGGTCGATGTGCGAACGGTCGGCGTGCGCGCGATCATAGGTATATTCGTTCTCATACTTCAGCAGGTGCGCCGCTGCCAGGTTGTTCACCACGATCACATTGTCCGGGCGCAGCGCCATGAACTTCTCCAGCTCCTCGACCGCCTTGTCCATCATCTGCCGGTCGATGTATTTGTGGCCGAGCACATAATGCGCCATCGCTTGATCGTCGGCGACTTCGGCGCTGTGCATCCACAACGTCATATCGTCTTTCCATGAAAGGTTCTGCGCGAAGGTCTTGGTCATCAACAGCAGGGCCAGCACCGCGACGACGAACGCGCGCGCCGTCACACGATTGCCGATCTTGAACAGCCTTTCGACCGGGAGCAGCGCCAGGGTCGCCGCCGCGACCAGCGTGATGGCTACGATCACCAGCGTTTGCATTACCGGCGAGCCGTCGAGATCGATCCCACGTTCGACGACGGCGCTCGCCAGCGGCCACGTCACCAGCAGCGTGATCGCCAGCACAAAGGCCGCGCGTGCCGCCCACCGCGCCGCCCGCTTCTCTAAGGGGATGCGCACCAGCGCCATCGCCACCAGCAGCGAGAAGCCGACCGACGGAATGTAGACGTATCGCTCTTGCACCAGGAAGTCCGTGCCGAAGGCGCTCAGGTTCAGCACCGGCAGGAGATTGACCACGAACCACAGGATGCCGAAACGCGCGACGCGCGAGCCTCGCAGTTGCCACAGGCCGAAAGCCAGCGCCGCCACACCGACCAGCGGCAGGATGAAGCGCAGGCTCAGCGGGCTAGTCACCATCGGCGTGCTGTGAAAGATGGACAGCTTCACCGGCCAGAACAACAGCCCGATGTATTTGCAGATCGCCAGCGGAATCGTCAGCAGCACCCACCCCAGCGGGTAAGACGCGAAGTTCGGATCATTGAACACAAAGCCGAGTGCGTTGTAACGCATGGCGAAATAGGTGAAAGCCGTCACCAGAAACAACAGCGGGAATATCAATGCTGACCGCACGCGCTCGCTGAGCTTGCGATCCTGATTGATGATGAATAGCTCGTAAGCGGCGACGAAGATCGGCAGCGCCACCGCCGGCTCTTTCGAGAAGGCCGCGAAGAGAAAGAGAAAGACCGAGCCGGCCAGATAATTCTTGTTGCCTTCGTCGCGATAGCGCATGTAGAGATAGAACGACGGCAACAGAAAGAGCGCCAAAAACAGGTCGGTGACGCCGCTGATCCAGGCGACCGATTCGACGCGCAGCGGGTGCAAGGCGAACAGCAGCGTCGCAATCGTCGTCATCTTGATGTCGCCGCTGATGCGCTTGATGATGAGGAAGACGAACGTGACGGCCAGCATATGCATCAGCACGTTGATCAGATGCCAGCCCGCCGCCCAGGTGCCGAACAGAAACCAGCCGATCATCAAGTAGACGGTGAACAGCGGGCGGTAATACGGCGTCGTCGGCCCGGCGTCTTTGTTCGGGTCTTTGTCCTGCTCGACGCGCCAGAACCAGACCTCTTTGGTCAGCGCCGTCGGCAGGTTGGCAAAGCTGCGAATCTCGTCGTTGCGCAGAATTTGCGTCGTGTCGTCGTAAGCGAACCCGTTGGCGAGCGTGTTGGCGAAGGCGAGAAACGTCGCCGCCAGGATGAGGCCAAGAGCCCATTTATGCGAAGGCGTGAATTGCCGCCGCGACTTGGCCGGTGCGGTTGCGGCTTCAGTGCTTGGTTGCGGGCGTGTGCGCTTCTTTCTACTCATTGAAGACCTGTGCGAAGAAATGATTAATGGAATTCAACAGGGCTCTTTGCGCTGTTTGATGAAGCAAAAATGCTATCGTGCCGGCTTCACCCGTGTCAACGCAGCGCGCCGCGCATCATCGCACCCAGCGGTCAATCACCCAGCCGCTCTGCATGGCATGTTCGCCTTCGAGGATTCGCACTTTCACGCGGCCCGCCGCCATCTCCATCACCTGCACGGAACTGTTATTGGCGACGCGCTTGACGCGGCCTGAGTGGACGAGGCTCTCGACTTTGTCGTCCTCTTTGGCGGCGACCGCGCCGAGCAACTCGCCGAGCGTCGGCTCGTCGTCGGCTACGAAGATGAACTCCTGGCCTTCGATGAACAGCGCCGCTTGCGAGCCGACGGTGAGACTGGTGCGCCGCTGTTCGGGCGCGACACCAGCGGCTGAAGGTTTGCTGCGCGTCTGCCGCATCACCATCAGCGCAATGATGACGAGGGCGACAAGCACCGTCACCCCGATGACCGCGTAACGCACGCGGCGGGCGGCCGTGGCGCTGCCGGCGCGGGAGGCTGGCGACCGGCGCTCGGCCTGCGCGCGGCTCGCCACCGTCAGGCCGAGGACGGCCAAAAAGCCGAGCAGCGAAATTACGATCCCGGCCCATCGCGGCGCGGTGTTTTGAAAGCGCGTTTCGATGGTGTGCACGCCCGCCGGCACTTCGACGATTTGAATGCCGTCGTCGTCGCTTGCGAGCGGCACGCGGTTGCCATCGACGCGCGCCGTCCAGCCGGAGAAGTTGTAAGTCTTCAACCGCACACGGCTCGGCTGTTCGAGTTGTACGCGAACCTCGCGGTGCTGCGGCGACCACTCGATGATGTTGCTCGTGCCGCCCTGCTGTGGCTCGATCATCACCATCGGTGTATCGGGCAACTGTTCGGGGTGCGTCGCTTCGCGCGGCGTCATGCTCGACTCGACGTAGCTGGCCGGCGGCGCGAAGATGCCATTCTTGAGCGCGCTGCCCACCGCGCCGCTGTAGGTCACGTAGAGGTTCAAAGCAATGACCAGACCGAAAGCGGCGCGCAGCGCCCAGAGCCGGCGAGGCGAAAGCCCTTCGCCTCGCCATAACCGTTCGACGCCCGCGCCGGCCAGCAACGCGCCGAACATGCAGGCAATGGCGAGCCAGCGGAATGGCGGCACGGTCAATTCTATCTTCGGCAGAAAGCGCCCGATGTCGTAAGAGAACGCCGTCGTCATAAACAGGCTCGCGCCGCCAACCGCAAGCCAAAGGCTGATCTGCATGCGCCGCGCTTGAATCGTAGCATCGGCTACATTGTCAGCCCTCGCGTCGTCGGCGCGCGGCGACAGGCGATAGATCAGCCAGACGACGATCAGCAACAGCGCGTTCAGCTTCATCCCGTAGTAGAGGCTCCAGGCGAACCGGTCGGGCGTCGGCGTTCCCTGTATGTAGGAGAGGTGATAAGGAAAGATTTCTTGCGTGTACTCGTAGACCAGTTTCATTTCAAGCGCCGCCGGCAGCCAGTAAATGGCGCTGATCGCGAGGCCGATGGTCATGCCGATGGCGATGCGCAGGAGGATGCGCCAGTCCTTTGCCCGCAGCGCCCAGAGGATGACATAAAACGCCAGCGCGTAAGAGAACATCAGGCCGACCGGAAAGTGGGTCAGCAGGTACAGACCATAGAGCAAGCCGAGTCCGCCAATGTGGCGCAGCGTGCCCATGCTGCCGGCCTTATAAGCAAAGTAGAGGATCAGCGGCAGGAAGATGAAACCGAAGGTTTCCGGCAGCGCGCCGCGCCAGTAAAGGTCGAGCAGGTGATACGGCAGCAGCATGTAGACCAGCGCCGCCGCGACGCTCGCCGCGCGTGAAAAGAACGTGTGCGCCAGCCAGTACATCGCCGCGCCCGATCCCGCCATCATCAACGCCATCAGCACGAACAGCGCCGTGTGCCAATCACTGAAGACCGCGTGCGCAAGCGTCGTCGTGTAATAAAAGCCGGGCGGGTAAAAGTTCATCACGGCGATGCCGTAGCCATTGTTCGCTTCGGCGAACCAGCGCGGGTAGAATTCCCCCGCGCGCACGCCCTTCTCGAACTGATCCATGTAGAAGTAGTGATTCGTCATGTCATGGGTCGCGATCATCTGATATTCCTGCTTGCCATTGACGTATGACGAATGTGAGAAGAAATACGGAGCGACCACCGCCGCGCCTATCGCCAGCGCGACGAGCAGCCCGATGGCGTAGCCTCTCACCGTCGTCGCCGCTGCCGGCGCGCTGCCGTCGCTGACCTCATGATTATCTTTGCGAGCCTCAAACATGACTGCATCCATGATGATTGATCGGGCGAAAGAATTAAGGTATCTCGTAAATCGAGAAATTGTCGAACGAAGAGCGGTAAGCCAGATTCAGCCGGCTCGTATCCATCAGCTTTTGCGCGTCGCCCATGGCCAGCACGTAGCGCACGCCGAGTGCTTTCAGGGCCGGGTTGGTCGGTGAGATTTTGACGTTGAGCGAGCCTTCATTCGGATTCCTGAACTCGACCAGATGATCGTCGTCCGTGTAATCCAAAGAGACTTCGGCATAGCGGTTATAGAAGAATTCATGCTGACCATCGGGGTCGAGTGCTCGCCAGAGGGCGAGCTGCGGCGGCCATTGAACGCCGGTAATTGACCTGCCGCCGAGCAAGGCGATCAACTGGCCGAGATGTATGCTGCCATAAGCAATCCAAAATGGCCGCTCAGGCGAATGCTGATTGATGCGCGTGATCTCTTTGCCCAGCTCGGAATTGTAGAGATGGTCGAGATTCGTGGACAACGGATTGAACGTTACGGTGGTCGCCAGTTGCAGTGCCACCAGAATCATCGCGAAGGTCTTCAGCCTGCCGGCCAGCAGGAAATAAGACATCATACCCATTAGCAGCGCCGTCCACAGTCCCACCTCCGGCAACGGAAAACCGTTGGTGGCCTGCCGCAAGAAAAGACTGTGAAAAATGAACAGCAGAACGATGCCAGTGCTAACGATTACCGGCATCCAGCGCCGCCAACCCGCTGTGCCTTCGCCCTCCTCCCGCCGCAAGAGTCTGGCCGCGTGCAGGGTCAGGATAATCGAAGCCAGGCCGATGGTCAGGTCGGCGCGATAGCTCGGTATGTAGCTGATCAGTGTCAGCCGCGCGACTGTCTCAGGCAGGCCGACCATCAGGAACAAGAGCATCGCAGCGATGTAGAGAATCATCGCCCAGCCGAGGATGCCGAGCTTGCGGCGCAGAGGTGGCGCCAGCGGCAAGGCGAGCAGCACGGCAGGAAAGAGATAATAAAACGATGCCGCTTCGCTCGGGTTCTTCAGCCCCGCAATGTCCGTCTCCATCGTCATCAAATTGTAGGTGCCTTTGAAGAGCATGGCGAACGAATAATCGCCACCTGTTGACACCCGTTTGCCGGGATAAACAGTCTGGGCCATAACCTGCAAGTCGGACCGGCAAGCGACAAGCCATGCCAGCGTCAGGCCCGCGGCCAGCATCACCGCCAGCCCTATCAAGGCTAGCCGCAAGCGAAGCCGCTGCTTCATCATCAGGTGCAGACGGTCGCGCACGAACAACGCCGCGAAGACGACGAGAGCGAAATAAGCCAGCGCCACTTGCCACGGCGGATACAAGATCATCACGAAGCCGGGCAGGCTCAACCCCAGCAGCGCCGCGCACCCCAGCAGCGTCCGCCGGCTGTTCGACGCGCACAGGTGATAAGTCGCCAGACAAGCCGTCATCGCAAAGAAGGTGACGTGCGCCGCCCAGTGCGACCAGCAGACCACGTAAGCGGAGCTACCAAACAGAAACGCGCCGAGCGCCGCCATCTTCCAATCGTCTTTGAAGATGATCTCCAGCAGGAGGAAGAGCGCCGTGAAGCAGGCACAGACCTGGAACCACCAGAACCAGGCGAGGCCGCGCTGAGGGCCGAGGAAGAAGTAGCCCCAGGTGGCGGGGCGAGCCAGCGTGACGATGTGCCAGACGGGGGTATGCGGCACGGCCAGCATGTTCTGGCCGTTGCCGAAGCTGCGATTGATGACCGGGAAGCGCGGCTGTTGCGCCAACTGGCTCAATGCGTATGGCGTGAAGATGGCCAATTCATCCCAGCGAATGTAGCGGGCCGTCGCCATCAAAAAAGTTTGCCGGCCCTGAAAATCCATGCCCGACTTCAGGGCTTCGCCCTGCGACGTAGAGCCGAACAGATAAGCCGTGTAGGGCTTTTCAGGCATCCACCAGCCGGCGGTCACGCCGGTAGACGAGCCGTGTATGCCGCAGGCGACCAGCAGCACGAATAACAGCCATACGCCGATGAGCAGCCGCGCGCGCGGGCTGCTCTGCCTGACGCGACGGGCGATCAGTCGCAGCGCCGCCCGGCTCGTCTTCTCTGTAACAGTATCGGCAGTATGATAGCCAGTTTTCGATAGGTCGTCAGCCATGCTCGTTGTCGAAGTGATGAAAATCGTTCAGCTCTTTTGACTACAGCGACCGCGCCGACAGCCGCAGATGCAGAGGCGTAGTTTAGCAGCCGTTTCCCCATCGTCCAAGCGCCGCCGCGAGAAGATCAACCTCACCGTCGCCGCTCGCCATGATGAAGTCGATCACGAAGGAATCTTTATTGGTTAATCGGGCACGCGGGCTAGGGTAGCTCATAAATCGAAAAGTTGTCGAAAGCTGATCGGTAAACCGTGCGCAAACGGCTCGCGTCAACCAGTTTTTGCATATCGCCCATCACCAGCACGTAACGCACGCCGAGTGTTTTTAAAGTCGGGTTAGTCGGCGAAACTTTGACGGCAACCGAGCCTTCATTCAGATTCCTGAACTCCACGAGCCGGTCGTCTCGCGTGTAATCGAGCGAGACTTCGCCATAACGGTTGTAGAAAAATTCATGCTGACCGTCGGCGTCGAGCGCCCGCCAGATGGCCAGTTGCGGCGGCCATTGAATGCCGGTCAGCGACCTGCCGCCGAGAATCTCGACCAGCACGCCGACGTGAGTGCCGCCATAAGTGATCCAGAAGGGCCGCTCGTCCGATTGCCGGTTGATCTGGGTGATCGCTTCGGCAAGCTCCGAGTGGTATAGATGATCGAGGTTCGTTGACAGCGGATTGAACGTTACGGTGGTCGCCAGTTGCAGCGCCGCGATGAGCAGAGCAAATGGCCTGAGCTTGCCATCAAGCAACAGGTAAGCGAGCAGTCCCATCAACAGCGCCGCGCCTATGCCGACCGGCAGCGGCGGAAAGTCGCCGACCATGCGCCGCAGCGCAATCGCATGCAAGACAAACAGCAGGATGACGCCGACGCTCGCAATCATCGGCATCCAGCGGCGCAAACGTCCGGCGTCGGCGTCGCCCGAACGGCGCAGGATGTCGGCCGCGTGCAGGGTGAGGATGATCGAAGCCAGACCGATGGTCAGGTCGGCGCGATAGCTTGGCATATAGCTGATCAAGGTCAGCCGCGCGACTGTCTCAGGCAGGCCGACCATCAGGAACAAGAGCATCGCAGCGATGTAGAGAATCATCGCCCAGCCGAGGATGCCGAGCTTGCGGCGCAGAGGTGGCGCCAGCGGCAAGGCGAGCAGCACGGCAGGGAAGAGATAATAAAACGATGCCGCTTCGCTCGGGTTCTTTAACGCCGTGAAGACCATCTCGTTGGTCGCCAGATTGTACAGACCCTTGAAAGTCAGTGCGAACGAATAATCGCCTCCGGTGGTGACGCGCCTGCCCGGATAAATAGTATTCGACATGACTTGCAGGTCGGGCAGACAGGCGACAAGCCATGCCAGCGTCAGGCCCGCGGCCAGCATCACCGCCAGCCCGAACAGCACCAGCCGCAAGCGAAGCCGCTGCTTCATCATCAGGTGCAGACGGTCGCGCACGAACA
>JADMIO010814555.1_pt1 | contig 28832 bp, 23 predicted proteins | sample 8958161 | NCBI WGS metagenome assembly JADMIO01 (sample SAMN16585339, study PRJNA669376) | soil metagenome | isolation source: Crop rotation soil | place: USA: Cullars Rotation, Alabama | collected 2011 | reverse complement strand
CTTTCCCGGCCGGCACCGCCGGCGCCGAGACGTCGCTCGGCTTGCGGCTCGGTTCGCTCAACCAGGCGGCCCGCCAGCGCTTCGACATTCCGCGCGCGGTGAAGGGCGTCGTCGTGCTCGAGGCCGATCCCAACAGCAGTGCCGTCGATCAGGGCGTGCAGCCCGGCGACATCATCGAGCAGGTCAACAACAAGGCGGTGAGCCAGCCCAAGGACGTCACGGCGCAAGTCGAGCAGGCCAGGAAGTCGGGCCGCAAGGCGGTGGCGCTGCTCATCAATCGCGGTGGGCAGGAACAGTTCGTCGCCGTGCCGCTCGACAGCAACAGCTGAGCGAAACCGCCGGGCTGGACTTTCGAGAGAGCGCCGGGATTCCGTCCCGGCGCTACTCTTTTAGGGCGCCGTCTTAGCGGCGACTTCGCCACGCTCAGGGAAAATCGGCTTATTGCTTGGGTTTAGCTCTTGGCGCATGCGTACCCCTTCTGCTATTTAGCCGGCTGGATCGCTGCCCTATCGGGCAGCCAGCAGGGAGGGTGGGCCGCCTTGAATCGTCTGAGTTTTTCGGCGCTCGGCGCCGCTGTCGCCATCCTCGCCCTGGGCTGCTTTGCCGCGCCGTCGCCGGCGGCGGCCCAGCCCCGCATCTTCGACGAGCTCAAGGTCGGCGTGCTGGCGCACGATGTCGGCATCTTCGGCCATCACAAGGAGTCGGGCGGCGACGTCAATCTCGAGCTGCTCTTCACCTCGCCCGATTTCCTGCGGATCCTGGGCTCGCCGCGGCCGCATATCGGCACCGATGTGAACAGCGACGGCAACACCAGCCAGTTCTATGCCGGCCTCACCTGGCACCTGACCTTGCTGCCGGGCGTTATGGCGAAGTCGGACGCGCTTTACGTCGAGGCGAGCCTCGGCGGCGCCATCCATAATGGCGAAGCGGAAGGCCCGTCGAACAGCAATGAGAAGCGGCTGGGCTCGGTCGCGCTGTTCCGGGAAAGCCTCGAGCTCGGCTGGAAGTTCACCGACTTCCAGACCTTCGGCATCTACATGGATCACATCTCGAACGCCGGGCTTGCGACGCATAATGAAGGGCTGACCAGCCTCGGCCTGCGCATGGGCTTCAAATTCTGAAAGGTTCGGATTGACGCTTAGGGTCCTGCCGGTCCTGGCCGCCTGTCTCCTGCTGGCGGCCACGCCGGTCTCGGCGCATGCCATCATCGTCGCGGCCAAGCCCGATGTCGGGGCAACCGTCGCGGGGCCGGCCGTGGCGATCGATCTGCGCTTCAATTCCCGCATCGATCATCTGCGCTCGCGCCTGTGGCTCAGCGCCGGCGACAAGACGGTGCCGGTGACCATCGCTCGCGACGGGCCGGCCGATCATCTCGCCGGCGAGGCGGGTGCGCTTTCTCCCGGCGACTATGTGCTGCACTGGCAAGTGCTGGCGGTCGACGGCCATATCACGCGGGGCGACATCCCGTTTCGTGTCGCCGCCCATTGACGGCATGATGCGGCTCGGCGGCGGCCGCGCCCGGGAATTCTAGGCCCATGTCCCTGCTGCTCGACGTCTTCGGCTATCTCACCGTGATCCTGCGCGGCCTCACCATAAGCGCGCAGGCTTTCACCATCGGCGGCATCGTGTTCCTCAATCTCGTCGCCTGGCCGTTCGAGGAGCGGCTCGGCGCCGCCGGCGGCGAGATCGTGCGGCGGTCGCGGCGGCTGATCGGCTGGAGCGCGCTCGCCCTGGTCCTGGCGGAAGCGAGCTTTCTCGCCATGCAGGGCGCCGTGCTGATGGACACGGCGGAGCTGACAATCGCCGAGACGATCGGCGCCGATTTTGCCATCGCCTCGCTGGTCAAGATCGCTGCCGGCACCCTCATCGCGCTGCTCGCGGCACTCGGCAGCGGGCGGCAGGGGCGCATTGCGTTGGCGGCGCTCGCCGCGCTGGTGCTGGGCGGCTCGGTCGCCACCAGCCACGCCGTCGCGCGGCTGGACGACCCGCTGCTGCTGATCGTCACCGAATCCCTCCATGAGATCGCCGCCGCGGTATGGATCGGCGGCATTCCCTACTTCCTGCTGGCGCTGCACCGGATCTTCGACGGCGGGCAGTGGCGCCTGGTCGGCAAGCGCTTTTCCCAGATGTCCATGGCCAGCGTCGCGGTGCTGCTCGCCGCCGGGCTCACGCTCGCCTATCTCTATGTCGGCTCCTTCGCGGCACTCTACGGCACCGCCTACGGCGTCATGCTGGTGACCAAGGTGGCGCTGTTCGGCGGTCTCCTGCTGCTGGGTGCCGGCAACTACCTGCTGGTCGAGCGGCTGCGCCGCGATCCGGCGACACCCATCCTGCGGCTCAAGCGTTTTGCCGAGGTGGAGATCGGTGTCGGGCTGACGGTGCTGTTCTGCGCCGCCTCCCTGACGTCGCTTCCACCGGCCCTCGATCTCACCAGCGATCGGGCGAGCTGGGGCGAGATCGTCGAACGCGTGACGCCCCGCTGGCCCACCCTCACCAGTCCCGACCATGCCAGCCTTGCCATCCCCATGCTGCAAGCCGAGCTCGACAATCATGCCGCCGAGATGCGCGCCGCCCGGCCCGAAGCCTTCGTGCCCGGGGCCGGCGTGCTGCCGCCGCGCAACGCCGAGGACATCGCCTGGTCGGAATACAACCATCATTGGGCCGGCATCCTGGTGGCGGCCATCGGACTCCTCGCCTTGCTCGAGCGCACCGGTCGGGCGCCCTGGGCGCGCCACTGGCCGCTGCTCTTCCTGGCGCTCGCCGGCTTCCTGCTGGTGCGCTCGGATCCCGAGGTCTGGCCGCTCGGCGAGATCGGCTTCTTCGAAAGCTTCCGTGATCCGGAAGTCGTGCAGCACCGCGTCTTCGTGGCGGTGATCATCGCCTTCGGCCTGTTCGAATGGGCGGTGCGCACCGGCCGGCTTCATTCGGCGCGGGCGGCGCTGGTCTTTCCCCTCACCACGGCGCTGGGCGGCCTGCTGCTGCTGACCCACAGCCATGCGCTGAGCAATGTGAAGGACGCGCTGCTGATCGAGATCACCCATGTGCCGCTCGCTTTGTTCGGCGTCACCGCCGGCTGGGCGCGCTGGCTCGAGCTGCGCCTGCCGGCGCCGAGCAACCGGTTCGCGGCCTGGACCTGGCCCGTCGCCTTCGTGCTGGTCGGACTCGTGCTGCTCGCCTATCGGGAAAGCTGAGCGGCATGCGGCTGCGCGAATCGATCATCAGGATCGTCGCATGGTCGCGCCACAAGGCGATCCCGATCGTGCTCGCCTGCCTGGCGCTCACCGGCCTGCTCGGCTTCTATGCCTCGCAGAATCTCGGTATCGATACGGATACCGACAAGCTGCTGTCCGACAAGCTGGTCTGGCGCCAGCGCGAGATGCGCTTCGACCAGCTGTTTCCGCAGAACGGCAACCAGCTGGCGGTGGTGGTGGACGGCGCCACGACCGGCATCGCCGAGCACGCGACGGCTTCGCTTACGCACTGGATGCAGCAGCATCCCGAGCTCTACAAGACGGTGCGGCGCCCCGACGGCGGGCCCTTCTTCGACAAGAACGGGCTGCTCTATCTCGGGACCGACGAGCTGCAGGAGCTGTCCGATCAGCTGGTGCAGGCGCAACCGCTGCTCGGCACGCTCGCCGCCGATCCCAGCCTGCGCGGCCTGATGGGCGCGCTCGATCTGGCGCTCGAGGGCGTCGAGCGCGGCGAGGCCGATGTCGCATCGCTCGATGCGCCGCTCACCGCCCTGTCGGAGGCGACCGAGGCGGTGGAGCGCGGTGAAGCCAAGCCCTTCGCCTGGGACCGGCTGATGACGGGCAAGGATCCGTCGCCGCAGGCCTTGCGGCGTTTCATCCTGGTGCAGCCGGTGCTCGATTACGGCGATCTCGAGCCCGGCAGGAAGGCAAGCGATGCCTTGCGCGACGCGGCGCGCGAGATGGGCTTGACGGAAGAGCACGGCGCGCGCGTGCGCCTCACCGGCTCGGTCGCGCTGTCGGACGAGGAATTCGCCACCGTGGCCCAGGGCGCCGGCCTCGCCACGGCCGTGTCGCTCGGGCTCGTCTGCCTCATCCTGTTTCTCGCGGTGCGCTCCTTCCGGGTCATTCTTTCCATCCTGGTGACGCTGCTGGTCGGGCTGGTATGGACGGCGGCCTTCGCGGCCGCGACGGTGCACACGCTCAACCTGCTGTCGGTCGCCTTCGCCGTGCTGTTCGTCGGGATCGCTGTCGATTTCAGCATCCAATTCTGCGTCCGCTATCGCGACGAGCGCTACCGGGCCGGCGATTTCGCCCAGGCGCTGAACCGCACGGCGCGCCGCGTCGGCGGATCGCTGCTGCTCGCGGCGGCGAGCGCCGCCGTCGGCTTCTACTCCTTCCTGCCGACCGCCTATCGCGGCGTGTCGGAGCTCGGCCTCATCGCCGGCTCCAGCATGCTGATCGCGATCCTGCTCAATCTCACCCTGCTGCCGGCGCTGCTGACGCTGCTGCGGCCCTGGGGCGAGCGGGCCCCGGTCGGCTTCGCCTGGGCCACGCCGATCGACCGGCTGCTGCTGCGCCGGCGCGGCGCCGTCATCACCCTCGCGGCGCTGGTGGCGCTCGGCTGCGGCGCGCTCGTGCCGAATCTGCGCTTCGACTTCAATCCGCTGTCGCTGAAGGACCCGCACACGGAGTCGATGGCGACCCTGCTCGAGCTGATGAACGATCCGCTCACCACGCCCTTCACCGCCGACCTTCTCGCGCCGTCGCCGGCGGCGGCCGCCGCGCTCGGCAAGAAGCTGGAGCAGCTGCCCGAGGTCGCCCAGGCGGTCTCGATCCTCGGCTATGTGCCCGAGGATCAGGAGGCGAAGCTCGCCATCCTCGCCGATCTCGATTTCATCATGGGGCCGACCCTCACCCCGGCCAGCACCAAGCCGCCGCCGACGCAGAACCAGATCCTGTCGGCGATCCGCACCACCATGGCGCGGCTCGACAAGGTCGGCGATCCGCTGCCCGAGGACGCGCCCGCCAACCGGCTGGCGCGGGCGCTGGCCGGCATGCTCGCCGCACCGTCGCGCATCCCGGCGCTGACCGGCTCGCTGCTCGGCGGCTTCACGGACGAGCTCGCCCGCATGCGCACGGCGCTCACCGCTGAGCCCGTGTCGCTCGACACGCTGCCCGACGAGCTGAAGAGCGCCTGGGTCGCGAAGGACGGCGAGGCGCGGGTCGAGGTGTTCCCCAAGGCGGGCGGCGCGCTCAAGAACAAGGAGATCCGCCGCTTCGTCGAGGCCGTGCGCCAGGTCGATCCGGATGCCAGCGGCTCGGCAGTGTCGATCTTCGAATCGAGCCGCACCATCATCAATGCCTTCATCACTGCGGGGGTGCTCGCCATCGTGGCGATCACGCTGCTGCTCGGCGCCGTGCTGCGCCGCGTCTGGGATGTATTCCTGGTGCTGGCGCCGCTGATGCTGGCGGCGCTGCTCACCGTCGCCACCTCGGTGGTGATCGGCATGGCGATCAATTTCGCCAACATCATCGCGCTGCCGCTGCTGTTCGGGATCGGCGTCGCCTTCGACATCTATTTCGTGATGAACTGGCGCGCCGGCATGGCTGGCCCGCTCTCCTCGGCGACGACACGCGCCGTCCTGTTCAGCGCGCTCACCACGACGACCGCCTTCGGCAGCCTCGCCCTCTCGCCGCATCCCGGCACGGCGAGCATGGGCCAGCTGCTGGCCATGGCGCTGTTCTATACGCTGCTATCCACCCTGTTCTTTCTGCCGGCGCTGCTCGGCCGGCCACCCGCCTCGGCGTCGCCGCCGCAGAAGACGCCTTCCCTCGATCGCCTGCCACAGCAACAGCGGCGGCAGGAATATCACGAGGTCTCGGACGCGGCGCGCTAGCGCCAGTGCCAGCGCCGTTTCCGGGGACAGGCCGAGGATCTGGCCGAACAGGAGGAAACCGCCCTCCTGGACGCCGAGCGCGCCGGGCACGACGAAGGCGGCGCTCGACACCGCCTGGGCCAGCGACTCCAGGATGAAGGCGTCGGTGATCGCGACCGGATGGCCGAGGAACAAAAGGAACAGATAGATCTCACCGGCGCCGGCGATCCATCCGATCGTCTGGAACAGGCAGCAGACGAGCACGCGCCGCCGCCGCCGATAGAGCATGCGGACGGCGCGATCGACGCGCATCGGCCCGCCGGCGATGAGGTCCCATTCGCGGTCGCCGAGCAGGAAATGGCGGGCACGGCGCAGCAGCTCGAAGAAGCCGACGCGCTGGATCAGCAGCAGCGCGGCGACGACCGGTACGGCCAGCGCCGCGCCGAACGCTATGCGTGCGACGATCGCCTCGTCGTCGATCTCGGCGGCGAGCAGCGCCAGCGCCAGGATGGTGACTAGGAACTGCGTCGCGATGCCGAGCGTCGTGTCGACCACGATGGTGGCGACGCTGGTCGCCGTGCCGAGGCCGCGCTGGATCATCATCCGTGCCGAGGCGATTTCGCCGCCGATGCGCGCCACCGGCAGCAGGCCGTTCACGGATTCGCGCACCCACACGATCCACAGGAAGAAGCCGAGGCGGGGCCGGCCGCGTCCGGGCACGAGCGCCTGCCAGGCGCGCGCGTTGGCGAGCATCGGCACGAAATGGAAGAGAATGCCCCAGACGAGGCCCGGACCGGCGACCGCCAGCGCCCCCAGCACCTCGCTCCAGCCATGCCGCACGACCAGGAAGGTGGCGAAGGCGAGGCCGGCGAGCGCCAGCAGCGAGGCGAGGCGGATCACGCGGCGCGTCCCGCGCCGAGCGCGTCGAAGGAGGTGAGGCGGATGTTCAAGGCGGCGACCGCGGCGCGCGCCCGCGCGCTCGCCAGCGCCGCGAATTCCTCCTCATAGCGATAGGTCGCGACGGAGCCCGGCCAGCCGCCGGCGGTGGCGGGATGGGCGTAGATCTCGCTCACGCCGCGCGGCAGCAGCGGCAGCAGCGCCAGCAGCCGCTGCTCGGTGAAGCCGCCCGACCAGGCGAGGCCGAAGAGCTGGTCCGATGTGACGAGGCCGGCCTCGGCGATGCGCCGCCGCAGGCGGCCGCTCCAGGCCCGCAAGGCACCGGCGGCGAACCCAGAGGCGCGCCAGTCGCCGGCACCGGCGAGCGGTGCTGCCGGCTCGTAGGGCAGGCGTAACGCCTTCAGCCCATAGCGGCGGCCGATCGCGATCATGAGGCGGGCGACGGTCGGGTGCAGATGCATGTGCTTGTGCGCATCGGCATGGTCGAGGGCGAGGCCGGTGGCGGCGAAGGCGGCGAACTGCGCTTCGATCTCCGCCGCGAGCTGGCGCCGCGCCGCCGGATCGAAGAAGTAGCGCACCCCGGCCCAGGCCTGCGGCTCGATGAAGGTGCCGTCGCGTCCGACCAGCGCCGGAATGTCGCGCGCCGGCAGCAGCGGCGTCCCGTCGGTGAGCACCAGATGCAGCCCGACCTTGAGCGCGGGCAACCGGCGCGCGCGGGCGACCGCGTCGGCCGCGGCCGGCGCCGCCACCATCAGGCTCGCCGATGTCAGGATGCCTTGCGCATGGGCTTGCTCGACCGCGTCGTTGACGGCGAGCGACGCGCCGAAATCGTCGGCCGTGACGATGAGCGCCCGATCGCCGGCGTGGACTGGATCCGCCGGCATGGCCGTCGTGCCCGGGCTCAGCTCGCGCGGGCGCGGAGGAACTGGTAGAACTCGACGCCTTCGCGCAAGCGCCGCTTCATCATCTGCGGGCTGCGCACCATCTCGTTCACGATCGAGGCGATCTTTCCGGCGCGGAAATAGAAGCGCTTATAGAAGGCCTCCACCGAGTGGAAGATCTCGTCGTGGCTGAGATGCGGATAATGCAGCGGTGCCACCTGCACGCCGTTCTCGTCGATGAGCTCGGCATGGCTCTCGTCGAGCCAGCCATTCTCGACCGCCTGCTTGTGCAGGAAGGTGCCGGGATAGGGCGCGGCCAGCGACACCTGGATGGTGTGCGGGTTGATGTCGGTCGCGAAGCGGATCGTCTCCTGGATGGTCTCCTTGGTCTCGCCCGGCAGGCCCAGGATGAAGGTGCCGTGGATGGTGACGCCGAGATCGTGGCAGTCCTTGGTGAAGCGGCGCGCGATGTCGATGCGCATGCCCTTCTTGATGTTGTTGAGGATCTGCTGGTTGCCCGACTCGTAGCCGACCAGCAGCAGGCGCAGGCCGTTGTCCTTGAGCACCTTCAAGGTCTCGCGCGGCACGTTGGCTTTCGCGTTGCACGACCAGGTGATGCCGAGCTTGCCGAGCTCCTTCGCGATCTCCTCGGCGCGCGGCAGATTGTCGGTGAAAGTGTCGTCGTCGAAGAAGAATTCCTGCACCTGCGGGAAGGCTTCCTTGGCGTAGCGCATCTCGGCCACGACATTCTCGACGCTGCGCGTACGGTAGCGATGGCCGCCCACCGTCTGCGGCCACAGGCAGAAGGTGCATTTCGACCGGCAGCCACGCCCGGTATAGAGCGAGATGTAGGGATGCTTCAGATAGCCGATGAAGTAGTCCTCGATCCTGAGGTCGCGCTTGTACACCTCGCTCACGAAGGGCAGCGCATCCATGTCCTCGAGGATGGCGCGATCCTGGTTGTGGACGATCACGCCCGCACCGTTGCGGTAGGTGAGCCCGTCGATGGTGCTCCAGTCGCGGCCCTCGGCCACCTCCTTCACGGTGAAGTCGAACTCGTTGCGCGCCACGAAATCGACGGCACGCGAGGCGGCCATGCTGCCATTGGGGTCGACAGCCACCTTGGCGCCGATGAAGCCCACCTTGAGGTTGGGGTTCATGTCCTTCATGGCCTGCGCCACGGCGAGGTCGGATTTGAAGGACGGCGTCGAGGTGTGCATCACCACGAGCTCGTAATCCTTGGCCAGCGGCAGGATCTCGTCGAGATGGATACCGGCCGGCGGCGCATCGATGAGGCGCGAGCCTTCGACCAGGGCCGCCGGCTGGGCGAGCCAGGTCGGGAACCAGAAGGAGCGAATCTCCCGCTTGGCCTGGTAGCGCGAGCCGGCGCCGCCATCGAACCCGTCGAAGGAGGGCGGCTGCAGGAACAGGGTCTTCATCATGCTCTCGACTCTCTTTCCACGCTGAGCCGGCCTTCCGCATCGACCCGGAAGCGCTGGTCACGCCAGGAGATCGCGGTGCCGCAAAAACTAGCGATGACGAGGCCGAAGGACAACAAATCTCGCACGGGAAGCAGCCATGCGGGTGGCGCGGGAAGGCCGAGCATGCGGGCGAGCCAGGCGACCTGCAGCAGGCGGACCAGGAATGCCAGGGCGAGCGCCGGCAGGCCCATGGCGGGCACCAGGCAGGCGGCCAGCAGGGCGAGCGGCACCGGAATGGTCACGATCGAGGCGGCATAGCCGGCCGGGGCGATGCCGCGCATCGTGCGCGCCCAGCGCAGCTCGTGCGCCAGCAAATGGCGCAGGCTCGGCTCCTCCATGACCGTATCGGGCAGATAGCGGGAAAGGACGAGCTCGAGCCCGAGGGCCCGCACCTTGGCGCCGAGCGCGTAATCGTCGGCCAGAATGTCCTTGAGCGCTTCGAAGCCGCCGGCCGCTGCGAGCGTGCGCCGGCTCAGCGCCATGGTGGCGCCGAAGCAGCCGAAGCGTGCCCCGAGCCAGCGTCCGACCAGCACCGAGGGCAAAAAGCCGTAGGAGATGAACATGGCGCCGAGCCGCGACCACACTCCCGGTGCGGCCGAGCCGCGATAGAGGCAGGTGACGATGCCGACCCCGGGACGTGCGAGCTCGGCCACGAGCGGATCGAGATAATCGGCTTCGACGCGCATGTCGCTGTCGGAGATGACGAGCAGATCATGGCGCGCCGCCGGCAGCATGTTGATGAGGTTGCTGATCTTGCCGTTGCTGCCATAGCGCCTCGCATCGACGACGAGGCTGATATCGCGATGCGGCATCTCGGCGATCAGCCGTTGCACGATCGCGACCGCCGGATCGGCTTCGTCCTGGACGCCGAACACGAGCTGATAGGCGGGATAATCCAGGCTGCAGAACAGCCGCAGATTGGCCTCGAGCTCGTAATCCGCCCCGTGCAGCGGCTTCAGCAGGGTGACGGGCGGGCGTGCCGCCGGGACGGCCGGGGGGCCTGCCAGGAAGCCGCGCACTGCCACGGCGGCGGCAATAAGGTAAACGGCGCCGATGACGGTGGCGGTGCAGAGCAGGCCGGCGGCGAGAGTGACGGCCGTCACGGGCGTGCCTTTCCCCAATATGTCAAAATGCAACCTGCCTTGGCGGCCCCTGGGCGATCAAGCACTTGCTCGTCCGCCCGAGTCCAGGCTCTTATAGCGGCGGCTCGGCCGGCCCGAGGGGCTTAGACGGTCGGCAGGGCCGCATCAGGGGAACGATGGGTAGGCGATCGTGACCAGCACAGCAAAATATAAAAAATGGTTCCGGCTGTCGGCGACGGCTGCAGCGCTCATCTGCACCGGGTTTGTGGCGGGCGGTTGCGCGACAGCGCCGGCCGATCCCAGCGAGCGTGCCGCCTTCGAGGCGACCAACGATCCGTTGGAGCCGATGAACCGGCAGATCTTCGCATTCAACCAGGCGGCCGACAAATATGTGATCCGGCCGGTGGCGCAAGGCTATCGTGATGTGCTTCCCGACTTCGTGCGGAACCGCATCAAGGATTTTCTCGATAACCTGAACGAGCCGGTCATCTTCATGAACAACATGCTGCAGGGCGAAGGCGGCCGTGCAGCGAAGACGGTGACGCGCTTCGTCGTCAACTCGACGGTCGGCGTCGGCGGCTTGTACGACGTGCTCGGCGCCAATGGCGTGGCGCAGGAGACCGGCGATTTCGGCCAGACGCTCTATCGCTGGGGCGTGCCGCCCGGCCCCTATCTGGTGCTGCCGATCTTCGGACCGTCCAATCCGCGCGACGCGGTCGGGATCTATGGCGTCGACGGGCTCGCCGATCCCTTCAACCGGCTGGTCGACGGCACGATCTACAACAAGCCGACGCTGATGTATGTGCGCGAGGGCCTCTACGGCATCGACCTGCGGTCGCGCAACATCGACACGCTCGATCAGCTGGAGCGCGACTCGCTCGACTTCTATGCCAAGATGCGCAGCGTCTCGCGCCAGTATCGCGATTCGGTGCTGCGTCACGGCGCCTCGGCCGAACCCGATTACAGCCTTTACGGCGGCCCGGAGCCGAGCCCGGGACCGACGCCGTCACGCTAGAGCAGCAGCCGATTAGGTGGATCGCCTTGCGATCAACCTAATCGGCTAAAGCTGCTCTAGTCTTTAAGAAGAGAGAGCAATTTCAGCCACCGAGATCGAGCCGAATGGCTCGACCTCGGTGGCTATTGCTCTAGGCCGGGCGAATTCCGGTCGCCACGCGACCGGAATTCTATCCGACCTGATCGCTCAACCTATTTGTCGAAATCGGCGGCTTTGCGCTCGAGAAGCGCGACGAGCCCGTCGGGACCGTCGCGCCGGATGACACCGGAAAATTCGGCGCGGTTGACGGCGAGCTGGCTGATCGTGCCCGACAGCAGCACGTCGATGATCTTCCAGGCGCCCTGCGCCTCGTGCATCTGGTAGTTCAGCTGCACCGTCTCGCCATTGCCCTGCACGAGCTTGGTCTCCACCAGCTTGCCGGCACGGTTGTCGGCGACAGTGCCGACCTCGAACTTCTCGCCGGAAAAGCCGTCGAAACGGCCGGCATATTGCGCGATCGAGTAGCGGGCAAAGGCCTCGGTCAGCTTCTGCTTCTGCTGGTCGTTGAGCTGCGCCCAGCTCGGGCCGACGGCGATGCCGATCATGAAGGACAGGTCGTAGACCTTGCGCACCGCCGGATCGAGCCGCTGGTAGCGGCCCTTGAATCCCAACTGCTTCGCCTCCTTCATCGAGGAGACCAGCACGTCATAGAAGCCTTGGATGGCGGCGCGCGGATCCTGCTGGGCGCGTGCCGCCGGCGCGATCGGCATCAGCATCAGCGCCAGGCTGGCGAGCACGGCTCGCCGCGACAGCACCGGCATGGTCAAGCCCGCGCGGACGCCGCCTGCCGGCCGAGCGCCGAGAGGGCGGTCGCCACGATCTGACGCGCATTCAGCCCCGCCTCGTCATACTGGACGTTGGGCGCGTCGTGATCGATGAAGCGGTCGGGCAGCACCATCGGCCGGATCTTCAGGCCGGCATCGAGCAGACCGACATCGGCGAGATAATGCAGCACATGGCTGCCGAAGCCGCCGATGGCGCCTTCCTCGACGGTGATGAGCACCTCGTGCTCGCTGGCCAGGCGGCGGATCAGCTGCGCATCGAGCGGCTTGGCGAAGCGCGCGTCGGCGACGGTCGTCGAGAGGCCGCGCGCCGCGAGCTCGTCGGCGGCCTTCAGGCATTCGGCAAGGCGCGTGCCGAGCGATAGCAGCGCCACCTTGGTGCCTTCGCGCAGGATGCGGCCCTTGCCGATCTCGAGCGGCGTGCCGCGCTCGGGCAGCGCGAGGCCGACGCCCTCGCCGCGCGGGTAGCGGAAAGCCGAAGGCCGGTCGTCGATCTGGGCCGCCGTCGCCACCATATGCATGAGTTCCAACTCGTCCGCTGCCGCCATCACGACGAAGCCCGGGAGCGTCGTCAGGTAGGTAACGTCGAAACTGCCGGCATGTGTCGCGCCGTCGGCGCCGACCAGCCCGGCGCGGTCGATGGCGAAGCGCACCGGCAGCGACTGGATGGCGACGTCATGCACCACCTGGTCGTAGGCGCGCTGCAGGAAGGTCGAGTAGATGGCGCAGAAGGGCTTCATGCCTTCGGTCGCCATGCCGGCGGCGAAGGTCACGGCATGCTGCTCGGCGATGCCGACGTCGAAGCTGCGCTCGGGAAAGCGTTCGGCGAAGAGATTGATCCCCGTGCCCGACGGCATGGCGGCGGTGATGCCGACGATGGCCTTGTCGTGCTCGGCCTCGGCGATGAGAGCCTTGCCGAAGACGTTCTGATAGTTGGGCGCCTTGGCCGAGCTCTTGGCCTGGGCGCCGGTCACGACGTCGAACTTGGCGACGGCGTGCAGCTTGTCCTGGCTGTTCTCGGCCGGCTTGTAGCCGCGTCCCTTCTGGGTCACGACATGCACGAGGACCGGGCCCGGCTCCTTCCAGTCGCGCACGTTGCGCAGGACCGGCAGCAGATGGTCGAGATTGTGGCCGTCGACCGGGCCGACATAGTAGAAGCCGAGCTCCTCGAACAGCGTGCCGCCGGTGATCATGCCGCGCGCATATTCCTCGCCGCGCTTGGCGACGCGCAGGACCGGCTCGGGCAGGTGCTTGGCCACGTCGAAGGCCATATGGCGCAGCGAGCGGTAGGAATGCGACGAGATCAGCCGCGACAAATAGTTGCTCACGGCGCCGACCGGCGGCGCGATCGACATGTCGTTGTCGTTGAGGATGACGATCAGGCGGCTCTGCGACGAGCCGGCATTGTTCATCGCCTCATAGGCCATGCCGGCGCTCATGGCGCCGTCGCCGATGATGGCGATGACGTTGCGCTGCTCGCCCTTGAGGTCGCGCGCCACGGCCATGCCGAAGCCGGCCGAGATCGAGGTCGAGCTGTGCGCCGCCCCGAACGGGTCGTAGACGCTCTCGCTGCGCTTGGTGAAGCCCGACAGCCCGCCGCCCTGGCGCAGGGTGCGGATACGGTCGCGACGGCCGGTGAGGATCTTGTGCGGGTAGGCCTGATGCCCGACGTCCCAGATCAGCCGGTCGTTGGGCGTGTCGAAGACGGAATGGACGGCGACGGTGAGCTCGACCACGCCCAGCCCCGCACCGAGATGCCCGCCCGTCTTGGAGACGGCATCGATGGTCTCGGTCCGCAGCTCCTCGGCGATCTGGGCGAGCTCTTCATCGCTCAGGCGGCGCAGGTCGGCAGGATCTTGAATCTGGTCGAGGAGGGGGGTCTTGCTCGTGCTGCTGTCCAAGGCGTCATTCCCTATAGACTGCGACCTTGGCCGGCCTTTCAGGCCTTGTCGCTTAAATGTGGCTGTAAAAGAGCACAGACCGCCAAGCTTGGCAATTTAACGCTGGGGCCGCGCCTCGGTTAAGCCTGGGCAAGTATCGCGAATTCTTGATGTTTCCTCACGGGTACCCCATCTGTCCGGCGGACGGGAAGCGATTCCCTCTGACGTGATGCGGGAATGTGACAGTGTCAACGGCACTGTTGCAAGATTGTGGGTTCCGGGAAGGTACGAGTGGCGAGACCGTTAATTCCGCGTATAGTCATCCCCCGTCGCGGGCGGGGAGCTGTCTCCGCAACGGCCGAGCGAGAGTTTGAATGCAAGTAATTTTGGCGCAGCCGCGGGGCTTTTGCGCAGGTGTCGAGCGGGCGATCGAGATCGTGGAGCGGGCCCTCGAGAAATACGGCCCCCCGGTCTATGTCCGGCACGAGATCGTCCACAATCGGCACGTGGTCGAGAGCCTGCGCGCCAAGGGCGCCCGCTTCGTCGAGGAGATCGACGAGGTGCCGGCCGGCGGCATCACCATCTTCAGCGCCCATGGCGTGGCGCGCGCCGTCGAGCAGGGAGCCGAGGAGCGCAACCTGCCGGTGATCGACGCGACCTGCCCGCTCGTGTCCAAGGTGCATAGCGAAGGCCAGCGTTATGCCGCCCAGGGCAAGGATGTGATCCTGATCGGCCATGCCGGCCATCCCGAGGTCGAGGGCACCATGGGCCGCATTCCCGGCCCCATCCATCTCATCTCCTCGGTCGAGGACGTGTCGGCGCTCGCCGTGCGCGATCCCCGGCAGCTCGCCTACGTGACCCAGACCACCCTTTCGGTCGATGACACCCGCGCCATCATCGATGCGCTGAAGGCGCGCTTTCCGGCCATCGTCGGCCCCGACACCAAGGACATCTGCTACGCGACCCAGAACCGCCAGCGCGCCGTGCGCGACCTCGCGGAGCGGGTCGACGTGCTGCTGGTGGTGGGTGCCCGCAACAGCTCCAACTCCAACCGGCTGCGCGAGATCGGCGCCGAGCTCGGCGTGCCGAGCTATCTCATCGAGGATGCGCGCGCCCTCGACATGGCCTGGCTCGAGGGATGCCAGGCGGTCGGCATCACTGCCGGCGCTTCGGCGCCGGACGAGCTGGTGCAGGAGCTGATCGAGACTTTGCGCCGGCATGCCCCCGTCGAGCTGTCGGTTTTGCCCGGCGCCGACGAGAACGTGCGTTTCCGCATGCCGCCCGAGCTCAGCGAGCCGGCCGAGGCGAGGGGCTGAGCCTTATGATTCCGTTGAAGCAGCAGATCCGCGTCGGCTCTTACGTGCTGAAGCAGCATTTGAAGGGCGTGAAGCGCTATCCGCTCGTGCTGATGCTCGAGCCGCTCTTCCGCTGCAACCTGGCCTGCTCGGGCTGCGGCAAGATCGACTATCCCGACGAGATCCTGAACCAGCGCCTGTCGGTCGAGGAGTGCCTGCGGGCCGCCGACGAATGCGGCGCGCCGGTCGTCGCCATCGCCGGCGGCGAGCCGCTGCTGCACAAGGAGATGCCGCAGATCGTCGCAGGCATGCTGGCCAAGAAGAAGCTGGTGGTGCTGTGCACCAACGCGCTGCTCCTGGACAAGCAGCTCGACAAGTTCACGCCGCATCCCGACTTCAACTGGGACGTCCATCTCGACGGCGACCGCGAGATGCACGACTTCGCGGTGAGCCAGGAGGGCGTCTACGACCGTGCCGTGGCGGCCATCAAGCGCGCCCGTGAGCGCGGCTTCCGCGTCGCCATCAACTGCACGCTGTTCGACGGCGCCGACCCCGATCGTGTCGCAAGCTTCTTCGACCGCTGCATGGAGCTCGGCGTCGAGGGCGCCATGCTGTCGCCGGGCTACGCCTACGAGCGCGCCCCCGACCAGCAGCATTTCCTCAATCGTCACAAGACCAAGACCCTGTTCCGCGAGATCTTCAAGCGCGGCAAGGGCAGGAAGTGGCGCTTCACCCAGTCGCCGCTGTTCCTCGATTTCCTCGCCGGCAACCAGTCCTATCGCTGCACGCCCTGGGGCAATCCGACGCGCAACGTGTTCGGCTGGCAGCGTCCCTGTTATCTGCTGGGCGAAGGCTATGCCAAGAGCTTCCGCGAGCTGATGGAAGAGACCGACTGGGACCGCTACGGCACCGGCAATTACGAGAAATGCGCCGACTGCATGGTGCATAGCGGTTACGAGGCGACCGCCGTCATCGACGCCGTGCATCATCCCGTGAAGGCGATCGTCGCCGGCATCCGCGGTCCGCGCACCGAAGGGCCGATGGCGCCGGAGATCCCGCTCGAGGGCCAGCGTCCCGCCGAATATGTCTTCTCGCGCCATGTGCAGGACGCGCTGCAGCGCATCCACGGCCCCACGCCGCGCCTCGTCCCCGGCCACGGCGACGACTAGGGGCCTGCGCCCGCCTGCCGCCAGGCGCGTGGTCGCTGCGGCGGGCGGTCAATGGATCCGGCGATCGACGCACGGCCCCGGCAAGTCATAGGCCATGCGCGGCGCCGGACGAGCCCGGCCCCGCTTTGGTCTTGCCCACCCTGTCGCCCAATGGCTAGCTGGAGCCAAGGGACATCCGTGGCCGTTCGGGGCGAGACCAGAGGAAGGAGCGACTGAGCCGTCCTTCTGACCCGACAAGCAAGGCCGCACGAGGGAGGGATTCGTGACGTCATTCACGGTCAATGGCCAGCGCCAGGACGTTGCGCTCGAAGGCACCACTCCGCTGCTGTGGGTCCTGCGCGAGCACCTCGGTCTGACGGGCACCAAGTTCGGCTGCGGCGTCGCGTCGTGCGGCGCGTGCACCGTCCATCTCGACGGCAAGGCGGTGCGCTCCTGCGTGACGCCGATAGCGATGGTCGAGGGCAAGTCGGTCACCACGATCGAAGGCTTGTCCTCCGACAGCAGCCATCCGCTGCAGAAGGCCTGGATCGCCGAGCAGGTGCCGCAATGCGGCTATTGCCAATCGGGCCAGATCATGCAGGCGGCCGAGCTTCTGTCGGCCAACAAGAACCCGAGCCGCGACGAGATCATCAGCCACATGGACGGCAATATCTGCCGCTGCGGCACCTATCTGCGCATCATCGCCGCGATCCAGCGCGCGGCAAAGGAGGGCTGATCCATGACCAGCTCCGCACAGATCAGCCGACGCGATTTTCTTGCCACCACAGCCGGTCTCACTCTTGCGTTCACGATTATGCCCGAGGCGTTTTCGGGCAGCGGCGGGGCGCTCGCCGACACGCCTCTGTCGCCCAACGCCTGGGTCTTCATCGCAACCGACGGCACGATCAGGATCGTGTCGCCGGCGGCCGAGCTCGGACAGGGCAGCTTCACCAGCCTGCCGGCCATCCTCGCCGACGAGCTGGACGCCGACTGGTCGATGGTTCAGCCGATCCAGCCTCCCGTCTGGGATGAGGCGCGGTTCGGCAACCCGGATTACAACAGCACGTTCCAGACCTCGGCCAGCGCCTCGGTGCATGGCTATTTCAAGCCGCTGCGCATCGCCGGGGCCCAAGCGCGGCGCGTGTTGCTCGACGCCGTGGCAGCGCACTGGAACGTTCCGGTCGCCGAGCTGTCGACCGAGCCGAGCATCGTCCTGCACCGGCCTTCCGGCCGACGCATTTCGTACGGCGAGATCGCCGGCTTCGCCAAGCCCCCTGCCGAGCTGCCCAAGATCGACATGGCCGAGCTCAAAGATCCGGCGAGCTTTCGTTATATCGGCAAGGATTTGCCGCGCGTCGAGCTGCCTCTCAAGGTCGTCGGCGCGGCGAAATACGGCATCGACGTACGGGTCCCGGGCATGGTCTACGCCGCCCTGCTGCAATCGCCTTATCCAGGCGGCGCGCCCGAGACGATCGACGACAGTGCCGCGCGCAGCGTGGCGGGAATCACCGATGTCGTGCCGTTGCCCGGCGGCGTCGCCGTCGTCGGGAGCACGGTCGAGGCGACGCGCATCGCCAAGAACCGGCTCAAGGTCACCTGGTCGGCCGCGCCCGGCGCCGGTCACGACAGCGAGCGGGCGCTCGAGGAGTTTGCTGCGATCGGTCGCGACAAGTCGCGCGACGGCGTCGTCTACGACAAGGTCGGCGATGCCAAAGCGGCGTTGCGCGATGCGGCCAAAGTGTATCGCGGGGAATATCGCACCCGTTACCTCTACCACGCTCAGATGGAGCCGATGAACGCGACCGCGTCGGTTGCCGCCGACGGCAAGTCGGCTGAAATCTGGTCCGGCACGCAATCGGTCAGCAGCCTCCTCACCCAGGTGTCGCAACTGCTGCAGACCGAGCGCTCGAATGTCACCTTTCATCAGCATCTCGCCGGCGGCGGCTACGGACGCCGCGGGCAGCACGAGACGGTCCTCGACGCGGTACGGATCGCCAAGGCGGTCGGCAAGCCGGTGAAGCTGATCCTAAGCCGCGAGGACGACATCGCGTCGGGCAAGTTCCGGCCTATGACCGCGCATTACATCGAGGCTGGCCTCGATTCCAGCGGCAAGGTGATTGCGTGGCACCACCGCATCGTCGCGGAGTCGGTGGGTATCTTCACGTCCGGGGATCCGGCCCCCCGGATCGACCGCATCGTGATGAAGGGCTCGCCGATCGCGCAATATCCCATCGCCAACAAGCTTGCGGAACATGTCATCGAGCGGCGGGGTACCCGCCTTTCGTCGCTGCGCGGCGTCGGAAACGCCCATAACGCCTTCGCCGCCGAGTGCTTCATCGATGAGATCGCGCAGGATTTGTCGAAGGATCCGATCGCCTTCCGGCTCGAGCTGTCGGAAGGCCAGCCGCGCATGCAGACTCTGCTGCGCACCGTGGCGGAGATGTCGGATTGGACGCGCAAGCGCGACGGGCGCGCACTCGGCGTCTCTACCATGGTGAAGGACGACACGCTTTCGGCCGGAATTGCCGAGGTCTCTGTCGATCCGGCAAGCGGCAAGATAAGGGTGCACAATTTCTGGTGTGCGATCGACGCCGGCATCGCCGTGCAGCCGCGCAATCTCGCGGCGCAGATTGAAGGCAGCATCGTCTGGGGTCTTGGCCATGTGCTGCGCGAAAAGATCACCATCGAGCGCGGCCAGGTGCTCGAGTCGAACTACACCGACTACCAGGTGGCGCGCATGTCGGATGTGCCGAATATCGAGGTCAAGGTCATCTCCACCGACAATCCACCTACTGGGGCCGGCGAGGACGGCGTGCCACTGGTCGCTTGCGCCGTCGGCAATGCCATCGCGACATTGACCGGAGTCAGGCTACGCGAGCTGCCGTTCGCGCCCGATCGCGTGCGTGGTGCTCTCGGCACCTAGAGCAATAGCCACCGAGGTCGAGCCATTCGGCTCGATCTCGGTGGCTGAAATTGCTCTATCTTCTTAAAGACTAGAGCAGCTTTAGCCGATTAGGTTGATCGCAAAGCGATCCACCTAATCGGCTGCTGCTCTAGCGACGCGGGCTAATCCGCCGGTGCGGTCTTCGCCAGGATCTCGATCAGGCCGCGCAGGCTCTTCAGCGCCGCGCCGGCATCGAAGGCGGTGCGGATGAGATCGCCGAACTGGCCCGGCCGGCGCGCAAGATCGAGCAGCACCTGGCCCACGGCGGTCGAGCCATCGGGCTTCAAGCCGACGCGCACGGCATGCGGCAGGCGCCGCTCGGCCGGGTCGGAGATGGCGCGGAAGACGAGGAAGGGACAGCCCAACCGCTCGGCCGCCGCAGCCACGGCATGGCTTTCGAGATCGACGGCACGCGCGCCGGTCTCCTCGTAAAGCGCGTGCTTCTCAGCGACGCTCTCGATGAGGGCATCGCTGCCATAGAGCGCGCCGCACGAGGCATCCGGCAGCGCCGCCAGCAGCCGCGCGCGCCAGACCCGGTCGGTCGGGTAGCGGCGCGCGCCCGAGGCCAGCACCTGATCCGGGATGACGAGCGCGCCGGGCTCCAGTGCTGCATCGAGGCCGCCGGCGATGCCGAAGCTCACGAGATGCGTCGCCCCTTCGGCGACCAGCCGCTCGGCCTCGGCACGGGCGCGCGCCGGACTGCCGCCGGCGCAGCCGATCAGGCTGCAGCAGCCGGCGGCGATGCGCGCTTCGGCGGCGATGCCGGTGACCAGTCCGAGCCTGACCGGACCGAGGAGCGCCGGATCATGGGTCGGTCGCACGGCTGCGAAGGAACGCGACATGGGTGAGGTGAGCGGAAGCTCTCAGAGACCGTAGATCACGGTCGTTGCGTTGCCTTGCGTCAGATTGCGGTAGCGCGCGAGCGCCCACAAGGGGAAGAAGGCGGAATAGCCATGATAGCGGAGATAGAAGACCCGCGGGAAGCCGACGGCGTTGTAGGCCCGCTCGTCCCACAGGCCGGTATGGTTCTGCGCCGAGACGAGGTGGTCGATGCCGCGCTTGACGGCGGGGTGGTTGACCTCGCCGGCGGCCATGAGGCCGAGCAGCGCCCAGGCGGTTTGCGACGGCGTCGATTCGGGACCTTCGCCGTGCGGCTCGCCGTCATAGTAGGAATCGCCGCTCTCGCCCCAGCCGCCGTCGGCGCGCTGCACGGACAGCAGGAACTGGACCGCGCGCCGCATCTCCGGCGCGTGCGGATCGACGCCGGCGGCGTTGAGCGCGCTCAGCACGGACCAGGTCCCGTAAATGTAGTTGGTGCCCCAGCGGCCGAACCAGGAGCCGTCCTTCTCCTGATTCTTGCGCAGGAAGGCGAGGCCGGCCTCGAGCGCCGGATCGCCCGCGCCGCGTCCGAGCTGCGCCAGCATGCCGACGCAGCGTGCCGTCACGTCGGCGGTCGGTGGATCGAGCAGCGCGCCGTGATCGGCGAAGGGAATGTAATTGAGATACTCGGTGGTGTTGTCGGCGTCGAAGGCGCCCCAGCCGCCATTCTTGCTCTGCAGCCCCTCGACCCATTCGGTGGCGCGCGCAATGGTGTGGCGGTACTGCGCCGTGTCGGCGCGGTCGAGCGCCATCGCCACGACGGCGGTGTCGTCGAGATCGGGATAGTGGGCATTGGCATATTGGAACGGCCAGCCGCCCGGACGCACATTCGGCCGCTGCGCCGCCCAGTCGCCGACCACGTCGAGCACCTGGCGGTCGGCGAGCCAGCGCAAGCCGCGCGCGACCTGGGCCTCCGCCTCGGCGCCGCCGACCTCGAGCAGGGCATGGCAGGCGAGGGCCGTGTCCCAGATCGGCGACAGGCACGGCTGGCAATAGGCGCGCTCGCGCTCGATCACCAGCAGCTTGCGCAGCGAGCGCTTGGCCGTCACGAGCTGGAGATGGTCCTTCGGATAGCCGAGGCACTCGTACATGAGCACGCTGTTGGCCATGGCCGGATAGATGGCGCCGAGTCCGTCCTCGCCGTTCAGCCGCTCGTCGACGAAGGCGACGGCGCGCGCGATGGCGCGGGCGCGCGCTTTCTTGGGAAAGAAGCGCTCGACGCGGCGCAGCACCCGATCGATGCCGCGGAACAGGCGCGCCCAGCCCGAGCGCGTGTTGGGCCCATGCTTCAGCCAGTCGCGGATGGCGGCGGGATCGTCTCGGAACAGCTCGGGGATGCGCACATTGCGCGGATTCACCGGCTTCGGCTTCACCGCCATGATGACGAGCAGCGGCACCAGCACGGTGCGCGACCAGTAGGACACCTTGTCGAGATGGAAGAAGAACCAGCGCGGCAGGTTCATGATCTCGACCGGCATCACCGGCACGGCGCGCCACGGCACCTCGCCGAACTGCGCGAGCAGGATGCGCGTGAAGACATTGGCGCGCTCGGCGCCGCCCATGCGCAGCACTGCCTCGCGCGCCCGCACCATGTGCGGCGCATCGATCGGCTCGCCCATCGCCTTCAAGGCGAAATAGGCCTTCACCGTCGCGCTGACATCGCTCTTGCCGCCATGGAACAGCGGCCAGCCGCCGTCGGCGCTCTGGATGCCGGTGAGATAGCGGATGATCGGCCGTTCGAGGCTGGTATCGATCTCACCCAGGAAATGCTGGAGCAGCACGAACTCGGCCGGGATGGTGGCGTCGGCTTCGAGCTCGAAGACCCAGTGCCCGTCCTGATGCTGCAGCCCGGCCAAAGCCTCGGCCGCCCGCGTGACCGCCTGCGTCAGCAGGCGGTTGCCGGGTAGGCGCGGCGCCGCGCCTGGAGCACGCTCGGACGGGCGCGCGGGGTCCAGCGGTTGGGTCGCAGCTGTCATCGCGCGGATTTGTGTTGCATCAAGACCATAGGGACGAGCGGCCCAAACATGGTGCAGATTTTTCGCAATCTCAAGCCTTTCCGCCCCTGTCGCCGGGGGTGAGCAGTGTTGCGGCCGCACTGTGGCCCGAACGCACCGCCCCTTCGATCGTTGCCGGCAGACCCGTTTCGGTCCAATCCCCGGCCAGCCGCAGATTGGCCCAGCCGGTGACCGGTCCCGGCCGCCGGGCGAGCTCGGCCGGGGTCGCGGCGAAGGTCGCGCGCTTCTCCTTGAGGATGCGGCAGGGCGGCGGCGCGGCGGGATCGAGCCCATAGGCCTGCGCCACGTCGCGCCAGATGAGGGCGGCGAGATCCTCGGCCGGCTGGTCGAGCCAGCGCTCGGCGGCGCTGATCGTGACCGAGACCACGCCGGGCTTCACGAACACCCATTCGGCGAGGCCGCCGACGAGGCCGAGGAAGCTGCCTTCCTGGCCCGACATTGCGTAGCGGTAATGCGCGTTGACGATGCCGCGGAAGGCGGTCGGCGCCACGAGGTCCGGCACCAGCTCGGACGCGACCCAGGCCGGCACGGCGAGGATCACCGCCTCGTCGGCGCCGAGCGCCAGCACCGTCTCGCCGAAATCGAGCTCCGTCACGTGCGACCCGGCGAAGCCGATGCGCCGCAGCCGCTTGCCGAAAGCGATCTCGGCGCCGGCGCGCGACAGGCTGGCGAGCGCCGGATCGACGAGGCTCTCCGACAGGCCTTCGCGCGGCACCAGCGGCCGGCAGGCCTGGCCGCCGCCGCCGAAGCTCTCCGCGATGGTGCGCCACAGCAGCGCCGCCGAGGCTTCCTCGGGCCGCGTGTTGAGCGCGGCGACGGCAAAGGGCTCCCACAGGCGGCGATAGAGCAGGCTGCGCGTGTCGAGGCGCTGCGGCACGAGATCGGCGGCAGCGGCCCGCGCCAGGCGCAGCACGCCGAGATAGTCGCCGGCGCGCGTGCCCGGCACGCGCCGCTTGTCGGAGAAGATCCACCAGGGAAGGCGGCCGGCATTGGGCGCCACGGTCCAGCGCTCGCCGGTCGCGAGATCGAGAAAGGCAATGCGCGCCTCGTCCAGGCCCGTGAAGGTGGCCGCGGCGCCGATCGCGCGCACATAGCCCATGGCGTCGCGGTTGCCGGCGAGCAGGAGATGGTTGCCATTGTCGATGCGGCAGCCGAGCTCCTTGTCGAGATAGGAGCGGCAGCGCCCGCCCGCCTGGGCGCCCGCTTCGTAGAGGGCCACCGCGAGTCCGGCTTGCGACAGGCGTATGGCGGCGGCGAGGCCGGCAAGACCGGCCCCTACGACGTGGATCTTGCGGAGCATCAGAACAGGCCGTAGCGCAGCAGGATCGCGAGCTTGTGCAGCTTCGGCACCTTCACCGGCTCGCCGAGGCGATCCCAGCCGCGCTCGAGCAGGCGCCGGAGGATCTCGTGATAGACCGCCCCCATGATGCGCGCCGGCCGCATCGCCGCGCGCGGGCAATCGGCCATGGCGAGGTCGGCATCGTAGAAATGGCGTTCCGCCATGTCGGCCAGGGTGCGGCAGACGCGGCCGATCTTTTCGTGCGCCAGCACCTCGGCCGGCACGCGCGTCGTGATGCCGCGCTCGGCGAGCAGCTCGTGCGGCAGATACAGCCGGCCGCGGGCCGCATCCTCCTCCAAATCGCGCAGGATGTTGGTGAGCTGCAGCGCGCGGCCGAGCGAGTGCGCGACATCGTCGGCGCGCACGCCGTCGGCGCCGAAGGCGCGCACCGAAAGCCGTCCGACGGCGCTCGCCACCCGGTCGCAATAGATGTCGAGGATGGTCAGGCTCGGCCCGCGGATGTCTTCGCGCGCATCCATCTCCATGCCGTCGATGATGGCGAGGAAATCGTCGCGCAGGAGGCCGTAGCGCTGTACCGGCTCGGCCAGCGCGCGGGCGATCACATGCTGCGGCCGGCCGGCATAGAGCGCGTCGATCTCGCGCCGCCAGCTATCGAGTCCCGGCAGGCGCTCGGGCTTCGGCCAATCGTCGGCGATGTCGTCGACCTCGCGGCAGAAGGCGTAGATCGCGTACATGGCGGCCCGGCGCGGCTTGGGCAGCAGCCGCATTCCCGCCTGGAAGCTGGAGCCGGAGGCGGCGACGCGCTGGCGCATCGCCTCCTCGAGCGCCTCGGCGTCGAGCGCGCTGTCGGGTGTGTCGGGCTGCGCGGTGGCGAAGACGCTCACGACACCGTCTCCGCCAGCTTGGTGCGCGGCCGGCGCATGAAGGCGGCGCGTGCGACGCCACGCAAGCCCGCCCAGGCGAAGCCGACCTTGCCGAGCTTGACGCGGCGTGCCAGCGGGTCCTGGCGCCACAGCATGCCGGTGAGGGTCTCGGCCAGCGTCACGATGATTGCGGTCTCGGCACGTAGTCGCGCATCGACGACGCGCCGCGGTAGCTCGCGCGCGACGGTGAGCAGGCCGGCCGTCTGGTCGAGCAGATGATCGAGGCTGCGACGCAAGCCGGGGCTCGCCTCGCCGGCGGCGAGGCAAGCGACGCTCTCGCCATGGTCGGCGAGGAGCGGAAAGGGAATGTAGACGCGATTGAGCGTGCGGAAATCGTCGCCGCAATCCTGCAGATGGTTGATCACCTGCAGCGCGTTGCACAGCGCGTCGTTCGGCTCCCATGTGTCGCGCGACTCGCCGTGCAGATCGAGCACCTGCCGCCCGACCGGCGAGGCCGAATAGCGGCAATAGAGCATCAGATCGTCCCAGTCGCTGTAGCGCAGCTTGGTCGCGTCCATGGTGAAGGCGCGCAAGAGATCCAGGCAATGCTCGGGCGCGATGCCGGTCGCGGCGAGGCTGGCGCGCATGGCGACGGCGGCCGGCGAGTCGGCGCCGTCGCCCTGCAGCACGGCGCCCATGCGGGCGAGCCGCCGCACCTTCTCCTCGGGCGCGAGGTCGGGATTGTCGGCGATGTCGTCGGCGGTGCGCGCGAAATTGTAGAAGGCGTGCACATGCGGCCTTAGATCGGCGCGGATGAGCCAGGAGCCGACCGGGAAGTTCTCGGTGCCTGCATGCTTGCCGGACGGCGTCTCGAGACTGGCATTCATCCGTCCATTCCCGCCTGCATGCGTCCCTTCCAGCTGCCGCCGCGGCCGCGCCTGTGATCGAGGGCGGAGCCCAGCGTCGCCGCGAGGTAGAACAGCGCGATGAGCGGCAGCGCCGGCGCCCAGGCCGGCGAGCGCCGGTAATAGCGGAGCGTCGGCATGAAAGCGAGGCTCATCGCGGCCCAGGCGGCGAGCCCCAGCCAGGCGGCCGGCGGCGCGGCGAGCAGGGCGAGCAGCGGCGGCGCCAGATAGACGAGCGCCATGCCGAGAATGCAACCGACCAGCATCAGGGGCGAATAGCGAAGCTGAGCGTAGGCGCTGCGGGACACCATCTGCCAAATGTCGCGGAAACCGCCATAGACGCGCAAGCTCCGCGTCCGGTCGGCGAGGCCGAGCCAGATGGGGCCGTGGCGCTTCAGGGCCTGGCCGAGCGCGCAATCGTCGATCAGGGCGCCGCGCAGGGCTGCCATGCCGCCGATGCGCTCCAGGGCCGTGCGCCGCACCAGCATGCAGCCGCCGGCGGCGCCGCCGATGCGGCGCCTGGGATCGCTCACCCAGGCGAAGGGATAGAGCATCATGAAGAAGAAGACGAAGGCGGGGACCAGCGCCCGTTCGGCCCAGCTCTCGCAGCGCAGCCGCACCATGAGCGAGACGAGGTCGTAGCCGCCTTGCTCGGCGCGCGCGACGAGGCCGGCGAGAGAGTCCGAGTCGTGCGCGATGTCGGCGTCGGTGAGCAGCAGCCAGCGCGCCTCGGGCGCCAGCTCCGGTACGGCGTCGAGCCCGTTCTGGACCGCCCACAGCTTGCCGGTCCAGCCTTGCGGCAAGGGCTTCGCGGCGACCAGCCGCAGGCGATCGGCGGCATCTCCGGCCGCCGCGCGCGCGACGGCTTGCGTTCCGTCGCTGCTGTGATCGTCGACCAGGATGAGCGTCAGCGGCCCGGCATAGCGCTGCTGCAGCAGCGAGGCGACGGCGAAACCGACGAGTTCGGCCTCGTCGCGCGCCGGCACGATCGCGGCCACCGGCGGTGTCGCCGAGCCCGGCGGCGCCGGCTCGGGCCGCGTCCGCCAGAAGCCGCCATGCAGCAGCAGCAGATAGGCCCAGACCAGCAGAGCGAGCGCGCCGACCGCCGTGAGCGTCATTTCAGATAGCCGGCCTCGCGGAACCAGCCGATCGCATCGGCGAGACCGTCGCGCGCCGGCCGTGCGCGATAGCCGAGCTCGGCGGCGGCCTTGGCGGAGGAGAAATACATCTTCTTCTTCGCCATCTTCAGCCCGTCGCGCGTCGCGAAGGGCTCGCGTCCGGTGAAATAGGCGATCAGCTCGGCGCCGAGCGCGATCGGCCAGACGGCGAGCCGCGGCACCGCAATGCTCGGCGGCCGCCGGCCGGTCAGCTCGGCGACGGTCCGCAGCATCTCGGCGAGGCTCATATTGTCGCCGCCGAGAATGTAGCGCTCGCCGACGCGTCCCTTTTCATAGGCGAGAAGGTGGCCGCTCGCCACGTCGTCGACATGCACGAGGTTGAGGCCGGTATCGATATAGGCCGGCATGCGGCCGGTGGCCGCCTCGACGATCATGCGGCCGGTCGGCGTCGGCTTGACGTCGCGCGGCCCGACCGGCGTCGAGGGATTGACGATCACGGCGGGCAGGCCCTGCTCCCGCACCATCAGCCGCACGATGCCCTCGGCCCGGTATTTCGATTGCTTGTAGGGACCGACCATCTCGACATAGGAGACCGGCGTCGTCTCGTCGGCCTCGCGCCCGTCGCCATACTGGCCGAGCGTCGCGACGCTGGAGGTGTAGACGATGCGGCGCAGGCCCGCCGCCAGCGCCGCCTCCATGAGCAGCCGCGTGCCCTCGACATTGGCGCGCATCATGGCCTGCGCATCGCGGACCCACAGGCGGTAATCGGCCGCGACATGGAACAGCGCCTCCATGCCGGCGAGGGCGGCGGCCAGCGACGGCGCATCCTCGAGACTGCCGATCGCCGGCTCGACATCGAGCCCTTCGATATTGCGGCGGTCGCTGCTCGGCCGCACCAGCACGCGCACGCGATGGCCGTTGGCGACGAGCGCCCGCGCCACCGCCGCGCCGACAAAGCCCGTCGCTCCGGTCACCAGAATCCGTTCACCCATCGCTCTTCCTCAAGCGCAGACCATCGCGGAAAGATGGTCGAAGGCTGCGGCAGGCGCCACAAGGATTTCGCTCATCCTTCGCCCTCGTAGGTACCGACGCTGTGGCGGTCGAAGGCGATGCTCTTCACGAGCGCGAAGATCTCCTGGCCGATCTGGAGATCGAGCGCATGCAGGGCGCGTCGCGTGATGCGGGCGGTGAGGGGCGTACCGCCGACATCGAGCATCAGCTCGACGAGCGGACCTTCGCCGCCGCCGATCGCCGCGAGCCGCCCCGGCAGCACGTTCTGGATGCTGATGTCCGATGGCTTCGTGCGCGCAATCGACACGTCGCGATCGCGCACGCGCACGCGCACCGTGCTGCCGAGCGGCAGCTCGGTGCCGGGCACCGTCAGGACCCCGCCGGCGAAGCGCAGCTCGGTCAGACCGTAGTGCGAATCATGTGCCGCGACGCTTGCCCGGATCACCGAGCCAGCCTCGTAGCGCCCCGTCATCGGCCGAAGGTCGAGGCGGCTCATGATCTCCTCGACGGGGCCGCAGGCGGTGATGCCGCCCTCGCTCATCACGGCGACCGTGTCGGCGAGGCGCGCCACCTCGTCGATGGCATGGCTGACATAGACGATAGGCAGTCCCGTCTCGTGCCGCAGCCGCTCGATATAGGGCAGGATCTCCGATTTGCGCTCGGCATCGAGCGAAGCGAGCGGCTCGTCCATCAGCAGCAGGCGCGGGCTTGCCAGCAGCGCGCGGCCGATGGCGACGCGCTGCTTCTCGCCGCCCGACAAGGCGCCCGGGCGGCGCGCCAGCAAAGGCGCGATGCCGAGAAGCTCGACCACCTCCTCGAGACTCGGCGCGCCGGGCTCGGCCTGCCGGAACCAGCGCCCGTAAAGCAGATTGCGGCGCACCGTGAGATGCGGAAACAGCCGCGCATCCTGGAAGACATAGCCGATGCTTCGTTGTTGCGGCGGCAGGTCGATGCCGGCGGCGCTGTCATAGAGCACCGTCCCGTCGAGGCTGATGCGCCCCGCATCGGGCTGCAGCAGCCCGGCCAGCGCATTGACGAGCGACGTCTTGCCGGAGCCCGAGCGGCCGAACAGCGCCGTGATGCCGGCGCCGGCGACGAAGGAGGCGGCGAGGCGGAAGGCGCCGAGCCGCCGTTCGACAGTCACCTCGAGCATGGCAAGCCACGATCCACTGCGCGCATCCTCGAAAGCCCTGCTGAAGCGCAGCAATAGCCGACTTCCGCCGGCGAAAGCTAGCCTCGCCGAATGCGGCGCCTTCCTGCCAAATGTCTGCTTTTTCCTGCCTGAAGCGTGGGCAACCGGCGGCCGAGCTTGCGCGTTCCCGAGGGGTGAATGGGTAGGGCATTTGGAGACTCGCTATGCATCGGACATTGATCGCCGTGGCCCTGGTGGGAGCCTTTGCTCTTTCCGGCTGCGGCTATAATCGGACTGACCGGGCGGTCACGGGAAAG
>JADMIO012807482.1_pt1 | contig 28835 bp, 27 predicted proteins | sample 8958161 | NCBI WGS metagenome assembly JADMIO01 (sample SAMN16585339, study PRJNA669376) | soil metagenome | isolation source: Crop rotation soil | place: USA: Cullars Rotation, Alabama | collected 2011 | reverse complement strand
CCGCGACTTCAAGTCACGTGAATTCCAAGCTTCGGATCCCACTGTGCTGGAAAGTGCTGGATCATCTCGTTCATTGGTTCGGCGAGAATGCCCAACCAAGGACGTTTGACGTGCCCATATCGCTGCATGTCCGGTATCAGTCGCTTGGCTTCGTTCACGGGGATGGCAAAACCCACTCCAGCGCTTTGTCCGGTGCTTGAAAAGATCATCGTATTGATGCCGATAACCTCGCCCTTGGCGTTGAAAAGAGGGCCACCGCTATTGCCGGGATTGATCGACGCGTCGGTCTGAAGATAGTTGTCGAAGGGACCTTGGCCAATCGTTCTGTTTTTTGCGCTAATGATGCCGACAGTCACCGTGTGGCCTAAGCCGAAGGGATTTCCGACGGCGAAGACCGTCTCGGCGATTCTGACTTGATCCGAGTTTCCGGTTGGGATCGGCACGATGTCTTGAGGGACCTTTCGGTCTGCGCCTCGAATCTGAAGAAGCGCGACATCCATCTTTGGATCTTTTCCGATGATTCGCGCGCGAAACTGGCGTTTGTCGAAGAGGGTGACCGTAACTTCCTCGGCGTCCGCGACGACATGGTGGTTGGTGAGGACGAAGCCGTCCTTATCGTAGATGAAGCCGGAGCCACGCGAGACGTGTTTTCTCTCCTGAGGGACGCCCCAGAGCCGCATGAACTCGTCCATCCCGAAAACCTGGGTGCGCTCGACCGCCGTGGAGCTGATGTTCACCACGCCGGGGAGGATCTTTTCAACCAGGTCAGGAAGGTTGGCTGGAGCCGGAATGGCTGCACGCGAAGGCAAAGAAGCCAGCAATCCGGAACACAGCAGAAAAGCGCTCAAGAATGGGGAGAAAATCGCGGCTCGGAGAGTCATGAGCTTGGGTTGTAAACCGCTCGACTGAGGCTGGCAAGTGTTGAGTTTGCGGAGGTTTCCAGGGTATGGAAAAGAGAAATGGAGGACAAACGCATGCGTGAAGTAGTCATCGTCGGTGCGGCGCGAACAGCATTGGGAAGTTTTCAAGGGGCACTCTCTTCGGTGCCGGCACCTAAGCTCGGCGCCACGGCAATTCAGGGTGCGCTGAAGCGTGCGGGGATTAAGCCGGATCAAGTGAGCGAAGTGATCTTCGGAAATGTCCTCACGGCCGGTGAAGGACAGGCGCCCGCGAGGCAAGCGATGCTCGGTGCGGGGATTCCGAATACGGTTCCTGCCATGACGATCAACAAGGTTTGCGGAAGCGGCATGAAGGCCGTGATGCTTGCGGCCCAGGCGATTGCTTTGGGTGATAGTGAAGTCGTCGTTGCTGGCGGGATGGAGAATATGAGCCTCGCGCCCCACCTCCTTCAGGGCGGCCGCTCCGGCTTCAAGATGGGTCATCAGCAGCTCGTGGACTCCATGATTCACGACGGGCTTTGGGATCCTTATAAGAATCAGCATATGGGCAACTGCGCTGAGCTCTGCGCCTCCGAGAAGAAGTTCTCGCGACAGGAGCAAGACGAGTTCGCGATCCAGAGTTTCCGCAGGGCGCAGGACGCGCAGAAGGCAGGGAAGTTCAAGGGAGAGATCGAACCCGTGGAAATCCCCGGCAAGAAGGGCGACGTGGTTCGGGTCGATACGGACGAAGGACCTGGCAAGGCCCAGTTCGACAAGATGCCGACGTTGAAGCCCGTTTTCGATAAGAACGGGACGGTGACTGCTGCGAACGCTTCTACCATCAATGACGGTGCGGCGGCGCTCGTTCTCATGTCAGCTGACAAGGCGAGAGCGCTCGGAGTGAAGCCTCTTGCGAAGCTCGTCTCGTATGGCACGAACGCGCAGGCTCCGGAGTGGTTCACAACGGCTCCTGCCGAAGCGATGAGGCGCGCAGCGAAGAAGGCGTCCTGGCAGATGAAGGATATCGATCTTTTCGAAGTCAACGAGGCTTTCGCCGTGGTAGCGCTCGCAGCCCAGAAGGAACTCGAGATTCCGATGACGAAATTCAACGTCTGGGGCGGAGCGATTTCGCTCGGTCATCCGATTGGGGCAAGCGGCGCGAGGATTCTTGTGACACTTCTGTCCCAGCTTGCGGATATGAATCTCAAGCGCGGAATGGCCGGCATCTGTATCGGCGGCGGCGAAGCGACCGCGGTTTGTATCGAGCGTATCTAGAGCCTCGAGAGGGAGAGCTTATGAATAAAGTAGTCGGCAGCGCTGCTGAGGCGGTGAAGGATATCTCCGACGGCGCGGTACTCGCACTGGGCGGATTTGGACTCTGCGGGATTCCGGAGAACTGTATCCAGGCTTTAGTGGAAAAGGGCGTGAAGGGACTCACTTGTATCTCCAACAACGCAGGCGTCGATGATTTCGGGATTGGCCTTCTTCTCCAACGGAGGCAGGTGAAGAAGATGATCTCGAGCTATGTCGGCGAGAATAAGCTCTTCGAAGCGCTCGTGCTTTCGGGAGAGCTTCAGGTGGAGCTCACTCCGCAGGGAACGCTTGCGGAAAAGCTGCGCGCCGCTGGTGCTGGGATTCCGGCCTTTTTCACGCCGACCGGCGTCGGAACGATTGTCGCGGATGGGAAAGATGTTCGTGAGTTTGACGGAAGGAAATACGTCCTCGAAAAGGCATTGAAAGCCGACTTCGCGATCGTCAAGGCGTGGAAGGGCGATGCGATGGGAAATCTTGTTTATCGCAAGACTTCACGGAATTTCAATCCGGTCGTCGCGACCGCTGGGAAGATCACCATTGCCGAGGTGGAGGAGATCGTTCCGGTAGGCTCCCTCGACCCCGATCACGTGCACACGCCCGGGATCTATGTGAAGCGGATCTTCAAAGGCAAAGAGTTCAAGAAAAGAATCGAAAAGAGAATCACTCGGCAGAACTGAGTCTGAGTGAGCGAGAGGATATTATGGCACTGACACGCGAACAGATCGCGATGCGAATCGCCCAGGAGCTGAAGGACGGTTACTACGTGAATCTCGGAATCGGGATTCCGACGCTCGTGGCGAATTACATTCCGAAGGGGATGACTGTCATTCTTCAGAGCGAGAACGGCCTGCTCGGAATTGGCCCCTATCCGACGGAAGCCGAGGTGGATCCGGATCTGATCAATGCAGGGAAGGAAACCGTCACGACGATTCCGGGTTCGGCTTACTTCTCGAGTTCGGACTCGTTTGCGATGATCCGCGGCGGGCACGTCGATTTGACGGTGCTTGGCGCGATGGAAGTCGACGAGAAGGGGAATCTCGCTAATTGGATGGTCCCAGGCAAGGTCGTCAAAGGCATGGGCGGCGCGATGGACCTCGTCGCTGGCGCACGGAACGTCATCGTAGCGATGCAGCACGTGGCAAAAGACGGCTCGAGCAAAGTTCTCCCGACGTGCTCGCTTCCGCTCACGGGTGTGGGCGTTGTGAAGAAAATCGTCTCGGAGCTTGCGATGATCGAAGTGACCCCTGAGGGGCTTCTTCTCCGCGAGCGCGCTCCGGGCGTGAGCGTGGACGAGATCAAGAAGGCCACCGCTGCGAAGCTCAGTATTCCGAGCTCCGTTCCTGAGATGAAACTCGGCTGATGAAGCGGCGTCGATCGACCTTACAGGTTTTCGTGCTTGTAGGGGTGTTGGCGTTGGGCGCTTGCGCCGGGAACCGCTCTGTCCGTGAGTCGACTGCGGCCGCGGAGGCACCTCTTCGCGGTGAGTTTTCGGGTTCGGTATCTGATTCGAGATTCGTCTCCGTTGTTGGGTTGGGCGGGATGGTGGTCTCGGACGACGAACAGGCTTCGAAGTGGGGTGCGGAGATCCTTCGTCAAGGCGGCAATGCTGTCGATGCAGCGGTCGCTACGGCCTTCGCGCTTTCCGTCACGCGACCTCACTATGCGTCGTTGGGCGGAGGAGGGTTTTTCCTCTTTTGCCGGAGTAAACCTGAGCCTTGTCAGATCATCGACTATCGCGAGAGAGCTCCGCTCGGCGCGAAAACGGACATGTATGTGAACTCGAGCGGGAAGGCCGACACGAAGCTTTCTCAAGACGGCGCGCTTGCCTCGGGAGTTCCGGGCGCCGCGGCTGGTCTTCTTATGGCGCTCGAGAAGTTCGGAACTTTTCCAAGACAACGACTCCTCAAGACGCCGATCGAGCTCGCTCGGCGCGGGATTCGGGTCAGTACCTACACGGAATTCGCCGCCAATGACCGTTGGGAGGCGATGAACCCGGAGGCAAGGCGGATTTTCGGCTGTGGAAGCGAGAGGCAAGCTTGCCCAGCCGGGACTTGGCTCAAGCAACTGGATCTTGCCCGTGTTCTTGAGAGGATTTCGCGCGAGGGCCGTAAGGGATTCTACGAAGGACAGGTTGCGAGACAACTCATTGCGGGACTTCGGGCAAGCGGAGGGGTTTTCACCGACGCGGATCTGCGGAGCTATGAGCCTCGAGTGCGGACGCCGCTCACGGGGAGATTTTCGGGTCTCGATATTGTGACTATGCCGCCGCCCTCTTCTGGGGGCTTTCTTCTTCTTTCCATGATGGGTTACGCGGAGAGGGCGGATCGTGAAGGTGCTTTGTCCGGGGGGTATGGCTCTGTTTCCACGATTCACTCGCTTGCGCATGGGATGAGCCTTGCTTTCGCGGATCGCGCGTCGTTCTTCGGTGATCCGGATTTCGTGAAGGTGCCGGTAACGGAGCTTCTCTCTTCGGCTTACCTGGACTCGCGCTGGAAAACTTTCCGGAAGGGGCACCAGGCTTTGCCGACGGGTGCTGGAACTCTCAGTCCCGTCGGGGGAGACGGACCACACACCACTCACTTCTCCGTGATCGACCGGGAAGGAAACGCGGTCGCGATCACCACAACGATCAACGACAACTTCGGATCGGCGTTTGTTCCGCCTGGCACCGGGATCGTGATGAATAACGAGATGGATGATTTTAGCATCCAACCCGGTGTTCCGAATATGTACGGCCTAATTGGTGGGGATGCGAACGCAGTAGCTCCAGGGAAAAGACCTTTGAGCTCCATGACCCCGACGATTGTGAGAGAGACGGACGGAAAGGTGCGCTTCGTTCTCGGAGCCGCAGGTGGTCCGATGATTCCGACAGGCGTCTTCCTGAGTTTGCTGAATCGCCTTCGATTCGGGATGTCTTTTACGGACAGCGTCGCTGCCGCGCGGATCCATCATCAGTGGAGCCCGAAGGACCTGCGCGTGGAGCCAGCGTTCATGATTCCCGAGGTTCGGAGTGGGCTTGAAGCGCTTGGATACGAGATCAAAGCCGCGAAAGGTCGCGGAAGGATCCATGGGGTCGAGCGTTTTTCCGACGGTCGCGTCTGGGGCGTGCCGGATCCGCGCGGCGAGGGCTACGCGGCAAGAGAGTGAGGTAATCGCTGTGGCTCCAGGCTGGGAGTCGATGCCGTCTCGGCTCGGGATTAGTCGGAGTTCTGGAGGCCTGCGGGCAGGAAAGTAACATCCGCCGTGTCGTCTCCAACAAGCTTCGCGGTTCCGTGAAGCTCGATTGCATAGCCTGAGGCCATGTTCATCGGAGTCGGGTAGTCGACGGCGTAGACATTGTTCACGAGGCCTGCGTAAGTCCAACCGTTGGTTGCGCCTCGGGGGATCGCTACACCATGGGAGCGGTCTCCGCCTGGGTACTTGATGATCTCGATCGTGTCTTGGTTCGGATCCTGATTGATGAACAGGTACCGGGTTCGGAAGGCGAGCTTCGTGGCTTGCAGGTGGTTACTGAGCGACGAGAGCACGGAGCTGATCGGCTGCGAGCAGACGTCGTAGGCCTGGCCACCGGTGGCAGCTGCCATCTGCTGATAGCGCGAGCCGGCATATGAAGCCCCACCCAAGCAGTTGTCAGTCCTGTATGCTGCGACTGCAGCGTAGAATTTAACGAGGCTGGGGTCAGGCTTCGTCGACTGAAGCTGCGACTTATAGAAGTTCAGGCTGAGCTGCTTGGTACCGCAATTATTCTGGGCTGGGTTTGACGAGTACTGCGAGAGGCTCGAGCATGAGGGCTTTCCGAGGGTTTCGCAAGCGACTGCCAGGCCGTCCGGGCGATAGCAGTAATTGACCATTGAGGTGTCGTCACCGTTACCGATGACGAGTACGACAGTCATCGCGTCCGGGCGTGAGAAGCCCGTGTTCGAGTTGATTCGGGTTTGGAAGCCGACTCGAAGATTTTCGAAAGCGTTTTCCATGCTTCCGCCTGCTTCCTCGTAGCTTAAGAAATCATTGTAGTCCCACGGAAAGCGGAAGACGCTCGCGTAGACATTCTGCAGACGGTTCATCTGCGCGCCCGGAAAGGGCGAGACCCACTGGGTGCCCCAGTTTGCGTCGTAGCGGGATGCTGTCACCTGACTTACAGGGCGATCTGAGGTGAGGGGCATGGTGAGAAAGTGATAGTCCCAGCCCTTGGATTCAATGTCCTGGAGGAAGAGGGGGAGCTGATAGGCGATATTTCCGTAAGCTTCTTTGATCGAGCCGGTGTCGTCTTCAGCGAGGACGATGTCGACCTTCGGGGGCACGGTGAAGTGTCCTGGAGCGGTCTGCCCTTGAATCGTGGATGTCGTGACATACGATTCCTTGCCGCATCCACTGAGCGATATGGCTGATGCAGCCACTACCATCACGGCTAAAAAGTTTTTTGGGCTCATGCGTTTCATCTCGTTTCTTCGTTCCAGGTGGACCCGTTTCCCGTAAATCGGGAGCGGGAATACACCCGTTTCCTCAACCCGTTAAAGGCAAGGTGGGTGCCAAATGACGCAGGGGGAGGGTGTTTGTGTAAAGATATGATATTTCAATAGGTTATGGACAAGTCTGAAAGCGGTTCTCTAAGTTCGATCTTGAATCCGCTGTCCAATCTCTAGTCAGTCGATCAATCGCCGTGGTCCGAAAGCACGCCAAGGTGGGGACCACCTTGTGCGAAAGGTGGGGACCACCTTGGCGTTCTCGTTTAGAATTGATGGAATGGAAAACACCGGAGAGATCCTTTTTTCGGACGAGAAACCGCAGTGGTATATCGCGATGGGGGACCGTTGGATCGGACCGCTGAGCGCCACTGACGTTTACGAGAAAATCCTGAACCAGGAAATCACCTGGGCTCACTACGTCTGGAAGGAAGGCCAGAAGGATTGGGAAAGGGTTTGTCTCGTAGAGACCTTTCAGGCCGCGCTCCCGCGCGCTCCTTCCGGTAATGTGAAAACCGAGGTGAAGGAGGCATCCAAACCAGTCGCTTCTGGGGGCGGATCCGGAAAGAAGTCCGGCGCGAGCAAAACTGCCCCGTCTTCGACTTCGGGCGACGAAAAGAAAAAGCCTCCAGCGATCTCAGAAAAGGGATCCGATGGAGCGAAAGCTTCCCAGCGCACGTGGTTCCTTTATTACAACGAAACTCAATACGGCCCATTTCATGAGGACGAAATCGTCCGGTTCATCGAGGTTGGCAAAGCGACGCGTAAGGCCTTCGTTTGGCGAGATGGGATGGAAAACTGGCAGAGAATCGATCAAGTCGAGCCGTTTGCAGGACCTTTTCGCGCCACGAAATCCCGGACTCCCGAGCCCCCTGCTACTCAGTCTGAAAATCGAGATACTCCACGGCAGCCTCTCGTCGCGAAGATTCTTCTTTCTGACGACAAAACGGTCGTGGTGGGCGTTTGCCGGGATATCAGCATTGGCGGGATGCAAGTCCTGACCGACAAGCTTCCCGGACCGGTGGGGATGAGAATCAGGTTCAACGTCAGTCCGACGGGTACAGCGGCAGGACAAGGGATCGAGCCCTTTGTCGCTCAAGGTGTGGTTGTTCGCGTTCTGGAAGACCGGAGAGGCTTTAGTTTCAGATTCGACAATCTTTCGGATAGCGCGAAAAGAGCAATAGATCGGTACGTGAGCTAAGCTCCGCTCTTCTCGTCGGTAGCGGATTCCTGCAAGCTCTGCCGTCCGAATGGCAAGGCCGTCGCTCTCCGTGTCGTGGGGAGAGTGAAATGGAAGCTCGTGCCGCTTCCCGGCCGGCTCTCCACCCAGATTCTTCCCTGGTGCGCTTCCACGATTCCTTTGGCGATGGAAAGACCGAGGCCAATCCCTTGCCCTTCGCGTTTCTTCGCCTGCCAGTACCGATCGAAGATATGAGAGACCTGATCTTGCGGAATCCCCGGCCCAGTGTCGCTGACCGTGATCTGTGCCTGATCGAGCTCTCCTGTCACCGAGATCGTAATTCTGCCGCCTGGAGGCGTGAATTTGATCGCGTTGCCAATCAAGTTCGAAAGAACTTGAAGCGTGCGAACGTGATCGCAGTAGACCACGATCGACGATGAGTCGCTTCGGGTAACCAGCTCAACGGATTTTTCTTCCGCCAAGGTTCGGGGGATCTCGGCCGCTTCCTCAATCAAGGTTTGAGCGTTTTCCGGACGAAAATCGAGAGTCAGGTTTCCTGCTTCGATGCGAGTGACGTCGAGAATGTTTTCGATCAGGCCTTGCATGCGGGAGGTGGCGCGCTCGATCCGCTCCGCTTGGCGAATGATCGTCGGTTGTCCCACCGCTGTTTTTCGGAGAAGCTGCGTGTTGAGAAGGATCGATCCCAAGGGATTCTTGAGATCATGTGATACGATCGCGACAATTTCCTCGCGGTCTTTGACCGCTTTTTCCAGATTGGACAGGTTTTTCTTCGCTTCGGTCATGTCCAGGACAAAGCTGACTCCGATTCCTTCGTCGGAATCGATCATCGCGCTTCCGATCATCGTCGGAACGCGGAGGCCTCTCCTGTTCAGGAAGTCTTTTTCATAGGCTTGCGAAACCCCTTGAGTCTGAAGCTCTTGGACCGCCTTTTCGCTCTTTTCTCGAAAATCCGCATGAGTAAGATTACGCCAATCGAGGCCGGACTCCTCGTACTCGGTTCGCGAGAAGTCGAGCATGTTCAGAAAAGCCGTATTCGGCTCCAGGATCTCTCCGTCGATTTTCCAAAAGAAGACGCCGATGATGTCCGCTTCCACTAGTCGTCGGAAACGATTCTCGCTTCTTTTCAATTGAACTAGGGTGTGCCTGCTTTCGGCGACCAGAGCGCCGAAAACCAGGAATGTCGTGGTCATCACTCCGATGAACGTCTGGAGCCCGAGGAGGCCCTTAATGGGATCCTCCTTGGAAAGCTCTCCGAAAGGCCCCAACGAGGTCACGGTCCCGACGGTCGCGATCAGGAAGACAATCAGAATCGTGGTGACGGTTCCTCTTTGGCCGAACCGGTAGGTCGCCCAGAGGATGAGGGGGAAGAGCGCGTAGGGATACAGGAATGGGGTGAACGTGAAGCCTGAGATTCCGATGAAAAGAAGCGCCGACAGGGCAGTGATCAAAGCGGTTAGCCCTATGGCTTCCAGGGTTCTCAGTAAGCTGGGTCTCGTGCGACGGGGCCGATTGCTCCAAACCAGAAGGAAGGTAGCGACGACAAGGTCGCCTAGGAAGTCTCCCAGCCACCAGGTCACCCAGGCTGCACCTAGCTCAGGATAAGGAATCACATCGAAGAGGTGAGAAGCTCCAACTCCAATCGTTGCGCTGAGCGGGGTACTAACAAGGGAAGTGATTCCTATGAAGGAAAAGACATCGTTTGAGTGCTTAAAAGAGGAACGAAACTTCGCACGCGTCAGAAGCTCCCAGGCTACAAGTGCTTCCAGAGTGTTACCAAAAGCAATACAGAGCGAAAGGCCCGTCGATTTCGTTGCGACAAGATTGGCTGCAAATGCTCCGAACGCGACACCGGGCCAGAGATGGCGGCCGAATAGGAGGAGGGTAGCCAGGGCAATGCCCGCGGGGGGCCAAACCGGGGCAGCAACTCCATGGAGAGACGCGAGCTTGAGACCTCCTAGCGCCGCGCAGAAATAGGCAAGGCTGAGAAGAGCGATTAGGAGAACGTCGGGGAGCCGCTTCACAGGGCGGGTCATATCACTGATCAGCCCGTTGAACTAGCCAAGGCGAGTCAAAAGACAGAGGTAGGGACTCCGAGACTTTCCGCGGGTCTCATGAGGTGGTAGGAAGGGGAAGAAATGGAAACCACTCGAGTTCGGACCGATCTGATCAGCCTCATTCGAAAACTGAGTTACCGCGAAGGCGACTTCACGCTTGCCTCAGGGAAGAAGAGCAAATTCTACATCGATTTGAAAGCAACTACGTTGCATCCGGAGGGAGCTCATCTCATCGGCAAGCTTGCCGTGGCGCTCGCCCGCGATGAAGGAATCCGAGTTGAAGGGGTGGGAGGACTCACTTTAGGAGCGGATCCGCTTGCGACCGCGATCTCGCTTGCAGCAAGGTCCGAGAATCTCGTTTGGCCGGCGTTTATCGTTCGGAAGGAACCGAAAGACCATGGCACGGCTCGCTACATCGAGGGGACGGAGAATCTTCGCCCCGGTTCCGAGCTTTGGGTTCTGGAAGACGTCGTGACGACCGGGGGATCCAGTCAAAAGGCGATCGAGCGGCTGCGGGAAGCGGGATTCAAAGTGAATTCGGTTCTGACCGTGGTGGATCGGGAGCAGGGCGGACGCGAAGCGCTCGAGAAGCTCGGCGTTCGGCTCTCGAGTCTCGTGAAGTTTTCGGAAATCGTTTCGCAAAAGTAAGGAGGCGTCCATGGAGTATCGCAGGCTCGGGAAGTCAGGACTGAAGTTGAGCGCGCTTTCTTTTGGCTCATGGGTGACCTTCGGAAATCAGGCCGACGAGACGCTCGCGCGCGAATGCATGACTCTCGCGTACGACGAAGGGGTGAATTTCTTCGACAACGCCGAGGTCTACGCGGACGGCGAGTCGGAGCGGCTCATGGGGGCTGTTCTGAAAAAGTCCGGTTGGAGCCGCGACAGCTACTGTGTTTCAAGCAAGGTTTTCTGGGGCGGAGAGAAGCCCACACAGATGGGTTTGAGCCGGAAGCATGTTCACGACGCCTGTCATGCGGCTTTGGCGCGGCTCCAAGTTGACTATCTCGATCTTTATTTTTGTCACCGTCCGGACATTCATACGCCCGTTGAAGAAACGGTCTGGGCGATGAATGATTTGATCCGTCAGGGCAAGGTTCTTTACTGGGGTACGTCGGAGTGGAGCGCGCAGCAGATCACTGAGGCTCACGCGGCGGCCGCGCGCTTTGGCCTCATCGGTCCGACGATGGAGCAGCCCGAGTACAATCTCTTTTCGCGCGATAAGGTGGAGAGGGATTATTTTCCTTTATACGATTCTTACGGTCTTGGGATTACGACCTGGTCGCCTTTGGCGTCCGGGCTTCTCACGGGCAAGTACAACGCCGGAGTACCAGCCGGGTCGCGAATGACGGTACCGGGCTACGAGTGGCTGAAAGATCAGCTTGTCAGCGAAGAGGGCCTTCGAAAGGTGAAGAGAGCTCGTCAGTTCACTGAGCTAGCGAAGGAGATGGACGTTGCTCCCGCGCAGCTTGCGATCGCTTGGTGTTTGCGAAACCCGCGAGTTTCGACCGTTATTCTGGGCGCTTCTCGCGCGTCTCAGCTCAAGGAAAATCTTGGCGCGTTTCGGGTTTTGCCGAAGTTGACCGAGGAGATCGTCGCGAAGATCGAGGATCTCTTTGAGAATAAGCCGCGTGCGGTGAAGGACTTCACGGAGTAGTTTCTGGAGCGCTTGAGCTGACTCGCGGGGTAGTGAATGGGGCGAGTGCTTGGTGGCGTTTGTGTCGTATATGCTGGGATGGCGGCCGGCGGCGATGGTATGGCAGCGAGGGGTCGGCGGCGTGTGTGCACGTGCGTGTTTTCGTGCGGGCGCGAGAGTTCGTACGTGGGGTGAGGTCGGGCTTGGTTGGTCCTGGTCCTGGTCCTGGGGATGGGGTTCAATCGGAGGATCGAGGCTCGCCGGAATCATGGATCCTGAGGTAGAGATTATTATGTTTGGAATAGTATGGCAAATCGCTTGACAGCGTTTTAATAGAAAACTTGAAATTGGATGATAAAAGGGCGCATTCCTCGTAAACTCCTTGGAGACGCACGAGGTGTCTGCGGGTAGCGGTTCTATTTGTGTGGTCTCCGCCGGAGCGCAGTCCGAATCGAAATCTCAATAGCGGCTCGCCTAACGCGAAAAGTGAGCTCTCCAAAACCCGTGGTAGCGTGTTTGGCGAAGGAGTGATTCGCCATGGAACCTAGCCTTATTCGAAAACTTTCAGATAGAGACTTGATAGATCAGCTCAGGACTTCCGTCCAGGAAGAGAGAAGACAGACCGCCTTGGTCCTGGAATTTCTTCGGGAGGTGGATCGTAGAAGGCTTTACGCTGACTTTGGGCATCCGTCGCTTTGGGAATTCTGTTTGAAAGAGCTGAGCTATAGCGAGGCAGCTGCTTCCCGGCGGATCGCCTCGATGCGGCTCTTGCGAGAGATCCCGGAGCTCAAAGAGGACTTAGTCGAGGGTAAGCAAACGCTTTCGACCCTGGCTCAAGCGCAGAAGTTCTTTCGCATTGAAGAGAAGACGCTTGGAACAAAGCTCTCTGCTTTGCAAAAGAAGGAGGTTCTTACGGAGCTTCAGGGAAAATCCTCCAGGGAGTGTGAAAAGAAGCTTCTCTCCCTTTCCAGTGCTCCGCTTGAAATCCAGAAGCCAGAGCGTGAGCGAACCTTGGATGAATCCCATACCGAGCTACGCCTCGTGATCGATGCTGAGCTTCAGAGTAAACTCAAGAAAACCCAAGCTCTTCGCTCGCATGCGGACCCTAGTCTCAGCTACGTGAAGCTTCTCAACTTCATGGCAGATGAGATTCTCAAACGCCTCGACCCGGAGCTGAAACCTAGTAGGTCGTCACATCAACCTCCGACGTCGGAGGTAATGCCATCTTCTCAAGCCCAGAAGTCGGCAGTGATACCGCCTTCCCCACCTCCGACGTCGGAGGTGATCAGGAGGAGAACCCCGGTTCCCATCACCACTCGCCGGGAAATCTGGAAGCGAGACCGCGGGCACTGCGCTTGGAAAGATCCTCAAACCGGGAAAACCTGCCGCTCGACTTACTTCCTCGAAATCGATCACCTGCGACCCGTCGCCCTCGGAGGATCAAACGAGATCGCAAACCTTCAACTCAAATGCCGAGCCCATAATCAAAGAGCTGCGATTCAGATCTTGGGAGGGCTCTCGCTCGCGCCAAGGCCGAGTTCGGAGTAGGTGAGCCACTGGCGCGAAAAAATCCCGCCTGAAGGAACTTCTCCTCCGATGATGCATCAGGGTTGCTCACCTCGAATACACAAATATGATGGAACCGGCCTCCTGTCTAAAGACTAAACACTCGCCCATCTCGAGCTGAGAGGCGGATCCGTCCTTTGGAATAGGATCGTGTTCGCGCTCGCGAGCATGACGGAATGTGTCTTGCACAGCTATGTTTCAGTTCTACCGTGCCTGGTTTGATGCCTTTCGATGAGTGAAGAGGAGCTTCGTATGAAAAAGATGGATTCCCGCTTGAGGACTGCGATTCCAGTCCTGCTATTGTGGGTCGCGATTCCGGTGAATGCCCAGCAGGTATTTGTCCGCGACAATCGCTTCGAGACTTCGGCTACAAAGATGACTTGTTCGGATTTGAATAGCTCGCTCGAGGGATTTTCGTTCTCAGTCCTCTGCAGCGACTCAGACGGAAAGAAGCTCAATGGTTCTCTTTCAGCTCCGCAGCTGAGTTGCCTTACTTCCCAAGCACAGGCGCTTTCAGCGACGGCCTTGGCCCCTGAGACCAAGAGGATGGTGAATGGCGTTCATGCCGCAAGGATTCTGATCGACTTCAAGGATTTGAGTGTAGGTTCGAAATCGATCCGTCGCACGGGTCAGAAGCTTCCGCCCGGAAATGGGCCGAGTTCGATCGCGATGGGAGAGTACGGAGTCTTCGTCGGACCTGCCAAGGTTACGGAAAAGACGACTGATGGCGGGCAGACTTGGACTCTCGCGAGCTATGAGAAGCTATCCCTCGGGCAAGGAGCTGTCGCCTCTAGCCCCTGGCAGGCGACCTACCCAGCAGTCAGTCAGTCGGTTCGCGTTCTGGCGTCAAAGCTTGCCTCCAGAGCTGGCGCTCAATGCAAATACGATGGCCAGGTGATCCCCTGCCGCTGCGGCATCAGCATCGCGGATGGAGTCGAGTACTGCGATCTGACGAGCTCGCGGAAGGGCGCGACGGGAACCCGGACGCGCACGGAGACGATCGTCGGAGTGACTCTTCCTCTTTCGGAAGGGGTCTGCGGGCTGGTGAGTCGCGAAGATCTTTTGGATGAAATCCATACAACCCTGGAAGCGCAATCTGTGACACGCGGAAATGAAGCTGAGAGCTTCGAACGTTCCATCGATCTCCTTCTCAAACAGCTGAATGGAGGCAGGAAGGATCCGTCCTGCGATAAGGGCGCTCGCGCGCCGGGCGCGGATGCCCATTTAGGCGGAGGAGCGCGCCAATGAAAAAGACGAATACGAAGCTTCTAGTTGTCGCTATCGTCGGAGCCTCCTTTGCGTTTCCGACGCCCGCTCGAGCAGGGTGGACCGGCGCGCTTCTAGGCGCGGTATCGGGTTACAAACTCGGCGGTGGTTGGGGTGCGGTCGCTGGTGGCTTTGCTGGGAACTGGCTTCAGAACGCTGCTCGGCCGAGTCAGTCCACGGTAGTTTACCAAGGATCCTACGGCGGCGGAGGTGGTGGTGGAGCTGCGGCCAATGTGAATTATGTGAACATCGATTACAAAAAGCTCGAAGGCGCGATCCGCGGCGGCTTCCGTGATGGGTACGTCGATGGAATGAGGATAATTATGCAGGAGCAAGCACAGGCAGCAGTGCTCGCCCAAATGGAAAAAAATCGCAGGTACCAGAGCTCGCTGCAACCCAAGTTTGAAACCGCGCTTCGCCGGGAAGTCGAAACGAACCCAACTCAGTGGGTCTGCGCGACCTTTTGCGGCGGAATGGACGGAGACGGAAATCTTCACGCCGATGTTGTTGTCTCGCATGGCGATGGCAACAGCGCTGCTTATGCGAATCTGACGGGCGGGTGCGCGGAGTCGCTCCTTTACCGATCCGTTCGCGATCAAAAGACGGCAGGTGGCGCGATATTTCAGGCGTTGGTGCCTGCCAAAAACTATTCGGTTTGCAAGCCGCCCTTGACGGCAGCTGCGAATGCGTTCGTGAAAGCAAATGACGAGGGTTCGAATGAAGAAGGACCGAACTCCGAATTGAGATCTAAGAGCCTAAAGTGATTGTGGAGAGAGTTATGAAAAAGAGTATGAACAATGCGGCGTTTTTGATGGGAGTATTCGCAATTGCCTCAACGACTTCAGTGAGCTTTGGAGCCGATAACGGCTTGATTGATTCCGAACGTTACAAGAGCTGCACCGTGCTGATCGATACGATTACGGCCGATGTGACGCCGGCCGCTCAGGAGGAGCTGGGTAAGTGGGAGCAGAGGGTGAATAGCCTAGTGCCGCACGCGACTCTTGCGCTCGAACAGGCGAAAAAGGTTCGCAGCCATCTGAGTGAAGACAATGCGCGATTGATCAAATTGGCGCGCTCATACCAATATAATCCAGTGAATTTGCGTCTTCCTGAGCTGGATCGGGCTCTTGTGGATGCAAAGCGAGCCTTTGACTTCGCGGGGTGCAAAGCAGGCAATGGGTCGGGTCGCCTCTATTACAAAACCAACGGCAATTATAGCGACGAAGACCCGGATTTCTCCAAACGAGAGTCACAGGGTGATTGGGCAGAAGGGCAGTGTAGAACTCCAAGAACGTATTGGTTTGGCTCGTCGACCACTCCCGCGGATTTGTTCAGGTCGAGCGCCTTTGACGGAGCGGGAGGCGAAAAGCCATATGCCGTGCTCTCCTTTTGTTTGACCTTCCCGTCCGATCAGAGAGAGAGCTGCTTGAGCTTCAATATCTTCGGCGGGAGAAACAGTAATTTGGATATTCTCGACGCGGAAAACCTCGATGCGCGGCAGCTAGCCAATCTACTCGCGAGTCGCCGAGCGCAGCAGCCGAAAACGGTTCGCGAGCGAGTCCTCGAACGCATCGGATATAGTTGGCAGACACAAGATTGTCGGGAGATCTACGAGGCGAATCTTGCTCGCGGGCAGACACGCTCGGTGAGCCGGGCTGCCGAAGCTACCACTCAAAGGAAGCCAGGTACCAGTCCAGGTGCCCTTGCGACGCGCACCGCTGACAAGGCCGGCAGCGCAGGTAAGCTCAGATAACGTTCCTCGCTCAAAGCACCGTATCGTGCTTGAAGTTCAGATCGTCCCGATCGGGATGGTCGACGGTGTAGTGCAAGCCTCGGCTCTCCTTTCGGAGGGCGGCGCAGCTCACGATGAGATCCGCGACCGTGATCAGGTTTCGGAGCTCCACGAGATCGCGCGTGAGCAGGAAGTTCCAGTAGTAAGCGTTGATCTCGGCTTTCAATAGATCGAGTCTGCGACGGGCGCGCTCAAGCCTCCGGTCGCTTCTTACGATCCCGACGTAATTCCACATCAAGTGACGGATCTCGAGCCAGTTGGCGGCGATATCGATTTGTTCCTCGATCTCGACCGCCTGGCCAACGTCCCACTCAGGCAGGGGAGTGGGGAGCGCCGAGAGATCTCCTGGATCGGCATTTGAGAGAAAATGTTCGCACGCATCCTCGACAGCGCGATGAGCGTAGACTACTGCTTCGAGAAGCGAGTTGCTCGAGAGGCGGTTCGCGCCGTGAAGGCCGGTGCAGGCGACTTCGCCGATGGCGTAGAGAGCGTCGATCGAGGTTTTTCCCTGCGCATTGACCTGAACTCCGCCGCACATGTAGTGCGCTGCCGGAACGACTGGGATGGGATTCTTCGTGATGTCGATGCCGTACTTGAGGCACGTCTCGTAAATGTTCGGAAATTTTTTCCGAAGCTCGCTTTCCGGAATGGAGGCGGCATCGAGGAGGACATGCTTGTCGCCCGTCCGCTTCATTTCCATGTCGATCGCGCGGGCGACGACATCGCGCGGAGCAAGCGACTTCATCTCATGATACCGCTGCATGAACTCCTGCCCGTCGAGAGTCTTGAGAACGGCACCTTCGCCGCGAAGGGCCTCGGAGATCAGAAAGGTCCGGGCGTTCGGGTGGTAGAGGCATGTCGGATGAAACTGCATGAATTCGAGATTCGCTACGCGCGCTCCCGCCCGATAAGCCATGGCGATCCCGTCGCCGGTCGAAACGTCGGGATTCGAGGTATAGAGATAAACTTTTCCGGCGCCACCGGTTGCAAGGACCGTGACGGTCGCGCCCACGGTGAGGACCTTACCGGTGGGAATGTCGAGGACATAGGCCCCCAAGCATTTGCCGGGCTTGCGCCAGCGCTTGAAGACCTTTCCCTCGGTAATCAAGTCGATTGCGATCGCGTCTTCCATAATCCGGATTCGCGGATTTCGTCGAACCTGATTCAGAAGCGCTTTCTCGATCGCTAGACCCGTCAGATCATCGGCGTGGAGGATCCGCCTGCGTTGGTGGCCGCCTTCGCGATGGAGATCGAAGACTTCAACTGGGTCGGATCCCTTGGTGAATTCGACTCCGAGATCGATGAGCTCTTGGACTCGCGCCGGACCTTCCCGCACGCAATCCTGGACAGCCGCCGTGTGACAGAGCCCGGCCCCTGCCTTCAAAGTGTCCTCCTCGTGCTCTGCAAACGTATCTTGCTTTGACCAAACCGAGGCGATTCCACCTTGTGCATAGCGGGTCGATCCTTCAGAAGGGTCGGCCTTACAGACAAGGATGACTTCGAAGCCGCGCGCCGCGAATTTCAGGGCAGTGCTCAGGCCCGCGATTCCTGTTCCCAGGATGAGGACATCGGAGAAATTCCTGAATGGTTGCGCGGTAGAAGCGGCCATGAGAAAGTTTTTATAGCATGTATCGACGCCGGAACCAACGCGGCAGATCAAAGTTGCCCTCTTCTGGACCGGCGGATTATCCTGAACTCTCCCCGGAAAGCACCCGGATTGTTGCCGAGGTCAGTGCCTCAGCACTTGTCGGGAACTTCAACGCCATTCGCGCCCAAGTCCCGGGACTCGCTCTACTTCCGATGATCAAGGCCAACGCTTATGGCCACGGAGCGGAGTGGGCGGCGAGGCACTTGGCCCCTCTTCCCGGGCTGTACGGGCTTGGGGTCGCGACTCTCGAAGAAGGGGCGTCGGTTCGGACTGCCCTGGGTCCTCGGTATCGAAAGACAAGGATCTTTGTCTTCTCCGGATGCTCTCCTTGGAACGACGAGAAAGGGGAATACTGCGAGAGTTACCACCTGAGCCCGGTGATTTCAGCGGATGAGGATTGGCATCGGTTCGTCCAGCGGGGCTGGGAAAAGAAGCTCGGCTACGAGATCAAGTTCAATACGGGCATGAACCGATTGGGTTTGAGCGCATCTCTCGCTGGCCAGGTCGCCCGGGTCTTAAGAGAGCGATCGGCCGAGCACCATCCGACCGGGGTGATGAGCCATCTTGCGATGTCAGAGGCCCCCGATTCGCAGGTGAGCCGAAGGCAGCTTGAGCTTTTCATGGCAATCCGCGCGGAGCTGGGACCCCTTTTGCCTCAAACTCATTTTCATTTGGCCAATAGCGGGGGTATTTGGAACGCAAAGCACTGGCGCTTGAAGGAACTGACCGACGTCGTGCGACCCGGCATCTCCCTTTACGGCGTGCCTCCCTGGGCGGGGGCGCCGGCGCGCGGGATTCAGACGGTTCTTTCGCTTCGGGCTTCAGTCGCTAAGGTTTTGAAGTTGAAACCCGGCGACACCGTGGGTTATGGGGCCACCTTTCGCGTGAGCGGCGGGGCACCCGTTCATATGGCGATTCTCACGGCCGGATACGCCGACGGGGTGAAGCGGAATCTCAGCAATCAAGGATCTGTCTGGCTGGGTGGCAAGAAGGCGCCTTTTCGCGGGATCATCAGCATGGATCTCTCAGCCGTGGAATGCTCCGAAAAGACGAAGCCAGGGGATTGGGCGGAGCTTCTTGGAGCAAACACGGATCCCTGGGAGACAGCTCGAGCCGCAGGCACCATTCCGTATGAACTTTTGACTTCTATCTCCAGCCGGGTACAAAGAATATATGGGTAATCAGCAAGGGGTCGTCAGCGTCAAGAACCTCTTCAAGACCTTTCGCGAAGGCCGAGACGCCGTGTTGAAGGGTGTGACCATTGATTTTCCACCCGGAAAGCTGACCTATATTCTGGGTTCTTCGGGCGCCGGAAAGTCAGTCCTTCTCAAGCATATCCTAGGTCTCCTTAAGCCTGACTCCGGTGAGGTCTGGGTGGACGGCAAGGAAATCGGCCGCCTGAAGGGTCAGTCCCTCGCCGATCACAGGCTTGCCTTCGGCATGCTCTTTCAAAACGCTGCTCTCTTCGACGACATGACGATTTTCGAGAATGTCGCTTTTCCGCTCCGCGAGCATACACAGATGAGCGAGAAAGAGATCGAAACGAAGGTCGTGAAGACGCTGAACCTTCTCAAGATGACGACCGGCTTCGACAAGTTTCCAAATGAGCTTTCGGGGGGCATGCGAAAACGAGTGGGTCTTGCCCGCGCGATCATTCGCGAGCCGAGCATTCTTCTCTACGACGAGCCTACAACCGGACTCGATCCGGTCACCCGGACTACTGTCGATGACCTGATCGAGACCCTGAAAAGCGAGCTACGGCTGACTTCGATCGTGATCAGCCACGATATTCCTTCCGCTCTTCTGCTTTCGGATCAGATCGCTTTCCTTCATCAGGGGAAGATCGTTTTTTGGGGAGTGGCGGAGGATTTCAAGAAGTCGCAACATGAGGCGATTCAGGCATTCTTGAACGCGGAGAAAAGGGCGCTGAGCGCGTTTCACTGAGATAACGAAATCCGATGAACCCGAGCACGCAATCACCCAATCGAGTCACAGGCGAGCAGAACGAGGCTGCGGTCGAGTCCTGGCTGGTGCGTACTGCGCAAAATCAGCTCTCGGGTCCCTACGCGCGCGACGAGATCATCGAGCTCATCAGCGAGGGTGCTTTGGGCCTTCAGGACGAGATTTGTCGCGCGAATCACTATTGGATTTACCTGCATGAGCATGAAGAGTTGAAAGAGCAGCTCGGGATTGTCATGCCGGTAGCGGTTCCCATCGATGATGAGGCGACCGAGACCGATACTGAGGTGACACGAACCAACGTGATCGACTCGCAGACGCAAGCAGCCGCGCATTCGGCCGCGAGGGCAACCGTTCGCCCGAGCGGGCCCCTCCAACCGCCTGCCTATGTGGTGATCGGCAAGATCGAGCGCATTTCCTTCTGGAAAGCGATCACCTGGGTTCTGCTCTTCGCGGTCGGGGTGCTGATCGCGATCGTTCTTAGCCTGCTGCGCACCTAGCGCGTGGGAGTGCGCGCATCCAAAAATAGTACATCGCCGATCAGATCAGTTTTGCCTGCATTCAGAAGCTCGAGGATCTGGCGCTTACGAAGATGGAGCTCGTTTTTCCAGATAGGGTGATCGACCTCGACCCAGAGAACGGAGTCCTGCACGCGGATCGCGCGGGCATGCTTGGCGATGAGGGGGCCGACAGCCTGGTCCCAGCGGCTCAAGGCTTCGGCCTCATCGAGGCGTTTGCCGAGCGCGGGAAAGCGCTTTCGCGTGGCATTCAGGATATCGTCTAGGCGGTTGAAGCGGGACATGGGTTTCAGGATTTCCGAGGCTTGGTTTCCTGTATCATAGCCTCCTTTTCTAATTCTAAGGCATTTAGTATGGATGGTGGATGGAAAGACCGAAGCATTGGATAGCCCTAATTACCGCGCTTACCCTAGTTACCGCGCTTACAATGACCGGATGCGGTTACGGCTTTCAGAACTCCCGTAACCCGCTCAAAGATAAGGGAATTGAACGGGTCTATGTCTCTCCGCTTCTGAATAACACTTACAAGCCGGGGGTGGAGAACCTCGTCTACAATGCTGTGGTGCGTTCAATCGTCTCCCATCGCAAGGTGGTTCTCGTCCAGACTCCTGAGCTTGCTGATGCGATTCTTCAGGGGTCCGTTACCTTGGCGCGCTCGGTCGGAGCTGGTGCGATCGCGATCGGAAGTTTGGCGAAGAAACCCCAGGAACCGTTTCCAACGGATCCGCTCTATCAGAAGTTCAAGGAGTACAACGTTTCTTCCCAGTATAACGCCGAGCTAGCGGTCGCCTTTAGCCTTGTGGAGAAAGATGTCGTTCTCGGAAGAAATCCGACGCTTTGGGCGGCGAGCTTTGTCCGGAGCCGCCCATTTCCCACGGCGACCGCGCTGGGAGTCCAAGGAACAACTTCCGCCCTCATCAATGAAAGCGAGCTCGACCGGGTTTTAGCGGAACTTGCGAAGATCGTGGCAGCGGACGTCCATGAATCCATGTTAGGGATTTTCTGATGCCGAAGCTCGAACCTAAGATGATTCAGAAAGAACTCGATCAGGGACAGCTCCGGCCCGTGTACTGGGTTTATGGAAGCGAGCGGATGAAAGTCCGCGAGATCGTCAAACGCATCAGAAAAGCGGTACTTGGACCTACCCAGGGGGGCGAATCGGCCGGGGGACTTTCCCTTTCGGAGGACGTTTTCGAAGCATCCGAAACGGATGCTTCGAGCGTTCTCGATGCAGCCCAGAGCATGTCCCTCATGGGAGGAACGCGCCTTGTGACGGTTCGCGATGCTCATGCACTGAAAAACCCGGAAACGCTCGAGCCGCTTCTGGACCCCGCTTTCGCTTCTTCAAAAGAAAACCTGGTCAGCGTCTGCGTTTTCATCTCGAAAGATCTCGACGGACGAAAGAAGTTCTCGAAGACGCTCCTCGACCGCGCGGCAGTCATCCCTTGCGAGGAAGTGCAGGAAGGGGAGCGTGAGCCCTGGATTCAGTATCTCGCCAAGCTCAAGGGCGTGAAGCTCTCAGCAGAGCATGTTTTGCAGCTGAGCCTTCTTGATCCTTGGAATCTTGAGATCGTGGATCAGGAGCTCGAGAAGTACGTCACCTCGGGTGCGGATGAAGAAGCTTTTTTGAAAGAAATGCAGTTGCAAGGCGGAAACGACGTTTTCATCGACGCGTTCTTTCGTCGGAATCGCAAGGTCGCGCTCGAGCGCGCGGAGCGATTCGCTGATCAGCCTGATGAAAGCTTGCCGCTTCTGGGACTTCTTGCCTGGAACGCGAAGCAACTCGCGCTCACGGTTGCCGATAAGCAATCCAGGAGCGGAACTCTCAAGCTCAGTCCCTTCATTGCTGAGAGGATGCGGGTTTGGTCTCAGTTTTGGAGCATGGAAGATGTGATCGAGCTTCAGGCTGAGCTTGCTGGGATTGATTTTGGTTTTAAGCAGACACCGCTTCTTGCACTGGGGCTTTGGGATTCGCTGGTTCTTCGGTTTTGTAGGAAGGGGTAATCCCATTACTGGGCCTGGCACACTGGGAGCTGGGAGCGGGCTCTGGGTAGGGTTACTGGGGGTCAGGGCTTATTGCTCTGACCCCCTCATTGTTTAGGCCGATCTTGAGAGCTTGTAGAGACAAGCGCCTAGGTGGTCGTAGCGGGTTAGTAGGTCTGGCTGGCCTCCGAGTTGAAGGGCTGCTTGGGATTCACGGAAGGAGGCTAGGGCCATTGCGTAGAATCGCGCTCGATCCTTTGCGGTGGGTCTTGCTGATCCTTCTGCCAAGGTGAGCACAATCCCTTCGGAGGCTCGGATGAGTTGGTCTTTGAGGGAGGGCTTTAGCTGGATCTCTTTGCAGGCCTTATGGAACTCGAGAGCTAATCCGTAGGTTCTGAAATTCTTAAGCGCTGGAATCATGGTTGGATCTCCTTTTTGGTTTTTATGGGGATTTTTTTAGGCCCCACGCCAGGGGTGGGGGCCTAAAAAAATCCCCATAAAAACCAAAAAGGAGACCCCAAAATGAGCATGCTTAAAAATTTCAGAACCTACGGACTTTCGATCGATTTCTACAAGGAGTGCAAAAAGATGAGCCTGCCGTCATCCCTCAAAGACCAACTCATCCGAGCCTCAAGCAGCGTATCCAATGCCGGATGCCCGACCGTTGCCAGCCTGCCCGAACAGCTGCCCGTTGCCCGGACCGCTTGCCTGAAAAAATTAGTTTAAGCTCTTATAGAAGCGTGCCCGCGGGTAACGACAGAACCCATTACGAAGATAAAGACCTTCCCCCCTCTTGTGGCCGATGTCGACTTCGAGATCAAGCGCGAGGCAGGAGCTAGCTTTCGCAAGGTCCGTAGCAGCGTCGAGAAGCTTCTGGCCGAGCCCCTTCTCGCGGTACTCGGGAAGAACGTAAAGCTCTTCAATCCACGCCGACTTTCCGCCGTATTCAAATGTCCAGATGTAAGCAAGGCAGGCGATACCGCCGACTCGATTCTCTTTCTCTGCGACGAGAATCGCGCCACGAGACGGATCTTCGAAGATCCCTCGGACCGCGCCGAGAATAGCGTCTTCGGAAATAGAAATCCCGTGCTCCTGGAGTTGAATCGCCAGGAGCCGGGTGATTTCAATAAAGAGGAACGATTACTTCTGCGCGCCGAAGACAGCAGGAAGTGTCTTCTTGATGAGCAGGGTCAGGCGGCTCACTTTGCGAGAAGCGCGGCGGGTCGGGAAGGCTCCCTTGCTGGCAGCCTTGCTGAGAGCGCGAACAGCATTCTGATAAGCGGTTTTAGCCTGCGCGACGTCCTTGGACTTCACAGCGTCGATCGCTGCGCGGACTGCCGAGCGGGTTGCGGAACGAACGGATTGGTTTCTGTCCTGGCGGCGGACAGCCTGACGAGCACGCTTGGTTGCGGTGCGTGTATTTGCCATTGAAAAGACTCCTAGAAATGCGAATGAAATTCGCGGTTACACCTAAGGCTTTGTGGGAAGCACGAAGCTAGGTTCACCCGCACAAATACAGAAAAGTCCTCGATTTTTCAACCTTGTTTCGCACCCCGTCTTGCGTTTCGCAACTCGCATTCCAGGACCATGATTTGCAAATCGGTGGCAGATGGCCTCAGAGGCAAGAGAGCGGGAATGGCTGGTCAGCGATAGGAGGGGTGCCTTTGCGATGGGGACCGCCCGAGGCGTTCGTACCCGGAAATATCACGGTTTTTTCCAGACCGCGGTAGGACGGGGCGAGACCTCTTTTTTGGCCGATTTCGACCTCGTTTGTAACGGGGTGTCGCTCTGGCCTGGCCAAGGCGCCGCCTTCGAGATGATGACAACGGGACCCCGCTGGAGATGGAAGCTCAAGGATGGGGAGCTAAGCTTCCGTGTCGAAGCCTGTGAGCCGGGGGGGATTCGGCTGGTTTGGAGCTGGGCGTCCGTTCGGCTTGAGAAAGCACACGTTGAGATTCGACCCTTTTGCGCGATGCGGGCGCTTCACGGTCTGGGGGGACAACCGTGGACCTGGAAGTCCCTCGACGTCCATCGCTTTGAGATCGTCCAGCCGTCGGGTGAAGAAAAGCGGATCGAAGGGGAGCTCGTCGGGAAATCCATGACCTGGGTTGATACTCCCACTTCGCGAAAGGGCTTTCATTATCCGGAAGAACAGAGAAGAGGCTACGAAGCTGTCGAAGATCTCTTCTCCGCGGGAGTTCTGAAGTTTTCTCTTCAGACCGGGGAGCTTGCTGCCATTCTCCTCGTGGGGGATTCAAAAGACCTTCCTTCCTCGGGCGCGCTGAATAGACCGATAAGAACCTACTCTCCCGCGCAGGCTCCGGCCTGCGGCTTCATCCTGAAAGATCCACCCGGCGTGATCGCCGGATTTCCCTGGTTTGGCGAATGGGGAAGAGACACTTTCGTTTCGCTCCCGGGAATCACCTGGGCCTATTTGAACTCGGGGGCTCCAAGCGAGGAGGTCTGGGACTGGAGCGTGGAAGTTCTCCGGCGTTGGGGTAGGTGGATTCGCGAGCGCGGAATGCTTCCCAATTTCCTTTCCGATTCGGAATCCCATCAATGGGAAAGCTCCGATGCGACTCTTTGGTGGACGCACTCTCTCGCGGCCCTTTGGGCGATGAATCTGCCGGGTGCTTGGCCTTCGAGCGTGCTTCAGAGCGAATTTCAGGAAACGCTCGAGGCCGCGATTGTCTCGATTCGCGAGGGCAGGCATCGGTTTCTTCGCCAGTCTTCAAGCGACGGTCTTCTCGAAGTCACCGAACCGCATACCACGTGGATGGACGCGAAGGTCGATGGAGAGGCACAAACACCGCGGATCGGAAAGCTTCCGGAAATCAATGCGCTCTGGTTTCAGGCCCTCCTTCTTCGTGCGCTTTGGAGGGGAGGAGATTCGCGCGAGCTTCTCGAGCTTGGGCGGCGAATCCTTTTTGAAACAGGCGAACGGGAAAGACCGAATCGGGTTTTTCTTCACAGTCTTCCGTTCTCGCCGAGCTTCGTACTTCGAGTGCGTTCAGGCCAGGCTGGAGATGAGGAAGTCGGCGAGCTGACGGCCTCGGACATGCGCTTGCTCTCGTCTCGCTTCTGGACACCTGTGGGCCTGCGTACGCTCGATCCACTGGATCCTCGATTCCGTCCGACCTATTCGGGCTCCCAGGCGGACCGGGACCGAGCCTATCACCAGGGAATTGTCTGGGGATGGCTTGGAGGGCATTTCGAGATGGCGCAAGCGCGTTCGAAAGGCCTCTTGTCGGGTGAACTGAGCGAGAATCCAGGCGTCCGCCAAGAGGTAGAGCGATTTCCTATACCCGAACAGGTGCCCGAGCTTTTCGACGCGAATCCGCCGTTCGCCGCTCGAGGCGCTCCTGCTCAAGCTTGGAGTGCCGCGTGTCGAGAGGAAGCGGCTTCCAGGCGTCGTCTTCGGACGGATATCCGGATCACGGAAGTTTTGGCGCGGCTGTGGCTAGTACGTAATGAGCATAGGCCTATTGCTGGGAAAGAATCTGCCGGAAAGGAAAAGGATCTTAAATGAGAGGAAGACTTGCGTCTTCGAGAGCACGGCATGTCCGGGTCTTGATGCTCGGTTGGGAGTACCCGCCTCGTTTTGCCGGCGGTTTAGGAAAAGCCTGCCAGGGGCTTTCCCAGGCGCTCGCTAAAGCAGGCGCCCAAGTGTTCTTCGTCCTTCCCACGTTCCCGGAGAGAAAGACCGAGCGGCATCTTGAGGTCGTCGGTGCGAGGGAGTGCCTCCTCGAAGCGGGGTGGGACGTGGACGCGCCCACTCGCTCGGTTTCGCTTGAGGAGGAGGAAGTGACGTTCATCCGCTCGGAAGCGAAGCTCTTTCCCTACGGGATGCATCCGAGCGATCCGGTCCCGAAGCGTATCATGTCGGCCTTCGAATCGCTTGATATCGAGAAACGAACCGCGCCGGTTTTTGGCGCACCCGTCGGTTTTCGCAGCGGTACGAGTGGCGGTGCGAAGGCTAATCAGGAAATTTATGGGAAAAACCTCTGGAGCGAGATCGAGAAGTTCTCGTTCACGGTCCGGCATCTCGCGGATTCGCACGAGGTGGACTGTGTTCATGCTCACGACTGGATGACTTTTCCGGCGGCATTCGAGTTTCAGAGAGCAACGGGAGTCCCGGTTTTTCTTCATGTGCATGCAACCGAGTACGACCGAAGCGGCGAGAGCGTGAACCGCGACGTCTTTCAAATCGAGCGCGAAGGTTTTAGGCGCTCAACCCATATCTTCGCCGTGAGCCGGTACACGGCAGGAATCGTTGAACGTTTCTACGGCGTTCCGAAACAGAAGATCAGCGTGGTCTATAACGCGCCGGAGGATCACGCAAAGCAGGTGAGCGCGAGTCCCGATGACCCCCGCGAGCCTCAGGTGGTCTTCCTGGGAAGGCTTACTTTCCAAAAGGGGCCGGATCACTTCCTTCGTGCCGCCGCGATCGTCTCCGGGCTCGATAAGAAGGCGAAGTTCATCTATTGCGGGACGGGCGACATGCTTGATTGGTTGAGAAAGCAGGCGCACGAGCTGGGGATCGAAAAGCGGGTGCACTTCGCCGGTTTCGTCGACCCGGCAGGTGTCGACCAGATTCTTCAGCGCTCGAAAGTTCTCGTGATGCCGAGCGTGTCGGAGCCCTTCGGGCTCGTCGCGCTCGAGGCGATCCATTGTGGGATTCCGGTCATTCTATCCAAGCAGTCCGGCGTTCGGGAAGTCCTGCCGCGGGCGCTTCAGGTCGACTTCTGGGATCACGAGAAGCTTGCTGACCAGATTCTGGCTGCTCTCAGACTTCCCGCGCTTTCAAACCAGCTCGTTTACGACGGGATGGAGCTGATCCAGCACTTGAGCTGGGAGAAGTCGGCCCAGCGGGTTCTCCGAGGCTATCGGCAGCATCTGGGGTCGACTTACTTCTCGGCAATCGAGGGAGCGCATGGCCATTGATCTTTGTTTCTATTTCCAAGTCCATCAGCCTTGGAGGCTTCGACATTATCGCTACGTGGACGTCGGGCGGGATCACAGCTACTTCGACGGCGACAAGAACCCGGCGATTCTGAGGAAGGTCGCCGAAAAATGCTACCTTCCCATGAACGAGCTTCTTGCGGAGCTGATTCAGGAATACGGAAAGGCATTCAAGGTTTCGTTTTCCATCAGCGGCACTGTGCTCGAACAGATGGAGGCCTATGCGCCCCATGTGATCGCCTCCTTCAAGCGGCTTTTCGATACGGGGCAGGTGGAGCTTTTATCGGAGACTTCCCATCACTCGCTTGCGGCGCTTTACAGTCCCGAGGAGTTCAGGCTTCAAGTGGCCCGCCATCGAGAGATCTGCACGCGACTTCTCATCCCCCCCAGCAAAGTTTTTCGCAACACGGAGCTGATTACGAGCAATGCGATCGCTGAACAGGTCGCGGCGATGGGTTTTATCGGAATGCTCATGGAGGGAGCGGACCATATCCTTCAATGGAGAAGCCCGCTTTTCAAATATCGGATGGCGACGGCGCCGAACCTTGTCGCGTTGATGAAAAACTACCGACTGAGCGACGACATCGCGTTTCGGTTCTCGGATCGAGGCTGGTCCCAGTGGCCGCTCACCTCGGAGAAGTTCACCGAGTGGCTCAGGATGATCGAGCTTGAGAACCCGGTCTCCGCCCGAGGAGGGACGCCATTCGTGGGACTCTTCATGGACTACGAGACCTTCGGCGAGCATCAGTGGGCTAGTACGGGAATCTTCGATTTCATGCGCGCTCTTCCTGGCAAGCTTCTCGCTTCGAACACGGTGCGGATGGTGACTCCGTCTCAGGCGGTGGCCCAGGCAGTGGTTGAAGCGACGGTCGGAGAGTCCTTCTTTGTCGATGCCCCGCAGCCCTTTTCATGGGCCGATATCGAGCGGGATCTTTCCGCCTGGCGCGGGAATCCGATCCAGGACTCGGCTCTTCGCGCGGCGTACGATCTGGAGAGGCAAGTCCGAGCTGTCGCGAAAAAGAATCCGGTTTTGCTCGAGACGTGGCGCAGGCTTTTGACGAGCGATCATTTCTACTATATGTGCACGAAATATTTCGCTGACGGCGATGTTCACAAGTACTTCAACCCCTACGAATCCCCCTACGACGCGCATATTATCTACATGAACGTGATCGCGGACTTCGAGCGCTTGTGCAAGGCGGGTGAAAGCCGGGTCGCCTGATGTCCGGATGGGAGCATCGGCCTCCTTCTGAAATTCAGCTTGGAAACGGCACGCTTCTCCTTACCCTGGACGGGGTCGGGGAGATTGAGCAGATCTTCGCGCCCCATATCGACGCTCTCGGTTCCAGGCTGGGCGGCTTTCGCACTTCGGTTCTGCTGCCGGGAGAGTCGTTTCCGACCCGGATCGCGCCTGATCTCTTTCATGTTCGCCTGGATGTTTTGCGGGGGTCACAGGTCCTGCGCGCGGAATACCACCACAAGACGAGCCCACTCAGGCTCACGAGAAAGCTCGGGCTTCACCCGACTGAGCCGATCCTTCTCGCTTTCCAGCACATTGGGATCCTAAGCTTAGAATTCCACGTGGACAAGTTGTCGCG
>JADMIO010965037.1_pt1 | contig 28836 bp, 38 predicted proteins | sample 8958161 | NCBI WGS metagenome assembly JADMIO01 (sample SAMN16585339, study PRJNA669376) | soil metagenome | isolation source: Crop rotation soil | place: USA: Cullars Rotation, Alabama | collected 2011 | reverse complement strand
AATGAGCCGGCGCTAGCCGAGCCGCTCGCAGTGCCGGTAATGTCGCCGCCGCGCGAAGTTGATTACGCCGCAATCGGCGGCGGCCTCGAGAGCATCGAGAAGCTGATCCTGATGATTCCTGAACGCGATATGTTGGCGCTAGTCGAGCGGCTCGGTCAGATGGAGTCGGCGCTGCCGGAAGGCGACTTCGGCAGGAAGTTCTCCGATTATCGCGCCGACGTCGTGCGTGGCAGGCAAAAGGCCGAGATCTTCCTCGATTTCAGGCGGCGGCTCGAGGCCGAAGGTTGAGGGGGGCGAGTGTGAGCGAAACGAACGCGACCAAAGGCGCGGCGATGAAATACGTGAGCCGGCGCGACAGCGCCCGCCACGGCATCATCGGATGGAACGTGCGCATTCACGGGCTGAAGCTCTGTGAGTTCTTCCCGGACGCCCGCCACGGCGGCAAAGAGGCGGCCCTCAATGCGGCGCTCGCCTGGCGCGACCGCGCCTTGAAGAAGGCCGCCATGCCGCTCAGTCCGCGCAACGTCGTCATCGGCGCGCGCGCCGGCACGACCGGCATCCACGGCGTGAGCCTGCGCCAGCAGGGTAAGCGGCGCTACTACGTCGTCAGCTACGCGCCCGAGCAGGGGCGCTCCAGGCAGCGCTGCTTCAGGATCCTGGACGAGGCGGGCGGCGAGCGCCGGGCGCTGCGCGACGCGGTTGCCTTTCGCCGCAAGCAGGAGGAGAAAATCCATGGCCGGGCGATCGCCCCCAACTGGAACCGTGTGGCGGGAAAGGTCTGCGGGTGAATGGCTTTTCAAAACCCGCGCATCGCCGCGCCGAAGGCGCCCGGCTTTTGGGTAGACACCGAGTCGTGCGTCTGCGGCGCCCAATACCGTGATTTCCGCGTCTTCCCGAAGTCGCGCCGGCGCGGGGCGCGCTTCAGCCGCGGCGCGAACTAAGTTCGCGCCGCGGCTGGGGGGTGGGAGTCGGGCGGCGGCTTTCGCTCGCGCCGCGCCGTCTTGTGGGCGATGCGGGTGCTCAAGCTCTCAGCATGGTTCGAGGAGCACCATGGCTGCGAGGGGCTCGTCGAGTGAGAAAGTGATGTGAGTATGCGCGAAGTCGTGTTGAAGAAAGAGTCGCCGGTCGGCAACCGCTCGACGAGGCTGATCGAGGTCATTTGCAAAGAGGGGTGGCTGCGCGTCGCGGTCAGCCTGCACACGCCAGGCTGGGCGCCCTCGCTCTGGCATGCGACGACAGACGAGCGGCTCGCGGCCCTCGACGAGGCGTCGCGGCTCTTACGGGCCCATCCCCCCGGCGCCAATGTGCGACTCGTCTGCCCGACCTGCGAGGGTGACGGGAAGATGGCCGCTCGCGTCTCGCCCGGCAACACGGCGGTGACGCTCAAGTGTGTGACCTGCGACGGCGACGGCGAGGTCAGCCCTGAGCGTCGCGAGTGGCTGAGGCGGGGCAGGGAACTGGGCCGCCAGAGACTGGCGCGGCAAGAGTCGCTTTCTAAACTCGCCAGCCGGCTCGGCTTGCCGGGCGTCGGCATCGTCGAACTTTCGGACATCGAAAACGGGCGTTGGAACCGGGTCGCGCCCGACCTGCTGGCCGCGGCGCTCGCCCGGCTTTGAATTCGACCGCAACCGCCGGCTGCTGCCGGTAGAAGGAGATTTGCGATGCGATTAATAAGGCTGAAGTTCAGGTGGAAGTTGATCCTGGCGCTCGTCGCGGTGCTCGCGGCGCTCGCGGTCGGCTATGGCGCGCTTTATCGCGAGCCCTGCGAGGACCCCAGAGCGCCGCATTGCTCAAAAGAGGGAGGCGGTAATCATAAGTCCTGCGGCAAGTGCGAAATGGACTGCAATGGCGAAGGGCGCAAGCCGGAAGACCGCCGCTGCACGACCTTCTGCTGCGACGACAAGTGCGACTGCGCGCCGCCATGCTCCTAGGGGCGCCGGCGGCGGAAATGGGAAAACGGCATGATCGAAGAAGAGGCCAGGATTGCCGATAGTCTTTCGCGCCTGTTAAAGGCGCTCTATGGTCGGGCGGGCGCCGTCGGCGAGGCCCGGCAGGCATTGCGCGCCGACAGGCTCCTACGTGTGGCTTACGCCGCGGGCCGGGACGACGAGCGCGCCCGCTTGATCGAGCAGCACCTCGTCAAGCTGGGCTGCTCTGTGGCCGAGCGCGAAACCGCCCTGCTCTGCCTGCGCGGCAAGAGCAACCGCGAGATCGCTTCGACACGGGGCGTCTCGGTCGAGACGACCAACCGGCAGCTCGACCACGTCTACCGCAAGGCCGGCGTCAAGAGCCGCGCGCAGCTGGCGGCGCTGTTCATATTTGGCCGCGAGGACGAAGCGGCGCGGGCGTGACGGGCACGGGAGGGACCAATGAAAGCAGAGACGATTGATGACAAGCGGCTGCGCGCGGCGCGGCTCGTCAACAGCACAAACCCGAAGGACTGGCAGAAGGCGCGCCGGCTCAATGCCGAAGTGATCGCCCAAGAGCGCGCTGCCGCGCCGGACTGCGGCACGAGTCTGCCCGGTGGCTGCCAGAGCGCCGGCTTGACCCTGCTCTTTGAGCCGCAGCGGCTGACGGCGCGGCAGCAGTTCAAGCGCTGCGTCCGGGGCGGGTTGATAGCGGTCGGCACGTTCGCGCTGGCGATCATGCTTGCGAGGCTGGCCATCTGGGTGGCCGGAAAATTCTGAATGGTTATTGCCGCACGAGGGAAAGACGATGACGGTACTGCCGGTTCTTAGTGGCATCGGCGACTTCGTCAAAAGCCAGGTCGCGAGCGGGACCTGGCGCGAGGAGCGCGTGCCGGCTTCAGTGCTCGGCACGCCGCGGCCCATGACGATCTACCGCGCGGCGCGGCGGTCGAACCCGGTGAAGCACAGCTGGCACGGCTCGAACAAGACTTTCTGTCCGCCGAAGTGGTACGACCTCGGCATAGGTTCTGGAGCCTGCGGCTACGGCTGCCGAATGTGCTTTCTGATGCTCACCTTCCGCGCCATGCGCGACCCGTCGAGCCCGGTCGTCTACGACAACGTCGAGGAGTTCTGGGCCACGGTGCGGCGCTGGCTCGTGGCCGAAGAGTGGAAGACCGACGCCGTGACGCCGCGCGGCAACAAGGTGCGTCGCGTCAAACGCACGCCACTCGATACGCTGGGCTTAGGCATCGACTGCTCCGATAGCCTGCTCTTTGAAGGCGTCACTCGTCACGCCCGCGCGCTCATCCCGATGTTTGCAAACGCTGATCTCAACCCGCGCGGCAATAAGCTCGTGCTGCTCACGAAGTCGGCCAACACCCACTACCTCGAAGGCCTGAAGGCGACCGACCGCGTCGCCATCACTTTCAGCCTCAACCCGGAGCGCGAGTGCGACCTGTGGGAGGGCAAGTACTGGGACGGCGTCCGCATCACGCCGTCGGCCATCACCAGGCTGCGGGCCTGCCTGCACGCGCAGCGGCTCGGCTACGAAGTGCGCTGGCGCCTCGATCCGATCCTCACGCCCGACGGCTGGCAGGAGGACTACCGCGAGTTCATCGAGCTTGCGGCGGCCATGGGCCTCGCTCCCCGATATATCACACTCGGCACCTACCGGCAAAAGAACGCGCAACTCGACTCATGGCGCTCGGCCTGGGGGCTCATGCCGCCGGAGTGGCAACCGGACGCCCTCGAAGGTGACGGCACGCACGAGCACCTGCTCAGAGGGGAGCGGGCGCGCATCTACAGGCAAGTGATCGAAATGATCGGCGCCGCGAAGTGGAAGGGCGAAGCGCCACGCGTCGAGCTTTGTAAGGAACCTCACACGCTGCGGCGAGAGCTCGGCATTGCTTGCGTGAGCTGCAACTGCCTTCAGTGAAGGCGTAGGCTGGAATGATGACAAAGCCCCTGCACATTGCGAAAGACTTCAGCCTGCCGGTCGAGGCCATCACGATTTACCAGGCATCGCGCATGGTGCGCGCCAACGGCGAGCTTTTTTTTCCGAAAGGGCTCAAGTAATCGAGGTCACAAATGCAGATTCAGGATGAAGTCAACGAGCAATCTGGAGAGCCAGCTCCGGCGGCGCCGCCCGCCGCCGTGCGGGTCTATACGACGGGTTATGCCGGCAAGCGCCCGGCTGATCTGCGCCGGCTCGCCGAGGCGCTCGACGCCATCGTCGTCGACATCCGCATCAACCCGATCTCGCGCATGCCGGGCTGGGGCGGCAAGCAGCTCGCCTCCCATCTCGGTGACCGTTACCGGCAGGTGCCGGCGCTCGGCAACGAGCTTTACCGCGCTGGCGGCTTCCGGATCGCCGACCTCGAGCGTGGCATGGCCGAAGTCCTCGCGCTTGGGCGCAACGTGATCCTGCTGTGCGTCTGCATCGAATACCAGCTCTGCCACCGCCGGCTGGTCGCCGACGCCTTCGCCGCCAGGGGAATGAGGGTTATCGAGATCGCCGATTGGCAGAAAACGATCGAGATGTAAGGAGGCGGCCCAGTGACGGCGAGGCTCACAACGCGGGAGGCGGTAAGGCTAGGCATCCAGGTGAAAGCCGACGTCGGCCAGCTTAAGCCCTATTACCCCTTTGACTCGAAGACCGAGCAGGTCTTCGCCGAGGTCGGGGCGACGCTGCTTGGTGCCCATTTCGGCAAGCGCATCGTCGTCGTCGAGTATCACCCGCTCGCCTTCATGCTCCCAGGCGGCAGATACTCCCCGGACTTCATCTTTGTCGCTGAGGACGGCAGGGCCACCTTCGTCGAGTGCAAAGGCACCGACAAGGCGCGCAATTACCGCGACGCCCGCTCGAAGCTGCGCGCGGCGGCCTCGCGCTTCCCCTACTTCACCTTCGTCGAGGCGCGCTGGCCCGACCAGCGCCGCAAATTAGCGTGGGAGATCGAGGAGATTAAAATACGATGAAACGTCAGATTATCTTTATGCTCGCGGCGCTCCTGTTCGGGCCCACCGGCGCAAATTCGCGGAATGATAGGCCGGCGGGTAAGGCCGTGCAGGAAGTCGCCGGGCCGGATTATAAGCGGCCGGATTGGTGCTCGGCAGCTGAAAAAGGGGCGGACTGTCTGATCGCCTCAGGCAGCACTGTAGACGGCGTATCCGGCAACACAATCGGCTATGACGAGATCAGATTGGCCGACGGCTGCCGGAAAATCGTCGTCACCTGTGACGACTACACCGGCAAGCCGTCGCCATGCTGGACGGCACCGCCGCCGCACCCTGAAACACTGAGCGAGTGCCTGCTGCGGCGCTATCGCGCCTACGAGAGCGCCTTTATGAGTTACGTCAACCCGTCGGGGCGCGGAATGAGTCGGGGCTATACCGAGCAGGAGAAGCAAGAATTCATCCGCACTCTGGCGGCGCTCGACGAAGCCGGCAAAACCGAGTGCAAAGGGAAGCCTGTTCAGTGAACGCTTACGAAGTCTACAAGGGCTCTGACGGCGAATTGACGCGGAGGTTCTACGCCGAGCTTGAGCGGCGCGGCCCCATAGGCGTCATCGCCATGAACTTGTTCCGCGCCTCGAAGTGCTCGGCGCGCGCCAAGCTCTATCGCGGCGGCATCAGGGGAGTGCGCAGGTACAAAGACAAGGCCTACGAGCGCAAGGATTGGTCGCTCAGACAGCTATGCGAGGCGCTCGTCGAGCACGGCCCCGCGCTCGGCATCCGCTTCGGCTGGGGCCGGGACGATCTGGAGGGGCGAAACCCATGGGTGCTTTATGTCGAATTGCCGGGCGCGGGGCCCGGACTCTGCCAAGTCTCGTTCCACTCGCCGGTGCATCACGCAGGCCCGGACTACGGCGGCCACTGGGACGGCATGCATTTGAGCAGCGAGCGCATCATCGCCTTCGCGCAGCGCGTCATAGACGAGGTGGCCCATGTCTGAATTCGCCAGAGGGCTGGCGAGCATGCTCGCCAGCTACCGCTACAGCTTTTCGACCGAGCGCGAGTTACAGGATGGCGTCGAGCAGGCGGTGCGGCGGCACGGCCTGACCTTCAAGAGGGAGCACGCCCTGAGCGCGCGCGACGTCATCGACTTTATGGTGATCGACGTCGGCATCGAAGTGAAGGTCGGCGGCAGCTTCGCCGAAGTCGCCCGCCAGCTCCACCGCTACGCCGCCTTCGATCAGGTCGGGGCGCTGATCCTGTTGACCTGTAAGCAGTCCCACGACATGCCGGGCGAGATCAACGGCAAGCCGGTCCTTGTCGTCAACGTGAGCAGAGGGAACGCGTTTTGAAAACGGTGGGTGAAATAAACTATAGCGCCGGGCAGTGGGTGATCCGCTGCGAGCCGCACGTCACGATGCGGCTCAAGCGCGTCTTCGGCAAGATCAACGTCCACGGCCACGGGGCGCACCGCCTGAGCGATACGCCCGAAAACGCCTACGACCTGTGCTGGTTCCTCGACCGCTACCCGATGGAGTTGTCTGCTGCCGACCGCGCGCTGCTCAACGGCAAGTCGCAGCTTCACGTCGAGCGCGAGGACCTGATCCACCGGCTGCTCGCCGGCAGGAGTGAGCCGAAGGCCTTCGAGATGGCGCTGCCGCCGCGTCACTACCAGCGCGTCGCCGCCGTGATCGCGCTCGAAACCGGGAGCCTGCTGCTTGCCGACGACGTCGGCCTCGGCAAGACCGTCTCGAGCATCTGCGCGATGACCGACCCGAAGACCCGCCCGGCGCTCGTCGTCACGCTCACGCACCTGCCGAAGCAGTGGAAAGACGAGATCAACCGCTTCGCCCCATCCTTACGCGTCCACATCCTCAAGAAGGGCACGCCCTACGACCTGACGCGCGAGCGCGGCAAGGCGGTGCCGTTCCCCGACGTGATCGTCACCAGCTACAGCAAGCTCTCCGGCTGGGGCGAGACCCTCGCCGGCCTGGTGAAGTCGGTCATTTTCGACGAGTGCCAGGAACTGCGCCACAAAGGCAGCTACAAATATAACGCGGCGGCGCACGTCGCCAAAAAGGCGGGCGTACGCCTCGGCACATCGGCGACGCCGATCTACAACTACGGCGGCGAGTTCTACTCGGTGCTGGATGTGATCGCGCCGGGGGCGCTCGGCGACTACGAAGAGTTCATCCGCGAGTGGTGCGCCTCAGGCGGCGACAAGCCGCGCATCAAGGAGCCGAAGGCCTTCGGCACTTACCTGCGCGAGCGCGGCCTGATGCTCAGGCGCACCAAGCAGGAGGTCGGCATGGAACTTCCGAAGGTGTCGCGCATCCCATTTACAATCGAAGCCGACTTAGAGGCGCTCAACCGCGTGAGCGCCTCCTGCGCCGAGCTCGCCCGCCTGATCCTGCGCGAGGGCGAGAGCTTCCGCGGCCAAAAGATGCGCGCCCGCGAGGAGTTCAACAACACGCTGCGGCAGGCCACCGGCATCGCCAAGGCGCCGTTTGTCGCCGAGTTCGTTCGCCTGCTGGTCGAATCGGGCGAGCGCGTCGTCGTCTACGCCTGGCACCGCGAAGTCTATTCGATCTTGCGCGACAGGCTGAGAGAGTTCAGCCCTGGCATGTACACCGGCAGCGAGTCGCCGCGCCAGAAAGAAGAGGCCAAGCAGGCTTTCATCGACGGGCGCTCGCCGGTGCTATTGATGTCGCTGCGGGCCGGGGCGGGGCTCGACGGTCTGCAGAAGGTGTCGCGGATCGCAGTCTTCGGCGAGCTCGACTGGTCGAGCGGCGTGCACGAGCAGAACATCGGCAGGCTTGACCGCGACGGGCAGGAAAACCCCGTGCTCGCCTATTTCCTGCTCGCCGAGCACGGCAGCGACCCGATCGTCGCCGACGTCTTAGGGATCAAGCACCAGCAGTGCGACGGCGTCATCAACCCGCAGCGCGACCTGATCGAGGATCTGCAGATGGAAGACGACCACATCCGCCGGGCGGCGGAGGCCTACCTCCGCCAGATCAGCAAGTAAATTTGCCGCACGGTGCGGCATTTGGAAAGGAGAATCAAATTGATCAACCCGAAAATCAAAGGCCGGCTGTTTGCAGCCTCGCTCGCGCTCAACGTGGCCCTCGTCATGCTGCTCGTCATGCTGCCTCAGGCGTGCGCCCGCCGGGTGAAGCAGGAGGTCCGCTTCCGCGTCATGCACGAACTATTCAAGATCGCCCAAAAAGAGCATGAGGTCATCCTTCCGGGCATGGCGATCCTCAACCTGGTCAACCGCGCGACCGATAAGCCCGACGGCTCCGAGACGAACGAGTATTGTGACTGGCTCGACCGGGTCGAGCCAGCCGCCATGCAGAAAGCCGAGCGCGAGAAAGCCGACCGCTGCGCGGACGTGACGGTCGTGTACATGGACGATTCCGAAGAGTCGAAAGGATACGCCAGTCAGTTCGTCGACCTGTTTAAGCAGGCAGGCTGGACCGTGCGTTTCGTTGCCCATCACCGGCCCGCTTCAGAGATGGGCCTTGCGGTCGAAGTCCACCAGTCGCGCCACGGCATTCTCACCGAGATCCCGCCCGGCCAGTTCCGTCTGACCGAAGCGCTCAAATCCGCCGGCATCAAGTACACTCTCAAGGGCAACCCGGACGTGCCGTCGGGCTGCATCTGGCTCGTCGTGCTCCATAACGACGGCAGCGCCGGCATCACGGGCGCGTAGAATTGGCGAGCCATACGGAGATTGCTTCCCGCTCTCCGGGTGCATGCCGATGTTAAACCTCGTGTGGCTACGCCCAGACTTAAGGAGTGGATTATGGGAATGAATATCATCGAAGATGTTTGTGAATTGATCGTTAGGTTGCTGGTCTTCCTTGCCGCAGCCTTGCTTATCGGAATATGCACTGTCTGGGTCGGTAAGCGACTTGGGGTAGGCGTAGCCGTCATCGTTATGCTGCTCTTATGTATTGCAGTAGCCGGGGCACTCGAATGGGTCGAGACGATCCGACAGCGTCGGGCAAAAACGTATACGCCGAACGCTCAAGCTGACGTGGCCGAAGCCGCCGGTCACATCGGCAAGCGAAAAAATCCAGCGGCGAGGCTCACGTCCAGCGCCAAGTTAGCGGGCGCATTGCGAGGTAGGAGTATGGCAAAGATCGCTTTCGAGTTTGACGATGAAAAACTGAAGGACATAGACGCACAATTGCCCGTCACGGGATTCACTGAGCGCAAGCAATATATCAACGCGGCCATCACGCTTTTCGAGTGGTGCGTCAATCAGGCGCGGCAAGGTAGGCGGATCGCAGCCGTAGATGACGGCGAGCAAAAGCTGATTGAGGTTGATATAGCCGCTTTTGACCATGCGCGCCGACAAGCCAGCTAACTATAAATTAAACGACTGTCGATATAACAGAAATCCGTAATGAGTGAAATGTAACCAAAAACACGTAGGCCGGGCGAGTTGGTTAAGAACCCGCCCGGCTGACTTCCACCGTCTGACGACGGAGAAAGGTCTTTCGACAAGATGAACCATATCATTGTCCGCGCTTTCGCGGCAACATGTCTCCTGCTCGCCATGTCGGCGCTCGCCCCGGCGCAGTCCGTCAAACAGAGCCCGCGCTACAAGATCACCTACGTCGCTAACGGCTGGGACGAGCTCACCGACCAATACATCGAAAAGCGGGCGCGCAAGATCGAGCGCAAGTACGGCAGTGACGTCGCCTCGGACTGGCGCAATCAGGCACGGCGCATGCGCGAATTCGGCTCATGGCTCGACGAGAAGTGGGAGGCCCGCGTCGAGGCATGGTCGCGCTGCACCTACGTGGGCGACGTGAGCCCGCGCCGCTTCTTCGTGGTCGTCGAGGGCGACCCGTTTCGGCTGCCGCAATACCCGGAGCTCAGTCAGGTCTGGGGCACCGTAGACACGTCGGCCAAGTACGTCAGGCTGACGGCCTGGGCCTTCATCAAGAGCCGCGGCTGGGTCGTGAACGCCATTGATACCTGGGAGTGGGAGGCCGGCAACGCCCTGCAGATCCTCAAGCGCGGATTGCCGAACGACGTCAACCGTGAGATCGGCAGCGGGGACCCTTGCAGATGAAGAGCTGGCTGTGGCGTCTTGCAGGACTGGCCTTATTTCTTCTCCTGATTCTGGCGTTCGCCTGGATGCTTTCGAGAAGAGGCAGGGCGCGCCGGGGCTGCGAAAAGACGGGCGGCCGCGATCAGAAGCCGCCCGGTTGATCAGGATCGCCCCGCCGAGGCAAGGCGGCCCTGGCGGTTCATGACGTCGAGCCGGTCCCTGATCGCCTTTACCGGGATGATGGCGACGGAGTCCCGTCCGCGCGAGTCCGAGATGGTGATTCTTATGGATACGATCTCTTCACCGGGCGGAATGTTCGAGCCCCATTCGAGGAAGACGTAGCCGGCCAGCGAGTGGCCGGGCTCAATCACCGCGCCCTTGAACATCGGCTCGAAGTACTTGCCTTCGACCCGGATGGTTTCGGGCGCGGAACTGTCGCGCTGCGGGACCAGCAGCTTCAGCGGGTTGGTGGCGTGGACGTGCCGAAGTCGCACGAGGCGGCGCGACGTCTGCACGGCAACGGCGTAGTCGGTGACCTCCCTCGGCGAGCTGCTGGTGTTGGTGACCTTCCAGTAAATGGCGAGGTCGAGTGAGACGGTCTGGAGCCCGCCCGGCTCGTCGGTCGTGAGCGCAAGGGGCTGATCGCCCCGAAGCTGGGCCTGCGCGATGACGTAGAACGGATTCCCGAAGTTCTCCCGGCAGTATGGCCCCCAGAGCGGCAGGTTCACAAACAGCGACACCGCGCCCGAGGCTATGACCGCAAGGAAAGCAGCGAGGAATTTCTTGTGGCGGCGAACGTAAGACCTGACCCGGCGGTCCTTCATTCGCCTACTTTTTATTTTTCTTCTGCCCATTAGCATCCCTGGCGTGGCCACAGGGCGCTGACGCCTCGCGCCCTCTGACCCCTCTGCTTGCCGCCGCCGGCGCAGGCTTCGCCCCGCCAACGGCGTCCGCCGTTGCCACAGGTCCAGAGCGTCGAGGGAGGACTGGCGCAGTGCCCGAGGGTCAGCTACAATTTAGTTGCCGATGCCAAAGAAGGACCGTCTAAAGCGGTTGACACACCGGGTGCCGCTGATGTACAACCACTGAGCCCATTTTAGCTTGCGCCAGCCTTCGGCTGGACCCGAGAGGCCGATTGTCGATTCGTTGGGGAACGCGGAGACAATCGGCCTCTGCCGTATAAATAATACCACGACGACCTGTCAACGCCTTATCACGCGACATGCCATCGGCGCGCAGCCATAGCTTCGCTTCAACTCGCCTGGAATCGTGTTGAGGGGTTGCGGGACAATTCCGGATCAGGGCTTGCCTTTGCGCGAACCCCGCGCAACACGACGTGGTCACGTTCCAAAATTGGATCGGGACGCCACGAGGCTAGGGGCTACGCGACCGTAGATTAATTTATGAGACGGCAGTTGTCAATATAATTATCACCTGAAATAGGTATGATTGGATAAAATCTAACCGTTTGATATTTCCGCCCTTTTCCGGCAGAACAGCCAGCGTGCGAATTTCCTTGACAGCTTCCCATCAGGGTGTGATATAAGCCTCATTAGTCTGGCGATTAAAAAATGAGCTCGCCACCCGGAGGGCGCCGGGGGAGCGGGCGGGAATCGGATCAAGCGAGTAGTCGCCCACCCTTCAGGCATATCGCGAAGCCCAGGCCCCTTAACCAGGCAAGCGAAACCCACCCACCTCCGAATAAACCCCGAAGTTGGCAAAAAGATGCCAATTTTGGCGGAAGCCTGAAAACAATCCGATGAATCAATCCGAGGACTGGCTCGTCCTGCATACGCGCGCCGGCAAGGAAAAGGTCGCGCACGATAATCTCCTGAACCAGCAGATCGAGGCGCAGTTTTTCGAGCACCGCGTGCGCCGCCCGAACGGCGGCAAGAATAAATTCGTCGCCCGACCCTTATACCAGCGCTATATCTTCATTCGTCCTTTCGACCTCGATTCGACTTACGCCCGCATCCGCTCGACGCGCGGCGTCATCGACTTCGTGCGCTTCGGCGAGCAATATGACCGCATCGCGCGCATCCCGGACGAGGCCGTGCAAGAGATCGCCTCGCGGCGCGACGCCGCCGGCTACGTCGTGCTGCCGGAAGAGCCTGTGGCCGACGAAGGGTTCGCCTTCGCGCATGGGGAGATCGTGCGCATCATTGAGGGCGCATTTGCCGGCTTCACCGGCAAATACCTGGGACGCGCCAAGCGCGGCGCTAAGGTCGAGGTCTATACCGAAAAGGGCAGCTTCATGCCGGTCATCGTGCCGCCGGCGGCGCTCGTCGCGCTCGCTGCCGCAGAGATTTGACGCTTGCGGCCACTCGTGCGCCGCGCCTGACGGACTGGCGCTCGCGTGCTCGCCGCAATGAAGGCCGCGGCCAAGCGACCGCACGACCGGTTGCGGGCTCTTATCCCGCGTTTAGTGACCCGGCGCTTATGTGACCCCCCTTTCGGGGTTCAATTTCATTCAATGCCGGGCAACCTTGACTGCCGTGCGGCCCAGGCCGGGCCTTTCCGAAAAACCGAACCGCAGGTGGCGGGTGCGGATCCGCCGCCGGGTTGCCGCCCACCGGATCGACGCTGAAACCTGGGGCGGCAGCATGCCGGCAAGGGGCGAGGCCAGCCCGTCGCCCCTTGCCTTAACCCTTCCCTATGGCCGCGCGAGCGGCCCTCCAACTTGAAGCCCAATGATCATCACTTGTCCTCTGGGGGCCGGACGCACTGGCCCCGCATTTTTGGCTTCGCGAGGGAAGGGCAGCCGATCATCCCCGGATAGCTTAGACTCTCCGGGCCCCGGCGGGACACGTTCCGCCGGGACAAAAGCCGCACGGTGCGGGAAATGACGACCGATGGCCTTGCGCCGACCTTTGCCGCCCGATGAGGCGCTCGACTGGTTCGCCAGCCCGGTCTTTTTTCCTGCGCCGGAAGTCGAGCGCTGGGCGCGCGCCGCATTCATAGATCAGGGCGGAAGCCTCTATAACGAGAGCCACGCCCACCTGAACCTGGCCGAGATCGGCTTCCTGTGGACCAACTGCCCGTACAGCCGGCAGATGATGCCGGTCTCGGGCCAAGCGCAGCTCGTCAGGCCGCATCCGGCCCTCTCGAAATGGGATAAGGAGCGGCAAGCTTATCAGTTGCGGCAGTGGTTCGGTCGTGAGCCGGATTTCGTGATCACGCTCTACGCGCCTTATGCGGCTGAAGCCGACCACTGGAGTTTCTGCGCGCTCGTCGAGCACGAGTTGCTGCATTGCAGCCTGCGGGGCTACTCCAGGGAAGGCAAACCGCTCTGGGCGATCAAGGGCCACGACGTTGAAGAGCACGTCGAGATCGTCGAGCGCTACGGCGTCGGCGCGGCGGCGGGCCGCACCAAGGACCTGGTGGCGGCGGCAAAGAAGAAGCCGACGGTGGGCCGGGCGCAGGTGAGCGCCGTCTGCGGCACCTGCCTGAAGGCGGCGTGATGCCTGCCTTGACTTACCTAGACTGAACATGACGGACGAAGCGGCCCGGTGAAACTCTCGAGCGAACAACAAATCTTTATCGTGCAAATGCTCGCCTGCATGATGTCGCCGTCCGAAGTGGTCGAGGCCGTCAAGGACGAGTTCGGTATCACGCTCAAGCGACAGCAGGTCTGGGGCTACGACCCGAAAAACGAACAGCCGCTCTCCGAGCCGCTCAAGGATTTGTTCGCGAAGACGCGCAAGGCCTGGGAGGAGCAGACCATTGCGGTCAGGGTTGCCAACCAGGCTCACCGGCTGAACCGGCTCGACCGGCTCGCCATAAAGGCCGAGCGCTCTCGCAACCTGCCGCTCGCGGCGCAACTCCTCGAACAGATCGCCAAGGAGTGCGGCGGCCTCTACACCAACCGGCAGAAGATCGAGGCCAAGGTCACCGGCGAGATGGTGACGATGTCGGTCGAGGACTGGAAGCGCCGGGCCGAAGAGCGGCGGAAACAGGCGGCGGAAACTATGGCGGAATTTGAAGACGACACGGGGGAGGATCCCGACACGAACGCGCCGGAGAGTGCTGCGCCTGTCATCCCGACGTTTGCGGTCGAAAGCTCGAACATCAATGAGATCGGCTATCACGAATCGTCGAAGACCGTGGCCGTGCTCTTTAAGTCGGGCGGACTCTACCACGTCTCGCCAGTCGAGCGCGAGACCTTTCTGGCCTTTCAGGGCGCGGAGTCGAAGGGCAAGTTCTACCATCGGCACTTCAAGGATGCCGAGGGACTCTCGGTCACGAAGGTCGAGCCACAGGCGGGGGACGCCGGTGAGTGAGGCTGCACCCCTTCAAGACGGCGCGGGCCGAGTTCCTCGTCGAGTGCCTTGACCTGCCGGCTGCGACCGGCGTCGAAGACGCTCGCTGGGAACAGTTTCAGATCGACCATCTGAACTATGACGGCATCTTCTCGATCGAGGCGAAGAGCCGCCAGATCGCCTGGTCGTGGTTAGTCGCCGCCGAGGCGATGGCCGAAGCGATCCTTGATGCACAGTCGACGATCTTCGTCTCGATCAACCTCGATGAGGCGAAGGAGAAGATCCGCTACGCACGGGCCGTCCTCGAAAACCTCCAGGTCGGAGGCCTGCCGAAGCTCAAGACCGACAACCAGCTTGAGCTCGAGCTCGAAAACGGCGCGCGGCTGATCAGCAACCCGTCGAAGCCGCCACGCGGCAAGGCGCGCTTCAACGTCGATCTCGATGAGTTCGCGCACGTCCAGCACGACCGGCTGATCTACCAGGGCGCGCTGCCGGTCATCTCGAAGGGTGGCCGCCTGCGCATCGGCTCCTCCCCGTTTGGCGCCTCGGGCGTCTTCTGGGAGGTCTTCAGCGAGAAGCTGCAGCGCTACCCCGGCTACCGCCGCAAGACGACCCCCTGGTGGGAAGTCCATGCCTTCTGCCGCAACGTCCGCGAGGCGCGCCGTATGGCGCCGGCGATGCCGACGGCGGCCCGCGTCGACCTGTTTGGCAATGATCGCATCAAGGCGATCTACGCCAACATGCCGGAGGAGGACTTCCGGCAGGAGTACGAGGCCGAGTTCGTCGACGAGACGACGGCCTGGATCAGTTGGGACGAGATCAGGCTGAACCAGGACGCCGACCTGCTCTGCGCCATCGGCCTCATGCGCGGGTCTGAGCGGAGCAAAATCGTCGAGGCCGTCGAGCAGCTCGCGCAGTGGGTGCGCGAAGGCAAGGTCGAGGCGATCTTCACCGCTGGTTATGACGTCGGGCGCACGCGCAACACGGCGGAGCTATTCCTGGTCGGTGAGAGCACGCTCTCAAGCTACCCGCTGAGGCTGGCGCTCACGCTCGACAACGTCAGGTTCGAAGACCAGCAGGACGTGATCGCGCTCGTGCTGAAGACGCTGAATGTCACCCGCCTGCTGATCGATAAGAACGGCATGGGCATGCAACTCGCCGAAGACCTGTCGGCGATGTTCCCGGCCAAAGTGCAGGGCGCTGACTTTACCAACGCCAACAAGGCGCTCTGGGCGACCGACGCGAAGATGCTCGTGCAGAAGAAGAAGGTGCCGCTCCCCGTCGAGCGTGACATCGCCTACCAGATCCACTCGATCAAGAAGCTGGTGACGGCGAGCAAAAACCTGGTCTTCGATACGGCCCGCAACGAGAAGCACCATGCCGACAAGTTCTGGGCCTGGGCGCTCGCACTAGCGGCGGCGGTGCTGAGATTCAACGACCCGGTCTTTTCGACGCCGCAGGCCGCGCCGCAAAGCGGGCCGGGCCTGGCCGGGCTCATCATACCGGGGCAATCGTGAGCGAAGAGATCAAGCCGAAGGCCTTCGTCTTCAACGCCGACTCGAAGCCCGTGGCGGCGGTCGAGCTGGAGTTCGCCGACGGCAGGCATGTCGTACCCGAGTGGGTCGTCGCGCACCTGGGCGGCGTCGACAAGGTGACAGCGCCCGAGAGCGTCGCGGTGGCCGCGCGGCTCACCTTCGAAGAGTTCATGCGGGCGTTCTATCACACGGTTGCGCACGCGACCTTGAGTAATTTCGGCAAGCAAATCGTCCGCGACCACCTCACCGGCCTGGCGCGGGCGCGTCCTCGCGAGACGTGGGAGGGGTGATGGTGATCTGGATTAAAGCGCTCTACTGGCGACTGCGCATCGTGCATCTGTCACTCAGATGGCTCCGCCGCTTTAACCTCGGCGATGCCGTCTGGTTCAGGGGCGAAGTCTGGCGCCTCAGTCAGGGCGTCAAAAAGCCGCTCTGGACGCTGCGCAAGGGCGAAGAGGCGGTCGAGGCAAACGAGCGAGAATTTTCGAAGGTCAGGAGACCGTCGAACTTTCTCGGCAGCTTCCTCTCCGGCTACCGCTTCTATATGACCAACTGGTACTCGATCTGGATGCGCGACGGCATTCAACCCTGGATGCACTGTCGGGGAGTGATGGGCCGGTGATCAGGACGATCTTTTTGAAGCTACTCGGCGCGCTGCAGAGGCGATGCGAGCACCCGCCCACTGCGATCAAGGCCGACCTGTTCGAAGGCGACCAGCCGGGCGTGAGCGTGCTCTGGTGCGAGATCTGCGGAGCCGTCGCGGTGAGAAGAACCAGGCCGCCGATGCCGCTGTTTTACGAATTCAGGCGCCCGTGCGCTGAGTGGCACACGGCCAAAGAGCTGAAGACCGTGCGCGAGGCGCTCAGGCTGCGCGAAGAGCGAATGGGGGCTGGCGCCAGATGATCCTCCTCTATTGGGTTTTGGGCCTCGCCGGCTATCTCGTCGTCGGCGAGGCGGTCGCTGCCTTCAGCGCCGTGCTGCTGCCGACAAGCTTGCTCGACGCGCGCGGCGGGTTCGCCTGGTACTGGGCCTCGCTTCGCGTGCTGCTTTGGCCGGCGGTCATCCTGTTTGTCTTCTTTTTCGCGTTGTCGATCCCCGTGCGATTCGTCCATCAGCGCGTCAGGGTGAAGGCCGAAGTGCTGCCCGCCGCGCCGCGGAGAGTTGCCTGATGCTCGCCACCCTCGCCATCATCGCGATCATTTGCCTGGCGTTGCGCGTCGCGGTCGTGCGCGCGACGCCGTATCTCGAAGCGCGCACGTCCTTCCCGCGCCGGTTCGTCGCGATGTTTCGTGATATTGATTACTTAAACCCATATACCCTTCTGATCTACGGGATGTCGGCGGTCGCCGGCGTGATCATCGCGCGGCTGCTGATGCTGGTGATCGGCTAACCCTTATGCGACTGCTCGGCCACCTCTTCTTCATTACGCTGATCCTTGCTTTATTACTCAGGCTCGCGGCATGCGTCATCGAGATCTGGCAGCTCCTCTGAGGAGAATCGGGAGAACCGAAATGGATAGCGGCGGAATTAAAGTCACGGAGGCGGTCGTCGCCACGGTGACGCCGAAGCCCGGCGACGTGCTGTTTGTGAACCTGCGCAGTCAATCCGGAATTAACTATAACGACTGCGAAAAGGTTCAACAGCACATCAAGCGGCGATTCGAAGAGCGGGGCATTGAGATCACCGTCATCGTGACGAGCGGCCTCGACGGCTTTGATCTGGCGACGGTGAACGCCGAGCAGCTCGACGGCGCCGGCTACGTGAAGGCGGCAGACGTCACCGGGTGAAGCGAAAGCGATGGGTAAACTCCTGAACGGCCTCACGGCGGCGCTTTCGCTCGGCCTCGTCGTGCCGGCAGAGGGCGAGCCCGCCGCGCAGAAATCGCTGCGCGACCAGGCGCTCGGCGGTGCAGAATATCCGCTCGCCGCCGGCTCAGTCGCGGTGATGCGCGCCGAGGTTGGCAGCCGCGAGCGGGCCTTTCCGAAGCGCAACGTTCGGACGCTCAGGAACTTCGCCGAGTTCTGCCCTTACGTGCGCGCTGCCATCGACATCTACCGCGGCGTCATTGAGCGGGCGCAGTGGCGGCTCAACCCGGCTGACCAAAATCGACCGATGAACGCGCGGGTCGAGCGCGAAGTGCGCCGCCTGCTTGAGGCGCCCGACGGCACCAGCACGTCCTACCCGGAGATGCAGGGCATGGCGGTCGAGGACCACCTAGTGCTCGGCCACGGCGTCATCGAAAAGAAGATCCGCAACAACGGCGAGCCCTATCAGCTCAAGGCGCTAGACGCCGCCCGGCTGGGCTTCTACCCCTGGGACGGCGACCAGCGCCAGCCGCGCTACGCCTGGTTCGACGTCACGCGCCGGCATGTCCTCCGCACACTCGCCGACCCCATGGCGATGGTGCTCGTCAACCGCCGCCGCACCTACGACGACCTCGGCCTGAGCCACGTCGAGACGCTCGACCTCGTGATCCGCGGTTTGCTTGAAGGCGACGAATACACCCTGTCGCAGACCCTCAACCCGGCGCCGAACGGTGCCTTAAACCTCGGCACTGGCGTCACCCAGCCGCAGGTAGATGAAGTCCGGCGGCAGATCGAGGCGGTCCGGCGGCCCTTCATCGTGATGGGCGGCACCGAGGACGCCGGCTTCATCCGCTTCAACGCGACCGAGAGGGAGCTGCGCATCCTCGGCTCGATGGAGTGGTACGTGCGCGAGGTCGCGGCGGTCTTCCAGATCCCCGTCCAGAAGCTTCAATTGTTTGCCGAAAGGAGCAACCGGGCGTCGACCGAGGCGCAGTTCGACGAGATGGACGAGGGGCCGGCGACCGTGATGTGGAAGTTGTGCCAGCTCGAAAACCGCGCCATCCTCGGCGGCTTCGGGCCCGTGAGTGAGCACAACATCGTGCTCGACTACCCGATCCTGTCGGCCAAAGACGCCAAGCGCCAGGCCGAGATCACGGGCCAACAGATCGGCGACCAGACCTACATCTCGATTAACGAGGCGCGCAAGGAGAACGGCCAGGAGGCGCTCGACTTCCAGAGCGCCAACGTGCCGCTCATCAAGATGCCCAAAGGGCCGCCGATCCCCCTCGACCTTTACGACCAGATGATGTACGAGGGCAAGCCTATGCCGGGCTCAAGTCAGGGCGGGGAAGGCGACCATGCCGGCGGCGAGAGTGTGGACTGATGCCGAGACCGGCAAAGACAAGCTTCAAGTTTGACCCCGCGACCGCGTGGGTGGACTGGGGCGAGGTCGGCTTCGGCGTCTGGCTTTACACCTGCTGGGCCAAAGGGAGCTACGCGCCGGTCGGACTCGTCTGGGGCATCACTCTCGGCAGTGACGCCGGCAAGAGCACCTTTGTCGTCTACGGCTCATTCGTGCCGCCGTGGGCGCGCCGGCAAGGCGTCAGAACTTTCATCAACGAGGCGATCCTCAAGCACACCGACGTTATCGCCAGCTCGCACGGCACGAAAGAGGGCGCCGCCTTCATGAAGGCGGCGGGCTACACGACCGACCGCGACACCGGTCTCTATAAGCTGGTGCGGCACTCCAAGAAAGGCAGGGCGAAGTGAGCTTGCGAAACCTCTCAAGGATTTCTCTGCCATCTGAGCGCGGCTACATCACGCTAGGCGCCGGGGTGACGCCTGCTCAGGTCGAGGAAGTGCGGCGGCAGATCGAGGCAGTCCGGCGGCCCTTCATCGTGATGGGCTCCGAGAGTGATATGCGCTACACGTCCTCGCCCTCGTGCGAATACTGCGGCGGCAGCGCGTTCAGCCTCAGGATGAAATGCGAAGGTTGCGGCGCTCCATACTCTAAGGCCGACGTGCTGACCGCGGCGCTGTCTTCGCGCATCAACCTGGATAGGACGAAACCGCCGCCGCCTCCTCCTCGATGGTTGAATCCGGGCGGCTACATCAACGGAAAGAATGTCTGGGAAATCGAGCGCGAGTTCAATGAGCTTTCCGGTAAAGGCGGGCTGCGGGCGTTGATTCGCCGCGTCTGGCTTACCTTTTACTACGGCAGCATTCATGTCTGGTCGCCTGACGAGCGCGCGCAGATAGAAGACCATTTCAGAAGCATCGCCGGCCCCCGGTAGCTTTCACGTGAGCACCACCGGAGTGATTCAATGAGCGAAATTGACCTCTCGAACATCAAGACGTCCGTAGACGCGAAGGCCGCCGGCCTGCTCGTCTTCAAGGTCCTCAGCGACGGCGCCATCAAAGCCTACAAGGACGAACAGGGCGTGCGCCGCTTCACGATTGACGCCTCGAGCGACGCCGACGACCTCGCCGGCGACTTCTTCAAGGAGAAGGCGCTCAAGCGCATGGAGAGCACGGCACCAGGCATGACGGCGTTCCTGAACCACTCCTACGACGTGCCGCAGGACGTCTTCGGTGCCATCGAGGGTGCGCAGCTTGCGCGCAAGTCGGTCTTCAATCGCGTCCTCAACAAGAACGTCGAGTGCCTCTGCCTTACCTATGACGGCGTCGTCACCGAGGTGAACCCGGCGGCCGTGCAGACGCACGAGATGATGATGGAAGGCCGGGTCACGCTCGGCGCTTCGGTCTCCGTGCTCATCGTCGAGAAGTCGATGATGAAGGACGGCCGGCGCGGCATCGAGGACGTCGTCAATCTGGAGGTCAGCATTGTCGGCTTACCCTGCAACCCGACCTCCTGGGTGGTCGCCGCGAGCAAGGCCTTGAAGCTCGGCGAGCACGTCCCGGCGAAGTCCGCATCCATCAGCGCGCCGCCCGATGCCGTTGAACCTGCCCCGACCACCGCGAGCGACGAACCGGCGACGACTGCCGCCGGCGCTCGGAATTCATCTGAAGGAGAATCTTCTATGACGAAGGAATACGCCTGCAAAGTCGCTCGCAAGGGCATGTTCAACGACGAGCTGGCGCGGCAAGAGTCGAGCCTGTATCACCTCGTAGATGTACTGGTGAACGCCGTCTATGACCTCTATTTCGAAGTCGAGTATTACAACAATAAAGACATCGACCCCAAGGCCGAGCTCGAACTGATCATCGACGAGTTCAAGGCGGCGATGATGGAGCGCTACCTGCCGAAGCTGATGGACGAAGCGGAAGAGAGCAAATCGGCTGCAACCGAACAGGGTCAGGCGGCTTCGAAGGCGATGCAACAGGTGGCCCGCGCCGCTTCGATCATGCGTCTGATCACCGGCGAGAGCGACCTCACCAAGAAGGCCGCCTTCATCGCTAAGGAGGGCCGCCGCAACAGCACGGGCGACCAGGAGATGATCGATGAGATCCACGGTCTCACGGTCGAACTCGGTGCCGCCTGCCAGAAGGCGACCAACGCGAGCGATAACGCTTCGACCGATGGGGATGCGAATAAGGCCGCGCCTGATGCCGACAAGATGGCTTCGCAGGCTACTGGCGAGACGGCGCCGAACCCGCTCGAACAGAAGGTCGTTGACCTTGAGGCCGAGAATAAGTCGCTCGAAGAGATGGCCGAGCGCGCCGTCGCGGCGGTCGAAGAGATCACCGAAGAGCGCGACGACGCCGTGCGGATCGCCGAGCTCGCCCTGAAGACGCTCGAAACCTATGGCCTCCAGCCCCTCAACTGATCCCGTAACTTTCACCACTTTTTCGCAATCCGAGCCGTCGGAAAGCTAGACGCCGACACCACGGTCGCTCGATTGAGCTTCGCCGTGCACGCCCGGCCTTCCTAGCGTCAGCCGTGGCTGAACCGTCAACCATATCTGTCACTAGGAGATTTGACCATGAGCAAAGAGAAGATTGATCAGTTGACCGAGCGCCTGGATAAGGCGACAAGCGGTCTCAAGCGCGGTGACGACGCGAAGGCAGCCACCGCCGAGCCGCCGGCGACGAGTGAGCCGCCGGTGAACAAGGACGCCGGCGCCGACCCGTTCGCCAAACAGGCCGCGATGTATGACAACAACGCCGTGGCGAAGTCGTTCCTTGCGCTGGCCCGCGAGGACAAGCAATTCCACTACCTCGCCGACGACAAGGTCCTCGAGAACCCGCGCGCCTTCCTGCGCAAGCGCCACCCGATGGATGCCGAGCCGCACCTGCGCAATCAGTTTGTCGTCTCCGACCACGAGGTTGAGGCGATCATCGGCACCCTGCTGCTCAAGGGCAGGGGCAAAGAGGGCGTGCCGCTTTACGACTGGCTCAACCAGAGCGAAGGCGGTTACGCGAAGACCGCGCAGGCGCTCGCGGAGGCGGCCATCAAGGGCGGCTTCGGCGACAACAGCGAGATCATCCGCCGCGAACTCGACGTCACGGCCGGCACGGCCCTGATCCGCACCGATATCGAGCCGGTGCTCTACGAAGTTTACTTGCGCCGCTTCCCGGCGGCAGAGGCGATCCGCCGGATCCCAGCCAACGGCATCCTGCACACTTATAACCGCCGCACGGCGCCCGGCACCGCGACGACCATCGACGACCTCGGCGACATGTCGGCGGCGATGACGAACTCGACGATCGGCCTGGCGCAGAACTCCCACATCGCCACCATCGTCAGCCCGCGCGCCATCGGCCTGAAGCTGCGCTACGCCGTGCGCCAGTCGGGCATGAACTTCGGCATCGACGGCAACGACAACCTCGAACTCGTCGCCGCGATGTACGCCATCGCCAGCAAGAACCAGGCGCTTGTTTTGCAGGGCAATTACTCGACGGCCGTCAAGACCCTTGACGACGAGGAGGGCGTAAGCGACAACAAGGGCTTCGACGGCCTGCGCACGCTGCTCAAAGGCGCTGGCACGTCGATCAACAAAGCTTCATCGGACGCCTGGATCGACTGCATCAACCGCGCGGTCGGGCAGATCATGAATGCAGGCGGCGACGTCAACAACATCCTGGTGTTGATGTCGGTGGCGGTGCGCTTCGCCCTGAACGTCGAGATGCAGCAGTTCTACCGCGTCAACAAGGGCGCGGCGGCCGGCCCGTTCGACACGGCGCTTTCCGCTAACGGCCTGGTGACGATCGGCGAGTGGCTGTCGCGCGTCTTGAACATCCCGGCCAACACCCAGGCAACCGGCCTCGGCTATTACACCTACAACGGCAACCCGACCGAGGACATCGACGTGATCGACCCCTCGATCCTGGCCCTCGCCTACCTGGGCTCGCCCAACCCCGTCATCCTGGAGCTGCCGATCGGCTACAACAACAAGTTGAGCCAGGTCTACTACCCGTTCCTGATGAACGGCCTGGTCTGCTACATCAGCGAGTTCCTGCGCAAGATCCGTGCCGACAAGCAGACGCTCTAGTCGCGGCGCGTGGCTTATGACCCAACCCAGGGGGCCGATGGCCAGCTGAGTCTGATCCCGGCCCCCTCTAACGCAACTGCATAGGAGAGTAGAGATGAAAAATTTCCGCATCCAGTTCATCGCCATCCTCGCCGCCTTAGTCGCAGGCTCGTCCGTGATGCTTGACATCCATGCCGGCGCCTACGACGGCTTCACCAACCGCCTGCGGGCGACGACGCCGGCGGATGCTGTCAGCCCGGCGGCGCCGGTCGAGACGCTCACCTTCGACGCGCGCTTCAACGGCGCAACCTGGGACCGTACGCGCACGCCGACGGTCTACAAGACCGTGTCGCTTACCGCCGGCACGACCGAGACGACGATCTGGACGCCGGCCTCCGGCAAGAAGTTCCGCCTGATGGGCTTCATCCTGACGCCGGGCGCGGCGACGACCTTGACCTTCAAAGACAACACCGCCGGCACCACCATCTTCGTCACCAGGGGCACGACCGACACGCCCATTGTCGTGCCTTCCGGGGCCTTGGGCAACGGCATCAAGAGCGGGGCCGCCGACAGGGTTTTGACGGTGACGAGGGGGACGTCGGCGACACTCGACGGCGTCGTCTTCGGCACTGAAGAGAGTTAGCGGCGCGAGCAGTTGGTGAATTCCTCCGTGGGGCCGGAGCGCCCGGCCCAATTTTTTTGAACCCATTGATAGAAAGAGGATTATTGTTATGGCAAATGAGCAGAAAAAGACTCCGACGCCCGAAGGCGGTGATCAAGGCGCGGGCCGGCCTGAGATGAAGCAGGGCGTCATCACTGCTGACGACACTGCTGGCCGAAGGCCACGCCACTGGCGCGTGCCGACCTTTCGCGGATCCTACAAGGGAATAGGGTTCGACGACGACGGCTTTAGCGACCAGCCGGTCCCCGAAGCGATCGCCGACGAGTTCCGCGCCCAGTTCAAGGGTGCCGAGGTCGAAGAGGTCGCGGCGCACGCCTTCACGTCGAGCGCCGTTCCCGGCCATTGCAAGAACTGCGGGCGCGCGCCGGGCCACAGCCTGCACGTCGAGGGCTGATCGGTCGGCCCATAGCAAACAACGGCTCGATCCTGGAGGCTCCCGATGTCGACCCAGCTATTCGGCGAAAGCTACCTCTCTGCGCAGGACTTCCTCGATAACGCCGTCCTGTTCGGCTGTGCGGTCGCCGTCGCGGGGATGGACGCGAATGCCGTGGGGCCGCTTTTGCAGGCGGCCTCGCGCGAAGTCGACGTCGAAGTCGGGCGCAGCTTTTCGGCGGCGACGGTTGCCGAAAATCACAAGTGGGACTACCAGACGCGGCGCTCGAAGGTGAACCAGCCGCCAGTTGTCGAGCTCCTGAGCTTCGGCATTCGCGTCGGCGCCGGCCTCTTTTCGTCGTTCGCCGTCACGCCGGTCGAAGCGGACGGGGGCGGCAATAAGGTGCGCTTCGGGGCGATCTATTACAACCGCCAGGAGAACTACCTGGAAGTGACGGCGCTGGCGCTGGCCGGCTCGCTCATAAACCCGATCGTCTCGCTCGGCCTTACCGAGCCGCAGGTCGAGATCGTCTACAAGAGTCTGGCCAGCGTCCCCGCTGAGATCGCGCTCGCCGTCGGGCACACGGCGGCTCACTGGCTCAACGAGAACGCCGCCAACGCGCTGATCCTGCCGGGCCTGGCCGCCATGCGCGACGACGACACCGAAGTCAGGCGGGCGGCGCCGGTCGCCGGCCAGATGCGTGGCCTGCCGGCGCGGGCCAAGGCTTTGCTGCGCGGCTACAGCCGCATTGCCGTCGGTTGAAAAAGATGAGCTGGTCGCCTGCCCAGTTTCTCCGCCCGGTCGCCGAAGGTCTGATGACGACGCCGGTCGTGCACACCCGCGCCGGCGTCCAGGGCGGCGTCCCCGGCTACTACCCGATAGATTATGGCGAGCTGGGGCTGAAGGGGCGCATCAGGCCGCCCGGTCTCGGCATGCGCGACGTGCGCCAGGTCGCTGGCGTCGCGACCGCATCCGGGCACGCCAAGTCACCTATCGCCACGCTCTACCTGCCGGCCAGCACCAACGTCCGCCACAAGGATCGCTTCGTCGTCGAAGGGCGCACCTTTGACGCGGTTAGCCTTCAGACGCCGAACTCCGAGGTCACCAAGCTCCGCGTCGCCATCCGGGAAGTCTGCCTGCCTGAGCGCGAGCTGTGGCTGGCGCTAAAGCCCGAAGGCTACGACGGGGCCGGCGTCTACGAGGGCGTGCCGGAGTTGCTGCGAGTGCTCCCCGTCCCGTTCATCACCGACCAGCCGGTCGAGATGGTGAACCAGGATGATCAGGTCTCGCGCCTGAAGCAACTCGACATCGCCGAAATCTCGCGCGAGGCTCTCAGTGATGCCAACGTCAAGCGCCTGCTCTATTGCCTGATCGTGATGACCGGCACAGTGCCGACGCCGGCAGATGCGGCGAAGGTTGGCGCAGACAGGGTCTACACCCGCTACCGCTTCAACGGCGCGCCGGCGCTTGAAAACTACGGCTGGGCGACAGACTTCCCCTACCGCGTCGGCCTGGTCGAGACGCAAAAATGAGACGACGACTCCTAAAATCGTTACTGCTGATCTGCCTGTTCTGCGCCACGGCGCGGGCGCAGGGCGACCTCTGCACGGTGAGCGGCACCGCTACCGACGTCGGCGGCACCGTCGCCCCCAAGGGCTTGCAGTTCACGATCACGCCGATCTCTGCGCCCGGTCACCTGGTGATCACGACGCCGCTCAGGCCCACGGTAGGCGACGCCGGCTTCATCAGCTTCCAGGTATTCAAGGGCGCGCGCGTCCGCATCAGCGCGCCTCTACCGGGCTATGCGACGCCGGGGCGCGAGGTGCAGATTCCCGACCTCGACACGTATGACTTCGGCGCGCTCATCAACCTGCCGCTCGCGCCGCTCACGTTCAGCAATCCGATGACGACGGCAGGCGATATGATGGGCGCAACGACTGGCGGCGCGCCCGTCAGAGTCGCTGGTAACACCAGCACGACTAAGAAGTGGTTGAGCCAGACCGGCACGGGGAGCCAGGCCGGTCAGCCCGTCTGGGCGCAACCCGGCGTGAATGACATCAACGGGCTGTACTCGAACAACCCGCAGGATGGCCAGCGCCTGGTTTATAACGCCGCGCACGGGCGCTACGAAAATACGACCGTGATGGGCTCTGACGTAGCATGGGGCAGCATCACCGGCACGCTCTCGGATCAAAGCGACCTCGCGGCGTCGCTTGCGGCGAAGGCGAACAGCGGCCATACGCACAATGAAAGCGATGTGACCGGCCTTACCTCAGACCTTGCCTCGAAGGCAAACGCCAGTCACACGCACACGCTCTCGCAGGTCACCGACGCCGGCACCGCCGCCAGCAAGAACGCGCCCGCCTCAGGCAATGCCGCATTGGGCGAAGTCGTGCTCGGCAACGACAGTCGCTTGACAGACGCCCGATCCCCGATCCCCCATGCCTCATTTCACGCGGCGGCTGGCAGCGACCCGCTCACGCTCTCGCAGTCGCAGATCAGCGGCCTCGCGGCGGCTCTGGCAGGCAAGCAAGACGCGCTCGGCTTTACGGCAGAAAACAGCGCCAACAAGGGCGCGGCATCGGGCTACGCGCCGCTCAACTCCAGCTCGCTTGTGCCGCCGGCGAATCTCGGCAGCGGCACCCGCGACGGCTCGAAATTTCTGCGCGACGACGGGACATGGCAGACGGTCAATGCCGGCGTGACGAGCTTTAACACGCGCATCGGCGCGGTCGTGCCTGCGGCAAATGACTATAACTTCAATCAACTCGCTGGCTCGCTTGCCATCGGCCAGATCGCCGATGGCCTGATCACCAACGCCAAGCTTGCGTCGGGCATCGTCAACTCGTTCAATGGCCGCAGCGGCGCGGTCAGTCCAGCAACAAACGATTATTCGTTCTCGCAGATCAGCGGCTCGGTCGCCGACGGGCAGTTGTCGTCGAACGTCTTTTATGTTGACGGCACGCGAGCGGGGAGTAGCGCGGCGACCACCGGAAACGCTTTCTCGTTCGACGGTCTGTCGCTCACGAGCGGCGGGCTGTTCAAAGCGAGGGTGCATAACGCTGGCTTCACCGGCTCGCTGGTGAAGATCACCGACGACGCCGGGACACCTGCGACCTTGTTTCAGGTGGACAACACTGGCGCGATTGTCACCGGCTCGATTCCTTATGCGAGCGTTACGAGCAAAGCGGTCGTCAACGCTGATGTCGCGAGCAATGCCGCCATTGCTTACTCGAAGCTCAACCTCAGTAGCGCCATCGTCAACGCCGACATCGCTAGCGGCGCGGCCATCGCTAATTCAAAGCTCGCCAATTCGAGCCTCACCGTCGGCTCAACGTCGGTATCTCTAGGCGGCACGGCGGCGACTATCGCCGGCCTGACGCTGACCCAGCCGACCGTCGCTGATTTCACCAACGCCGCGCACAATCATCAGAACGCGGCGGGCGGCGGCCAGCTCGCTGAAGCGGCGCTGGCTCTGACGGACATCACGATTAACAATGCTAGCGCCAGTCGGCATGGCTTCCTGCCGAAGTTGAGCGGCAATGCCAGCGACGTGCTGAAAGGCGACGGCACGTTCGGCGCGGTGAGTGGCGGTGTCACGTCCGTCAGCGGCACGTCGCCTATCGTGAGCAGTGGCGGCACGACGCCGGCTATCAGCTTTGATTTCTCGGTTGCCAATAACTTTACAGCAGCACAGACCGTAACCCGCGCGCCTGCCGCTAATACAAGCATTGACGGCCTGATCCTCGCCGACACAACGGCGGCATCAAGCGGCAATCAACAATACTCGCCGCGCCTGCACTGGACAGGGCAAGGCTGGAAGACAAACAGCACGGCGGCGAGTCAAACAGTTGATTGGATAGCAGAGCTTCAGCCGGTGCAAGGGGCCGCGAATCCGACAAGCAAACTCATCTTTGCCAGTCAGATCAACGGGGCGGGATACAGCACAAGGTTGAGCTTATCGAGTGACGGCAGCTCGACGTTTGGCGGGCTGCAAACGTTCGACTATGGCTCTTTTGGGCAGGTGGCAACGGTTGGCTTCAGCGGATTTAATTTCCGCATATTCTCCAACTCAAATAATAATGATTATCAATTATTCGCTGACGGCTCGGCCCCGATCAGCTTCTACGCCTCACAAGGCGCGGCTTCGGGAGTTAGCTGGCAGATTTCTGCAAGTAAGCACTTCCTTGCAGGTACAGACAATAGCTTCGACATCGGCGCAGCGGCTGCGAGCCGACCTCGCACTGGATATTTCGGAACTTCAGTCGTCGCGCCGAAACTGAACTTCTCGACGACTGTGACGCCGAGCGGCAGCGGCGACGCGCAGGGCAGCACTGGTGACGTGCGTTACGATGACAGTTTCATCTACGTGAAGACGGCTTCAGGCGGATGGAAGCGCGCAGCGCTTTCTACTTTTTAGCCGAATGAATAAAAAGCGCATTGCAATAGTGGATTTGACTCAGCCTGTGATGAACTTCGTATAAGCCGAGGAACTTAAAGCCATAGACTTCAAGCAGGCTGAAGATGTCAAGAAAGTGGGTGTGCTGCGAATCATTCCTATCGAAACAGCATTCGATGAGGATGGCGCGGATAGAATCAGAGGCCAGCAATTCGGTCGCCCCTTTCAGCACCTCCATTTCGTAACCCTCAACGTCAATCTTCAATAGGTCAATGTGAGAAAGGCTATGCCGACCGGCGAGGTTGTCTAAGGTTTCAACATTGACCGTAAGGGCTGCGGCATTAGTTGAAGAAACGATGTGGCCAAGCTGCGATAAGGGCGAGTCCCGTTGAAATGAAGCGGTGCCAATCGTGCTTCCTAGTGC
>JADMIO010806523.1_pt1 | contig 28836 bp, 22 predicted proteins | sample 8958161 | NCBI WGS metagenome assembly JADMIO01 (sample SAMN16585339, study PRJNA669376) | soil metagenome | isolation source: Crop rotation soil | place: USA: Cullars Rotation, Alabama | collected 2011 | reverse complement strand
CCGTTGGGTTCTTCCTGATCCCATCCGCTGACGCGGATGGTACTGACTCCAGTGCTGCGGCAGTGCTCTTACTTCACCCTCTGACGTCCCAAACCCGCAGAGGCTGACTATTTTCGCAGCAACGGATAGGGATTGATGTTGACGCCTTCCCAATATCGCTTTGGGTTGGTGGTGACGGCGACGGAAAAGTGCAGGTGATAGTTCCCTGCTCCGGCGTTACCGGTGTCGCCGACGTAGGCGATGGTCTCGCCCTGCGTTACGGTTTGGCCTTCGCTGAGGCCTTCGGCATAACGATCCAAATGCGCGTAGTAGTAAATGAATTTTTCGTCAGCGCTGAGCTGGTAAATAGTCGTGCCGCCGGCCTGGCTCTGAAACAGTTTAAGAATTTTGCCGTTAGCCACTGCCAGCACCGGCGTCCCGTGGGGCGCGATAATGTCGATGGCGTCGTGCACTCGCCCTTCGCCCCGCGCGGCCGCAAAAGTATCGACCAATTGATCGGCACGCACGCCGGCAACCGGGATGATCAAACCCGCCGGTGAAACGAGCGGAGTTGGACTGGCTGCAATCGCTGGGGACGGTGATCCGGAAGATTCGGGCGAGCCGTTGGCCGTCACAGCCGGCGAGGCGAGCGGGACTAGTCGGATTGCTTCGGAACGAGACCGGCTGAATTGCGGACCGCCCTCGCGCCTGCGGTTAAGCCACATCAGGAAAGCCAAGAACACCAAGAGGCTGATCAGAACGATCAACAAAGTTCTGGTGCGTTGCCATGCCGACCATTTCATGAAGGCCGTAGTGTAACAGGGTCTGGCCCACGAATCTGACTCCGCAAACTCCGGAAATTAACCCGGCGGGAGAAATCGCCCCGCCGCCTTCCACCTGCGGATGCTGCGCGCCTCACCGCTCACTCCACCAGAAGTTATCAAAAAAACTATTAGAGGTTTTGCCAGCGGTTCTCGCGTTAATGAAGGAGAACGCATTTCCCCGTATGAATCAGAACACTCTCAACACTCAAAGGAGTTCACTAAATGGCAAGCGAAAAATACAAAGTCAACGAGCAGGCACTGCTCGGTTTGAACCTGCGCAGCGCGCCCGATCCCACGGTTGATAATGTGATCGCCGTGCTCCCGTTCGGCCAGGAAGTCACCAAGCTCGAAGAATCTAATGTGCCGAATTGGTGGAAGGTACAAACCACACTCAGCGGCGCCATCGCCGAAGGGTTCGTCAATAAGAAATTTCTCAGCGAGGCGGTCGAGCCCACAAGCCACCAGGGAGTCGGCCCAGTCCACCTGCCCACGAACAACATGTCAGTGACGCGGCAGAATAAGCAGCAAGCGTGGCCGTTGACCGAAGTGCCGCCCGTCAAACGTCACGCGGCCGATCCGCCTCAGACCAGGGCCGCCGCCATCGCGCAGCTAATCGACTGGTTTAAGGTTGGCAGCAGCCCGCGCTATCTGCCGGTTGGCGCGACGTTCTGCAATATCTACGCCTACGACTATTGCTACATGACCGAAGCCTACCTGCCGCGCGTGTGGTGGACTCAGCAGGCGATCATCAAGCTTGAGCAGGGACAAACCGTGGCGGTGAAATACGGAGTAACCGTCTACGAAATTATGGCTAACGGCCTGAACGAATGGTTCAAGGATTGGGGCGAGCATTTTGGTTGGCGTCGCACTTTTGATTTGACTGAGCTACAGGACGCGGCCAACCAGGGCAAGGTCTGCATTACGGTTGCTCGAGCCAAACCTGGAAGTCACCACGGACACGGGCACATCGTGGCGGTCGTGCCGGAAACCGCAACCTTCCGGGCGCTGCGCCAGAACGGCAAGGTCATTCAAACGGTGCAAAGCCAGGCTGGGGCGCACAACCACGCATACGTGGTCCAGAGTTGGTGGAACGATGGAACGTACGCGGATTTTGGTCATTGGATTCACGATTAAGTGTGCCGCATTGGTGAGATCATGAAGGGCCGGCCTTTCAAGGGGCAGCAATATACCTGACGACTCCAGGGCGCGTTCCCTCAGCGCATAGAACGCCGAAGGCGTTAGCAAACTCCAGCCCAGGGTTGCGCGCGACAAGCGCGCTACCCTGGGTTAATCGCGAAAGCATTCGTTCAACCCTGTAAGGGTTGTGGCAGTATCGAAGATGCCCGTCGAATTCGCGAACTCTTTCAGAGTTGGATGGAACCTTTCGATCATTCGTCTCCCAGGGCGTTGCCCTGGGCTGGAATTTGCAAACGCCTTCGGCGTTAACAAGGTGCCTTACCGGGGGGATTCGTCAGGTATATTAATGCCCTTGCAAAGCCTCGCCTTGGGCTTAGTTCTGACCGCTGCTCCGCAGCTCGTTCCAGGTTCACGACTAACAAAGCGCGCCACATTGCATATCTGCCGCTCAGTCATCCTGGTTGCTCAATTCCCTATAGAGCCAGGCCTTCGCTTTGTTCCATTCACGGATCACCGTGACGGGTGCGAGTTTCATCACTTCGGCCGTCTCATCTACCGAAAGGCCGCCAAAGAAACGGAGCTCGACGATCCGGCTTTTGCGTTCGTCGAATTCGGCCAGGCCGCCGAGTGCTTCGTCCAAGGCGAGCAGGTCCGAGTCTTTTTCATCCGTCATCTTCAACGCGTCTTCGAGCGAAATGTGGCGAGCCTCGATCTGCTTCTCGACCCGCGGACGCTGGCGGGCGAAATCCACCAGGATGCGCCGCATCATGCGGGCGGCGACGCCAAAAAAGTGTGCGCGGTTCTGCCAACGGACCGACTTCCAGTCAATCAGGCGCAGGTAAGCTTCGTTAATTAAGGCGGAGGTTTGCAGCAGGTGGTCGCCACGCTCCTGCCTCATGTAGTGACCGGCGAGGCGATGCAGTTCGGCTTGGACGAGCGGAGCCAGCCGTTCGAGGGCGATCTCATCGCCGTCGCTTCAGGCGACCAGAAGATCGGTCAATTCGTGAGACTCGAGTGCACCCATCGGGGGACTCCTTGTAAAGAAGGGGTGACAGCACGGCGTAATTTATCACAGAAACTGCGAAGCTGGCTGTCAGCATAAAACCCTGGATGGGAAGAGGAACGCGCCGTTTGCATAATGCAAAGCCCGCGCGGCGATCAGCTGATTCGCTTTCCGCAAGTGTCACCAACCCGACGCGTTCAGTGCATAGAAACTTCGTCTGGAGAATTTTATGAGGTTCATCTCGCTACTCGCACTGGCCGCCGCGTTTCTGCCTGTTCCTGTTCGAGCCCAGCAATCCGCGAATACCTCCGGCTGCCTTAAGGACACACCGCCCGGGGTCTTACTGAATATTTGCCAACACGAGCGCGGCATGACGCCGCTCCCGCAGCCAAGGCTTTACCTGCGCATATACAAAGACGGGCGCGTCGAGTACGAGACGAATAGATCCTGGAACACGCTGGTAAAAAAGAAATACACGATTAGCGTTGAAGACCTGGGCGAGATCGCCAGCCTGGGTGCGGCCGAGGGTGTGCAAAAAGCGCCGGAGAGATATCCCGTCTACAATCAAGGTGACGATTCAAGCAGCGAGTTAACCATCGACATTTATGCGGCCACCGGTCGCAAGCGATTTATCCTGACAAACTTTTTCGCGGCCGATCGCGAGAATAAAAAGCATTATCCCGCGGCGCTGATTTCATTAATGGAGAAGGTGGAGGAAACCTGGTCGCGCGCCAACGGAATTGTCACGCAGCCTCCAAGCATCACCTTTTGTACGTTGATGTCCGACCGCGAATATCTCAACGGCAAACGCGTTCGGATTTGGGCCGACATGGAGTTGGGCGTTGAGGCAGGTTCTTATTTGCACGACCCCGAGTGTAACCGTCCGGAAATGGGTAAGGCGCGGACCAACGAACGCATCGGCTTTGGCTACGATGAGAAGAAGCTGGGAAAAGGCGCGAGCATCAGGACGGTACTTCAGCAAAAAGGATTCGAAACGCAAATTCCCCGTGTGCGAGTGACGATCGAAGGCATTCTGCGCGCGGAGCCACAGCCGGCGAGATACGATTACCGCTTCATCATCGAGCGCTTTTTAACGGTGGATAAGATCTTGGTGCCTTATGTTGGCGAGTTGCAGGAAGGTTGGACGTATTCGGATACCGTCGACCATGTCAAAGGCGCGCCGCTCAAACTCAGCTCGCCTTTGAAACCGATGATCCATCACGCCCAGTTGATCGAATGGACTAACGAAGATAAGTTCCCGGCCTTGAGACGCAGCGGGCGCAAATACTTCACCTTCCGGGTCGTATCGAAGCAAACGCGCCAGATGGAGAAATATCGTTGGAACGACGTGTACACGTGCGAGCTGATTGAGATTAAGTGAGGGCTGAACAAGCTTAGGTTAGATTTGACGCTCGGATGTTGGGTGCGTGGCATATTGAAAAGCGAATCGGACTGACTTCAGTACCAGCACGCGGCGTAGCCGCGATGTGAGACAAGAAGGAACCGGTAAGCCGTAGGCTTACCGCCGTGTGCGGCGGCAGAGCCGCATTGAGTTTCAGCCCAGGTAGCCTTCCACCCATTAACACCTGACGCCGAGGCCGTTCGGTGAAAAACCCTGGGCAGCCAAGCGGTAACGTGAGCCAAGATTCGCTCGCCCGCGTCTCGCGTCCGCAACGTCTTCCGGACTATTTTCTTGATCGACGAACTCGGGTCCTGTTATGTTGATTTCGTAAGGGGCTACGTTCCCGCACTTACCTAGTCTCTGTCCCAACGCTCCCACGTCACTCGAAACGTTTCCACCCAAGGAGTTCAAATAAAAATGTCTACCAGATTAAATCAGCTGGCGGTTGCGATTGTCGCCTTCTTTTTGATCGCCGGCGGCCGGTCAGTCGTGTTCTGGATTTGCCTAAATGTTCTGGACCTTGAGTCAAGAATCAAAAGGATTCATTGAGGCCCGAAGGGCCGATATGATCATTTCGGTGCTGCGGACCTCCTCAATTTCCAAACGACCTAACCCCGAACTGACGGTCGGGGCTATTACCTTCAGGCCCTTCGGGCCTCCTCGGTTATCAAGACGCATCGAGGGTTTCGATCTCATCAATCAATCCCAGGTATTCCCAACGCAAGAGCGTAATCGGCACGTTGCCGTTCAACCACAAATAGTCATGGAAGGCTCGCAGGTTGAATTGCTCCTGCTGCTGCAGCCGCGCGTCGGCGAGAAACTTGACGATTTGCAGTTTGCCAATTTGATAAGTAATCGCCTGTCCCGGTGAAGACGCAAAGAACACAGCTTCCTGGCGCGCGGTCGCGCGATCGACGGGCACAATCTTCTCGAGATAATCGGCCGCCTGATCGATGGTGAAGGTTCCGGTCGCCAGGCGCACGTCGACTTCGACGCGCAGCGCGCGCAGACGCATGAAGTTGAACATGATTTCACGCAACTTCGGCTGGTCGTCGAAGAAACCAAACTGCAGCATCATCTCTTCGGCGTAAAAGCCGATGCCTTCATTCGCGCCGGAATCGTAATAGCGGCGGCGAATTTTATTTTCCTGAGCCCAGGAAAGCGCCATCTGAAAGTAATGGCCGGGCACGCCTTCATGCACAATCAGCGGCCGCGGGTCTTTAGCGATCGACAGTGAGAAATAATCCAGATCCGGCGCGGGCTGCTTGATGTAGCTGATGCCGTTTTGATCGAGCCTCGTGTCCGATGTTAGATCGTCGGTGACCCCCATGAATGAAAGCGGCTCGACGTAAGCCGGCAAAGCCAGGTTGTGATAGTGCTTCATCCAAACGGGTACGGTGAGAATGTTTCTCGCCTCGAGAAACTCGCGAGCATGCTGTTCCAATTCAGCCTCGCGAGCGATCTGCGAGTCTTGATCGGGAAACAACGGCAACTCCGGCAAGCCTTCATTGCGGGTTTGCTCAAACGTCTCGAACGCGACCGAACGCTCCCATTCATGCGCGCCCATGACCAGCAACTGCTCCGGCGTGAACGGCATGAGCGCCACGTGCTTGAGAAAGTAAATGTAGGACTCGCGGCCGACCGCGGTTTCTTCCGTCATCCGGTCCAGCCGCTTAGTCAGCCAATCATGAAACGATTCGAGGGCGGTAATCGCCCCGCGAACTGATTCGTTGAATTCCTCAGGGCTGACGCCGGAAAGCAGAGGTCCGAGTTCGGTGCCGACTTTGGTCAGACGCGATCTCGCGGCCACCAGCTTCTCGAGCGCGGCCAGCGCAAAAGGCTTAATCGCTTGAAACGCCAGGTTCTCTTTCGCCTGCGCGACGGTCGCGCTGAAACTTTGCAGATAACGCACAATCGCGCGGCTGCGTTCGGTGGTGAATGGTGGTGGCGGCAGCATCGACAGAAACAGCAGGCCCAGTGTCTGGTCGACATAAAAGCCCGGATTGCATTCCTGCCCGCGGGTGACATTCAATTCCCAGTGCACGCGCGCGATCGCCGATCCAACCAAACGGTAATCAACCTGCTGCGCGACCGGCCACGAACTCGCGTCGATTGCCTCATGACGCGAACTGAATTCCGTCAATTCCGTTCTGCGCCGAGCGATCGCATCATGCGACCAATCAGGCGCCCAATCGTCAGGCCGCTCGATACGCGGAATGTCATCGCTCGAAATTGGTTGGTTCGCGGCGCGCCAGATCCAGAAGTCCGCGGAGAGTTGTTGCAGTTGATCGTAGGTTGAAGTCGTCATGGTGATTGTTGGTCGTGTTTGGAAAAAAAGTCAGTACCCTCCCCGTGAGCGGACGGGATAATCCTCAATCTTGGGAAGTGTTCTGATCCCATTTGCTTGCGCAAATCAGCGCGCTCCGGGCGGCAGGTTCGTTTCCAAATATCGCGTCAGCAATTCAAACAAGTGTCGCGTCGTCCCCGCCGGCTGGCTGATGTCGTGACGGCGGTTCGGATACTCCATCATCGTGAACTGTTTCTGGTTTGCTATCAGCAGATTCACCAGTACTTCGGTTCCTTTGTAGTGAACATTATCATCGCCGGAACCGTGGACAATCAGCAGCTTGCCGGCCAGACCGGCCGCATGCGTCACGGGCGAGCCGCGGCGATAGTCAGCCTCGTTATCCTGCGGCAAGCCCATGTAGCGCTCCTGATAAATCGTGTCGTAAAAATGCTGATCGGTTACCGGAGCCACCGACATTCCAACCTGATAAATCTCCGGATAGCGAAACATCTGATTAAGCGTCATCGATCCGCCGCCGCTCCAACCCCAGATCGCGATTCGTTTCGCGTCGACGTAGGGCCAGCTTTGTACGACGCGCGCGGCGGCGGCCTGCTCTTCGGCAGCCAGCACGCCGATCTTGCGGTAGACAACTTTGCGCCACGCGCGTCCCTTCGGCGCCGGCGTGCCGCGATTATCGAAACTCGCCACCACATAGCCATGCTGCGCCAGCAGCTGGTGCCAGAGATAACGCGTCGAGACCCAGCGATCCATTACGGTTTGGCTGGCGGGCTCGCCGTAGACATAGATCAAAACCGGATAGCGTTTGGAGGGATCGAAGTTGGGGGGCTTGATCACCCAACCATCGAGAGTTACGCCACCGCCGATGTCCGCTTTGACGAATTCAGGCGAAGCGACGCCGAGCTCCTTCACCCGTCCGATCGTCGCCGTGTTCGCCGCCAGCGTGCGCACTACACGATGATCGGGGAGTTGAATCAGATCAACCGTCGGCGGCGTGCCGATCGTTGAATAAGTATGAAACGCCCAGGCGGAATTTGGGGCGATTGAATAAGAATGTGAGCCGGGTTCGTTCGCGGGACTGACCCGTTCCGTGCGGCCGCCACCACTGAGTTCGGTGCGGTAGAGATAACGCTGCGTCGCATTGTCGGGTGAAGCGATGTAGTAAAGCCACCCGGCTTTTTCATCGACGGCTTCGATACTGACGACGTCGAACGGCGACCTGGTAATCAGCACCGGATCAACGCCCGTCCGCGTGGCCACATAAACATGCCGCCAACCGTCGCGCTCGCTGGTCCAGAGGAAGCGCCGGCCGTCGCTCAGCCAGGGAATGTCGTCGATATCAATATCGACCCAGGCTTCATCCTTCTCATTTAGAATTGTGCGCACCTGACCGTTACGAGCATTGCCGATAATGACCTTGAGATCATTTTGCCGGCGGTTGAGCTGCAGCAGGATGACTTCGTCTGAATTGCCGGCCCAGTTCATGCGCGCGATGTAGTTGTTGCGCGGATCACCCGGGACTGCCAACCAACGCGTGATGCCGCCGCCCGCGGGGACGACGCCGACGCGTGCTGCGGAATTTGTTTCACCGGCGACCGGGTATTGAATGGTGACGATCTTTGGATAAAGCGAATCGGTGTCATTGATCATGTGGAAGTCCGGCACGCCTTCCGTATCCATCTGCCAGTAGGCGATGCTGCGGCCGTCGGGACTCCAGCGCCAGCCGTCGCGCAAATCAAGCTCCTCCTCGTACACCCAATCAAAAGTGCCGTTGATGATTCGTTTCGAACCGTTGCGGGTGAGCTGAACGATCCGTGCACTCGCCAGATCCTGAACGTAGAGATTGTTCTCGCGCACGTAGCCGACGCGGGTAGCGTCGGGGGAAAACTTCGCAAACATCAGGGTGGAAGGCGACGCGTTCTTATCGACCTGCGCTAGCTTTTTGGCGGCGATATCAAACACCCAGTAATCGCCGCGGGTGTTCTGCCGCCAGACTTGTTTGGTGTTGGTGAAGACCAGCAGCTTACGCCCGTCTTTGGACCAGGCGTAATCCTCGATCACCAGCGGCGACGACGAGCCGGCCGGGATGAGCGATGCCGCGGCGATCAAAATGCTGCGCGCGCCGCTCGCAGCTTCGTAGCGCACGATGTCGCGCGCCTCCGGATTTCCGGCGGCGGGTTCGAGCGTCGTGTAAGCGCTGCCGTCCTCGAGCCAGCGCGCGGGGCCAAACGTTTCCGATCGAAATTCGCCCGAGGCGAAAATTCGATCCAGAGTAAGAATCCGTCTGTCTGTTTGGGCGAATCCCGCCGCAGCCAACAGAATCAATAAAGCAAATGCTTTGACGTTTCGTTTCACTCTTGCGCTCCACCTTTCGCACGCCAATTTAGACTGGCGAACAAGAATCATCAACCATCCACTGCGAAGTAGTCGGGCGCGTTCGGTAGGGATGCTACGGGTGCGATGGCGCTGCCACCCGGATGCCGGGCAAGTCTCCGGCGAAGGTCAACGAGGTTTCCGGCAGGGATGCTACTCAAGCACTGGCTCCGCCACTCCGATGCGGGGGAAGTCTCCGACTTGCCGGCAGCCAGCCTCAACTTCCGGCGGTCTATGACCGCCGCCAAACAATTTTTTCGATATCCATTTTCAAAGGTTCATCTTCCCTTGGACACTTTCTCCAGAACCGAACGCTCGACCAGAGATACTCCTCAGCTTGTTTCACCAAACCGGCTCTTACAGGATTTTGATGAATGTAGTTGACCTTTTGCATGAAGGCGGTCTCGCTGGTAATCGAAAAAACGTCTGAATCATGCTGCCACAATGAATAGCGATGTTTCCGCTTCCAATCGTCGTGCTGCAATTTTTGGAGGGAGCTCTGAAAGTTTTTCTCCCTTAGATATCCCAGCACCCGACGGCTGATAATGCCCTTGAGAAATTGCAGCACCACGGAAGGCTCGCGCGGCCTGTCGGTAATGACGTGCAGATGGTCCGGCATGATGACGTACGCGAACAAGAGGAAGCCACATGAGGTTCGGGCTTCGTCGATCGCGCGACAAGTGATCAACTTAATGGCATCTGTCCGAAAGACCGGCAGCCGATGATTGGCGACAGCCGTAATGAACAAGCAGGGACTATCTTTGGAGATGGTGAGCGTCATATGAATATCTTAATGGGCCTGACAAGGTAAAATCTTGCAAGCGAGATTTGCGGTCGTAGACCGCCAAGAAGCAAAGGGGAGGCGTGCCGGCAAGTCGAAGACTTGCCGCGCATCGGAGTGGCAGAGCCCTACTCGGGCAGCATCCCTACTGGAAAGTGAGTTCGGAACTGCATCCGCTATTAAAAATCTTGAAGGCTCGTTTTCGCGGCGGTAGAATCGCTGCGCCAAAATCCCGAAACATTAGAGGTGCCTTATGCAATTAAGATCATTTGTTGTATTCATCGCGATAGTCCTGACTATCACCGGCTCGGAGAGACCGGGTTTCGCCCAGGATAAACAAGCTCTTCCGAGTCACGTTCATTACAAAGAACCGGCCCAGGCGCAACAGGCTTCACCGGCCGGAGCCGTCGCGCCGCGGCTGCAGAAGCTGGGCACGCACGTTTTTCCCGTTTCGACTAAGAACAAGCAGGCACAGCTGTTCATGAACCAGGGGCTGAATTTGTCGTACGCTTTCAATCACGCTGAAGCCGGTCGCGCATATCGCGAGGCGGAGCGGCTCGATCCGGATTTGGCGATCGCCTTCTGGGGAGAGGCCCTGGCCCTCGGTCCGAACATTAATGCTCCGATGGATCCGAACAGCGAGCCCAAGGCGCTCGAAGCAATTCAAAAAGCCTTATCTCTCAAGTCGAAAGCCTCGGCCCGCGAGCAGGCACTCATCGACGCTTTGAAATTTCGTTATTCCGGCAAAGCTGAAGAGCGCCGAGCCAACGACGTTGCCTACGCTGACGCGATGCGCAAAGTGCACCTGCAGTTCCCTGAAGATCAGGACATCGCCATGCTCTATGTCGAATCAGTGATGGACCTGCGGCCGTGGGGCTATTGGACGCGTGACGGCAAGCCTTATGAACGCACCGCTGAGATTGTGGAGCTGACGGAAAAAGTGATCGCGCGGAATCCGCAGCATCCCGGCGCGCTGCACCTTTACATTCATTTGATGGAAGCCTACCAGGCGGACAAAGCCGAGGCGGCCGCCGATCGTCTGTTGACGTTGATGCCGGCGGCCGGCCATATGGTCCACATGCCGGCGCACATCTATCAGCGCGTCGGCCGTTATGCCGATGCGCAGCGCAGCAATGAAATGGCGATTGACGCTGATGAAGATTACATCTCGCAATGCCGCGCGCAGGGCCTCTATCCCATGGCCTACTACCCGCACAATCTGCACTTCCTCTGGTTCGCGGCCACGGCTGAGGGCAACAGCAAGATCGCGATTGACGCCGCCCGTAAAGCCGCTGCGCAGGTCACCGATGACGCGTTAAAAGCCGTACCGCTGCTGGCGGGCTTTCGCGTCGTGCCTTACTACGCGCTCACCCGCTTCGGCAAGTGGGACGAAATGTTGCGCGAACCCGAGCCGCCGGCGCTGAGCGTGTACATGACCGGCGTGTGGCATTACGCGCGGGGCACTGCATTCATGGGCAAAGGCCAGCTGGACGCGGCCGAGCAGGAATTCAAAAAACTGAGTGACTTGATGGCGGACCAGGCGCTCGATCAGCCGTTATTTTCACCCAATACGGGTCGCGCAATTCTCTCGATCGCGCAGGAGGTTCTGGGCGGCGAGATTGACGCGGCAAAGAAGAATTACGACGGGGCCATCGCGCATCTTGAGCGGGCCATCAGACTCGAAGACGCACTCGTATATACGGAGCCGTCTGAGTCTCACTATCCGCCGCGACTGGCTTTGGGGGCGATCCTGCTGGAAGCCGGCCGGCCCGCCGAGGCCGAGACGGTTTACTGGGAGGACCTGCGGCGAAATAAGGAAAGCGGTTGGGCCTTGTTCGGACTGATGCAAGCGTTGAAAGCCCAGCACAAGACCGAGGAAGCTGCGCTGATTGAGAGTCGATTCAAGAAAGCCTGGGCGCGCGCCGATGTGACGCTGACTGCGTCAAGGTTCGGGAGATAGAGGTCGCGCGCCGGCGGATTCGATCGCAGACTTTGTATTTAGCCGTGAACCTTCAACGAGCTGCGGAGCAGCGGTCAGACCTAAGCCCAAGGCGAGGCTTTGCGAGCCTTGAGTCGTCGTTCATTAGATTGGGAGCCGCGGAGCGGCGATAGAGATTAATAACCCCGATGGTTCATTCGCGTGATCGCTGTGGCCCCTCTGGGGCTCGATCACCTTGGACGGGGTTGACCCAAGGCTCGCAAAGCCTCGCCTTGGGCTTAGCTCTGACCGCTGCTCCGCAGCTCACATGTTCGCGGGCTCGCATACCCGTATGCCCGCAGCTCGCCATACTGGCAAGCTTACGTAAGGAACAAACCAGGCCCGTCGACCGTTTTTATTTTTATGCTTTTGCTTCAAACTTCTCCGGCGGTTAACCTCTCAACTGCTATGCACTGTCCGGGTTGTGGCCACGAAAGCTCTCTAGACCAAAAATTTTGCCGCAAGTGTGGCTTCAACCTGGAGCCCGTCGGCAAACTCTTTAAGAATGAATCCGGGCCTGACGAACGGAAACGCGAGCGGGCCGAGCGCGAAAAGCAGGCCGTCCGCCGCATGGTCAGCTGGATGATGTGGGGCATGCTCGTCATGCTGATCGGCGTCATCCTGACGGTCGTCAACAAACAACTCAAACTGGATCAGCCGGTCGGCTTGATCGCCACCTTCATCATCCTGGCGGGAGTCTCGGCCACGATGTACGGGCTGCTCGATGCCATGCGTGGCGGCAAACAGCCACGCAAATCAAAGAAACTCGAAGGCTCGCGTGACGACCTGCCTCCGGTGACGGAAATCAAAGCAGACACCACGCGTGAGTTGGCCGGCGGCATGCCGATTCCCGTGCCCAGCGTGACCGAGCGCACGACCAACTTAATTGGCGAGAAAGCAAAGCGCGAATAATCCGCATGCACGTCTTCCGGCGTGCTTTTGCGAACAAAATTTTCAAGTCGTTTGGAGCCACTGCCCGTCTTTGCGACGCCGTTTCATTTCCGAAACACCTCTGCTAGACTGACTTCACAATGGATAATCTCCTGCCGGTACTTTTTCTTTTGCTCGGAGCGGCGTTGGGCGCCGTCCTGGTCTGGCTGGTCCTCGCGGCCAAAGCCAAACGTAGTTTTGAAGATGGCCGGAGCAAGAGCGCCACCGAAATGGCCACGCTCAACGAACGTTTGGCCGCCAAAGATCGTGAGCTGCACAAACTGCACGAGGCATTTGAGCGCGAGGCGGCGGAACGTACTCGGGCTGCGGGGGAAACTTCAACGCTGAAGGCCCAACTGGCGGCCGAGCAACGCGGCGCGCAGCAGCGCGAGGAATCGTTCAAGCAGGCCACCACCGAACTGGCAGAAAAATTCAAGGCGCTTTCCCGGGATGCCCTCAAGGACAACAATCAGGAGTTTCTGAATCTGGCCGGCGCGACCCTGCAAAGATTTCAGGCGACGGCGAAAGGCGAGCTGGATCAAAGACAGCAGGCCATCGACCAACTGGTGAAGCCGCTGAAGGAATCTCTCGAAAAGGTCGATGGCAAAATTAGCGATCTGGAAAAGGCCCGTGCCGGCGCGTACGCGGAATTGCGCGAGCAGGTGCGTCACCTGGCTACTTCGCAGTTGGAATTGAGGGCCGAGACCGGAAACCTGGTTAAGGCTTTGCGCACGCCTCATATTCGCGGCCGCTGGGGCGAAATTCAGCTGCGGCGCGTGGTCGAGCTGGCCGGCATGGTCCAGTATTGCGACTTCAGCGAACAGGCCACGATTGCCAACGAAGACGGACGCATTCGCCCGGATTTGATCGTCCGCCTTCCCGGTAACCGCACCATTGTCGTCGATGCGAAAGTTCCCTTCGAAGCTTTCTACGAGTCCATCTCCACGACCGATGAGGCGCTCCGTCTCGAACGCCTGAAGGAACACGCGCGCCTGGTGCGCACTCATATCGGCGCTTTGAGCCGCAAGTCATATTGGGATGTGGTGCAGCCGACTCCGGAATTTGTGCTGCTGTTCCTCCCCGGCGAGAATTTTTACAGCGCCGCGCTGGAGCAGGACCCCAAACTGATCGAGGACGGCATCAATCAGAAAGTCATCATTGCCACCCCGACAACTTTGATTGCGCTGCTGAAGGCGATTTCGTACGGGTGGCAACAGGAGCAGCGGGCCGCGAATGCGGATGAAGTCGGCAAGTTAGGCAAGGAGCTCTACGATCGCCTGCGCACTTTCCTGACTCATCTTTCGGACATTGGAAAAAATCTCGACCGCGCGCTGGAGTCTTACAATCGCGGGGTCGGCTCCCTCGAGGCGCGCGTCCTGGTGACCGCGCGCAAATTCAAAGAGCGGGGCGCCATTACCGGCGACGAGATTGAAACACCGGAAAAGATCGACAAGTCGGCGCGCCCGTTGAGCCTCGACGAAGGCGGTTTGTTTCCGGAAATCGTGGCGCCGGAAACGGAATTTGACGAAGACGAATCAATGCCGTTGCTGTCTGCGCGCGCCGGCGCGGGTGAAAACAAATAGTGTCGAAAGAAATCTGGCTGGGGCCCGTCCTGGGAAATAATCGCGAGCGTTTGGTCGCGCGCTGCGCCGGATATTTCTCGGAGGGACGAACCGGGAACCTGCTCTACATCGCCGCCTCGCATCCGCTGCTCGATTTAATCACTGACAAGTTGCTGGACGGCCGGAACGCGCACGGCGTCTGGGGCGAATTTCCGGTCTACCTGTTTCGCGGATTTGTGCAGCGAATTCTGTCTGAAGCGCAACCGTCGGCCATGCCGGCTAACGAACCCTCGCTGACCCTCGGCCCTCCGACCCGCGTCCCGATCGATCGCGAAGACCTGCCGTTGCGGCGCAGCTTGATCTCGCAAATCATCCGCCAACTCAGCGCCGCCGGACAGCTCAAGGCGATTAAACCGCTCGCCAATCGCGAAGGTTGTGTGAATACGATTGCGACTCTGCTGGGCGAGTTGCAGCGGGCGGGCAAGACGGCGGCGGAATTTCAGGAGGCTGTTGAGGCGCGGGAGTTGGAGATTGGGATTCCAAATACCAGATTACAAATTCCAGAAAGCAAGAGTGCGGGTAAGGATACGCGCAAGGGTGTGGGTAAGGATACGGGTAAGGGTGCGGGTAAAGGTGCGGTTGCGGGGCCGGCTTCGCAAATCGATTTCGATCGGGAAGTCGCGTTGATCTACGCGAAATACGCTGCGTCCCTGGAACGCTTCGCTTTGACTGATGAAGACGCGGACCAATTGCGTGCGCTACAGGCGCTTCGCCAGACGGCCTCGGAGCCCGGCGCGCAGCAAATGGATTCGGCAAGCTTGGCTCAACAAGACGGCGGCTGGTTACGGCAAATCGATTTGTTGGTGCTCGACGGCTTCTTTGACTTTACGCCGGTGCAGGGAGAGATTCTGCGCTGCCTGATTCCGCAAATCCCCAACGTGATCGTGAATCTCAACTACGACGAAACGAATGAGGAGATTTTTCGACCGTTCGGCTCAACGATCGATCAACTCAATTCCATCGCCCCGTTCGAGACCAGGACAAATCCGGAGTGCGCGCCGGTCAGTGAATCGCTGTCCAATCTGCGTTCAAAGCTTTTCAATGTGACCACGGGCGAGTCCGGCGAGTCTGCCGCGGATGCCGGCGAAGGCCGCGTGACCCTGCTTGAATGCTCAGACCGGGAAGTTGAAGTCCGCTCAATCGCGAAAGAAATCAAACGGCTGACACTAACCGAGCAGTACCGGATCTCGGACATCGCGCTGGTGGTGCGCGAGCGCGCCGCCTACGCGGATACGATTGTGCGCGTGTTTGCGGACGAGGCAATTCCGTGCAATCTCGACCGGCGCGTCGAGGCCCCCGATATTCCCGCGGTGCGCGCCTGCGGCAAACTGTTCCAGTTACTCAAAGAGCCGCCTGAGAATGTTAAGAACCCAAAAGCCACCGACCTGGCCCATCTAATCAAGACCGATTATTTCCGTTTATCCGGCGACGCGTTGGCACAATTAGCCAGGCAGTTCGACACGAAATATGCGCACCTGCTCGACGATGCGAATGAAAATGAAAAGTTGCGTGCGCGCCTGGGCATTGGACGCTGGCGCTCCGACGACCTGGAAAATGTGATCGCGTACGTCGGCAGCGAGCTGCGCGTTAATGCCTGGATCGACCGGGCGTTGAAGGTAATCCAAATGTTCCCTTCTCCCGAAGCCGCGCAGACGATGATTGCCGGTGACGAACCAGAGGATGCGGCGGTCAGCGCGGAAGACGAAAACGCTTCGCCCGAAGACGGCGCCGTGATGGATCGCCGGAAAAAACCGGCGCCGATTCACCCGGCCGCAATTGCCTGGGCCGTTCTCATCATGCGGCAGTTGCAACATCTGCTGGCGGCGGTTCCGGATGAGGGCGCTGTCGAAGATTTACGGCGCGGGCTGCTGGTCCTGCTCGATCAATTGCGGTTCTCGAAACGCGTCAACAAGCCGTTCGATCGACCGGCCGGAGCCGGCGACATTCCGCAGGCAATCCTGGATGTGCGCGGCCGCGAGAGCTTGCGGCGCGCAGTGGTCGCCGCCGTGCGCAGCTTCAAGTACGCCGCCGGCGCGATTACCGCTGAATCATCCGCGAGCTCTACCAAGCATGAAGTGACCTTCGCCTCATTTGTCGATGAAGTTGAAAGGTGTCTGGATTCACAGGTGCTGGCCGTAACCGCAGGCACGCGCGACGGCTTGCGCGTGCTGGAGGCGACGGATGTGCGCGGCTTGCGCTTTCGAGCCATCTTTGTCGCCGGCATGATCGAGGGCGGTTTCCCTTTGCGCACTTCGCGCGACTGGCTCTATCCACATGAAGAGCGAGTGCGATTACAGCAGCACGGCATTTTTTTGGAAGACATCTCGACCGACACGCTGCTCAAAGAAGAACATTATTTTTATCAGGCCGCCTGTCGCGCGACCGATCGCCTGTACCTGACGCGGCCGCTGGCGCTCAATGACGGCAGCGAAACCGTGGCGTCGTATTACCTCGAAGAATTGAAGCGCGCCCTGGCGCCAAACACGATCGAGGTCAGGCAAATCCGTAACGACCCCGACACCGCCGATCTGCACGAGATTTCCACCCCCGCAGAGTTGGGAACAGTTTTAATCAGACAGGCCGAAGCAGAGAGCCGTCACACAGATAACAAGTCACCGTTATTGTCTACGGCGAATCTTTTATTGAGTGCCGAGCAGCACGAATACCTGTCAGCTTCGGCGGTCCAACGCATCAGTATTGAGCGCGAACGCAATTCCGAATGGTTTGGTCCGCACGACGGGGAAATCACCAATAACGATTTGCGGGAAATGCTGGCGCGCCACTTTGGCGCCGAGCATGTTTACAGCGCGAGCCGTTTGAGCACTTACGGAAATTGTGCGTTTCGTTTTTTCGGAAACCGCGTGCTGCGCATCGAACCGCGCAGCGAAGCGGCGCTCGACCTGCAGGCGATCGACGCGGGCAAGCTGCTGCACGACATTCTGCGACGGTTCTTCGAAGGACATCGCGACGAATATTTGCCGGCTCACGACCGTGATGAGTTGCGTGAAGAATTGGCGGCCACCGCCGATAAAGTATTCCGCGAGCACGAAGACAAGGTGCCGCCGCTGAACGAGCGCATTTGGAAGATTGATTGCGAAATCCGCAAGCTCATTCTGGATCAGGTCCTGTTGTACGAATTGCGTTTGCAGGAAAAGACCAAAGCCCGAAAAGTGTTGCCGGCATACTTTGAACTGGCCTTTGGCCGCGCTTCGCAGGCGAGCGATCCGAGCTCGACCGCAAACTTTCTCCGCTTGCGGCGGAGCCGGGACGCGGCCATCGACGTGGCGCTGATCCAGGGGCAAATCGATCGCGTCGATGTAAACCGCGACGAGGGCGTCGCGGTTGCCTACGACTACAAGCTTTCGCAGGGCGCAAAACTGGATGACATCAGGAGTGGCCGTCAGGTGCAGATCCCAATTTACCTGGCCGCGCTCGAGGAATTGTTTTTGCCGTCATTTGATTTGGGCGGCGGCGGCTATTACACCCTGCGCGGCAAGGGCGCGCGACTAAACCAGGGACTGTATCGACTCGCCTTCGCCGACTGCACGAATGTCACGAGTTCGCGCACGAAGATGAGCGACGATGTTTGGCAAGGCATCCGGCGCGAAGTCGAGAAACGTGTCTGGGAATTTATCGACGGCATGCGGGGCGGGCACTTCAAAATCAAACCGTCTTTGGGCAGGCATACGTGCAAGTTCTGCGACTACTCGGCGGTGTGCCGTTACGATACTTACCGGATTGGCAGGAAGAAGAAGTGAAGCATCGAGTCAATCGACAATGAGCGAATCAAACAACGACCAAACACTTCGCGAGCAACTCGTGGCTCTGCTGACGGGCGGAAATGCCCATTTGAGCTTTGAAGACTTCGTCAAAGATTTTCCGGCGGAACGGTGCGGGCAACGAATCGAAGGCCTGCCCTACACGGCCTGGCAGGTGCTGGAGCACATGCGCATCGCGCAGTGGGACATTCTCGAATTCTCGCGTGATGCGAGTCATGTGTCGCCGCCTTGGCCGAAGGGTTACTGGCCGAGTGTCGACGAACTGGGATCAGCTGAGCTATGGCAGCATACCGTGGCCAGGTTTCGCCATGACCTGAAGGCGATGGAAGCGCTCATTAACGATCCGGCTACGGACCTGTTTGCGCCCATTGCGCATGGCACGGGGCAAACGATTCTGCGCGAAGTGTTGTTGCTCGCCGATCACAATTCAAATCATTTGGGCGCGCTAATCGTCCTGAGCCGGATCTTAGCCGTTTCGGCCGGACCGTGAGTCTTTGTCTCATTCACACACGGCTTTAGCCGAGTTGACTAAAAATAGCGATGGAGACGGGAAACCGTTTTAAACGGTTTCCTGCCATTTTCTACGTTCCGCGACACCTCCGTCGGTCGCGCTGTCTCCCTTTTCCCTTTGGGAGAAGGGCCGGGGATGAGGGCCTGGCGCTTGCCAATTATTTTTGAACCGTTTCTGCGATCTGTATGTGTGAGATTGATTTCATCGGCCGCTAGGCCCTCACCCCAACCCTCTCCCAGGGAGAGGGAACTTGAAATCTTGGATCATCTGCGACTCACCAACTGCTTCAGCAACTCCGTAACCGCCGCCTCCAACTGGCTGTCTTTCCCCTGCAGTCCTTCACCCAGCGACTTCGCGGCCGGCAGATCGACCGGGCGTGGGTGCATCTCCATTGGCGTGCCGTCGTTCGCAGTAATTCGATCATAAGGCAGGCGCAGGTTCGAACCGTCAATTAATTGCACCCCGGACGTGTAGATGATCCAGCCGGCCGTCGGCTCGCCTACGACTCGACCCAACTTCATGGACCGGTAACCTTCAGTGAAGTCCTCGCCGTCAGAAAGCGTGTGGCGATTAGTCACCAGAATTGTCGGCAGCTCCAGAGCCCTCTGCCCGAGCACACTGCGCGAAGGCGACTGCGAAAACCCGCGCGGCGTCATGTTGAAGTAACTGCGACGCGCAAATACATCGATCGCGTAGACGTTCACGAAACCGCCGTTGTTGTTCCGCACGTCGATGATCACGCCTTCGCGCCTCTGATTCTCGGCGTCGAGATCGATGTACAACTGCGTCAGGGCGGCTGCCGACATGTCGGCCATGTGCACATAGCCGAGCTTGCCGTTGCTGATCTTCGCGACGTATGCGCGATTCTCTTCAATCCATTTTCGATAAAACAGATTGCGCTCGGCCGCGCCGTTGATTGGCCGCACGACTACGTCGCGCTTTTGCGCGCCGTCCGGCGCCGCGGCGACTCCGAGCACGACCCGTTTTCCGATTTTGTAAGACAGCAGCTCATCCAGGTTTGTCTGCGGTCCGATCGGCGCGCCGTCGACGGAAATCAAATATTCGCCCGGCTTGATATTCGTAATCCCCGCCGGAGTCAAAGGAATAACTTCAGAGACTTTCAGCGCTCCACGGCTCTCGAAGGCTTCCCGATCGAAACGCAGACCCAGGCGGCCGGTCGCCGGAGTCGGCGGCGGGCCTCCCGCACTAATCCCCATGTGCGAAGCGTTCAACTCGCCGAGCATTTCCGAGAGAATCCGGCGCAATTCATCCGGATTACGAGCGCCCGCCGCGTACGGCTCGTATTGTTCGCGGATCTCATTCCAGTTCACGCCGTTGAACTTCGCATCAAAGAAATTATCGCGCAGGTAAGTCCACGCTTGTTTGAACACCTCGAGCTTTTCGCGCGAGAAATCAACATCCATTTCGGCGACGACGTTGATTGGCCGAGCCTGGCGGTTCTCGAGCGGGATGACGTTGATGCGGCCCGTCTCGAGGTAATAAACCTCTTTGCTGTCGGGTGAAAACTGAGCGGTCGTCTTGAAGCCGGCCGTCGAAGTCAGTTGCCGCGAGACGAAGGGATCGCGCGAAAGTTCGTCGAGCGGAAATACATAAAGGTTGGTCTGGTTGGCCACCGAGGCAATCATCACGACCAGCCGGCCATCCGGACTGATCTGATGAAACCGGACGTCGATGCCGACTGCCAACAAACTCAACCGGCGGCGAATCTGTTCGTAATCGATCTGCACCGGCCGCGGCGCGGGTCGTCCTCTGGTCTCAGTTGCCGGCGAGGCGCTCGGCGTGGCCGCCGGCGTTGGGGACGGAGTTTCAGTTACCGGCTGCTGGCGCAGGGGCGGGCGCGGTTGTTCTTCGCGGAAGAGATCGCGGAATTGATCTTCGCGGAATCGCGGCGTGCGCGGAATTAAATCGATGCGCGCCAACTGCGTGGTCTCGGTCCGCTGTCCGGTATCAAAAAGAATGAACGTGCCGTCGGGACTCCACGAGATCGTGTTGCTGTCGCCGTTCGCGACGAAAGAAACCTGGCGCGCCTCGCCACCGGCAACCGGCGCGACAAAAACATTTTTGAAGAGCTTTTCGCCGACCGGCAGGTAGGCAATCCACTTGCTGTCGGGCGACCAGGCGAAAGGTCGATCAGAGCTAAGCGGCGGCCGTTCCAGATGGGCCTGCGCGACTGTTCGTTCCGTCTTTGATTCGATTTCGTAAACGGTAATCTCTTCGCCGCCGCGTTGGAAAGCGATCATCTTTCCGTCGGGTGAAAAGCGCGGCGTGTCGTCGCCGGCAGGATTCCGAGTGATCTGCGTCTCAGTATTCGTGTTGAAATCATAAGTGTAGAGATTGTTCGGGCCGTTGCGATCCGAGACGTAAACCAGGCGTCGGCTATCGGGCGACCAGGTCACCTGCGACTCTTCGGCCGGACTGAAGGTCACGCGAGCGGCGTCGCCTCCTTCGGTGCTCGAGGCCGCAAAGATTTCGCCGCGCACAATAAACGCAACCTTTTTGCCGTCCGGCGCGAGCGCCAGTTCGGCAATCTGATCGGTGAGCCGCAGGTGCTCGACGGCTGGTCCCGCCGGTGCGCCGCGCCGCGTGATGTTGATGGCCGCCGCCCGGCCGTTGGTAGCATCGAGTTTCCAGATCTGAAAATTGCGTTCGAAGAGAATGGTGCGGCCGTCGTAACCAATGCTCGGCCAAAGGACTCGACCGTCTTTGAATTGCGTGACTTGCCGCGCCTTGCCGCCGATATCTTTGGCCCAGACATTCTGAGTCCCGCTGCGATCTGAGACATAAAAGATCGTGCGATCGTCCTTGCCCCACATCGGCCAGACTTCTTTGGCGCCGCCTTCGGTCAACTGCTCGTAAGTAGGCTGGGCGCCGAAGCGCATCAACCAGATTTCGCTTTCGTCGATGTGGCTGTGGCCTTTGCGCCACCATTGCGAGCCGCCAAAGCCGTGACCGGCGAAAGCGACGGCGCTACCGTCGCGCTTCGGCGCGCTGAAATATTCGTAGGTGTATTGATCGGCGGAAACCTGCATCGGCGTGCCGCCGTCAACACTGACGCGATAGATGTCCGTGCCGCCGTTATCGCGACTGCTCGAGCTGAAATAGATCCATTTGCCGTCGTTTGACCAGGCGTCAAGCTGATCGTTGCTGTCGTCGAAGGTCAGCCGTTTCAAGTCGCCTGAATCGACGGTCAGAAGATAGATATCGCCGCTGCCGGTGCGCGTCGAGCCGAACGCCAAACGCTTTCCATCCGGCGAATAAAGCGGGCGCGATTCAGTGGCCGGATTCGAAATCAGGAGATGCGCATCGCCACCGTTGGCCGCTACCGTCCAGATGTCGCCGCCGGAAACGAAAGCGATCTCGCTCCCGTCGGGCGCGAGCGCCGGGTCGGTGAAAAATGGTTGCGCGGGTCGCGTTGCCTGCGCGGCAGCGGTAGTAAACAGGAACAACAACGCGGCGAGCCAAACGAAGTGGCGAAACCGAGACAATGATTTATTCATAAGAGTTTGGAATCTTCCGGAGACAAAACTGATTTCGGAACGGGCGGCATACTACAACATTTCGGCCCGGAACGATGAGTGGAAGATGGCGAACTGTCACTGCCGCATCGTGAAGATAGAGCCGTGAGGGAAAGTCAGTAACTACTTAACGGTGGATTGCTGCCTGGCCTCTCGGCGCCACTGTTAAGCGAGAAGCAATGAGCGACGAGTTGATGACCTGAGTGCTGTCTTTTCGGCTTCGCGAACCGACGTTTGAGTTTATCCGGCCTTTCAAGGGCTTAGATGTACTTGACTACACGGCAATGGCTCTGCCACTCCGATGGGCGGCAAGTCTGCGACTTGCCGACACGCGGCCCAATTAACCTAACGGTCTTTGACCGCGGTGCGTCGGAGACCCGATGAAATAGGAGCGTCCGCAGCCGGCAAGTCGCAGACTTGCCGCCCATCAGAGTGGCAAAGCCGTTGCTGTGGCGGCCTCGAAACTCCACCGGAGCCGGCGCTGAGTCAAGTATGTGTTATTGCCGTTTCAAGTCAGCGGATCGAAGAAGCCAACACGTCGGGTCAGCGACGATTTGAAATTATTCAGCCGTCGCTAACGCGACGATGTTTGGTGGGCGGCTACTCCCGGCCTTGAAAGGCCGGGCTAAATTCACACGCCGCTACGCGGCGAAGACTTGGACTGCTGGGTTTTTGTGTATTCCGAACGACTAGGAAGATCAAACTCTTACCGCTGCCTTGCCACCCTCTGATCGACTTGCCGTCAATACCGCACGGCAAAAACAAAAGCCGCCGGAGTTCACGTTCCGGTGGCTTTTGAGATATTTGGCTCCCCACACTGGAGACTCTTCGCAACTTTTTCTATGCACCGACAGCGGGGATGAAGGTCACGTTTGAACTTTTGAGGCAAGATAGATATGCCCTCTACTGAGATGGGGTCAGTGCGCCCAGGAATCAGTCTTCAGGCCAGCCTCAAGCTATCCAAAGCTACAGAAGGTCCATCGCAGCCTTGAGACCATCTTCGACCTGGCTAAGTTCCGTTGAATTCAATTCGCCAATTCGTTGGGTGAGCTTCGAGCGATCCAGAGTGGTCACTTGATGACAGAGCGCAACACTATCTTTGCCTAGACCTGCTGCGCCTTGTGGCAGCAAAACAGCAGAAGGCCCGCGCCCGGCTTGCGCCACGGAAGTGGAAAGCGGTACCACGATGATAGATCTCCAGCTCTGTGTCTGATTAAAAGCGTCGTGCGAGATGACGATAACAGGACGGCGGCCTTGCTGCTCAGATCCCGAACGAGGAGCAAGATCGGCCCAGTAGACTTCGCCCCGTTTCATTGTTCGGTAGCTTGTTCGAGCAAGTGGTCGGTCGCGGCGGCTTCAAGCTCGGGATCGAGGTCGGCGTCCGTCCCCGCGTGTTGAATGGCATAATCGGTGAGTGCCTGGTGAAGATTCTTTCGATTGCTACTGTGTTCGCGCCGCGCCAGGGAGTCCACAAAATCCTCAACTTCAGCGACCCGATCCTGAGGAAGTCGCTTGATTTTCTCGATTAGTTCTTGCTGCTCCATGGTCGAAAGTATAGCACAAGATTTTTCGCGCTAAAGGGTTCTGTTCGCTGGACGGAAAGCTCGGGAAGTTCTTGGCAGTGACACTACAGAGCGTGCCAACAAACACAACTTTCACGGCTGTTGCTTCGGTGCGTAGAGGTAATGATCAAGGTTAATCGAGCCGTAAGCGTACTCAGGTTGCCCCACGCAAAAACTCAGACCCGTTGTTCGGTGAGATAGCATTGTTACCCCCCGGACTCACTTATTTGACTAACGCTCTTAGTAAGAATTGAGACAGGTAAGAATTGGGACAGCTTGAGAGCGGCACTTGCTCTGTGATTCGCGTAACTGCAACCTTTGCCGGATTCATCCCTCAATTCGCTCGTCTAGCAATGGGCGGCAGCCACCAAACTTGACCGAACTTTGGACGTTGAACCGAAATGAACCTAACGTTGGCATCGCTTGAGGCTCCAGACTTTATTCATTCGCCCGACAATCCGACCAAGTATGTTGCGCAATTTGAGGAGCTTCGGGATGCGACCTTTGATAATGGCGAGTGGGTAATCGTGGATAATCGGCATTTCTATAATTGCAAGTTTGTCCAGTGCCATTTGGTTTACGCAGGTGGTCTCTTCGGCTTCTATAACTGTGAGGTTGGCTTTGAGGTGGTTTTGTCTCTCACGGGAGCGGCCAAGCGTGGCCAAGTTCTCTTTGATGCGTTCAACAAGGACATAGAAAATGTTCCGATACCTTTTCGCGGTTAATCACTACGCCCAGAGCCGATGAACTGTACGGCCAGCGGCTTTTGGAGAAACAGCATGTCCGATCTGAACTATACTCTTGCCCTTGCGCTGGGAGACGAATTTGCTGAACGCCTCGCGCGCGAATACCAACCGGTGGACGAAGAACCCCCTATTGCACCTTCGCCGGATCCATCGGTCGCGGTGATCAAGAAATTGGTGCAGACCTCGTTTTGGGCGAGCCTTACAAAAGAGGAAGGGACCTTTCACGACTTTAGACTTGCATTGATGCCCGTCGTTGAGGGGACGAGAGTCTGTTTGTTTTCAGGAAACCTTTGCCGTTCGGACTTGACGGACGTTTCACGACCAAGCAGAAGGTCGTGAAACACGGCTTTGCTTTCTCGGGTTTGGTCAGCTGCGGACATTGCGGTTGTGCGCTCGTAGCCGAAAAGAAAAAAGGCAAGTACGTTTACTATCACTGCACTGGCAACAAGGGGAAATGTCAGGAACCCTATGCTCGTGAAGAGGTCTTGGAAAGGTGCTTCGCTGATTTGCTGAGAGGCCTTGTCTTTGACGATGAGGTTATGGATGGGGTTACTGACGTCTTACATCAAAGCCACGCAGACGAGAAGCGGTTCAGGAACGAGGCGATCGCGCAACTCCAAGCAGAGCACGGCAAGATTCAGAATCGTCTCGAAACGCTTTACGAAGATCGGCTCGATGGTTTTATTAAACCGGCTTTTTTTGAACGCAAGGCGCAAGAATGGAAGCAAGCTCAGAAGCGCCTGACCGATTAAATAGCCGAACACCAAGACTCAAATCATAACTATTTTCAAGATGGCGTTCGTCTACTCGACCTCTCGAAAAAGGCCTATTTCCTATTTGAAAAGCAGAATCCAGCCGAAAAGCGCCGACTACTTGATTTCGTGTGTTCGAACTCGACTTGGAAGGATCAGACTCTCACTGCTACTTTCCGCCAACCGTTTCGTTACTAATACTGCGTGGCAAAGACAAAAGGCCGCTGGTGGTAATTCCAGCGACCTTCGTCCAATCTGGCTCCGCAGGTAGGACTCGAACCTACAACCCTTCGGTTAACAGCCGAATGCTCTGCCATTGAGCTACTGCGGAATGGCGAACGGATTTTATAACAAAGCGCTGCAAGCGGGGTCAAGCGAGCCCTGATCGGAGCGTGTCCTAATCTCAAAACGCACGCCGGCGATTGTTAAATTCTTTCCGGCCATGATTACTCCTTAACTCGGGCTAAAATTATTGGGTTGAGCGCGTTTATGATCCGCTCAGCTCCGATCCACGATTCGGTAGTCTACCGAACTGCCTCACTAGAACCGCAATCGGGTGAACCAGCATCCAGAATTTCGCATAGCGATTTGCGAAAGTGGGACTGCCGCATCCCGCAAACGAAACCTGCCGAGCCGCGCGCCGCGCGACACTTCAACCGAACCCCACCGGTGACGCGAATTTCCGTTGATTTTCTGCACTAACCCACACTTGCGCGGTGTCAGTCCTGTTGGCACACGGGTTGAATCGGCTTTGGCGACTAACTGTAGGAAGAGACCGGCTCAAGCCTGAAGCGGTTTATCGGATTTGAAGTAAATGGATATCAAGCGTCCAACAAAATCAAAAATAAAGAAGCGGCTCCGCAATGCTGTTTTGATCGTCGCCGGTTTGATCGCGATCGGCGGAATCACCTACGTCCTCGCCAAGTTGAAGCCGGCCGCGCCGACCCTCGATCGCGCGACGGCGGTGATCGACACGGTCAAGCGGGGCGAGATGCTCCGCGAAGTTCACGGCAACGGGACGCTGGTGCCCCAGGTCACGCGGCAAATTCCGGCGCCCGCCGACGGGCGCGTGGAGAAAATTCACGTCCAGGTCGGAGTCGAAGTCGGCGCCGGCACGGTCATCGTGTCGCTTTCAAATCCACAGATGGAACAACAGGCGATCGACGCCGAATATCAAATAAAGACCGCTGAAGCTGAAGCTGAAAACCTGAAGGTGCGGCTGGAGAGCGACAGCATGACCCAGCAGTCGCAGATCGCCACCATCAACGCCGAGTACAGTCAGGCTAAGTTGCAGTTGGACGCCGATGAAGTCCTCGCCAAGCAGGGCCTGGTGGCTGATTTGGTCCTGAAAGTATCCCGGGTCCGAGTGCAGGACCTCGCCAACCGGCTCAAGGTCGAGCAACAAAGACTGGCCATCACGGCGAAATCAGTCAAAGCTCAACTCAATGCCCAGCAGTCCCGCGTCCAACAGTTGCGGGCGCTCTCCAAATTGAAAAAGGACCAGGTCGACGCACTGCAGGTGCGCGCCGGCACCAGCGGCGTGCTGCAGGAGATCACGGTGCTCGAAGGTCAGCAGGTCACGCCGGGATTGAACATTGCCCGGATTGCCGACCCGGCTTCATTGAAAGCCGAGCTGCGCATTCCGGAAACCCAAATCAAAGACGTTCGCCTGGGACAAAACGCGAAAGTTGATACGCGCAACGGGATCATCGAGGGACAGGTATCGCGCATTGACCCAGCCGCTCGCGAGGGCAGCTTCAAAGTTGACGTCTCGTTTTCCGGCCCATTGCCTGCCAGCGCCCGGCCTGATTTGAGCGTCGACGGAACGATTGAACTCGAACGGCTGAAAAACGTTCTGTATGTCGGACGCCCGGCGTTCGGTCAGGGCCAAACTACGGTCAAGATGTTTCGCCTCAGCAGCGACGGCCAAGGCGCCACGCGCGCCCAGGTCAGTCTGGGCCGCAGTTCAGTCAGTACGATCGAAATCCTGGACGGCCTGCGCGAAGGTGATCAGGTGATCATTTCGGACACTTCAACCCTGGATAACTACGACACCATTCGCGTGCGCTGATGAGTCTTTGAGCCGCAATCGTAATTAAAAATAGCGACGATTCGCTTGCAATCGTCACCAACAAACTGAAGGAGCCAACTAATAATGAGTGCAGCCCAACCCCTGATTCACCTTTCTGACGTGAAGAAGGTTTTTTATACCGACGAAGTCGAGACACACGCGCTGTCGGGAATCCATCTGGACATCCAAAAAGGTGAATACCTTTCCATCGCCGGTCCTTCCGGCTGTGGAAAATCGACTTTGTTGTCGATCCTGGGCCTGCTGGATACGCCCACGGACGGCGAATACGTCCTCAATGAACACGCCGTCGAGAATCTTTCGCTTTCCGAGCGCGCGCGCATTCGCAACCGCGAAGTAGGTTTCATTTTTCAGAGTTTTAACCTGATTGGCGACCTCACGGTTTACGAAAACGTCGAGCTGCCGCTGACCTATCGCGGGATGAATTCCAGCGATCGAAAGAAGCGGGTCACCGAAGCACTCGAACGCGTCGGCATGGCGCACCGGGCGAAGCATTTGCCGAGTCAGCTCTCCGGTGGTCAGCAGCAGCGCGTCGCCGTGGCGCGCGCCGTCGGCGGACAGCCGAGCATCCTTTTGGCTGACGAGCCGACGGGTAATCTCGATTCGACGAATGGTGAAGCAGTGATGGAGCTGATGCGCGAGCTACACCGCGGGGGCGCCACGATTTGCATGGTTACCCACGACCCCCGTTATGCGCAGCACGCGGATCGCATCGTCCATCTGTTCGACGGCTTGATTGTCGAAGAAGAAGCCGGCGCGAACCGCCGCGAAATCGAAGACGCCAAAAAGGAATTGCGAGAAAGCGGGTTCACCGAAGTCCAATGATTAGCCTACGCAACGTCGAAAAATTCTTCGCCCAGGGCATGAGCAAGAACTATGTGCTGCGCCGCATCGATCTGGATATTAAGCCCGGCGAGTTCGTTTCGATCATGGGTCCGTCCGGCGCGGGCAAATCGACCCTGTTGCATATCATCGGCATGCACGATCATTCCTGGCACGGCGAGTATGTCTTCGACGAGGTGCCCGTCCATTCACTGAATGCGAAGAAGCGCGCCGAGCTCCGCAATCGCAATATCGGTTTTGTCTTTCAAAGTTATCACCTGCTGGACGACCAAACCGTGTTTGAAAATCTCGAGCTGCCGCTTTCCTACCGCGACGTGGGCCGTAAGGATCGCCAGTCGATCGTCTGCGACACGCTCGATCGTTTTCAGATCGTCGGGAAAAAAGATTTGTATCCAACCCAACTCTCCGGCGGCCAGCAACAACTGGTCGGCATCGCCCGCGCGGTGGTGGCGAATCCGCGTCTGATCCTGGCCGATGAGCCGACCGGGAACCTGCACTCGGCGCAGGGCAAAGAGATTATGGACATGTTCAAGCGTCTCAACGACGAAGGCACCACGATTATCCAGGTCACGCACTCGGAAACAAATGCGGCCTACGGCAATCGCATTGTGCGGCTCGAGGACGGTTGGATTGTCGGCGATTGATTTGGAAGTTGTCGCGACCGGCGTGTCTGGAGCGCAAGCG
>JADMIO011413715.1_pt1 | contig 28837 bp, 22 predicted proteins | sample 8958161 | NCBI WGS metagenome assembly JADMIO01 (sample SAMN16585339, study PRJNA669376) | soil metagenome | isolation source: Crop rotation soil | place: USA: Cullars Rotation, Alabama | collected 2011 | reverse complement strand
CCCGCCACTTCTCGGGGCTCGAGGGCTTTGGGGCGGGACGCGGGCCCTGCCACGGGTGGGCGTTGTGCCATGGAACGGAGGATTAGCTCAATTCGAGGTGCCGGAAAAAAAACGGGGCAACGGCAAATGCCGGTGCCCCGTGGATGGTGCCGAGAGACTCGGGCGCGGAACTAGCGCATGAAGGCGTCAGTTCTTACCCCGGTCCTCCTTGGAATTGCGTCGTTCCTGACGCGATTCGGTGCGGGCGGAGCGTTGCGGACGCTGCGGCTGTGCGCGTTCGACTCGTTGCTCCTGGCGCGGTTGCGGCTCCGCGCGCTCCACACGTTGCTGGCGCGGCTGCTGCTGCGCGCGTGGAACTGGAGCCTGGCGCGGCTGCGCGCGTTCGACTCGTTCTTGGCGCGGCTGGTCTACCCGCTGTTCCTGACGCGCCTGCGGAACTCGTTGCGGGCGGGCTTCACGTTGCGGCTGCATACGCCTTGATTCACGCTCTGGTTCGACCTGCTGCTTGCGCGGCGCTTGCCGTTCCTGGCGCGGCACTGCTTCACGGCGCGGAGCCGACATCTCAGGGCGCTGCTCGCGCCTTTGTTCCGGCGCGATCTGTCGCGGCGCGGCCTGTCCACGCCGTTCCGGTGCGTCCCCTGCCTGCCGCGGCTCTTGCGTTTGCCGATCGACGCGCGATCGATTGGGGACCGGCGGCGCCGCCTTGCGCGCGTCCTGCTCCTGCCGGCGATCGATTCGCGGCTGTTCCGCTGAGCGCGAGTTGCCGCGCGGCACGGCGGCGTCGCGGTTCTGTCGCTGCTGCGGTGCGTTCTGGTCCTTGTTGTCCACGCGCGGCTGGCGCGTGTCTCGCGGTTGGCGCGCGTCCTTCGACGAGCCCGGCACCGGCGGGGAGACCTCGCGCGAACCCTGCTCGCGGCGCTCACGGTTCGGTCCAGTTTGCAGCTCACGCTCGTTCCGAGGGTTCGGTACGGAGGCCCGCGAGTTGCGCTTGTCGCCGTCGTTCGAGGGATTGCGCTCGACCGAGTCCTGGCGCCTTGTACGCGTAACCTGGTCCGCACGCGGCGCCTTCACCAGGCGTACACGGTCTTTGCGCGCTTCGGCCTGTACATCCGGCTTCAGGCCGGCGGCGCGCAGGCGCGACGAGGTGTCGCGCGGGGCGCGAGTGGCTACGACCTTACGGTCCTCGAGCTCTCGCGGCGGACGCTTGCCGTTCGCATCTCTGGCGCGCAGGCTCTCGCGCCCAGGCTTGACGTTCTCGTTGCTGCGAAGCGCACGGAAGTTCTGACGATCGTAGCGATCGAGCCGGGCGGAACGAACGTCACCACGCCCGAAGCGATCACCCTTCACGACCACCATGCCGTCGCGATACCTCGAGTTGCGATAACCGTCGACGTTGTTGATGATCTTCGTCTTGTTGACGATCTTCGTGTTGTTGATCACGACTCGGTCGCCACCCCAGCCGCCCCAGTACGGGCGATCATGGTAGTGAGAAGGTCCCCACCACGGATAGACAGGCTCACCCCAGCTGAGCGACACCCAGCCGACCGGCGCGACCGGTACACCGACGCTGACGCCGACGCGGAACCCGCCGCCTCCGAAGAACGCGACGAGAGCAGGCGAATAGACGCCAACACTCACACGCGGACCAGGTGCCCACGCCCAGTAGTCGTCGGTGTAAACCCAACGTCCATAGTGAAACGGCGCATAGCCCCAGGGTTCGGCGGCCAACCACGTCCAGCCATAGTACGGGTCGTAGATCCAGCGACCGTCGCTGTAGGGAGACCAACCAGTCCGAACGGTGCGCGGCACCCAAACCGAGCCGTAGCTTGGCACGTTGCGCCAGCTGCCGTGGTTGTCGAGCTCCTCCGCGCCGTAGACGTCGTCGGCGACGTATTGTCGCGACTGGCTGGTCGCGTAGTACTGGTCGGTGCGGCCGTAATTCCAACCGTCCCAATTGTCGGTCTCACCGGCCGCATAGGTTTCCATCGTCGAGTAGTCGGCGCGAATGACGCCTTGCTCATTGTCATTGATCACCGCGACCGCGCCGCCCGAGGGTGTCGCAAGCGCTGAACCGCCACGGCGAACGACGAACGACGTCGCGTCTTGGTTGATGACGGCGCGGTAGTATCCGGCGCGCTGTATTGTGAACGCGGCCTGCGGCGTATCTATTTCCACCGTGTGGCCAGGTGTGAGTTCGCGCAGGTCCAGGGCGACCTGCCCCCCGGTAACGCGCATCTGCACGAAGTCGGGTTCCTGATTCTCGAGACCGAACTGAGTGTTCTCGGCGGCGCGGAGGTAGCCGCGCGCACCGATCTGTAGTTCAATGTTCGTGCGGTCGGCCGTGTAGAGCTGGTCACCAGGTGCCAACGGGAGGTTGACCTCCGCTGCCGACCAATCATCGGCGCCAGGGCGCCAGAAGGACGCTTCGCCATCGATGTAACTCAGGCGAGGCGGCGTTCGACCAATGACATCATCCTGCGCAACCGCCTGGGTCACGCCGGCGGAGAAGATGCCAATGGCAGCCAAAATGCCGAGGAATACTCGCTTTTTCGTCGTCTGCGAGTGGACGAATTGTTTGTTCATCGTACTCCTCTAAACGTCCTCAGAGCGGGCGAGTTGCGCAAAACTCGGGCTCGCCGCCCTGGCGCTGGTCTCCACATGGAGGAGGTTAATAGCGAAAGACGAGCCACCGGCCTGCAGGCACCCCGGCTGGGCGTAAGCAGCGAGCGTACGATGCTAGAATTGTACGAAGTTCAAACCGTGGTCGTTGCGATCGGTTAGAATCTCGAAGGCAGCGCGCTGCCGCGACCGTAGCGTGCGCACAGCCCTGCCTGGTTGTTCGATGGTCAGCGTGCAAGCGGCGAGTTTGCTGTTCAGACAGGTTTTCGTGCCGCCTGGGGGATTGTAATACGGCAAGGCGACGAACGACGATGCCGCGGCGTGGATACGACCGCGCACCCGCGTGCCGCCCGCCTGCGAGGCGAGATGCCAATCGAAAAAGCGCACGCGCTGCCGCGCGCGCAACGCTTGCCACATCGTATTCAGACGAATCTCTTCCCCATCGAGGCGCAGCACGATCAGAGTCATCCAGGGCGTCCATAGAGGCCCCAGGCGCAGTCGCGCTGTCGAACACTCCAACACCGCGTCGGGCGCGTTGTCGAAGCCGATCACCTGGCCCCAGGCGTACTCGTCCGTATGACGGCTGCCCCAGTTGTGATTCTGGCTGCCAATCCAGCCGTCGACCGACGTCGTCTCACCGGCGACGGCAAAGGTGCCCGTGAAGGACACCTGCGGCGCGCTGACCACTGCCTTGGCCTTGGGGAACGAGCGCTCGTAAAGCGCCCGCGGCAGCAACAGCAACGGCGACTCGCGGCCTTGATAATGGATCGACCAGCTCAGAGGCGGCGTGCCGGCGCTGCCTTCTAGCTTGTCACCGGTGAGCGTCGCCTCGCCGACGCGGACGTCGAGTTGCTCCATTCCGAACCGACTGGATGAAAGCGGGTACTCGTTCTTGGCGGCATGAATGCGATTGCGTTCGCCGTCGAACCAGATCGCCCAGAGCTCACCAAGCGCATCATCATAGCGCTGTCGCGGCGCGAAGATGGTGTAGCGCACCCAAAACGCGAGCGGCCTGTCGGGGTGATTACCGCGCAGAAAGTAGCTCTCATAGTGGCCGCCGACGCGGCTCGGATCGAAGCGGCATCGGTTCCAAAAGATTGCGCCCTCGTCTGGCACAGGCTGGCTCACCCGTCACCTCTGCACCCGCGCTCGACGAAGCGCAACCGGCTCAAACGCGGTAGTCGGACCCACAGCGATGGAGTATGGAGACGACATGCTCACGTCGGCTTACGTGCACGCTTTGCGCCGCCTCGACGATGCGATCGAAGCATTGGGAACGCAGGGATACTTCCGTGACCAAACTTGAACCTTCCTATCCGTACTACCTGGCGAATCGTCCGCTGGCTCCCAATCAGGACCTCGAGGTTCGCGATAAATACAGCGGCGCCGTCGCCACCCGCGTCGCCATCGCCGACGAGGCAGCCATCGATCGAGCCATCGCCAAGGCGGTGGAGGCGAGACGGCCGATGGCCGCGCTGCACGCTTACGAGCGACAGGCAGTGTTGCAGCACTGTGTCGATCGCTTCAAACAGCGCTCCGAAGAGTTGGCCGTGGCGTTGTGCATTGAGGCGGGCAAGCCGATCCGCGACAGCCGCGGCGAAGTGACGCGGCTCATCGACACGTTTCGAATCGCCGCCGAAGAGGCCGTGCGCATCGAAGGCGCCGTCATGCCGCTCGATATCAGCGCCCGCGCCAAGGGCTACTCCGGCATGTGGAAACGCGTGCCGATCGGTCCCTGTTCGTTCATCTCGCCGTTCAACTTTCCGCTCAACCTCGCGGCACATAAGATTGCTCCGGCGATCGCCGCCGGCTGTCCTTTCGTGCTCAAGCCGGCCAGCCTGACCCCAATCGGCGCCTTGTTGATCGGCGAGGTGCTCGCCGAAACCGACTTGCCGCCGGGCGCGTTCTCGATCCTTCCCTGTCGGCGTGAAGGCGCGCGTCTGTTTACCGAGGATGAGCGCCTCAAGCTGCTCAGCTTCACCGGCTCGCCGCCGGTCGGTTGGGATCTAAAGGCGCGTGCCGGCAAGAAGAAGGTCGTGCTCGAGCTCGGCGGCAACGCCGGCTGCGTCGTCGATGCGGACGCCAACCTGGAAGACGCGATCGAGCGCATCGTCTTCGGCGCGTTCTATCAGTCGGGGCAGAGCTGCATCAGCGTGCAACGGATATACGCGCATCGATCGATCTACGCGGAGTTCCGCGAGCGCCTATCGGCGGCAGCCAGGGCGCTGAAGATGGGTGACCCCAGAAACGAGGAGACCTTTATCGGTCCGATCATCTCGGAAGACGAGGCAAAGCGGGTTGAGACGTGGATTCGCGAGGCAGTGGATGCGGGTGCGAAACTCCTGTGCGGCGGCAAACGCGACGGCGTGATGATCGAAGCAACTTTGCTCGAGAACGTACCGAAGACGCAGAACGTCTGCACTCGCGAGGTCTTCGGCCCGGTCGCCGTGCTGGCGCCGTTCGATGATTTCGACGCGGTGCTCGATGAGATCAACGACACCGTCTACGGCTTGCAGGCGGGAATCTTCACCCGCGATCTGTACAAGGCGCATCGCGCCTGGGATCGACTCGAAGTCGGCGGCGTGATCATCGGCGACGTACCGTCATGGCGGGTGGACAACATGCCCTACGGCGGCGTCAAGGAGAGCGGCCTCGGGCGCGAGGGGGTGCGATTCGCCATCGAGGACATGACCGAAATCCGGCTGCTGGTGGTACGCAACCTGCCCTAGGAGCTTGTCCAAGCTTCCGTCGTGGCTCACATCTTGTATTTTTTACAGCCCCGCCCTTCTCAGCGCGCACAGTAAGCGGCTGTCGAGACCGGAATCGAGCGCCGGAACCACTGGCACGCTTTGCGCTCTACTAAGGCGCGTGGAGGATCTTCGATGAAAAACATTCGCGCGGTGGGCTTATCGGCCTTGCTGCTTCTGCTCGCAGCGCTGCCCTGCACTGCCGATTCTACCATTGAGGGCGAGCTCGTCGTCATCGACGGGCAGCCGAGTCAGTTTCGCATTGTCGACCATCCGGGCCAGTTCAGCGCCCCGGGCGACGTTTCGCTCGAAGATTTGGATGGTAAGGCGGTCGTCGTCGAGCTGTCCGACAACCGAAAAGTCCTGCGAATTACCGAAAAGCACATTCCGATCAACCCGGTTACCAACGAGTACGAGAGCATCGTCGGCGAACTGGTCGTTGTCGATGCGGCGCGCGGAACGTTTACGATCGCGGGAAATGACCGCATGTTCGTAGCCCCCAAGAGCATCGATCCGGGTCGCTACGCCGGGCGTCGGGTCGAGGTCTTCCTCGGTAAGAACGGTGAGGTGAGACAGATCGAGCTGGCGCAGGCCAGCTTGCGAGAGCCGATACAGCCACAGCCGAGCAGTACTTGCTCTTACGCCGGTCGCGGCTACCCAGCGGGCCAATCGATGTGTCAGGCGGGAACGCAATATCGCTGTGAAGGCGGAACGTGGCGGAGTCTGGGCGTCGCCTGTGAAGTGATGCCTGACGCACCATGTGAGTTGGACGGCGTCAGCTATTCGGAGGGAGCGGCGCGCTGCGACGGCGGCACACGCTTCACTTGCGACAATGGCCGCTGGCAGTATTCCAATGACCCGTGCGGCTACGACACAGCGAGCGCGTCGCGTTCGACGCGCACTTGCGTCGTCGGCAGCGCCACTGTCGCCGCCGGCTCGTCGATCTGCCGCGACGGCGTTACCTTTCGCTGCACGGACGGCGACTGGATCGATTCAGGGCGCGCCTGTCGCTAATACTCGCGATCCCGCTAACGTGATTGGTTGTAGCGTCAAGAGCCCCAGGTAGCGGAACCTCCTGCCACTTCCTTCCGACCATCATCCCCTTACTAATTTTCAGTTGGCGGTCCGGCGACCCGCGACGTTCGTCACGATGTGTGGTTGTCGCAGACGCTCTTTCTTGCCCAACTCACCCAGGCCTCCATCGTTGGCGTCAACCAGTCCGCCACCCAAACCGCCGCGGCGCGCGCCCGCGTTGACGCCGGCCTCGCCGGTCAAGCCGACCTGAGGCAAGGCGACGCCACCGCGCTGGGCTTCGCCGACGGCCGCTTCGATGTCGTGACCGAGCAGGTCTATGTGCCCTTCTTCGAGGGGCGCAAGCGCGAGTACGAGTGGTGGGCGGCGAAGGCGGTGTGCGAGATGCTGCTGTGTTGGTTCCGCTGGTGTGCGCCCTGTGAGTACGTGATCGCGGTCGCGACGAAGTAGCGTGCCCTTCTCCGGCGCCGGCTCAGCATCGCGCCGCCGCGGTGATGAGCCGCGTAGCAAAACGGGCTGCGAGCAAAATCCGGTGCTGGCAACCAGCCCTGCCGGGTGGTAAACCCCGGAACTCCAAAATCTCCACTCAAAGGGAATCGTGATGCGTTTTGCCCGTTTGGTGCCGCTGTGTGTCGCACTCCTGATTGCGCCGGCCGCGGCGGAGTTTCCCTACCCGACCAATCCAAGCCCCTGCCCTGACTCCATACCCTCCGAAGAGTGCATCGAGCCGACCGAGTTTCATCGCTATCTGTTTCTCCCCGAAACCGATCCGCCGACGTTGCCAAACGACTTCAACGCCAATTGGAAACTGACCAGCGGCACCACCGGTGATCCATCGCTCGACTCGAGCGCCCAGGAGCTCTTCGGCGTCACCGGCGCCAGCGTCGATCTCGCCTGGCAGGTGACCACCGGTCGACCCGATGTCCTGATCGCCGTGCTGGACTCCGGCATCCGCTGGGGCGAACAACAGCCCGATATCCTCAACAAGTTCTACCTCAATCGCGCCGAGCTGCCGGTGCCCGAAGGCAGTACCAATGCAGCCGATCCGTACGATCGCAACGGCGACGGCGTCTTCAACATCAAAGATTACGCCGGCGACTCACGCGTGAGTGATCAGAACGGCACCGGGGTCATCGATCCCGAAGATCTGATCTTCCTCTTCTCCGACGGCGTCGACGACGACGAAAACGGCTACACCGACGACATCAGCGGGTGGGACTTCTGGGAAGACGACAACGATCCGCTCGACGAAGTCCGCTACGGCCACGGCACCGGCGAGTCGCACGACTCCGGCGCCGAAGCCAACAACGGTCGCGGCGACGCCGGCACCTGCCCCAACTGCATGCTGCTCGAGGTTCGCGTCGGCGACAGCTTCGTCGGCGATGTAACTGATTTCGGCCAAGGCGTGATCTTCGGCGTCGACAGCGGCGCGCGTGTCATTCAGGAGGCCTTGGGCAGCGTCAACAACTCAAACCTGGCGCAGGAGGCTGTCGACTACGCCTTCCAGAAGGGCGTCGTCGTCATCGCCTCCGCCGCCGACGAGTCGTCGAATCACAACAACTTCCCGGCGGTCTACAACCACACCGTCGAGGTCAATTCGGTCGTCAAATTTTTCGACCAGAGCAACTTCACGCAGACGCCGAAGTCGTATATGTACTTCAACGGCTGCACCAACTTCGGCGGCCATATTCATGTCGCCGTGCCGTCGGAATCGTGCTCGTCGGAGGCCACCGGGTTGTCGTCCGGGATGGCCGGTCTGGTTGTCGCCGCGGCGCTGAATGAGGTGGATCGCGGCAACCTGAGCCCCTACCCCGGCGCCGGTAATCAACAGCCGGCGGCGTCGTTCCCGCTGTCCGCCGAGGAAATCAAGCAAGTCCTCACGATGACGGTGGATGACATCAACTTCGACGCCCGCGACGACGTCGATCCGCCGCTGCCCCAGAACTATTCGACCAATGTGCCGCTACCCGGCGTCGAGCTCTCCCACTCTCGCTACCCGAGCATCGCCGGATGGGACCAGTACTTCGGCTACGGACGCATCAACGCCTCCGCCGCCGTGCGTCGGGTGCAGCAGGGCCGTATTCCGCCGGAAGCTACCCTCGAGACGCCGCGCTGGTTCTCCTACATCAACCTCTCGCAAGAGACGCTCGGAATCACCGGCCGGGTCGCGGCGCGACGGGCGGGCTCGTTCTCGTACACGGTCGAAGTCGCCGCCGGGATTCAACCCGCGGAAGACGCATTCGTCGGGATTTACAGCTCCGAGCAGCTAATCGAGGACTTCGCCGGAACGCTGGCGACGATCGACCTCGACGGCGTCGCTTCGATGCTGCCGCACGGCGCCAGCGGCGCGCCGGTCGCCGACGACCGCAGCAATCGCGGTGACGTCGAGCGCTTCACCTTCACCGTTCGTCTGCGTGTCGCGGACGACACCGGCCAACTGGGCGAAGATCGCCGCACTCTCTTCCTGCACGACGACCCGGCGCTCATTGACGGCTTTCCGATCCAGCTGCTGTCCGACGGCGCCTCGCCGCCCCTGCCGGCGGACGTCGACGGCGACGGCATCGACGAGCTGGTTCTGGCGACGTCGGACGGAATCATTCACGCCTTCCACCTCGACGGCTCGGAGGCTCCGGGCTGGCCGGTCACCACGGATGCGATCGAAGCACACAGCGGCTCGAACGCCTTCCGCAGCGGCGTCATCAGCGTACCGGGCGCACCGATCATCGGTGAGCTCGCCGCCGGCGACCTCGATCACGACGGCGGTCTCGAAATCGTCGGCGCCGATATCGAAGGCAAGGTCTATGTGTGGAACGCCGACGGCACTCGCCGTGCCGGCTTCCCGGTGTCGACATTGCCGCAGTACTCGAACTCGCGCCGATCCGAGCGCGACCCCAATACTCCGGAAGGTCTGGTTCCCGACCGCACCAATCGGCACACGCGCGACAACCGACTCGGCCGGGGTATTGCCGCCGGGGTGGTGCTCGTCAATCTCGATCCCGACACCAGCAATTCGCTCGAGATCATCACGGGCTCTCTCGACCGCCATCTCTATGCGTGGACCAACAACGGCATCCCTGTTCCAGGCTGGCCGTTGATGCTGCGCGATCCGCAGAAGGTGCAAACGGTCGATCCGGTGAGCAACGAAGTGACGTTCTTGCCTACCGCAAACCAGCTCATGGGTACGAAGATCATTCGCAGTCCGTCGGTCGGCGATCTCGACGGCGACGGCCGGCCGGAGATCGTCGCGGTCGTCAACGAGGGCTACGAAGAACGAATCAACGCTTCCCCCGACGGCATCATCGTCAACTTCTTGATCGTCGGCGGGCTGCTCGACCCCGGCAATACCCGCGTCTACGCCGTTCATGCCGACGGCACGATGCACGGCGATAACCCGATCGAACGCGGTTGGAATCCCGACGCCTTCGTCGAGGGCTGGCCGGTGAAGACGGGCCTGCTGCAAACGGAGATCCTCCCCGTCGTCGGCACGGGCAGTAACGCACCGCCGGCGCTCGCCGACTTCGACGGCGACGATTTGCCCGAAATCACCACCTTTTCCGCGATCGGTCCGCTCTATATTTTCGACGGCCAGGGCCGCTCGTTCCTCGGCACTTCAACGCGCAACACGCCGGTGGTGCTGGCGCAGGAGCCATTCGGTCCGGGCTCGAATAGCGTCGATCACCCGACATTCGGCTCGCTCGGCGGACCGGCCGTCGCCGAGTTGCGCGGACCTGGAACGGGATGGCATGTGGTCGCGCCGACATCGGGGCTCGGCAAACTGATCGATACGGCGCTGCCGTCGATGCAGACGCCGGCCGACAACCATCTGACGGCGTGGAGTGTCAGCCGCGACATCGAAGAAAACTTCCCGCGGCAAACGAACGATCTGCAGTTCTTCACCGTGCCCGTGGTCGCCGATATCACCGGCGACGGCTTACCGGAAATTCTGTTGGGAAGCGGTGTTCGTGATCTGCACGGCGTCGATATCAACGGCGACGAGGCGAGCGGGTGGCCGAAGTTTACCGCCGGATGGACCGTATCGCCGTCGGCGGTCGCCGACTTCGACGGCGACGGCAACCTCGAGGTGGCGCACGTAACTCGTGAAGGGTTCCTTTTCGTCTGGCGCACCGCCGGCCAAGCCTGTGGTTATCTGCCCTGGCCGCAGGCTCGGCACGACGCCCACGGTACGAGCAACGCCGCGACCGATGCGAAGTCACCGGGCACGGCGCAGAGTGCGACATTCATCGAGGCTCGCGCCGGCAGCGTCCGATTCATGCTCGACGTCATGCCGGGCGACGATCTGTTCTGCGGGCAGGGACGGTACGAGGCGCGCTTCTCCGAGCAGCCGATCGTGACGGATGCCGATTTCTTCGCCGCACCGCGGGCCGATTCAGTGATCCATGATCCGTCGGGTCGCCACCCGGGCGAAATCACCATCAATGATCCGGCTCTCGTGGATCGTACCCTTTACTTCGCGTTGATCGCCCTTGACGAGGCCGCCAACCGATCGCGGCTGATGGTTCTCGGTTCGGCAACACTGCCGAAAGCGCCGACGCCGACGCCGACGGCGACACCAACGGTGTCTTTCACGCTGGTTCCCACCTCGACGCCCGTGTTCACATCGACTCTGCAACCGACACAGACAACGCAACCGACGCCCACACTGACAGCGGCTGCGACGCGCACGCCGACACAGCCTACGGACCCGACGGCGACGGCATCGCGAGTATCGACATCAACGCCTACGAGAAAGGGCGGCGGCGACGGCTGCTCTATCGAGCCCGGAGGCGGAGGGTCGAAAGGATTGACATGGCTGGCTTTCGGAGTTGCGGTTGTTTTCGGGCGGAGACAGCGCGCGAGCCGACGGCGGCATTCGGCCCCAGCGGCGCATGAGTGAAACGGCGTGGCGCGGTCCGTTCCTGCGGATCACAATCGCGAATTTTTTCTTCTTCCTGAATTTCGCCTCATTCTTCCTGCTGCCCCTCCACCTCGAGGCGATCGGCGCCGATCGTTCGACCGTCGGCGCCGTAATGGGGACCAATGGTCTGGCGGCCTTGGCTTTCCTGCCGTTCGTCGCGGCGCAGATCGATCGGCTCGGGCGGCGGCGGTTTCTGATCGGCGGCGCCGCCGGCATGGCGCTGGCCGCGGCGCTGTTTCCGCTGATCGACCATGTCAGCCCCTTCCTGTTCGTGCTGCGGGTGATCCAGGGCTTCAGCTTCGCCAGCGCCTTCACGGCGACGACGACCTACGCCGCCGAGCTGGCGCCGGTGACGCGGCGCGCACAGGCCTTGGGGATCTTCGGCTTATCGACGCTGCTGACGCACGCGATCGCGCCGGCCGTCGGTGAGGAGATTATTCATCGCGCCGGGTTCGCCACGCTCTTCTACTGCGCTAGCGCCTGCACGCTCGTGGTGCTGCTGATCGCCGCCCGGTTACCCGAACGACGCGTAACGCACTCGCCGCAAGCGAAGCAGCACACGGCTCGGGGGCTGGCGCGGATTTTATGGGTGATCGCCGCAACCACGATGCTCACCGGGATGGGCTTCGGAACCGTGGTGACGTTTGTCGCCGCCTACGTCCACAGCGAAGCGTTGGGGCGGGCCGGTTTCTTCTTCGGGGCCTATACGACGGCGGCGATCCTCGTCCGGGTCGCGGGCGCCGGCCTGTCCGATCGCTTCGGCCGTCGGCGCGTGATCATGCCGACGCTCATCGCACTAGCCGGGGCGATCCTGCTGCTGTCGTCGGCACACAATGCGCCCTTCTTGATGTTGGCCGGCGTCCTGTTCGGCACAGCGCAGGGAATCAATTATCCGACGTTGCACGCATACCTCGTCGACATCAGCGAGGGCACGAGTCTCGGGCGCGCCCAGGCGCTGTTCAACGGAGCGTTCAATCTGGGCGTCACCGGCAGCTCGTTCATCTTCGGCGTCGTCGCCGAGCGTTTCGGATACCGGGCGATGTTCACGCTCGCGGCGGTGATGCCGTTGTTGGGTTGCGCAGTGTTTTACGCATTCGCGGGCGAAAGGACCGCCGGCGACGAGCCCTTGGGGCGATGAGGCTTCGAGGCCGCTCAGGGCCTCAACCGGCTAGCGCTTCCCGCCGCGTTTGCTGGCGTTTGGGGGGCGGAAGAAGCCGTCGGCGGAAGTCGATGGCCGCGTCATTTTGGTGCTGGTCGCGGGGGTCGAAACGAAGGTCATACGGTCCAGCGCTCTTTTCAGGGTCGTGCGCAGCTCGTGCCGGCGCGTGGCGTTTTCGGCGGCCGCGGTGAGCGCCTCGATGGAGATGCTGACAGTGGTCGACTGCTTACGCATCGACAAGGTCCCGGTCAGTGCCGGCCGATCGCCCTCGGCGACGTTCTTGGCGTCGAATTCCGCGCGTTTGTCGATAGTTCGGACAATCGAGCGAACGATTTCTGTGGCTTTATCGAGAGCCAGTGTCATAGCGCCTCCTGAGGTGCAGATGTGAGCGTCCCGGCTCCGACTGTTTCCGCTGGCGAGCAGGGAGTTGACCGATCGCCTACATTAGGGAGGTTGGTGGGCTGAGTCAATGCGATCGGAGCGTGCTCCTTGTGAAGCGAATCGCGTCCGGTCCATAGTCCAAAAGATGGGTACTCCAAGGCGGCAGGCTGCCTGTCAATCGGGTGAGGCGCGTCTCGCGGCGTTTCTCGCCGAATACGACGCGCCGGTTCGCACTACAGCCGCGGCCGCCCTGAAGCGGATACGGCAGCGGCTGCCGGGTGCCGTCGAGCTCGTGTACGACAACTACAACGCCCTCGCCGTCGCCTTCAGCCCGAGCGATCGGCGCGCCGATATCGTGCTTTCGGTGACCCTGTACCCGCGTTGGGTGAGTCTCTTCTTCACCCGTGGCGTCGAGCTCCCGGACCCGAAACGGCTCCTCAAGGGCAGCGGCAAGGCGATTCGCCACGTCGTACTCGAGGACGCCGCCGCGGTGAAGCGCGCCGACGTCGGCGCCTTGATCGATCACGCCATCCGCCTCGCACCGGCCCCGTTCACAGGCTCGGCGCCGCGACGTGTCGAGATCAAGATGGCACTGGCAAAGAAACGCCCGCGCCGCCCGCAGTAACCAACGGCCGCTACTTCACGTTCACGCGCGGCCTGCCGGAGGTTGTGATGCGCCGCGAGGCGCGCGACTCGCCGTCGTGCTGCCGGTTGCGCTTCGCCGCCTTCAGACGCGAAAGCGTACCGTCTTGCGACATTTGACGGAGCTTCGACCTCGAGGCGATGCGCCGAGCTGCGCGTTCCGCCAGCGCCGCGCCGCCGTCCCTCGCGGTCACACTGGCGAAGATCACATATTCGGCGAAACGCCCCTCGAAGCGCTCAAAATCACAGTCGTCGATGGCGAACGGAATCTCGGTTGGGCTCACGGTGAGGGCCTCGCGCGGCGGGTCGCTCAGCAGTACCTCACCCTCGATGTCGACGGGATCCTGCGGCGGATCGGTGATTTCCTGCCACGCAAACAGGTTCGCGATCCCGTCGTCGACCACTTCGGCGAAGAAGTCGATATCGGGGTCGAAGAAGCTGACGATGACGTCCGTGCCGTCGCTGACGAAGTAAGCCTCGAGGTTCGAATCGCCGCAAAGAGGATTATAGCGCCCGACGAAGAAGCAGGATTCGTCGTCGGCCGTGGGTTCGTCGAAAGCGATTGGACAGCCGACGGGGGCGGGACAACCGTTCAGGGCGGAGTCGACGGCCGCGACGATCTCGTCGACGGTCGTTGTCTCATCGAGATTGAAATCGCCCGGGCACGCAGCCCAGGCCGTGCTCGCGAATACGAGCAAGCTCATTGTTGTAGCGAGAAGTCTCATGATCCATCTCCAGGTTTGATTTGGCGAAGTCCTTCACAACGTGTCTCGGGCCGCACAACTCCGGCGACGGGGGGCACGGCACGCAGTGCCCGCGGAGCCGTCGCCACACAATTATTGTGGTCGAAGATCGAGGCGATGGAAGACCAATTGTGACCGCAGCGGCTCGCGCCGCGGTTTTCACAGCCGGTATTGTGTTCGCTGTCGATCAGTCTTATTTCGACCGGCCATGGAGCGATTCGATGTTGCAATCGTCGGCGGCGGCGTCGGCGGCGGTGCGCTCGCCATCAACCTCGCGCAAGAAGGATTGAGCGTTCTCGTCCTCGAGAAGTCGACCGTGTATCCAGATCTCGTCCGCGGCGAGTGGATGGCGCCATGGGGCGTCGTCGAGCTGCAGCGACTCGGACTGTATGAAGCGGTGCTGGCTGCCGGTGGGCATCACCTGGCCAGACATCAGTCGTGTGAAGAGGGAGCGACGCCGACCATGAACGCGCTCGGCGCGCTCGCTTTCGACGGGCTCGTCCCCGGCGTGCCCGGGCCTTTGTGCATCCGCCATCCGGAGCTTTGTCAGCTACTGAGCGATCGAGCCGCGCACGCCGGCGCACACGTAGTGCGCGGTGTCGGCGACGTCCAGATCACGGCCGGAGTACAACCGAGCGTAAGGTATCGGAGCGCGGGCACAGTGCACGAGGTCGCATGCCGATTGATCGTCGGCGCCGATGGACGAGGATCGGTCGTGCGTCGCCAAGCCGGCATCGAGTTGCAACGCGATCCGACACATCACCTGTTCGGCGGCATGCTGGTCGAAGGCGCTGATGCCTGGCCGGCGGATCTTCAAGTGATTGGCACGGAGGGCGACGTTCACTTCCTTGTGTTTCCGCAGGGAAACGGCCGCGCGCGGCTATACCTAGGTTATGCCTCCGAGCAGTCGCGACGCTTCGCCGGCGCAGGGGGACCGCAGGCGTTCCTGAATGCCTTCCGCCTGAAATCGGTGCCGGAGAGCGAATGCCTCGCCGCGGCCACGCCCGCGGGTCCGTGCAACTCCTACCCCAACGAGGACACGTGGACCGACGCGGTTTATACGCGCGGCGTCGTTCTGGTAGGAGACGCCGGCGGCTCCAACGACCCGATCATCGGCCAGGGCCTTTCGATCACGCTCACCGACGTGCGATCGGTCCGTGATGTCCTTTTGGCGGACAGCGAATGGCGGCCGGAGATGTTCGAAGCATACGCGAACGAACGCAAGGAACGGATGCGGCGCTTGCGGTTCAGCGCGACGATCATTTCGACGCTGCTCAATGAGTTCGGTCCGGCCGCCGAGGAGCGACGGCAAGTAGCGCGCGACCGACAGATGAAAGACCCGACGTTGCTGATGCCGCTCATGGCCACATTGGTAGGCCCCTACGCGATTCCAGCCGAAGTCTTCGACGAAGGCACCCGGGCGCGAATCTTCAATTGACTCGTGATGCGGGCGAACAGCGCTGCCGCGTCAATCAGTCGGGGATGGCGCGACTTCGACGATTTCGAGTCTTTGCTTCAGAGAGACATCGCGCAGGATCTGTTGCTTCCCCGTCGGCCAGCGGATGGTGATCGTATCGACCTTCGCGGCGTTACCCACACCGATCCATTGCAGCAACGGATTGGCGCCGAAGCTGCTCCCCTCCCCCACCACACGGTAGATCGAGCGCTGCTTTCCGTTCTCGTTCACGTCGACGCGGATGCGCGCGCCGATCGCTGATCGATTCGAACGGACGCCCGCGAGGTGGAGGGCGATCCATCGATTGCCGTTCCCGGGATTCTCGAACAGTACATCGCCGAAGCGGTCGCCGGCGAACATGCCGCCGGCATTGATGAAGATGTCCTGGTCACCGTCGGCGTCAGTGTCGGCAATGGCGATACCGCCTGCCTTCTGGAGGTGACCGACGCCCGCGCTGGTCGTGATGTCGACGAAGCGTTGTCCGCCATCGTTGCGATAGAGGAGGTTCGGCATCAAGCCTTCGTAACCCGAGTAGGTCGTGCCGAGGTAGAGATCGAGGAAACCATCACCATCCAGATCTCCGACGCCGACTCCGCCGGTGAGCACCATCCGGCCCAGCCCGCGAGCGCCTGTGACCTCTTCAAATTGAGCGGCGCCGAGTCCTCGATAGAAACGTCCGGGCTCGACTGTCGGCGGCACGGGTAGCCCGAGCATGCTGGCGATCGTCGCCTGGAGCGGCGCCAACTCGTCCGTGCGGTTGCTGTAGGGCTCGACCTTGTGAAACGGCGTCGTTGCACCAACGTAGAGGTCCAGGTTGCCGTCGTTGTCGAAGTCGGCGGTAACGACAGTCTGGCTGCTCCGCGGCGCCGTCACGCCCGCTCGCTCGGCATTGTCGCTGAAAGTCCCGTCGCCGCGGCTGCGATAGAGACGATTCGCATCGTTGTAATTCGAGACGTAGAGGTCGGGAAATCCGTCGTCGTCGAAGTCTCCCCAGGCGACACCCTTGGCGTCGCGGCCGTTCTGGACGCCGGCAGCGGCGGCGACGTCGATGAAGGTGCCATCGCCTCGATTGCGAAAGAGTTGACACGGATAGCCGCTGTTGTTGCCGCCTTCGTTGCCGACATAGAGGTCGAGGAAGCCGTCGCGATCGTAATCGGCCCAAGCGGCAGTTTGAGACGGATAGTTTATCTCACCGAGGCCTGCATCGAATGTCACGTCTACAAACGATCCATGACCGTCGTTGCTCAGCAACGACTTCGGCTGCCGACCGGCGCGGCCGAGCCACGCTCCTCGCAGGATCAGCAGATCGGTGTCGCCGTCATTGTCGTAGTCCGCCTGCACGACACCGCTGCCACCGAGGAGTCCGGCAAATCCCGCGGCAATGCTGCGATCCTCAAACGTGCCATCGGCGCGCCCGGCGAAATAGCGCAAAGGGCTCTGCGGATCGCTGGAGGATACAATCAGGTCGAGCCTGGTATCGCCGTCGTAGTCCTCGACGGCGACAGACCCGCCAAGATCGATCGTACGCAAGCCGCGTTGTACCGCGACATCAGTGAAGTGCATGAAGCCTTGAGTCGAATCGAAGGTATTCGGCGAGATTCGATACGTCTCCGGCACTTTGTCGGGGTACTCGCCGATCGTCATGTAGGCGACGTTCAGCAACCAGCGCGCCGGCAAGTGATCAACTGTCCTTGCGAGCAACTCTTCGAGCACCTTGATCGCCTTGCGTGAGCCCTCCTGATCGGCGTGAACGCCGCCGGCGCGAATGGGGAGAATGCAGCTGTCGCTGGTATGGCGTGCAACACAATTCCGGCTTTCACCCCAACGAAGGTAAGCGAGCGCAAGCTCGAACTGGGTCCTGTCGACGTCGGCCGGCCGCAGCGGCGGCTTGATCTTCGCCATCACGTCGCAAGCCGCCGCGAAGCCGGCGATCGCTGCTTCGTTATTGCCCAAGCGCAGCTCGTGGTACCCGAGATGGCGAAGATTGCGCCACTGGCGTTTCGGGGTCGCAATGAATTTCGGGTCGGCGACCAGGGTTCGAAATGCGCGCGCTTGTTGGTCGCCGGTATAGACGTTCGTGTCGTGCGACTGGCGCGCGATCTCAGCGAGCACCGCAACCATCCGCTGGTGCCCCGGCGGCAGGCTCGGCGTCGGTGCCGGTTGAGCCGCGGCGGCGGTTGCGCTCAACAACGCGGCCATCGCCCAGACGGCTTGCAAGCGCAGGCCGCCAGGACCAGCCACGGCAGTCGCTCCTCACGGAGCTCCGGGATCAACCACCTCGATCGTCGCCATCATCCCGTTATCCTCGTGCTCGCCGATGTGACAGTGATAGACGAACTTTCCGACGTTGGTCGGCTCCGTGAACGGGATGATGACCTTTACCCATCCGGGAGTACCCGTGTCGCAGATTCCAGCGCCGTCACCCTCGTCGCTCGCGAACGGCACGTTCACGGTGTCCTGGTAGCCAACGAAGCCGTCGGGATCGCCGTTGGCGCCGCTTCTGTCGATCACCTGAAAGTCGAGCTGGTGGATGTGGAAGACGTGCAGCTCTTGTGAGCAGTTATAGATCGTCCACTCCTCGGTCGCACCGAGCTGGACGGTGGTGTCGACGCGGTTTTCATCGAACATCTTACCGTTGATGAAGAACGGGCTGCCGCTCGGATCCTCGGAGAAGACGATCGTGCGCTGCGTTCGATTCGGAACATTACGCAGATCGGGGACTGCCGGGAAATTCGACGGCAGCGTCGTCGGCGCAACCGCGTCGCCGCTGACCACCATGGTCGCCAGAGTCGTCCCTGGGTAGCTGTCACCTGCCGGACCGGTGTTAAAGTCGAAGGAGCGCAAGCGGTACTCGCCGGGTTCGCCGCCGACGACGAGCACCTCGCTACGAGCGCTCGGCGGCAGCAGGATGACATCGCGGGGGATGAGTTGGGTGTGGCGATTGCCGTCGCGCGCGACTTCGTAGAGCTGATGTCCCTCCAGTTGGAATTGATAATAGAGGTCGGCACCGAGGTTGCCGATGCGCCAGAGCTGAACCTCGTTGGGCTGGATGTCGACCGTTGGGTTGACCAGGCCGTTGAGCGTGAAGTGCGTCGGCGCGCTCGGGTCGATCTCATCGGGAAGCTGCCCATCTTCGATCTGCGTATCGCGCAGGATCATGAGCCGCTCGCGAATACCCGCGAGCTGGGGGAAGGGATTGAGCAGACCTTCGACGACCAGTAGCCCGGACATGCCGCCCATGATCTGCGACTCGGTCGTGCCGTACTGGTGTGGATGGTAATAGAACAAACCCTCGGGGTGACTCGACGGAATGTTGATCTGATACTCGAAGAACGTCATCGGCGGGACGTGAAGGAAGACGTTGTCGGAGTTTCCCAGCGGCGACACGTTCATGCCGTGATAGTGGATATTGGTGTCGAGATCGATTTCGTTGACCAGCCGCATGTTGATGACGTCGCCCGGGTCGACGCGCAAAGTGGGCGGAACGTAGGTATCGTTGTACATCGGCGCCGAGAACCGCTTGCCGGCGATTTCGGTCTCGGACATCGCAACTTGGAAGACAGCATCGAGCTCGCCGCTGACGCTGCGCAGCTCCTCCGGATTGGCAAACGCCGGGGGCGCCTGACCGCCGTTGTCATCATCGGCGCAGCCGACGACGGCGAGGGTCAGTGTCAGCCCAAGGACAACTGCGTTGAAGAGCTTCGCCAATCCCACTGTTTCGCGCATCGGAACCTCCCTACAGGTAAGCGCCATTCAATGCGGTCGGTTAACGTCTCGGCAGATGGTTTTGCAATATCAAGGATCGGACGCAACCCCGCCCGGAGGCGCGCGCGCTCGACGAGCGGCATCAGAGGTCGATGCGATAGTTGCCGTTGCGGTCGAGCGTCGCCGTCTGGCTCGGGTGGAGGACGATCGTCGTGAACGGCTCTTCGATGATCGCCGGACCCTTGATGCGATGGCCGGCGCGCAGCCGCGGGCCGTCGTAGATTTTGGTCAGCACGAACTTGCCGTCGAAATATGCCTTGCGCCGGCCTTTCACACGCGACGCGCCGGCCGCCCGTCCGACACGCGGTAGCGCCGGCTTGTCGACGATGCCGATCGCCGTCACCCGCACCGCCCGCAGGATCGGCTCTTCGTCGCGCGATGCGTAGGTGTGCAGCTGCTCGTGGACGTCGTGAAAGCGCGCGATCGTCGCATCCCACTCATTGCGACTCATCGGCGCTTCATGCCGCGCCAGCGCGTGCGCGACGCAGGGTACTGCTATGTCGAAGGTCTGTCCGGGATAGCAGAGGTGCGCATAGCGGTGGACCTCGACGCGCTTCCAGAGGCCGGCGCGCGTCGACAACATTTTCCGAGTCGCCGCCGCCATCTCCTCGAAGAGGCCGTTGATAGCGTCGAGGTCGGCGCGCCCGACGGGCGTAATGCAGGCGCGCATCTCGTCGACGATGTGATCGGAAAGCAACAACCCCAGCGCCGAGAAGGCGGGCGACGTTTTCGGCACCAGCACCGTCTTGATGCCGAGCTCGGCCGCCTGCGCCGTCGCATGTACCGGACCGTTGCCGCCGTAGACCACCATCGTGAGGTCGCGCGGATCGGCGCCGCGCTGCGCCGACATCTTGCGGATGGCGTTCGCCATGTTGGCGTTCACCAGACGATAGATTCCCGACGCCGCCTCGGCGAGGTTTAGCCCCAAGGGCGCCGCCACCGACTGCTCGATCGCGGCGCGAGCCGCTTCGACCTGCAACTGCATCGTGCCGTCGCAGAAGTCGGTCGGGTTGAGGTAGCCGAGAACCACATTCGCATCCGTAACCGTCGGCGCCGTACCGCCGCGGCCGTAGCACACCGGACCGGGCTCGGCGCCGGCGCTGCGAGGTCCCACTTGCAGCGTGCCGCCAACGAGCGACGCGATCGAGCCGCCGCCGGCGCCGATCGAATGCACGTCGACCATCGGCAGGCCGATGACGTATCGATGATGCCAATTCCATCCGGCCTTGATGTCGGGGCGACCACCGCGGATGAGACATACGTCGTAGCTCGTTCCGCCCATGTCGCCACAGACGAAGTCGCGGGTCTTCGCCGCCGCGGCGACGCTGCAGGCGGCGATCACCCCGCCCGTCGGCCCGGAGCTGAGGACCGCGACCGGCCGCTTCTCGAGGTACTCCGGACGCATGATGCCGCCGTTGGACTGCATGATGAGCAGCTGTCCGCGGTACCCGTCGCTGCGCAGGCCGTCGATGAGCCGCCGCAGGTAACGATGCACCTTCGGGCCGACGTAAGCGTTGACCAACGTCGTGCTGGTGCGCTCGAACTCCGGCGCCGACGGCATCACTTCATGCGACAGCGACACGCTCAGCTCCGGGAACTCTTCGGCGGCGATCTCGCGCACGCGCAGCTCGTGCGCCGGATTGACGAACGAGAACAAGAACGTCACCGCAAGCGACTCGCAGCCGAGTTGCCGCAGGCGATGCAAGGCGGCGCGTACGGCGTCCTCGTCGAGCGGTACGACGACGTTGCCTTCGAAGTCGAGGCGCTCGGGCACGCCGATGCGGCGCCGCCGCGGCGCGATCGCCGGCGGCGGCGCGATCGCCGGATCCCAGATGTCCTCCTTGAAGCCGCGGCGCAGCTCGATCTCGTCGCGATGCCCGGCGCTGGTGATCAGGCCGGTCACGGCGCCGTTCATCTCGATCATCGTGTTGTCGGCTGTCGTCGTGCCGTGAACGATGACATCGGTCTGCTCAAGAAGCTGGCGGAGTCCGATCCTCTCGGCACGGGCGAACTGCTCGATGCCGGCGAGGACGCCTTCCGACTGATCGCTTGGCGTGGTCGGCACCTTCGTCAATGCGATCGAGCCGTTGGCGCGAACGAGCACACAATCGGTGAAGGTCCCGCCGACGTCGATACCGATGCGGTACGTCATTGGCGGAACTTATGCATCAGAGCTAACCAGCTGCCTGCTCACGGCGCCGCTGGCGCAGGCCATCGGTCGCAGCCCAGTCGATGCTCAGGTCGAGCGCTTCGAGTGATCCGTTGATCACCACGCCGTAGTCACGCTCCGCACCGGCAATCGAGACATATTCGTCGAGCACGTCATCGAGAACCTTCTCGGGATCGCGCTCGAGCGGATCGCCCCACCCGCCGCCGCCGCCGTAGCGGTACTCGTAGCGCTCGCCCGGCTCATGCGTGACGTAGAAGGCAGTCTCCTCGACGAGTTGTTTGTGGGGGCCGCCGCAGCGGAGGTGCAGCTCGTTGGGCGCGCCCGGGCTACCACCGGCAATCCCGGGCATGGGGTACTTGCGCCCGACGACGTAGGTGTACACCTGCGACGGCGCGTCGATCTCCTTGACGTAGAGCGTTCCGGGGCAGCCGCGCCACTGCCCTGCCCCGCCCGTATCGGTGGCGTAGTCGCGCGCCAGGTGACGCACCGGGAAAATGCTCTCGTTGATCTCGGCGGTGGCGCGGATGAGATTGCCGAAACTGACGTTCATTGCACCCCAGCCGTCCTGGCCATAGACGGCGCCACAGTAGGCACCGAACGTGTCGACCGAGTGATCGATAAAGAGCTGCTTGGTCTTCGGGTTGGTGCCGAAGATCACAGTCGGCATGCCCATCTTGTAGATCTGCGGGCAGCACCGCTTCGGTATCACTTGCTCCAGCGCCTTGGCGATCGCCTCTCCGACTTCGGTGCCGGGATGGTGTGTACCGGCGGCGACCGATTTGTCCGGCGGCGGATTGAGGCAGCAGCCTTTCGGAACGATGAGCTCGATCGAGTTGAAGAAACCTTCGTTCTTCGGAATCGACGGGTCCATCATGCTGGCGAGCTGCGCCACCACGTAACCGCGCGTGTTGCCGTAGGTCGAGTACGCCGCGAGATTCTCACGCGTGTCCGAACCGGAGAAGTCGATGCTGAGACGTTCGCCGTCGACGGTCACCTTGCAGTGGATGTGGATATCCTTGTTCCCCTTCGGATCGTGGTCGACGTAAGCGTCCGATTCATAGGTGCCGTCGGGCCATGAAGCGACTTCTTCGCGAAAGCGGCGGGCGGCGTAGTCGATGGTGTGGTCGACGGCGCCGCGAACGGCGGCCACGCCGTGGCGCTCGATCACTTCCTTGAGACGGCGAACGCCGAGTTGAGACGCACCGATCTGCGCGCGCAGGTCGCCGGTGAACGTCGGCGTGCGGTTGTTCACCTTCATGAAGTAGGTGATGTCCTTGCGCTCGACCCCCTTCTCGAAAATCTTCACGGCTGGGAAGCGCACGCCCTCGGCCCAGATGTCGCGCGCGTCGACGTTGTAGCCGCCGGGCATGGCGCCGCCGGTATCGGCGTGATGGCACTGGATCGAGGCGATGAGCACCATCTCACCGTCGTGAAACACGGGCGCGAAGATATTGTAGTCGGGCAGGTGTCCGCCGCCGTGGTACGGGTCGTTGGCGACCAGGACGTCGCCGTCGTAGAGGCCGCCGGCGCCGAAGAACTCGAGCGCAAAGCGCACCGGCAGCGTCGAGCTGAGCATGAATTGCGGAATGCCGACGCTCAACGCAGCGAGCGAACCGCGCGCGTCGAGGATGGTGGCATTGCGTTCGTTGGACTGATTCAGGATCGGAGTGGTGGCGGTCAGGCTGACGTGCGTCGCCATTTCATAGGCGATGGTCTCCATGGCGCCGCGGATGATCTCGGCGGTGACGGGGTCGTGACGGCGTGAGGCAACAGCGCGACGTGATCGCTTCGGGCGCTTCAAAACTTTGGACGCTTTTCGCTTGGGCATCCGAGACCTGATCAACCCACCGCCGACATCGCTACCGTAGGTCCTTCATCTGCAAACCCAACATGCTCGCGATCACGCTGCGCTGGATGTTGTTCGAGCCCATGCCCACAGGACCGAGCAGAGCCATGCGCACCCAACGGCTCATGTCGTTGTCCTCGAGGTACGACTGGCCGCCGAGAACCTGCATCCCCAGCTCGCAGATCTTGAGGCACATCTCCGTGCAGTAGACCTTGGCCATGGCTCCCTCGAGCGAAGCCGGCTTGTCCTGCGCGTGTAGCCAGGCGGCGTGGTAGGTCATCTGCCGGCCGGCCTCGATGCCGATGGCCATGTCGGCGATCTGCATCTGCACCGCCTGGAAGCTGCCGATGGTGCGCCCGAACTGCTTGCGCGTCTTGGCATGCTCGATGGCCAGATCGAAGGCTTTGCGGGCGATGGCGACATGCGAGATCGCAACCATGATGCGCTCCATGTCGAGGCTGCGGATCATCTGCCACCATCCTTGATTGAGGCCTTCCGGGCCTCCCATGATCATCGACTTCGGCACGCGCACGTTGTCGAAGAAGATCTCCTGCAGGGAGATCACCTTTGAGCCCATCTTTCCCATCTTGCGCATCGTCACGCCGGGAAGCTTACGGTCGACCATGAAGATGGTGATGCCGTTGTAGCGGTCGTCGCGGTTGGTGCGCGTGATGGTCATGATGTAGTCGGCGATGTCGGCGCCGGAGATGTAGTGCTTGTGGCCGTTGAGGATGAAGTCGTCGCCGTCAGGCTCGCCGAACGTGCGCACGGCGGCGGCATCGGAGCCGGCCTCCGGCTCGGTGAGGGCAAAGCAGCCCTTGAGGTTTCCTTTGATGATCTCGGGCAAGTACTTGCGCTTCTGCTCCTCGCTGCCGTTCATCTTGATCATGTGGCCGGCGAAGAAGACCGGCAGCAGATAGCAGGAAGACGCGGCCTCGCTGCCGTAGGCGAGCTCTTCGACGGTGAGACAGAAGTCGATGGCGTTGCCGCCGATGCCGCCGTACTCCTCCGGGAAGTAGACGCCGAGAATACCGGTCTCGGCGAGCTTCGGAACGAGCTCGTGCGGGTAGCGCTCTTCGCGTTCGAGCTCGCGATCGAGCTCGGGCGGACAGTTGCGCTTGATGAAGTCGCGGATCGTCTGCCGATACGCTTCCTGTTCGGGCGTGAATGAGAAATCCATGCGTCACTTCCTCGGGGAGAAGTACACCAAAGAGACGTCGTCATTGACGCGCTCGAAGACGACTTCGACCGGCATGTCGATGCGAATGGCGTCATTGGCACAGCCGACGATGCGCGTATGCAGGCGCGGCCCTTCGTCGAGCTCGACGATGGCGACGTTGTACGGCGTGTCGGTGTTGAACGCCGGATGCTGGGACTGGTGGACGACGATCCAGCTGAAGACCACACCGCGGCCGCTCAGCTTGACCCATTCGTGGCGATCGCTCAGACAACGCGCGCAGATGGCTGATGGCGGAAAGCGGAAATGGCCACAGTCGCCACAGCGCTGCATGCGCAGCTCGCCTTGCTGGGCCGCCGCCCAGAACGGAGCGCTGTCTTCGGTCGGACGAGGGAGCGGTTTCTCAATCGCGAACATGGCGCTCAGTGCATCCCGCTTCAGGCCGCCAGAATCAATCCGGCGTAGCTCACCGTCGGCGGCGCTTCGTGCGGCGCTCCGCCGTAACCGGTTACGAGACACAGCTTCGGGTCGCGGACCTGACGTTCGCCGCATTCGCCGCGCAGTTGGCGCACGGCTTCGCGGATGTGACCGAAGCCGGACAGGTGCCCTTCGCTGATCAAGCCGCCGGCAGTGTTCGCCGGCAGTTTGCCGCCGAGGGACAAATGACCGGCATCGATGAAGGCGCCGACCTCTTCGGCCTCGCACAAACCGTAGGCGACGAGGTCATGGATGACGCGCGGGGTGAACGCGTCGTAGAGCTGAACGAAATCGAGATCGATCGGCTTCACTCCGGCCATGGCGTAGGCCATGGCCGCGGCCTTCTTGCCGCCCCAGTGCCGATCGCGACCGCCGTCGGGGTGAATCATTTCGGAGGAATGCGACTGCCCTGCCCCGAGAATTCGCGCCGGCTTCTTCGGGAGATCCCGCGCGCGCTCGATCGACGTGACAATGCAAGCGCCGCCGCCGTCGGTGGTCGGGCAGCAGTCGAACAGCCGTAGCGGCTCCGCGACCCAGCGCGAAGCCATGTAGTCCTCGAGGGTCATCGGCTTACGCATCTGCGCGTCCGGGTTCATCCGCGCGTGCTCGCGCCAGGTCACCGCGATGCGGCCGTAGTGCTCGTCGCGGTAGCCGTGCTCGTGCTGCTGCCGCCGCTTGATGTGCGCCATCAGAGTGATGGCGCCGATGTCGCCGTACGGCACCTGAAACTCGGAGCCGAACAGCTGCATCATGACGCCCTGCGGCCAGTTCTGGGTCGCAAAGCAGCAGAGGACCGTACGACAGTAGCCCGCGGCGATCGCGGCAGTCGCCGTCTGCACCGAGCCGCAGCCGGTTGCACCGCCGAGGTCCATGGTGGCCGAGAAGGTCGGCTCGAGACCGAGGTAGGCCGCCACCCGCGCCGCCCAGCCGTGCTGCTCACCCATGATCGCCGGCATCATGACGAGGACGCCGTCGATCTCATCGTGCGACAACCCGGCATCTTCGATCGCCCGGCGCGCGGCTTCGAGGGTGAAGCCCATCGTGCTGACGCCTTGCACCTTGCCGAAGCGCGAAGTGCCGACGCCGACGATGGCGCAGGTGTCACTCGGATTTCTTGGCATCGACTTTCTTCCAGCCAAACGCGGCGCGCGTCTGCGCTTCCCAGTCGTTGATCGGATGATGCTGGCGGAGGGCCCGCAGCTGCGCGAAGCGCGGCGCTCCCTCGCGCTGTTCCGCCTGCCATTCGGCCGCGAACTTGCCGGAGCGGATCTCCTCGAGCGCCTCCCGCATCCGGGTCTTGAGGTCGACGTCGGCGAAGCGCCAACTGCGTGTCATCGAGCCGTACTGACTGGTGCGCGAATGGAGATCCATTTGCTTGATGACGCCGGTGTCGACGAAGCGCTTGAGCGTGTAGGCCAGCTCGCCCGACATGTAGAGCTCGAGGAATACGGCTTCGGGCGGATAACCGGCCTCGAGCAGCGTCTCGATGGCACTGGTCAAGGCGGCGCCGAAGGCTGGACCGAACCCTTGTTCACTGAACAGATCGAGCGCGGCCTCGTCCTTCATCGACAACTCGAGGCAACCGGCACGCGTCGAGCCCACTCCTTTGGCCAGCGCCAGGAGACGCTGCTGCGCCTTCCCAGTCGCGTCCTGATGGACGGTGACGAAACTGGGAAACCCGCGACCGTCGATATAGGTGTCGCGCACGCCTTCGCCGATCATACGCGGCGCGATCATCAGGACGTCGATGTCGACTGCCGGTACCAGGTGGCCGAAGGCGACGTTGTAACCCGAGGCAAACACGATGGCGTCGCCCGTCTCGAGGTGCGGGGCGATGTCGCGCTCATAGACATCGGGCATGATCTCATCGGGAATCAGCAGGAAGACAATGTCGGCGAGTTGCGTCGCCGTCGCAATTTCCTCGGCGCGAAAGCCGTCGCCCTCGGCGCGCCGGAGCGAAGCGTCGGCGATCGTTCCGATGATCACGTCCAAGCCTGAGTCACGCAGGTTCATTGCCTGCGCGCGGCCCTGATTGCCGTAACCGATTACCGCGATGCGCTGGCCTGCCAGCACGGTGAGGTCGGCGTCGGCATCGTGGTAAACGACCGCCTGGCTCATCGCCCCTTCCAAACCGGCGGACGCTTTTGCTGAAAGGCGAGAATGCCTTCCATGGCGTCCTCGGTGGAGAAAATTTCACCGGCGTAGCCCATCTCCTGGTCGAGGGCTTCCTTGAGCGGCATGCCGAGACCTTTGAGAGCCGACTCTTTGACCTTGCGCACGGCGAGCGGCGCGTTCTTGCAGATGAGCTCGGCGTACCGCAGCGCCGTCGGCATCAGCTGGTCGAGCGGCACGACCTCGTTGACGATGCCGTAGTGGTAGGCCTTCTGCGCGCTGATCGGTTCGGCCGTCAGGAGGATCTCCATCGCCCAAGGGAACGGCATCTGCCGCGGCAGCTTGGTGGTCGAGCCGCCGCCGGGGAACAGACCGCGGCGCGGTTCGCCGATACCGAAGCTGGCATGGTCCGCGGCGATGCGGATGTCGGTCCCTTGGAGCATCTCCATGCCGCCGGCAATGCAGAAGCCGTTCACCGCGGCGATGATCGGCTTGTAGATGTCGACTTCGCGCAAGACGGCGACGAGCGACGCGTTGACGGGGAACTCCTGTCCCATCGTCTGCGTGCCGCCGGACTCTGTGAGCTCACCGATGTTCTGGGTGATCATGGGGATGAATTCCTTGAGATCGCCGCCGGCGCAGAAGGCTTTGTCGCCGGCGCCGGTAATGATGGCGACCCAGGAATCGGGATCGTCGCGAAAGTCGAGCCATGCTTTGGCGAGAAGGCCGAATGCCTGGAAGTTCAATGCGTTGCGGCGTTCGGGCCGGTTGATCGTGATGAAGGCGATGTGGTCTTTTTTCTCGTAGAGGATGGGTTGCTCGTCCATTTCGCTCCGCCTCAATCGCTCACTTTAATCAATTGATTGAAAGCAGAAAGACGGAAACCAAGTCAAGGCGGGAGCGGGTTGGGCTGCGAGGTGGATTGGGCGCCGCGCCGGTCCTCGCAGCGAGGCGAGTTACTGTTTGGTCGACTTCGCCGCCGGGGCTTTGTCGGCGGCGCTGCCGACGGTGATCTGCGGTCGGATGCGCGCGAGCAGCTTGTCGCCGATGCCCTTCACGTTGAGCAGGTCGTCGACGGTGTGAAACGGTCCGTTCTTCTCGCGATAGTCGACGATCGCCTGAGCTTTCGAGGTGCCGATTCCGTTGATCTCGTTCAGCTGCGCGATCGAAGCGGTGTTGAGGTCCACTGCGGGCGGTTCCGCTGCGAATGTGGGAGCGCTCGCCAACACGGCGAGCGCCAGGCCTAGGAACCACGGGAACAAACGTCGAATTGCCATGAGCAAATACCTCCTTTGCGTTCTACGTCTCGGCCCATGCGGGACCGGCTGCGGCGATCCTCGTTCTACTGCTATGACAAGTCCTATACAAGTAACCTAACTTAGATTTACAACACACCACTTGTGCAGCCGCGCGCCGCGCTTGCCGCTGTGCGTCAACGTGAGAACGACCGGCACCGGCTTGACACCGAAGAACGGTCAAGTCTAAAAGCGCTGCAATTCAGCTCGATTGCACGCGAAGGGAGCGGCGAATGAGGCGGATGACCTTTCCAGCACAGTGGGATCCGAAGCTTGGAATTCACGTGACTTGAAGTCGCGG
>JADMIO011294214.1_pt1 | contig 28839 bp, 26 predicted proteins | sample 8958161 | NCBI WGS metagenome assembly JADMIO01 (sample SAMN16585339, study PRJNA669376) | soil metagenome | isolation source: Crop rotation soil | place: USA: Cullars Rotation, Alabama | collected 2011 | reverse complement strand
CGACAACTTGTCCACGTGGAATTCTAAGCTTAGGATCCCAATGTGCTGGAAAGGGACGTGCCGCTCGCCGGCGACATCCTCGCCGACATCCTCCAGAATTCGCTGTTCGACCAGCACGAGCTCGACCGTGAGCAGCAGGTGATCGTCCAGGAGATCGGCGCCGCGCGCGACAATCCCGATGATCACGTATTCGACCTGTTCCAGGAGGCCGCGTATCCCGCCCAGCCGATCGGGCGCACGATCCTCGGCACGGTGGACTCGGTCAACGCCTTCCGCCCCGGCTCCATTCGCGCCTACATGGAGCGCAACTACGTCGGTGAGCAGATGGTGGTCTGCGCCGCCGGCAACGTCGATCACGACACGCTCGTCGAGGTGACCGCCGAGCGCTTCCGCAATCTCAAGGCCAATGGCGCTCCGGCGCCCCTCAAGGCGAAATACGTCGGCGGCGAGGAACGGCTTCTCTCCGACCACGAGCAGGCGCATATCGTCCTCGGTCTCGAGGGCCGGGCCTACAACTCTGACGGCTTCTACGCCGCCCAAATCCTCGCCTCCATCCTCGGCGGCGGCATGAGCTCGCGCCTGTTTCAGGAGGTGCGCGAGAAGCGCGGCCTCTGCTATTCGGTCTATGCCTTTCACTGGGCCTTCGCCGACAGCGGCATCTTCGGCATTGCCGCCTCGACCGGCGAGCAGGAAGTCACCGAGCTGATCCCGGTGGTGCTCGACGAGTTGCGCAAGGCGACCGAGACGATCACCGACGAAGAGGTGGTCCGGGTACGCAACCAGATCCGCGCGGGACTGCTCATGTCGCTCGAAAGCCCCTCGTCGCGGGCCGGACAGCTGGCCCGCCAGCAGATCCTCTGGGGCCGGCCGATTCCGCTTCAGGAGACGGTCGACCGTATCAATCGGATTGGCGCCGACCGGGTCAAGCAGGTGGCGCGGCAGATCCTCGGTGCGGGCGCCATTTCGCTCGCGGGAATCGGGCCGGTGGCCAACCTCCCCGACTACCAGGCCATCACCGACCGGCTGCGGGCCTGAAGGCGGTCCCGTGCTCACCTGGCTCAGCCGAGACACGACGCCCCTCCTGATGGGGCCGCGCGTGACGCTGCGCGCGCCACAGCCGAAGGACTACGACGACTGGCGCCGGGTCCGGCGTGAGAGCCGCGATTTCCTCAAGCCCTACGAGCCGCGCTGGAGCGAGAGCGACCTCAGCCGCCGCGTCTTCCTCGCCCGGCTGCGCCGCGGCCAGGAAGAGGCGCGCAAGGGCACCGACTACGCTTTCTTCATCTTCCTGCGCGAGCGCAACGATGAGCAGCTGGTGGGTGGCATCACCCTATCCAACATTCGCCGCCGCGCCGCGCAGTACGTCAACCTCGGCTACTGGATGGGCCAGAAGCACGCCGGCAAGGGCCTCATGACCGAAGCAGTCGGCGTGATCGTTCCGTTTGTGTTTGAAACCCTCGGCCTTCACCGCATCCATGCCGCATTTCTCCCTGGCAATGAGGCTTCCCGCCGTGTGCTCGAGAAGAACGGCTTCAAGGAAGAGGGCTATGCCGAGAACTATCTCCAGATCGACGGCAAGTGGTGCGACCACGTGCTGTTCGGCATGACCCGCGAGCGCTACGACGCGGCGCGGCGCAGCTGAGCCCGTTTTCGTCCGCCCGACGCCATGCTTGTCGCTTACGGCAATCCCCGCTACCAAGGGTACGGCCCCCGCGCATCGGATTGCCGCGGGCTCCGGCGCAAGTCGCTTCGGCGCGGCGCCTGACGTGCGTCGCGGCAGGATAGTCCATCGCTTGGTCCGTTCCCTCTTCATCATTGCGATGTGCCTGCTGTGCGCGGTCGCCGGCATCGGCACCGCGGCGGCCTTCGAAGTCATCTCGGTGCCCGAGGACGTCAATGCCGTAAACGTCACCGACGGCATCGACGTCGAGCCGGGCACGAACGGACGCATCCAACTCTCGACCGCACCCAGCGAGGACGGCATCATCCGCCGCATCGAGGTGCTCGCGTCCGAGCAGGGGACCAACCCCAACTGGGCGGTGTTCGCGCTGCGCAACGATTCCGACGCCCAGATCGACCGGCTTCTGGTGGCACCGTTCTTCCGCCTCCCCGGATCCGGCGTGTTCCATCCCGATCTCGGCGCTGAGCGCATCAACGTGCTGACCCCGAGCGCGGGCATCCGCCCGGTGCGACTCGCCGACCGCGAGGCCGACGTCTTCGAGATCACGCTCGATCCCGGCGCGACGGTGACGTTCGTGGCCGAACTCGCCAACGGCGCTTTGCCCGAGCTCTACATCTGGAAGCCCGACGCCTATCGCGACTACGTCAATTCGTTCACGCTCTTCCGCGGCGTGGTGATGGGCGTCGCCGCGCTGGCGGCGGTCTTCCTGACCATCATGTTCGTGGTGAAGGGCAGGGGGGTTTTCCCCGCCACTGCCGCCTTCGCGTGGGCGGCGCTGGTCTATCTGCTCATCGACTTCGGCGTGGTCGGTCCGTTGCTGGGCATATCCAACGGCCAGATTCAGCCCTTCAGGGCGGCGGCTGAGGCCGCCATCGCCACAACCCTGTTCGGCTTCCTGTTCATCTATCTCAACCTCCACCGCTGGCACCTGCGCTTCGTGCACCTCGCCCTGGCGCTGTTGTCGGTCTTCCTGGCCCTCTTTGCCTTTGCGTTTTTCCAACCCGAGATCGCCGCCACCGTCTCGCGGCTCGTACTGGCGCTGCTCGGTGTCTCCGGCTTCTTCCTGATCCTGCTGCTGGCGCTGCGGGGCTACGACCGCGCGGTGCTGATGGTCCCGACGTGGATCATCTATATGGCCTGGTTGTTCTACGGCTGGCTGGTGCTCTCGGGGCAGGTGTCCAACGACGTTGCCCAACCGGCCGTCGCCGGCGGCCTTGTGCTGATCGTCATGCTGCTCGGCTTCACTGCGGTGCAGCACGCCTTCTCCGAGGGCCAGGTCTCGATCGGCACGCTCAGCGAGGTCGAGCGCCGTGCGCTCGCGCTCACCGGCTCAGGCGATTTCGTCTTCGACTGGAACATCGAGCGCGACCGCGTTTCGGTTTCCGACGAGCTCTCGACCCGGCTTGGCGAACGACGGGGCACGCTTCGCGGCGCGATCAAGCGCTGGCTCGACCGCGTCCACGCCGAGGATCGCGACCGCTTCCGCACGGCCTTCGACACGCTCGTCGAGCTCCGCCGCGGCAAGGTCTCCGCCGACGTGCGCCTCGCCGCCCACGATGGCAGCTATCGCACCTTCCGCATGCGCGTGAAGCCGGTGCTCGGCGGCGACGGCCAGGTCAACCGAATCGTCGGCACGCTTCAGGACGTCAACGATGACCGGGCGAGCCGCGAGCGGCTGCTCCACGATGCCGTGCACGACAGCCTGACCGGGCTGCCCAACCGGCAGCTGATGCTCGACCGGCTCGAACGCGCCCTGATCCGCGCGCGGCTGCCCAACGGCATCAAGCCCGCGGTGTTCCTCGTCGACATCGACCGCTTCATGGACCTCGAGGAACGCGTCGGGCACTCCGCCGCGGATTCGGTGCTGCTGGCCATCTCGCGACGCATCTCGCGTGTCATGCGTCCCCTCGACACCGTCGCGCGCATCTCGGGAGACCAGTTCGCGGTGATCCTTGCCTCCGAGGCCGCCGCCGGCAAGATCGCCGAGGTCGCCGAGCAGATCCGCAAGGCGTTGAAGTCGCCGTTCAACTTCGGGGAGCGCGACCTCTCGCTCACCTGCTCGATTGGCGTTACGATCTACGACGGCAATCCCGCGACCGCGGCCGACGTGCTGCGCGACGCCGAGCTGGCGATGTACTACGCCAAGCGCCTCGGCGGCGATCGCATCGAAGCGTATCGCGCCTCGGCCCGCTCGATCGCCGCGTACACCCGCGCCAGCGAAGAGGACCTCGATCGCGGGCTTCGCCACGGTGAGCTTCAGGTGCTGTTCCAGCCGATCATGGACATCCACGCCGGCACCATCGCCGGCGCCGAGGCTCTGATGCGCTGGAACCATCCCACCCGCGGCGTGGTCAACCCCGACGAGTTCATCCCGCTCGCCGAACGCTCCGGGCTGATCGAGCGGCTGGGTCGGCTTGCCTTCGAGCAGGCGGCGGGACAGGCGCGCGAGTGGCTCGACGCGCTCACTCTCGGGGATGAGTTCTACGTCTCGGTCAATCTGTCGCCGACCCAGCTCGCGAGCGAAACCCTGCTCAACGACATGAAGGCCCTGGTCGGCGACAACCGTCAGATCGCCCACCACCTCAAGCTCGAGATCACCGAGAGCCAGGTGATGACCAACCCCGAGCATTCGGCCTACATGCTGCAGGCGCTCAAGGGCCTTGGCCTCGGCCTTGCGCTCGACGACTTCGGTACCGGCCACTCATCGTTGAGCTACCTCCACCGCTTCCCGTTCGACACCATCAAGATTCCGGCCCCGTTCGTGCAGATGAGCGACGATACCGGCATGAGCCACACGCAGGGACCGATCATCCGGTCGATCGTTTCGCTCGCAAGCGAGCTCGATCTTATGGTGGTGGCAGAGGGCGTCGAGTCGATGGACGAGATCGAGCGGTTGCAGTCGCTCAATTGCCAGTACGCTCAGGGCTATGCCTTCGGCGCCGCCATGACCGGCGCCGAGATGCTCAAGAAGCTGCAGTCGCAGAACGGTCGCTAAGCCCGTCCAGCCACCGAGCTCAGGCTTGCGCGCGTGATGCCAAGCGTCCCTAGGGCTGCGTCGTAGCGCTGCTCGAGTGGAAGGTCGAACAACAGCTCGCGCGAGAACGGCACGGTCAGCCAGCCATTGCCTCTGATCTCGCCCTCGAGCTGGCCGGCACCCCAGCCGCAATAACCGAGCACGAACAGAGCCTCCGCCGGCGTGTCCTTATAGGCAATCGCGCGCAACACATCGAGGGTTGCGGTGAGGCACACGTCCTCGCTGACGGGGTAGGAGTTTTCCTGGCGAAAGTAATCGGGCGAATGGAGGACGAAGCCGCGGCTTTTCTGCACCGGGCCGCCCCGCAGCACCTGGCGGTCGCGGACCGTCTCGGGCAGCCGGATGATCTCCTCGTGATTGCCGAGCTTGAGCTCCTCGAGGATGTCGGCGAAGCGCATGTCCTCGACCGTCTGGTTGACGACGAGGCCCATCGCGCCTTCCTCGCCATGCCCTACGACATAGATCACGGTGTTCTTGAAGCGCTCGTCGCCCATGGCCGGCATGGCCACAAGAAACTGCCCCTTGAGCGAAATCATTCCCGCCGACTCCGACTGGTCACGACCACAATTCCCCCTCGGCGCAGGAGTTTATCCGCCTCCGGCGGCAGCCGGAAGATGCCGGGGCTCACGAAGCGCTGAACGGTGCACGGGTGTTTCTTTACTGTGACATCGGCTAAGTCCGATGCCATGCGTATCGTTGTTGCCCTCGTGCTGCTGCTCGCCGCCAGCCCCGCCGCCGCCAGTCAGACGGCGTGGCAGGAGGTCGCGCCGGGCGTACGCCTGCGGCTCATCGCCGACGATGTTGAGCAGCCGGACGGCTCCGCGCTGGCCGGGCTCGAGATCCAGATGCCGGGCAACACCAAGACCTATTGGCGTGTTCCAGGCGAAAGCGGTATCCCGACGAGTTTCGACATCGGCGGTTCGAACGGCATTGCCAGCCTGTCCCCGGTCTGGCCGTACCCGGTGATCGATCACGCCGCCGGCTACACCGACTATGTCTACTACGGGCCGACCGTGCTGCCGCTCAGCCTGAAGGTCGTGGGCGATGCGCCGGTGCTCGCCGCCAGCGTCACGATGGGCATCTGCTCGGACGTGTGCACGCCGGTCACGGCCAGCTTCACCCTGCCGCTCCGCTTCGGCAGAGCCGATGCCGCCCAACAGATCCGGCTTGAGCAGGCCATGGCGCTTGCGCCGATTCCGTGGCCCGGTCCCGGCGATGCGGTGGGTGAAGCGCGCGTGAACCCAGACGATGACACGCTGACCGTGGCCCTCACCGATCGGGATGTCGATCCCGCGTCGGTGATCGTCGATGCGGGCGATCCGCCCATCCTCTTCGGCGCGCCGCAAAAAAGCCGGGATGGAAACGCAATCTCCCTGCCTCTGTTGGGCGGGGATTCGGCGGGCCTGGAGGGCAGGCCGGTTCAGCTGATCTTCCTGACTCCGGCGGGCGCGTATGAAGTGACGCGCACGATCGGACCGGTCGGCGCCACCGCATCGCAAAACTAACGCGCCGGCTCTGGACCGGCCTCACGGAGGCGTGGTGATCGAGCCGGGAGACAAGGTGCCGTCGGTGCCCGTGTACCTTCGCAACGCGGAAGGCATGACCGAAACCACCAGCGACGCCGTGCTCGGCACGGGGCTGGTTGTCTTCTTCTCGGTGCCGGGCGCGTTCACGCCCACGTGCCACGTCAATCATCTCCCCGGCTTTCTGGCCAATGCCGACAAGTTGCGCGCCGCCGGCGTCACGCGCATCGTCTGCGGCGCCGCTAACGACCATCACGTGATGGGCGCGTGGGCAACGGAGAGCGGCGCGGCAGGCATCATTGATTTCCTCTCCGATCCCAAGGCCGATCTTGCCCGCGCCATGGGTCTCGAACGGACGACCGACGACCTGGGCGTGCGCTTCAGGCGGAGCGCCATCATCTTCCGCGACGGCGTTGCCGAGGGCGTGTTCGTCGAGGACAAACCGGGTGTCACTGCCACCGGCGCGCCGGCCGTGCTGGTCGCGCTCTCTCAGGCGGCATAGGAACTGGGGATAGGCCGAATCGGCCATTTCTCACGTCGACAAGTGATTCTAGAGTGTGAGTTAGGGGAACATCGCCGAATGCAGTCATCAGATCTCATCATGCGGGCCGGCCGCATTGCGCGCTTCGGTGCCATGGCGGCTCTGGCGATGGCCATTTCCGCCTGCTCCATGGGCAACATGTTCGGCACCGGCTCTGCGAACACGGCGGCGATCGCCAACGCCAGCGCTTCCCCCAAGGAAGTAGCCGCGGCCGCGCCCGACGCACTGCCGGCCATCGCGACCGAATGCCCGCCGATCAAGGTGCGGGACGGCGCTGAGACCTACGCACGCTACTCGGGCGGCAACAGCAGCGATCCTCGCAAGCTGATGTTCCAGGCCGTGCTCGATCAGCAGTCGCGCAACTGCGTGGTGTCGAACGGCCTGATCACCGTCAAGATGGGCGTCGTCGGCCGGCTGATGCTCGGGCCCGCCGGGAACGAGAAGCAGGTGACGGTTCCGCTTCGTTTCGCCGTCGAGCGCAACAACGTCGCCATGTTCACCGAGAAGTACGACATCCCCGTGACGATCGCCCCGCCCGCGCAGGCGGCGGACTTCGTCAAGGTCGTCGACAACGTGCAGATCCCCTACCTCGGTGGCGAGGACATCGTCATCTGGGTAGGCTTCGACCCGCGCGGCTGATCGCCTGTCGCGCCTTGTGGCCTGCGGCGGAAGCGCCGTTGACCGAAAGCGCGTAATGCCCCAAGGATAGTGTGCTCGCGGGAGAGACCCTGCCGGAAGTCCGGTGGGGCGCCGAAGGCGCAACCGCCCCGGAAACGCTCAGGCAAAAGGACCGCGAGCAGGTCTAGACCTCTGGAAAGCGGGCGTCAGGGCGAGCCTCGGAAAGTCGCAGACTTTTCGGACCGGGCGAACCTCGGCAAAAGTGCCCCACCGAAGGAGCAACCTGCCATCGGCTGGCAGGGAAATCTCTCAGGTCACCCGGACAGAGGGGGCGAACGCCGTCCGCATCTGGCGGCGGCAACGCGACGACTCCGGGACCGCCCATGGCCAATACGCCCGTCGAACCCAAGACCACGCTGCTCTTTCCGCAGCACATCGCGCTGGGCGGCCGCATGGTCGAATTCGCCGGCTATGATATGCCGGTCCAGTATCCCGCGGGGATCATCGCCGAGCACCACTGGACGCGCTCGCATGCGGGCCTGTTCGACGTCTCGCACATGGGGCCCGCGTTTCTCGAGTTGGCCGGGCGCACCGGCGACGCCGAAGCTGACCACCGCGCCGTCTCCGCGCTCGTCGAGCCGCTGGTCTCTGGCGATATCGCCGGCCTGAAGCCGGGCAAGCTCCGCTACACCCTGCTGCTCAACGAGCAGGGCGGCATCCGAGACGACCTCATGATCGGTCGGCACCCCGATCCGCAATGGGCGGGCACGCTCTACATCGTCGTCAACGCCGGCACCAAGGACGACGATTTCGGCGCCATCGAAGCGGCCGCAGGAGATCGCGCCAGGCTCAAACGTGCCGATGGCGGAGGCCTGTTGGCGGTGCAGGGACCCGAGGCCGTCGCCGTAATAGCCGGCATGGTGCCGGCGGCCGCCAACCTCGCCTTCATGGAGTTCGGCAACTTCCCCTGGGAGGACACCATGCTGGTCGTCTCCCGGTCCGGCTACACCGGCGAGGACGGCTTCGAGATCCTGGTCGAGCCGACCCATGCCATTCGGCTTTGGGATGCCCTGCTCGCCGATGCGCGGGTCAAGCCGGTCGGCCTTGGCGCGCGCGATTCGCTGCGTCTCGAGGCGGGGCTGCCGCTCTACGGCCACGACCTCGACGAGACCACCTCGCCGATCGAGGCGGGTCTCGAATTTGCCCTGTCGAAACGCCGCCGCGAAGCCGCCGATTTCCCGGGGGCGAGTCGCATCCTGAGCCAAAAGGCGAATGGCCCTGCCCGGGTGCGGGTCGGCCTGCGCGTCACTGGTGCGCCGGCCCGCGAGGGCGCCGAGATTCTCGACGCCACCGGCGCTGCAATTGGTCGGGTCACCTCGGGCGGCTTCTCGCCCTCGCTCAACGCGCCGATCGCCATGGGCTACGTGCCGCCGGCGCTCTCGGCGGCTGGTACCAGTCTGCAGGTGTCGGTGCGCGGCCGGGCCCAGCCGTCAACCATCACCGAACTCCCCTTCGTTCCCCACCGCTATGTCCGGAAAGCGAGCGCATGATCCGTTACACCAAGGAGCACGAATACATCACCGCCGACGGCACGGTCGGGATTACCGCCTATGCCCAGGAACAGCTGGGCGACGTGGTCTTCGTTGAGCTGCCCAGCGTCGGCCAAAAGCTGAAGAGGGGCGACGAGGCCGCGGTGGTCGAGTCGGTCAAGGCGGCGTCCGAAATCTATGCGCCAGCCTCCGGCACCGTAACCGCCGTCAACGACGCGGTGGTCGCATCCCCCGGCCTCGTGAACGAGGATCCGCTTGGGCAGGGGTGGATGTTCAGGCTGAGCCTCGATGCTCCGGCTGAGCTCGACGCGCTGATGGACGAAGCGGCCTACGCGGAGCTGACGAAGTAGCATGCGCTACCTGCCTCACTCCGACACCGAGCGCGCCGAGATGCTCGCGACCATCGGCGTCGCCGATATCGATGCGCTGTTCTCGGCCGTGCCCGCCGGCGCGCTCAACCGCACACCGCTCGACCTGCCGCCGCACCAGCCCGAGTTCACCGTCGAGGCGCACATGCGCGCGCTGGCGCGGCGCAACCGCGCGGCCGGCGATGGTCCGTTCTTCGTCGGCGCCGGCGCGTACCGCCACCATATCCCGGCGTCGGTCGATCACCTGATCCAGCGTTCGGAGTGGCTCACCGCCTACACCCCGTATCAGCCCGAGGTGTCGCAGGGCACCCTGCAGATGCTGTTCGAGTTCCAGACGCAGGTCGCGCGTCTGACCGGCATGAAGGTTGCCAACGCCTCGATGTACGACGGCTCGACCGCGACCGCGGAAGCGGTGCTGATGGCCCGGCGGCTGACGCGCCGCAGCCGCATCGTGCTCTCAAGCGGCCTCCACCCGCACTACCGCGACGTCGTCCGCAGCTATGTCGGTGACGTCCCCGACCTTGTCGTCATGCCCGGCGGCCACGCCGGCCGCGCGGTCTTTACCATCGACGAGCAGACCGCCGCCGTCGTCGTCCAGACCCCCGACTTCTACGGCTCGCTCCGCAACATCGAGGAACTGGCCGCGATCGCCCACGACGCCGGCGCCCTGCTGATCGTGGTTGTCACGGAGGTGATTTCCCTCGGCCTCATCGAGTCCCCCGGTGCGCTCGGGGCCGATATCGTGGTTTGCGAAGGCCAGTCGCTGGGGAATGCGCTGAGCTTCGGTGGGCCGTACGTGGGCCTGCTGGCGACGCGAAAGGACTTCGTGCGGCAGATGCCCGGGCGGCTCTGCGGCGAGACGGTCGATGCCGATGGAAAGCGCGGCTTCGTCCTCACGCTCTCGACCCGCGAACAGCACATCCGGCGCGAGAAGGCGACCAGCAACATCTGCACCAATTCCGGCCTCTGTGCGCTGGCGTTCTCGATCCACATGGGACTGCTCGGCGAAGCGGGGCTGAAACGGCTCGCGCGGCTCAACCATTCGCGCGCCGTCGCGCTGCACGAGGCGCTGGGGAAGGTCAACGGCGTCGAGCGGTTGAACGCGACGTTTTTCAACGAGATGACCATCCGCACCGCGCGCCCGGCGGCCGACCTGATCGAGGATCTGGCGCGCATGGACATCCTCGGCGGCGTGCCGGTCAGCCGGCTCGAACCCGACCAGCCAGAGCTCAGCCGTGACATTGTCCTCTGCGCGACCGAGCTCACCACCGACGATGACATCGCCGTGCTCGTTACGGGCCTCAAGGAGCTGCTCGCATGAGCATGAACACGCAAGGGCGGCCGACCGGCATTGGGAGTGCCAAGGTTGCGGTCCGCGTCGAGCCCGCGCTGCTGCCCGACGAACCGCTGCTGTTCGAGATCGGTGACCTCGAGCATTCCGGCGTCGACCTGCCGGAGGTCGAGATCGACGGCACGCACCTCGGGGGATTTGAGCGCAAATCACCGCTCGACCTGCCGGGCCTGACCGAGCCCGAGGCGCTGCGGCATTATGTGCGGCTCAGCCGGCTCAATTATTCGATCGACAGCGGCATGTATCCGCTGGGGTCCTGCACGATGAAGCACAATCCGCGCCTCAACGAGAAGATGGCGCGGCTGCCCGGCTTCGGCGACCTCCATCCATTGCAGCCGGTTTCGACGGTGCAGGGTGCGCTCATGCTGATGGAAGAGCTCGCCCACTGGCTGATGACGCTGACCGACACGGCCGCGGTGGCGCTTTCGCCCAAGGCCGGCGCCCACGGCGAGATGTGTGGCATGATGGCGATCCGCGCCGCCCACACGGCGAAAGGGCAGGGGCAGCGCACGGTCGTGCTGGTGCCCGAGAGCGCGCACGGCACCAATCCCGCGACCGCCGCGTTCCTCGGCTACACCGTGCGCCCGCTGGCGGCGCGCGAGGACGGCACCCTGGACATCGCGACGGTCAAAGCCGCGCTCGGCCCGGACGTCGCGGCGATCATGCTGACCAACCCCAACACCTGCGGACTGTTCGAGCCGCAGGTGAAGGAAATCGCCGATGCGGTCCACGCCGCCGGCGCTTACTTCTACTGCGACGGCGCCAATTTCAACGCCATCATGGGCGTGGTGCGGCCGGGCGATCTCGGCATCGACGCTATGCATATCAACCTGCACAAGACGTTCTCGACCCCGCATGGCGGCGGCGGCCCGGGGGCCGGGCCGGTGGTGCTGTCCGCAGCCCTCGCGCCTTATGCCCCGGTGCCGTTCGTGCGGCGCAACGGCGAACAGCTCGACCTGGTCGAGCACGCCGAAGGGGAATCGCTCGGCCGAATCACCGCCTTCCAGGGCCAGATGGGCATGTACGTGCGGGCGCTGACGCACATGCTGAGCCATGGTGGCGATGGCCTCGCGCAGGCCGCCCGCGACGCGGTGCTCAACGCGAACTACATCAAGGCCCGGTTGCAGCACGCGTTCTCGGTTCCGTTTCCCGATTACCCGTGCATGCACGAGGCGTTGTTCGACGATCATTTCCTCGAAGGGACGGGCGTGACGACGCTCGATTTCGCCAAGGCGGTGATCGATGAGGGCTTCCACCCCATGACAATGTACTTCCCCCTCGTGGTTCACGGGGCGATGCTCGTCGAGCCGACCGAGAGCGAGCCCCGGCAGAGCCTCGACCGCTTCTGCGACGCCATGCTGGAACTCGCCACCGCCGCCAAAGCCGGCAACGCCGCGCGGTTCACGTCGGCGCCGACGCGCGCACCGCGCCGGCGGCTGGACGAGACGCGCGCCGCCCGCAGCCCGCGCCTGACCTGGTCGCCTCCCGAAGACTTGCCACAAGCCGCGGAATAGGTCAGCATAGCTGACATAGGAGGCGGTGATGACGCGAAGCGCCGCTGATTACTTCGAGATCCAGGCGGTCGCCTGCGACAACATGGGCTCGCCCTACACCGCTGCCCTCTGCCGGCTGCTGGGCGAAAGGCTCGACGACCGCTCGGGATTCGGCCGCCGACTCGTCACCTGGCCGGGCGATCCGCTCGCTGAGCTCCCCGCGCTCCGCGCCTGCGGCGCGCTGCACGCCCTTGCGCGATCCGGCCGTGAGCCGGCCCTCACGGCTGTTTATCCTCCAGCGCCGTTCGATCGCGAGCGCGTCTGGGCCGCGATCACCACGGCGCTCGCGCGGCACGACGACGAGCTCTGCCAGTGGCTCGAAAGCGCCCCGCAGACCAACGAGGTCGCCCGCTCGGCGATCGTCCTCGGCGGCGCGCTCCTCGCCACGAAACGCACCGGATTGCCCCTCGCCCTGATCGAGATGGGCGCCAGCGCCGGGCTCAACCTCAACTTCGACCGCTACCGCTACGATCTCGGCGGCGGCCGCACGTGGGGCGAGCCCGCATCCGAACTCCTCATCACCTCGGAATGGCGTGGCAACGTCCCGCCACTCGATACCGCACTCACGGTCGCGAGCCGCGCTGGGTGCGATCGCAACCCGCTTGATCCCGCTTCGTCCGAGGATGCTAATCGACTTGTCGCGTACGTCTGGACGGACCAGGTGGAACGGCTCGCGCGCCTCGAGACGGCACTGCGCCTGACTGCCGGGTCCGGAATCAGGCTCGAACGGGCCGACGCGGCCGACTGGGTCGAGCAGCAGATGGCCAAGCCGGCGGTCGCCGGCATCTGCCGCTTCTTTTTTCACACCATCGTCTGGCAGTATCTGCCGGCGCCCACCCAGGAGCGGATCTCTACCGCGCTCAACCGCGCGGGCGCCGCTGCAACTCCGGAAACGCCACTGGTGCACTTCGCCGTTGAGGGCGACGGCAAGTCGCCGCATGCGATCATGACCATGACGATCTGGCCGGGACGGCGCGTCACCAGCGTCGGCACCGCGAATTTCCATGGCCGCTGGGTCGACTGGACGTAGCGCGACAGGGGGCTTCCACCGTCACGCGGTTGTCATGGTCGGCCGGATGTGACTAGCTGACACGGCTTCCCGCCACCTTGGCGCCGGTCTGGCGCACCTCGATCGACAGCCCCGCATGGACGTTCCACCCACCGCCGCCGGACTGCGCCAGGTCCGCGGTTTTCGCCATTTCCTGAGTTCCCGGGCACTCTCTTCGATGGCCTTCCAGGGCTCGGCGGTTTCCATCGGCTGGCTGGTCTACGACAAAACGCACAACCCCTACGACCTCGGATTCGTAGGGTTGTTCCAGTTCCTGCCCATGCTGGTCCTGACGTTTGCCGTGGGGCACGTCGCCGACCATTTCGACCGCCGTCGCATTGGTCTCGTCTGCCAGATGGTCGAAGCGGCGATGATGGTGTTGATCGCGATCGGCATCGTCCAGAACTGGCTGACCGTCCCGTTGATCTTTGCGGCCGTTGCAGTGCTGGGCGCCGCACAGGCTTTCGAGCGGCCGACGATGGCGGCACTGCTTCCTGCCATTGTGCCGGCCGACCTCCTGACGCGCGGCATCGCCACGTCGACCTCGGTGATGCAGACCGCGCTGATCATCGGCCCGTCGCTGGGCGGGGTGCTCTACGGGCTGGGACCGATCGTGCCGTTTCTTGTCTCCGCAGCCATGTTTCTCGTCGCGAGTTACAACGTCGCCGCGATCGCCGGCCTTGCCCCGGTCAAGCCGCGCGGGCCGGTGACCCTGAGCTCGGTTTTCGCAGGCGTCTCCTTCATCCGCAGCAAGCCGGTGATGCTGGGCACGATTTCGCTCGATCTTTTTGCCGTGTTGCTGGGCGGCGCTACGGCGCTGCTGCCGGTCTATGCCCGCGACATCCTCCATGCCGGCCCGCTCGGCCTCGGCTTCCTGCGCACCGCCCCGGCCGTGGGCGCCGTCGCGATGTCGCTGGTGCTGGCGCGGTTTCCGCTCGAGCGGAAGGTCGGGCTGACGATGCTCTGGGCAGTCGCGACCTTTGGCCTCGCGACCGTCGTCTTCGCCTTCTCGACCAGCATCTGGCTGTCGGTGTTGATGCTGCTGACCCTAGGCGCTGCCGATACCGTCAGCGTGGTGGTCCGCACCTCGCTCGTGCAGCTGCTGACGCCCGACGACATGCGTGGCCGGGTGAATGCCGTGAACTCGCTGTTCATCGGCACCTCGAACCAGCTCGGCGAATTCGAGTCGGGGATGTTGGCCGGCCTGGTCGGACCGGTGGCGGCGGCGGCGCTGGGCGGGGTCGGCACGATTGCGATCGTGCTGCTCTGGGCGCGGCTGTTCCCCGCACTGCCGAAAGTCGAAACGCTCCGCGGCTGATCAGCGGACAAACAAAAGGCGGGCTCCGGGCCCGCCTTCACAGCGTCGCGCCTGCAGCATCGCTCAGTTGAGCTTGGCGGCGACGTCCTGGATGGCCTGATCGACCAGCTGCGGACCTTTGCTCGGCATCTGCTGGCGCAGCAGGATTCGCGCGGCTTCGACGGCGAGATCGGCCGAACGGGCGCGCACCTCGGCGACCGCGCTGGCTTCGGCCTGTGCGATCTTGTCCTCGACCGCCTTGGTGCGGCGGACGATCAGCGAGTCGAGCGCAGCGCTCGCATCCGCCGTCATGCGGAACGCTTCCTCTCGCGCCGCGAGCACGATTCCCTCGGCCTCCTTTTCGGCTTCCTGGCGCTTGCGCGCGTAGGAATCGAGCAGCGCCTTGGCCTCGGCGCGCAGGCGCTCGGCCTCGTTGAGATCCTCCTGGATCTTGCTGATGCGCTTGTCGAGCATCCCGGTGATCATGCCGGGCAGCTTGAGGTAGAGCACCACGGCAATGAACAGGACGAGCGCGACGAACGCCCACCATGCGGCATCGAATACCATCGCCTAGTTCCTCGCGGCGGCTGCGACCGCCTGCTGCGCCGCACCCTGCCGGACCTCGCCCGCCAGCTGGGTGACCAGCGTGTGGGCGATGTCGGCGGCGATCGTTTCGACGTTGGCGAGCGAACTCGCCTTGCTTCCGGCGATCCGCGCCTCCGCTTCGCTAACCTTGCGTGCGAGGTCGGACTCGACCCCGGCCCGCTTGCCCTCGATGTCGGACTTGATCGCCTGCCGGGTTTCCTCGGCAATGCCGTGGGCCCGCTGGCGCGCCTCAGCCAGCGCCGCCTCGTAGGCGGCGATCGCGCGGTCGGTCTCCTGGCGCAGCCGGTCGGCCTCGCGGAGGTCGCCGTCGATCCGCGTGCGCCGCTGCTCGAGGATGCCCCCGATGCGTGGCAGCGCCGCCCGGCTCATCAGGAGGTAGAGGAAGCCGAAGGTCAGCACCAGCCAGATGATCTGGCCGAGGAAGTACTGCGGCTCGAACGGCGGAAAGCCCGCCGTCTCTCCCGCTGGCGACTCGGTATGCGCGACCGTCGCGGTCCCGGCCGGAGCCGGTTCCTGGACGACCGTCCCCTGCTGGAGCGCGTCGGCGCCGCTCTGGGCCTGCGCGACGATCACCACGTGCGATGTGCCATCGGCCATCTCAACTCACCCGTAAGCGGATCGGACCGGCTCAGACCGCGTAGAGCAGCAGGAAGGCGATAACCAGCGAGAAGATGCCCAGCGCCTCGGTCACGGCGAAGCCGAAAATGAGGTTTGAGAACTGGCTCGCGGCCGCCGCAGGGTTGCGCAGCGCGCCCGACAGGTAGTTGCCGAAGATCACGCCCACGCCCACGCCGGCGCCACCCATGCCGATGCAGGCGATGCCCGCACCGATGAGCTTGCCCATCAGTTTTGCTGCTTCGGGATCCATACGAAAGTCTCCTTGATTGACGTGACTGGTTGGAACTATTCGCCCGGCGCGTCAGTGGCCGGGGTGAATGGCATCGTTGAGGTAGACGCAGGTCAGGACCGCGAAGACGAACGCCTGCAGGCCTGCGACGAGGAACTCGAGGCCGGTCAGCGCGACCGCCATGCCGAGCGGCAGGATCGAGACCACGCCCCAGGCGCCGGCCGCGAGCAGCGCCACGACCATGCCGCCGAACACCTTGAGCACGATGTGCCCGGCAAGGATGTTGCCCCAGAGACGGAGCGAGTGGCTGACCGGACGCGACAGGAACGAGATGATCTCGATCGGCACTACTAGCCAGATGATGAACCACGGGATCCCCGAGGGGACGAACAGCTTGAAGAACTTGAGGCCGTTACGGCGGAATCCGTAGATGATGACGGTGAGGAACACCGTCAGCGCCAGCATCACCGTGACGATCAGGTGGCTGGTGACCGTGAAGAAATAGGGGAACATCCCGAACAGGTTGGCGAACAGGATGAACATGAACAGCGAGAAGACGAGCGGAAAGAACTTCATCCCCTCGGTGCCCGCCGTATTGCGCACCATGTTGGCGACGAACTCATAGCTCATTTCGGCCATCAGCTGGCCGCGGGTCGGCACCAGCGCCCGGCGCGTGGTCGTCAGCAGCAGGAAGGCGGCGAGCGCCGCCACCGTGAGGATCATGAACAGGGCGGAATTGTTGAAGGCGAGATGCTGCCCGCCGACATCGGCGCCCGGCAGCACGTCCCAGAGACGGAACTGGTGGATCGGTTCGATCGGGTTGGTGGATTCAGCCGCCAATCTCTGCCTCGTGCCCCTTACTCGTCATCGTCGTCGCGCATCGCCGGAGTGCCCGGCGGCACGGTCGTAGCCGCATTCATTTCCGCGGTGGCGCGCACGATGTTCAGCACGCCGGCCGCAAACCCGAGCAACAGCAGGATCACCGTCGCCCAGGGCCGCGTCGAGAAGATCGTATCGATCCCGAAGCCGAGCCCCGCCCCAACGACTATGGCCGCGACAAACTCCGACGCCAGCCGGAAACCCCGACTGGCACCGGTGAGACCAGCCTGTCCCTGTGCGGGGGCCGCTTGTTCCGAAGGCCGCTCGGCCCTGGCGCGCGAGATGCGCCCGGCGAGATCTCCGGTTACCGACGGCGGAACGGGGGATTGATCCCCCGGCCTGCTGTCGCGCGGTTCGGCCATTTCGTCGCTCCCGCTCGGTTGCGGCAATCAGGTCGGACGCTGCTCAAAGTCGCGCGCACCATAGTGTCCGACCCTTGGGGTGTCAAGCACGAGCCGAGAGTGCTAAACCATTGATTTTCATAATGATTAAGTGGAAGAGGCAGGCTGTGACATTCCGTCAATGCCTTGGCCGGCAACAATCCCGAAGTTGAAGTCCGGGACAGTTACTCGGCGGCGACGGCGGAGGCGCGGACGGCGTGCGCGCCGGTCAGGTCCACCGAGACAAGCTGGCTGACGCCCCGCTCCATCATCGTCACCCCGAACAGTCGGTCGACCCGGCTCATCGTGATGGGGTTGTGGGTGATGACGATGAAGCGCGTCTCGGTGCGCGAAACCATCGTGTCGAGCAGGGTGCAGAAGCGCTCGACATTGGCGTCATCGAGCGGGGCGTCGACCTCGTCGAGCACGCAGATCGGCGCGGGATTGGTGAGGAACACCGCAAAGATGAGGCTCATCGCGGTGAGCGCCTGCTCGCCGCCCGACAGCAGCGTCATGGTCGAGGGCTTCTTGCCCGGCGGCCGCGCGATGATCTCGAGCCCGGCCTCGAGCGGATCCTCGCTCTCGACGAATTGGAGTTCCGCAGTGCCGCCACCGAAGAGCGTGGTGAAGAGCTCCTGGAAGTGGGCGTTGACCTTCTCGAACGCCTCCGAAAGGCGCGCGCGGCCTTCGCGGTTGAGGCTCTGGATGCCGGCGCGCAATTTCGCGATCGCGCCAACTAGGTCGTCGCGGTCGGCGACCAGCTTGTCGAGATTCTCGCGGACCTCCTCGGCTTCCTGCTCGGCCATCAGGTTGACGCCACCCAGCCGTTCGCGTTCGGCCTTGAGGCGCTCCACCTTGTGCTCGAGCGAGTCCTCGTCGGGAAGAGAATCGCCGGGTTTGAGGCCGGCAATGGCGGCGGTTTCCTCGGCCGCGGAGCCCAGGGTTTCATGCACCTGCCGCTCGATCTGGTGCCGCTGGGTGATGAGTCCCTTGAGCCGCTCCTCGACCCGCGCCACCGCCTCGCGGGAGCCCGCGAGGCCCTCGGCGGCCAGTCGCAGCGCCTTGTCGGACTCGCGGTAGACGGTCTGCGCCTGAGCGAGGGCGTCGGCCGCGACCTGATGCGCGGCGCGGGCCGCCTCGGTCTCTTCCTCCAGCGCCGCGCGCCGCTGCGCAAACAGGTTGGGCGCGGTCGAGAGGCCGGTCAATTCCGCCGAAAGTTCGGTGCTGCGCGTCTCGAGCGCGGCGATATGGGTCTCGGCACCGTCGCGGCGGCGGGTCCACGCCAGCCGTTCCGTGCCGATCTGCGTGAGCCGCGAGTCGCGTTGGCGGCCAGCGCTCTCGATACTCGCCAGCGCGAGGCGGGCGGCATCGGCGGCGGCACGCGATTCGGCCAGCGCCGACTGCGCGGCGGCCAAGGCTCTGGCGGCTGGCGCCTCGTCGCCCGCTTCGACCAGCGTGCGCTCCGCCTCCGACTTCAGCGCCTCCGCTTCGTCGCGGTTGGTGGCGAGCCGGGCGCGCGCCTCCTCGAGTGCGCTGCGGCGGGCGACGAGGTCGCCGACCGCCTTCTGCGCGCGATCGAGCGCCTGCTGGGCTGTACCGGCGTCATTGCGGGCCGTGCGCACCCGCTCGCGCGACTGACGTTCGGCGGCCCGTGCCGCATCGAGCGCAGTGGCGAGGCGGGTGACTTCGGCCCTGCGGCCATCGCGATCGCTTCTTGCGCCGGCGATCTCGCCGTCGAGCTCGCTGAGCCGGTTACGACGGGCGAGCCGCTCGGCAGCAGCACTCGGCGCATCGGCGGCGGCGACGAACCCGTCCCAGCGCCACAGGTCGCCCTCGCGCGTCACGAGCCGCTGGCCGGGCCTGAGTTGGGACTGCAGCCAGCCGCCCTGCGATTTGCCGACGACCCCGACCTGCCGCAGCCGCCGTTCCAGCACGTCGCTGCCGGACACGAATTGCGCGAGTGGCGTGGCGCCGACGGGAAGGGGTGGATCGTTTTCCGCCGGGTAGGGACCCGCCCAGTGGAGCGGGGCGCCGGCATCCTCCGGCGCCTCGAGGTCTTCCCCGAGCGCCGCACCGAGCGCCGTCTCGTAGCCCGGCTCGACCCTGAGAGCATCGACGACCGGCGGCCACAGGCCCTTGGCGCCGTGCTGTAGCATCTTGGCCAGCGTCTGCGCTTCGGCCTCGAGCCGGTGGAGCCGGGCTTCGACGTCCTGCAGCCCGGGGCGGGCGGCATCAAGCGCCTGCTGGGCTGCGGCCGCCGATTCCTCGGCCCGCACCGCATCGGCATCGGCCTCGTCGGCGCTGATCCGCGCAGACTCGAGCGCGGTTTGCCGGGTCGCGACTTCGCTGTCGGCGCCGAGCGCATCGCCGAGCGCCGCCGCCTCGCGGGCCACCTGTACGATCTGTGCGGTGACGCGGTCGAGCCGCGCGGCGGCTTCACTCGCACCGCGTTGTGCGGCGCCGCGGCGGGCCCGGACCTGCGCCAGCTCTTCGGTCGCGGTCCGGGCGACGGCCTCGGCAGCCGCCACGGTGTGCGCCGCGCTCTGTGCCTCGGCCTCGGCCGCGGCACGGAGTCCCGCCGCATCTGCCGATTCGGCACCGAGCCGCGCCGCCTCGTCCTCGAACCCCGCGAGCATCTGCGCGGTTTCGGCAAGCAGCGTGCGCTCGCGCGAAATGTCGGCGGTGATCTGCCCGATCCGCGCCGCGAGCTCGGCCCGACGCGCTTCGGCCCGCCGTGCCTCGTCTTCGAGCTGTTCGGCGGCGATCGTCAGCCGCTGGAGGGCTGCACCGCTCGCCGCCTCGCGCTCACGGAGCGGCTGGAGCGCGGTCTCAGCGCTCTCGAGCTGGCGCTGCGCCACCTGCTCAAGGTGCATGGCGTCGCCGAGCTGGCCGATCAGCTCGCGCTGCTGGCTCTCGGCCTCGGTCTCGGCCGTCCGCGCCCCGGTCCAGCGGACGTGGAACAGCGCTGCCTCGGCCTTGCGAATCTCCCCGGATAGCCCCCGGTAGCGGATCGCCTGCCGCGCCTGGCGCTTGAGGGTTTCGAGCTGCGTCTCGAGCTGGGCGATGACGTCCTCGACGCGCTCGAGGTTCTGCTCGGCGCCCTTGAGCTTGAGCTCGGCCTCATGCCGGCGCGAGTGGAGACCGGAAATGCCGGCGGCTTCTTCCAGCAGCGCCCGCCTCTGCACGGGCTTGGCGGCGATCAGCTCGCCGATCTGCCCCTGGCGGACCAGGGCCGGCGAATGCGCGCCGGTCGAGGCGTCGGCAAAGAGGATCTGGACGTCGCGCGCGCGCACCTCGCGGCCGTTGACGCGGTAGACCGAACCGGCCTCTCGCTCGATGCGACGGGTCACCTCAAGGACGTCGGCGCTGTTGAGCGCTGCCGGCGCCGTGCGGTCGGTGTTGTCGAGGACCAGCGTGACTTCGGCCGAGTTTCGCGAGGGGCGGTTGCCCGACCCGGCAAAGATCACGTCGTCCATGCCGCCGGCGCGCATCGCCTTGTACGAGCTCTCGCCCATGACCCACCGCAGAGCCTCGACGAGATTGGATTTCCCGCACCCGTTGGGGCCGACAATGCCGGTCAGCCCGGGCTCGAAATGGAGCTCGGTCAGGTCGGTGAACGACTTGAATCCGTGAAGCTTGAGGCGCGTGAACTTCATGCCGCGCCCCTCGCAGTCTGCGGCTGCCAGACGACTCTCCGCGTCAACGTCCGCCGTGCGTGGGCGACCCCGCGGCGCGCAGCGCTGCGCGCCAGGAAAGTCGTTCGCGTTACAGACACGGCGCTACTGGGTTGCCCGCATTCAGCGGGCAAGGACGACGGAGAGATTTGCGACTTACTGAGCAGTGGTCGTTGTGGTTGCGGCCGGAGTTGCCGGAGCTGCGGTGGTCGTGGTCGTCGTTGCAGCGGGAGCGGTCGTCGTGGTGGTCGTTGCAGCCGGGGCGCTGGTTGTGGTGGTGCCTGCGGCGGCGCTGTTGGGTGTGACGGGGGTGAAGGTCTCGCCGCCCGTGGTGGTGACCGTCGGGGCAGGCGTGACCGGAGCGGTACCGCGCATCGACTCGGGCAGCAGCGGTTCGATCTCGGCGGCCAACTGCTCAAGCGACTGTTCTCCGGTGAGCTGCTTGCCGTTGATGTAGAACGTCGGGGTGCCCTCGACCTTGAAGTCGTTCACCGCCTGATCCCGCATCGCTTCCATGCCATTGAAGAGGTCCTGATTCGTCAAGGCCTTGTCGAAGCTTTCGGGAGTAAATCCGAGCTGGGTGGCGACCTGGAGCATGGCATCCTTAGGCTTGTCGGACAGTTCCCAGGTGTTCTGCGTCTTGAAGTAGGTGGAGATGATGTTGTGGTAGTTGTCCGGTCCGGCGGCTTCGGCCAGCATGAAGACCACCGCATCGAGGATGTTGCGCAGGAACGGCCGCAGGATGAACTTGACCTTGCCGGTGTCGATGTAGGTCGACTTGAGCACCGGGAAGACGTCGTTGCTGAATGCCGCACAGTGCGGGCAGGTCGGCGAAGCGTATTCGATCAGCGTCACCGGCGCATTGGGATCGCCGAGCACGTGGTCGGGCACATTGCCGGCCGGCGCCATGAGCTTTGCGACGTCGAACCGCTCGCCGTCCGCGCCGAACGCCAGGCCCGCCCCCGAGAGCGACAGGGCGGTGGCGGCAGACATCATCATCAGCGTAGCGCGGCGGGAGATCGGCACGGGGGAATACTCCTGGTGATTTTGGGCGCGCACGTTACACAGCGCCGGTCCCGCGGCAAGTCCGGGCCCATCAAGTCACGGTGACCTGCCGATCAGTGACCATCGCGGCGCGACGCGAGAGCGGCGCCGAGCCGGGCGAGCGCAGCACGAAGATCGTCGTCGGCCACCGCTCCGGTCGCGGCGGCGATGCGCCCCCGTGCCTCGGCCGAGAGCTGCGGCGCGGGGGGCGGTGCCGCCGAGTTCGCCTGCAGCGGCTCGGGGCTGATCCGTACTGCGCCGACAAGCACATAGCCGAAATAGCGGTTGATCGCCGCGGCAATCCGTGGCCCTTCGTGCGCCAGGAGAAGCGCCTGGCCTTCCGCGCAGCGGAGATAAAGCGTTGCCCCTTCGGTGCCTCGCGCGCCCCGAGGCCACGACAGGCGGTCGGGCTGGGTCAGCCGATCGTAGGGTGAGGGGGCGATCGCCGCCCACTGGCCGACCAGGTCGCGGCTCGCAAACCCGCGCCGGCGGAACACCGGATCGAGCGACTTGCCCAGTGCCTCACCCGCGCCAACGGTCCGGTTGAGGCGCCGAAATTCACTTTGTTTATTGGTTTGCCTTGTCTTTTCGGCCATCGCTGCGCCTTGGTCGCGTGGACAGATAGCATCATGTCAGACCTCGCCGTCCTGCAACAGCCGCGCCTCGACCCTGACGCCGTACTCGCCTGGTACGACCGTCACGCCCGCGCTTTGCCATGGCGGGTGCCGCCATTGTCGCGGGCGGCCGGCATTCGCCCTGACCCCTACCGCGTCTGGCTCAGCGAGATCATGCTGCAGCAGACCACTATCCAGGCGGTCGGCAGTTACTTCCAGCGCTTCACCGCGTTCTGGCCGACCGTGCAGGACCTTGCGGCGGCCACCCTCGAGGCGGTGCTGGTCGAATGGGCGGGCCTTGGCTACTACGCGCGCGCCCGCAACCTCCACGCCTGCGCGCAGACGATCGTGCGCGACTGTGGGGGGGCGTTTCCGCACACCGCGGCGCAGCTGAGCACGCTGCCGGGCATCGGCCCCTACACCGCTGCCGCCATCGCCGCGATCTGCTTCGACGAGCCCGTGCCGGTGGTCGATGGCAACGTCGAGCGGCTGGTCGCCCGCTACCTCGCGCTGCCCACGCCGCTGCAATACGCCAAGGACATCATCCGCGAGACGGTGGCGCAGAGCGTGCCCGCACGATCGGGCGATTACGCACAGGCGCTGATGGATCTCGGCGCGACGATCTGCGCGCCGCGATCGGTCTCGTGCATGATCTGCCCGCTCCGGCCCGGTTGCCGCGGCACGCGGACCGCCGATCCGCTGGCGTTCCCGGTCAAGACCGCCAAGGTGCCCAGGCCCGACCGCTTTGGCCATGCTTTCGTCATTTCCGACCTGACCGGCGAGGTCTACCTCCGCACCCGGCCCGCGACCGGGCTGCTGGCGAAGATGACCGAGGTGCCTGTGTCGCCGTGGATCGCCGAGCGCACCGATCCGCCGTTCCCGGTGCCGCAGGCGGACTGGCGGTTCCGCGGGGAGGTGACGCACACCTTCACCCACTTCCGCCTGACGCTCGAAGTGTGGTCGGCGACCACCTCTCGGTCCGCGACCCCGCTCGGCGGCTGGTGGGCCAAGCCCGACCGGCTGGACGGGGAGGCGCTGCCCAGCCTCTTCCGCAAGGTGCTCGTTCAGGCCGGGTTCGACACGCCCCGCGAATGAGAAAGCCGCCGGCCCTGCATGCGGCCGGCGGCTTCGATTGCCTGAAGGTGCGGAGGTCGGCTCAGGCGGAAAGGGTGGCGCGGATTTCGCTCCGGAGCGTGTCGATGGGCACCCGCGCGCCGCCGCGCTCGAGGTGCCAGAAGGTCCAGCCGTTGCAGGCCTCGGCCCCCTGGACCAGCGCGCCGACGCGGTGGATCGAGCCCTCGTGCGGGCCCGAACGCAGCGAGCCGTCGGCGCGCACGAGGGCGGAAAAGCGGCCGCGCGCGTCATGGAGCTCGGCGCCGGCGGCCACGAGGCCGTGCTCGACGAGGGTGCCAAACGGCACGCGCGTCTCCGCGCGCTTCGGCGTGGCTGTGGTGACAGCGCCAGGCGGCAGGGGCTTTGCGGCCGCGATGCGCTTGAGCGCGCCTGCGGCATAGGCGGGATCGCGCTCGATACCGATGAAGCGGCGGCCCAGGCGCCGGGCCACCGCGCCGGTCGTGCCGGTGCCGAAGAACGGGTCGAGCACGATATCCCCAGGCAGCGTGGTCGCCATCAGGACGCGGTGGAGCAGCGCTTCCGGCTTCTGCGTCGGGTGGAGCTTGCCGTCACCTTCATCCTTGAGCCGTTCGCTGCCCGTGCAGATTGGGAACAGCCAGTCGCTGCGCATCTGCACGTCGTCGTTGCCGAGCTTGAGGCTCTCGTAATTGAAGCGCGGCCGGCCTTTGCGGCCCTTGGCCGCCCAGATCAGTGTCTCGTGGGCGTTGGTGAAGCGGGTCCCGCGGAAGTTGGGCATCGGGTTGGCTTTTCGCCACACGATGTCGTTGAGGATCCAGTAGTCCAGGTCCTGCAGCGCCGCGCCGACCCGGAAAATATTGTGGTAACTGCCGATGACCCAGAGCGCGCCATTGGGTTTGAGCAGCCGCCGCGCGGCCAGAAGCCAGGCGCGCGTGAAACGGTCGTAGTGCGCGAAGCTCTCGAACTTGTCCCAGTCGTCGTCGACCGCGTCGACCTTGCTTTGGTCGGGCCGGGTCAGACCGGCCTCGAGCTGGAGGTTGTACGGCGGATCGGCGAACACCAGATCGACCGAGGCCGCGGGCAGGGCCTCCATCTGGGCGATGCAATCGCCGATGAGGATGGTATCGAGCGGCAGGCGCTCGGCGGCCTCGGCAGCGGCTTCCGCCGCCGCGCGCCCGGTACGCAACATGGGCTTAACCCTAACGCAGCACTAACTAATCCCGTTGTAGCGGGCGCATCGTTAAGGGCGCTTGAAGCGCTAGGGTTAAGAGAAAGTGAGGAGCCTCAGGGCGTGAGGATCAGCACACCTGTCTGCCGCTCGCGGGCGGCGATCACGGGGGCGAAGTCGCTGCGGTGGTGGCGGCAGGGGCCGTGCTGGAACAGCGCCTCGAAGTGTTCGGGCGTCGAGTAGCCCTTGTGGCTGTCGAAGCCGAAGCGCGGCTCGTCGCAATGCATGATCTGGCACATGCGATCCCGGCTCACCTTGGCGACGATCGAGGCCGCCGCGATCGAGAGGCACCTGGCATCGCCATCGACTACCGCCTGGCCCGCGCAGGGCAGCTGCTTGGGCAGGATGTTGCCGTCGACGAGGACATGATCGGGCACGATCGATAGCGACCGCACCGCCTCGCGCATCGCCCACATGGTCGCCCAGAGAATGTTGAGGCGCGCAATGATCGCCGGGGGAGCGGCGACCACCGATACCGCGAGCGCCTTGGCCATGATCTGCACCGCAAGATCCTCGCGCGCATCGGCGGTCAGCTTCTTGGAATCGTCGATCCCCCTGGGGATGCGGTCGGGGTCGAGGATGACCGCCGAAACCACCACCGGTCCCGCGAGCGGTCCGCGGCCGGCCTCGTCGACGCCCGCGACCACCCGCGCACCGTTGCGCATCGCCTTACGCTCGGTGCGGAAATTCGGGGGCGGAGGAGGAGGCGCCGCCTTCCGGGCAGGTGATTCGTCGGCCATTGCTCAAGCATGCAAAGCGGCGCGGCCTTGGCAAGCGGCCGTCGATTGGATGTGCGCAAATGCCCAGCTCCGCGCGCGCCGCTATCCGCCGGCGCCGCGGCCGAGGGCCTCGATGCAGGCCTGCATTCTGGGCATCATCTCGGGATGCGCCGCGATCATGGCCTGCATGTCCGCGGCGGAGGGGGCGCTCAGCGCATGGGCCATGATCGGCCGTTGCTCCGGCGTCAACTCCGCGAAGGCGCCGCTCATGCAGCGCGCGACATCGCCGGAAGCCGACATCATCCCCTGCTGGCGCACGTATCCGGCGATGGCCTGGTCGAGCACGTCGCCGGCAAGGGGCGCGGTGGCGTCCCCCGGCGCGGGCGGGTTAGGCGTGGTCGCGGTATCCCCCTGTGGCGGTATGTTGCCTCCATCCTGCCAAAGCGGGGGTTCGGCGGGGGCGTTGCCTGTGTCCGTCGAGGGGTTGCTGACGAGCGGGGGCGCGTTCTGCCCGCTGGGCTCATTGTGCCGGTCCAGCGTCATGTCCGGTGCCAGGCACCCCGTCATGCTCGCATTGATGCCGGGATGCGCGGCCTCGAGCGCGTTTCCCTGGTCGATACCGACATCGCCGCCGGAGTCCCGAAGCATGGTGCGCTCGGCCTCGCTCAAGCCCTCGAGGTTGCGCAGCATGCAGACCAGCGTCGTTGCCCGCTCGGCCACACTGCCCCCGACGACGGTCTTGTCGAGGAGCGCCTTCATCGCCGCGATGAGTGCGGGATCGCCCGCGCCGGGCTCACTGATCCCGCCAGGCTCACTGATACCGCCGGGCTCGCTGATCCCTCCGGGAACGGGGCGGAGGGTGATGGTCGCGCCGTTGTTTTCACCGTTGCCGTCATTTCCCGGCAGCCGGGGCGGGGCCGGAATGCCGGCATCCGGCAGCGGAGGGGGTCCGCTAGGCGGAGGCGGCAGGGGCGGCGGTGTGGGCGTGAGGGCTGCTTCCAGTTCCGGGAATTCCGAGGCGGGCATCCAGTCCGGCATGCCTTCGGTCCACATCAGGTCGACCGGGGCTATCGCTCCCGTGCGGAGCTTCTCGATCACGTCGTCGAGCGGGTAGGGCCCGTCCGCGGCACCGTCATGGGCAACGTAGTAGGTCTTTGCTTCGGGGACCGGAGGCGGCAGGGCCGCGGCCAGCACGTCAATGTTCTCGGCTGGAATCCAGTCGGGTGAGCCGACCAGCCAGACCAGCGTCTTCCCGGTGATCTCGCCGCTCTTCGCCATCGCCTGGAGCGCCTCGAGGGGCAGCGGACCCTGCTGCACGCCGTCCTCGTAGACGTAGAACATCGTCCTGCCGAACGCGTCCGGCGGTGTCGGGCCGTGCCCATCGAGCCCCGAGGTTGGCTGGAAGACGTAGGTTTGCTCGTTGCCAGCGGTGTCATAAACGGTGATGGCCACCCGGTCGGGCCGCCAGTCGAGGCGATAGGAGTAGGTGGTGTCGCTCTCGGTGAGCGTCCCCTCGGCGTGATTGTCGCTACGCGCCCGCCCGGTGAGGGTGCCCGTCAGCGGCCCATCGAACTGGCCGCTGAGCGACGTGCCCTTCTGGGTAAGCTGGAGGGTGATGCCCTCGGCCATGCCGACGCCGGCGTAGGTGCCGTCCATGTCGGCGCGGGCAACACCGGTCGACAGCGCCAGTCCGATCGCAAGCGCGACAATCCCGAACCACGTTCTCATCTGCACTCCCCCGGGAATGGCCGGCAGGCGCGAGGGTCTTGGCAACAGCGGGTCGACGGTCGGCGCCTGGGCTGGTTACTTTCCTCGTGTTCGACTGAGGACGGTGGGACGGATCAGCCGCCGGCCACGGTGACGTTGCCGCCGCTGACGGTGATCGTCAGCGTGTTCTTGAAGTCGGGCACGGTCCGGACGTCGCCGTTGACGGTCAGCCTGCCGTTCACGAACGAGATCCGCTCGCTGCCGATCACCAGATTGTAGCCGCCGTCGACCGCCATCACCGATTGCGCGCCGCCGTCGCTGACGATCGTCAGGTTGCGCCCGTCCGGCAGGCTCATCGTCGAGCTCCCGCCCCCGCCGCTGCTGGCGGTCGTCGCGGCCGGAACGACCGCGTAGCAGGCGTCCATCGCGGCAACGAAACCCGGATGAGCGGTTTCAATGCCGCTCTTCTGAGCTTCGCTGAGCTTGAACTTGGTGTCGACGAGCATCTGCCGCTCGTCGGCGGTGAGCATCCCCAGCGTCGTCATCGTGCAATCGCGGACCTGCGTGCGAACGCTGTCCGAGGCATCCGCCAGCTCCTGCTTGAGCATGCCGTCGAGCAGGTCCTCGAGCGAGGCTGCCCCGGTCGTGGTGGTCGTTGTCGTGGTGCTCGCCGGCGCGGGCGGCGGAGGCGGCGTCTCGCTGGTCGTGGTGGTGGTCGCCGCCGGGGTTTCGGTAGTCGTCGTGGTTTCCGCGGCCGGGGGCGGTTCGGCCGTGGTCGTCGTCGTGGTGGTCGCCGGAGCGGCCGGCGGCTCGGCGGTCGTTACCGTCGTGGTGGTTTCGGGCGCTGGCGGTGGCTCGGCGGTGGTCGTGGTCGCCGGGGCAGGTGCGGGTGCCGGCTCGGCGGTGGTCGTTGTCGCCGGGGCAGGTGCCGGTGGCGGCTCGGCCGTCGTCGTCGTGGCCGGAGCAGGTGCAGGCGGCGGCTCGGCCGTCGTCGTCGTGGCCGGAGCAGGTGCAGGCGGCGGCTCGGTCGTCGTGGTCGTCGCCGCCGCAGGTGCGGGCGGTGGGGGCGGTGCTGTGGTCGTCGTGGCCGCGGGGGCTGGCGGCGGTGTTGGCGCCGGCGGCGGGGTCGGCGCGGGCTTCAGGGCGTCGGCGAATTCGGCGAACGTGCCGGCCGGTGCCCAGGCCTCCATGCCCTCTTTCCAGGCGAAGTCCTTGGCGGTGGTCTGGCCGTTCGCGATGCGGGACATCATCTGTTCGAAGGTGAAGGGGCCGGCCTGCTGCCCGTTTTCGACGACATAATAGTTGACCGGCGCCGGCGGTGCCGGCGGCAGCGCATCGGCAACCTCGGGCACGTCCACGGCCGGGCGCCACTGCGGCTGCCCGGGCTGCCAGATCATGGTATCGCGCCCGACCTGGCCGCCGCGGACCTGATCTTTCCAGCACAGTGGGATCCGAAGCTTGGAATTCACGTGACTTGAAGTCGCG